>Ga0163153_10000327_pt1 | contig 85573 bp, 56 predicted proteins | sample OliLakLV19MP6IB1_FD_148629 | JGI IMG/M metagenome (GOLD analysis project Ga0163153, IMG submission 148629) | Freshwater microbial mat bacterial communities from Lake Vanda, McMurdo Dry Valleys, Antarctica - Oligotrophic Lake LV.19.MP6.IB-1 | ecosystem: Environmental > Aquatic > Freshwater >...
GTCCTGATTGTTACAGGTATTGCTGGCATCATAACAAACGGTGGTCAACCCTGCCGGGAAATTCCCTCCAGATGGAAGCCCTTGCGACAAAGTGATCGTGGGCGGTGCACCTGGGCAGTCTGTAGTGGCCGTTGGCTGGGCGTAGTTCACTGGCACGGTGGTGGCATTATTGGGCAGCGCAACCGTCACATTTGGCGGGCATTGTAGATCCAGCGTACTCACCAAGACGGTGAAACAGCAATTGTCCTGATTGTTACAGGTATTGCTGGCATCATAACAAACGGTGGTCAACCCTGCCGGGAAATTCCCTCCAGATGGAAGCCCTTGCGACAAAGTGATCGTGGGCGGTGCTCCTGGGCAGTCTGTAGTGGCCGTTGGCTGGGCGTAGTTCACGGGTATTGTAGTAGCATTGTTGGGCAACGCCACCGTGAGGTTAGCCGGGCACTGTAGCTCAAGCGTGGTGGGAATGAGTTCTAAAATATAGGTGTTCAACGAATCGCAACCACCCGTGGTGGATGGCACTGTAAGCACTACCGTACCGGATTGTGTGTATGTTTGGCCACCGAGTGTTACGGATTGGTTTGGGTAAAACTGAATCATACGGGTAATCATCGGTGTGGGGAGGACAGTGACTTGGAAACTTCCGTCTGTAGCACAGCCATCTTGATTGACCGCTGCAACCGTGTAGATCGTGCTCGCGGTAGGCTGGATCGTGACGCTCGCACAATCCGTGCAACTCAGCCCTGCTCCAGGCGTCCAGGTGTACTGGACAAAGCCAGGAACGGTCACAATGGTGGATTCGCCAGGACACAAACTGAGATCTGGCAATTGAAGGTCAGGAATTTGGCTGAGGGTGATCTGCACAGCATCGTTCAGTACATTGCCACAGGCATCGGTAGCAGCGAGCTCGTAAAGTCCGGTTGTAGTGGCGCTGAAGGTCTGGGCAGTTGAGCCGTCCTGCCATTGGTAGCTGGTAAAGCCCGGCCCTGCATCGAGCACGATGGTGCTGTCTTTGCATACCAGAATATCTGGGCCAAGGTCAAGCGATGCAGGCGGGTACAATTCCACTTGGATAAATGCTAAGTCGCCACAATCCAAGAATTCATTGAGTACCAATATACCATTGTAAATACCAAAGTCAGGAAAATTGACCGTGAGGTCGAAATCGGTGTTGTTTTGCAAGATGGCGCCATTCAAGTCAAATATCCACTCGAAAGTTTGAATATTGGCCAGTGGCAAACTCTCGTTGATAATGGTGACCGTTGTCGAGCCATCGCATTGTCGGATAATATACTGTTTCGGGCCGGCCAGCTCGTCGTATTCAACCAATGCCGTGACTTGTGGTGCACAAGGTGTGACGTTGAACTGAAAATCGCGACGTGTGACAGACAACAATTGCCCGTTGCGATATTCTTCCACACAAACGCCCACCACAAATTGACCGTTCATCTGCGGTGTACCGCTGATTACCCCGGTTACCGGATTGATTTGTACCACAGGGTTGCCAGCCATAGGCGCTCCCGCAGAATAGAGCGGGGTTGCAAAAACTACCTCATCGAAAGGTGGCGGGCAGGGAGGGTTAGGAACTGGCGAATTACAACCACCACCTGTATTACCACCACCGTTGTACGGCGCACAAAAACTGTACACCAACACGTCGCCGTCTGGATCAGTAACAGAATAATCTACCTCCAAAGGGTAGTTGTTGCAGATGAGCACCGGAGGGAAGTTGTTGAATACCGGGCTGCTGTTGCACAATGTTTGGGCCGTTGGGGTAATTTCTACAGAATACGTTGCCCCGGAGCCCCCAGGGTCTATGATGTTGGCGATGGCATTGGTACGGCAACAGCGTTGATAGACAACAAAATAGCTTTGGTTGCTCAATGGCAACACTTCTTCCCAAGTGTAGATGCCCTCCTGAACGCAAATGTCAGGGAGGTTGCCAATACAGTCTGGTTCGTTTACAGTAATAAATTGGAATGACCCAAGATTGATCTGAAAGTCATTAAAAAGTGTATTGGACTGTTCGGTGCCACGGTAAATGGCAATATTGGCCGGATCATCAAATGATACTTGGCCATTGATGCAATCCACATAAACTTTCATCGTGAAACGATAAAGAATTCCGTTGCCGGAGTTGCCAAGGCATTCATAAGTCATGCCTCCACCTACAATATGGGTGGCAAACAATTGGCTAAATGACAACAAAAGCGAGGCGAGAATCAGGGTCTTCTTGAGTGATAACATACCGATAAGTAGTTGAGTGAATAGTTTTGATTTTAATGCATGAAGGGGGATCGTAATAAAAAGAGCCTGACTTCTGGCAGAAGTCAGGCTCGAAAGTAGAAAATGTGTTTTTTTACAAAAGATGAAATGCGGCTTTTGATAAATAGAAGACAAATAAAGCCACATCAAACCCGCTCCCAGAGCACCCATTTAACTTCCAACCCTGTTTGCAAGGATAAGAAGTAAATTCCCGAAGGCAAATCGCTCGTATCTATTTCCAACTGCTGTTGGTCTTCCAAATTCGAAACATTACGGGTGGAAAGGCATTGGCCGGTTGGTGTTACGATTCGCAAGGTGGCTTGAGTCAGTGCTCTTCCTGAATATGTTAGCAGCAAATGATCTGTGCCTGGGTTGGGAGCTACGGTAAATCGGAAGGATTCCGAAGTTTTGCTTGAAAGGGCTTCACTTCTTGCCTCAGTTTCTGGTTCGGTTACGCCAAAGCCTTCCACACAAGGCACGGTTTGCCCAGAGCATAAAGCGGAGGCAGAAGTAAATTCCACAGGGCTTGGGTAATTATTTGTCCAACAGTAATACAATCGGAGCGTTTGGGTACTACCGTCGCTGGCCTTTACATGCCAGTCCAAAGAACTGTTGTCCACATAGTGCACGCTTGCGAAAAAAGTCGCAGGGTTTAAGGCAACGCCATTGAGCATACTCAAAGGAATATGGAGCCCATTTGTTGGTAATTCGGTCAAGGCTATTATTTGGTTGGTCACCACCTGGCTGAGCACAATTTCATAGAAATAGTCCCCCGCAGGGTTGCAGCTTGCCATGTCATGCGGGATACGCTGAAAAGAGACTATTTTCGGACAACCACTAAAAAGAACAGTAATAGTCACGGAATGTGTAAAGTAAAACTTGGCACAAGCGCTTCTTTTAGCAGCGCGCCTGAAAAAGGTGGTCTCCGTAAGGCTCGGTGGATTGTAACTAAGCCCTGTGGCACCGGGGATGTCAACAAAATCGAGGTTGTTTGTGGATTGCTGCCATTGATATTCCAGGTTTCCGCCGCTACCGCCACTGGCATCCAAGCCGTTGGCTATTAGATCGGGATCAAATGGAATGACTCCGCTGCTGGTTAAAGGCCCAACAACGTTACCTGGATCCGTGATATTAGCGCAAGTTGAGCAGGGAATTAGTCGAATAAAAGCAGGATTCCGCCTGATGGTATTAAGGATGGTGATGCCACATTCCATGATAGATGTGGCTGCAAAGAATTGGCCTGGAAATGTGTTCTCGGCAAAAGTCTGCGCCAGCGTCGTATCTACTTTATAATTTCCAGACAATGCTGCTTGCCAGTTTACTACCTTGCTTAGCGTGATATCCTCGTTGATATTGGCATCGCTTGTCTGCTGTGGAGACCAAAACACAAGGTAAGGTTCTGTGCTGTCCGGCTTTGCGATCATGAACACGTACGCATCGGCATGTTCTACCAGGGCTTTGTAAAAAACGTGGTCGCCGAAACGGGTCTTTAAATCCAACATTCCATACCAGGCGGGTTTAGCAGTCGCGCCATGTGCTTCGATAGGAGAAGCCCAGGCGCTGTTCGCGGGATGTGTGCCCATTCTCCAAAACCCAGAACTGTTGTACAACCCATTATAATATAGGTCGCTCGGCCTTGCCACGTCAAATGCATTGTAAAAAAACACTTTTTCGTAGTGGTACCTACTGTGCAACAACAATCCCCGCAACAGGTAAGCCGCGTGGGTCTTCTCTCCTACGCCGGTTTCTGGATTGCTGTCAAAACCGTACTCGCTTGACCATAAGCGGGTATTGTTCAAAATACCCGTCGCGTTGTTTTTATTTGCATCCAGCCAAGCGGCCAGATTCCGAATTTGCCAGCCTTCTGAATTGGGGTCTTCAGGGAAGGTCCACTGGGTCGTTCCCGGCTTGAAACTGTAGGGATGGCAATCCAGCGCATCCAAGTCTTTCAAAAAGTTACAATCTGCAACGTCTAAATAGTCTCCAATAAAATCATGTCGTTCCAGTGCTCCATCGCAATTTGAAAAATCGCGCAGGATGGAATTGCAATTGTTGTCGCGGTAGGCCTGGAATGCGCCCGCTACCAATTTCATTTTCCATCCACCGCCTGATTTTTCACCGTATTTGTTGATAAATGCACTTCTGGCCCCCAATAGCAGGCTGTGATAATCTTCTTTCATTGGGTAATCCCATAGTTCGTTGCCTATCTGAAAGTTCGAGACCAGGATTTGTGTGCCCGATCCATTTGCAGGCGCAAATTCATCAATAAATTTTTTGGTGTAGTTCTCAAAAGATCCCATAATGCCCGCCGGCCCAGATACCGACCAATCGCTTTCTTTGTAGATTTTCTCTTTCCAGGACTGCGGCGCGTATTGCAGGAGTTCCGTGGCAGCCGTTATGTTGGCAAATCCATGTGTTTGACGGTAGAGCGTGTACAGACCTTTGTTGTAGGCGGTGTGGGCAGGTGTGCCTTCCGGATTGGTATCTTTTGGCTTGATATTCTGATCATAATTCTGCAAGGAATTGTCAAAATCTTCATCCATCGTGTGAAAATTCCTCAATTGGGTAGTCAACTGGGTAATTTGATTGCTGCTTTCATTTTGGTATGACCTAAACACAAGCCCTCCGTCATTTACACCAATCATGGTTCCAAATGAAAATGGGCTTGGGGTGTTGATTTGCTCGTTGAGTTGCAAAATTTCATCGGCACTCATGTATTTGCCCGCATTTTTATTGGCCAGGCAAGGCCCAAGTTGCTGTGCCGTAGTAAAAGATGCCGGGGGAGAAAAACCGCTGAGGCCAAAGTTGCAAACAGCCTGTATTTGAAGCTGATAGTGGGTCAAAGGGGCCAAAGGTGGGTTCAAAAGATAGCCTGAGGGAGGAATATTGCTGCCAGCACTAACCCAGTTGCCGCTCATGCCAATGCTGTACTCTAAATTGTAGCCATTGACCCCCGAGACAACAGGCAAGTCCACTAAGGCGCTCGTGCTATTTGCGGTCACTAGAGGCGCCATGGGAGTCGCGCAAGTATCTCCAAGGATTACGATGGATCTATGATAATCCCCGGCGGTGGCGCTGCAATTGCGCTTTATTTCCACCTGATACATACCCGACGACAAGCCAGCAATAGCAAACGGTGCGTTTTGGATCGTTAAGGCTCCTGGTGGAATCAGCCATTCGCCCGAATCGCCCATACGATATCGGATGGTGTGGCTTCCGGCACTGGCCCACTGGACACCGATCTCGGAGGCACCGGCACTGACGATTACCCCCGATGGTGGGTTGTTGCACAATCCCGAACTATTGATGGTTGCACTGCTAATGGCGGTGCTCCAGTCGGAAGTCGAATTGCCGCATTTTGATCGGATTTGGAGGGTGTATGCAGTGTTTTTGCGAAGCCCCCTCAGCGTGAAAGGTGCTGGCCCACAATCATCTACGATGGTTTTGTCGTCAGGGGCGGAACTTTCCCAGTATAGAAGTTGAAATTGGGTGGCGCCTACTACGGCTGGCCATTTGAGCACGAGGGCTGTGGAAGTTTGTGGCGGAACAAGCCAGAGCGTGGCAGGTGGACTGCACTGGGCAAGGGCTTGAAGGGATCCGAGCAGCAGCATGGATATACCTGTCCAAGGCTGGAAAAGTTGTCTAAGATTCAAAACGAAGGAAGAATAAGTGATTAAAAAAAGGGTGCAAAACAAAAGACGCGCCTGTTAGGGAAAACGCTTCCTTATAGACGCAAAGGTAGCAAATGTTTTTTTTGTGCTAAATAATGGTAAAAATGGGAAGTAGGGCTCATTCCTTTAACTGCCGCATAATACCCAATAGGTCCAGCGCTTGCCAGATACGCTTGATTTTGCCTTTGGCTACATGGTTGGGATGCTCAAATCTTCTGCCAAATCTGGTGCTGAACTTCATCGTTTATTTGCAAAAACAAGAGGTATAAACCAGAAGGCAAGGCATCGGTTTTAATTTGCCACTGTTGTTCGTTTTCTAATTCCGAAAAAGACTGGGAGGTCATCAATTGTCCGGTGGCGGAAACAATGTGCAAATTTGCCTGTGTCGCTTGAGCACCGAAATAGGTCAACGTTATCTGATCCGTCCCCGGATTGGGCCGTACTGAAAACAGCATCGCCTTTGATGGCTGCCCCAACAATGTTTCGCTCCGATCTTCGCCACCCGGGTCAGTCAAATTAGGCGCCGCTTCACATGGCGTGGTGATCCCCGTACACAAGGAACTTGCAGTAGTAGTGGCCACTGGTTCTGGATAACTGTTCACCCAACAGTAGTATATTTTTACCGTTTGGGTGACGCCATTGCTTGGGTTGACCAACCACCGAAGGCTGTTGGCATTAACATATTGCAAGTTGGCATGAAACATTGGCGCATCAAATGCCACGTCATTTAGGCTTGACAATGTGACATTTACCCCATTTGCAGGCAATCCCGCGAGGGTGATCTGGTCATTAATCGCCACATTGTTGAGCACCACTTCGTAATAGTAGTCTCCTGCACTATTGCAGCCTGCATTTGAGTGTAAGTAGCGCTTGAATGAAAGTACTGTTGGGCAAGTGCTTCCGGTTACTGTAATCACGATGGAAGGCGTAAATAAGTATTCGGCACAAATGCTTCGTTTGGAGGCCCGCCGGTAGTAATTCGTTTGGTTCAGGCTGGGCGGATCGTAATTATTGGATGTGGCACCTGAAATATTGATAAAATTATTGTTGTCCGATGATTGCTGCCATTGATACTGGATGTTGCCACCCGTACCGCCATTGGCATCCAAAACATTGGTAATAAGCCCTGGATCAAACGGACTGTTGCCATTGCTCGGATTGGGTGCAGCTATGCTGCCAGGGTTGGAAATATTGGTACAGTTCGAGCAGGACACCAAGCGAATAAATGCCGGATTTCGCTTGATCATAGTGAGGGTAGTGCTACCACATTCCGCGCCAGAAGCGGCTGTAAATGTTTGTCCGGGATTTTCGGTCTCGGCAAAAACCTGGCCCATGGGGGTTTCAATTTTATAATTCCCCGCTAGCTCCCCTGACCAATTCAACATTTTGTTCAGGGAAATATCAAGGTTGATATCGGCATCTAGTGTCTTCAAGGGCGCCCAAAAAACCAGATATGGGTCCGTGCCATCTGGTTTTGCAATCAGTATAATGTATGCCTCTGCATCTTCCACCAAAGCTTTATAAAAAACATGGCCACCAAAACGAGTCTTCAAATCTAACATGCCAAACCAAGAAGGCTTGGCTTTTGCACCATACGCCACTATAGGGGAAGGCCATCCACCCGAAGGATGTGTGCCCATTTTCCAAAAACCTGAACTGTTGAATAAACCTGAGTAATATTGGTCGGTCGGTCTCGCGACATCGAAAGCATTGTAAAAAAACACTTTTTCATAATGGAACCTGCTGTGCAGCAACAGTCCCCTAATGAGATAAGCAGACTGCGTCTTTTCACCAACACCTTTGCTGGGATCGCTGTCAAACCCGTATTCGGTAGACCAGGTATAGGTATTGCTCAAAACACCTGTTGCACTGTTTCTGTTGATATCCAGCCAAGCTGCCAGATTTCTAATTTGCCAAGTTTCGGACAGTGGGTCTTCCGGATAAGTCCATCTGTTGGTACCCTGAACAAAGCTGTATGGATGACAGTCAATGGCATCCAAATCTTTTAGGATATTGCAATCGGCGAGGTCTAAATAGTCTCCAATAAAATCGTGGCGTTCCAGGTCTCCGCCGCAGTTGGAAAAATCCCGAAGCATAGAGCTACAGTTGTTGTCTCTGAAAGCTTGAAAGGCCCCAACTACCAATTTCATCCTCCACCCGCCGCCAGATCTTTCGCCATATTTGCTTACAAAAGCGCTTCTTGCGCCGGAGAGCAGACTGTGGTAATCTGCTTTCACTGGATAATCCCAGGGTTCGTTGCCTACCTGGAAGTTTGAAACCAGCATTTGATCGAAAAGGCCGTTGGCTGGAGCGAATTCATCAATAAACTTTTTGGTATAGTTCTCAAAGGAATTCTTTATTCCCGCAGGCCCAGATGCCGACCAATCACTTTCCTTGTAAATTTTCTCTTTCCAAGATTGAGGCTCGTATTGCAAGAGCTCAGTAGCACCGGTAATATTGATAAAACCATGTGTATTGCGATAAGTATTGTACAAACCTTTGTTGTACCCTGTATTCGCTGGAGTGCCCTCCGGGCTGGTATTTTTAGGTTTCAAGTTCTGGTCATAATTCACCAAAGAATTGTCAAAATCTTCATCCATGGTATGAAAATTTCTGAATTGGGTGGTCAGCTGGGTAATTTGATTGCTTGCCTCATTTTGGAATGATCTGAAAACAAGCCCCCCGTCATTGACACCAATCATAGAGCCAAACGTAAATGGACTGGGGACATTGAATGTATTGTTGACCTGCAAAATTTCTGCGGCACTCAGATTTTTACCAAAGTTTTTGTTGATCAGGCAGGCGCCAAATGCCAGCGTAGTAAAGGTGGCGGCTGGGGAGTAACTGCTGTTTAATGTCGTGCAAATAGCCTGAATATGAACCTGATATTGGGTGGAAGGTGCCAAAGGCGGGTTCAAGTTGTAGTTGGAAGGTGGTATATTGCTACCAACGGGTATCCAATTGCCGGTCGTGCCAGGTCTATACTCCACATTATACCCTGTCACGCCATTAGTTCCAAGCAACTCAACCAAGGCACTTGTAGGGCCAGGTGTCGTGATCGGTTCGAGGGGTGAAGCACAACCACCCGCAACGATGATCATGGAGCTTATGAAATTGCTGCTGGTGGCACTACAATGGCGATTTATCTCTATTTGGTAAGTACCTGCGGACAAGCCAGTAATGGAAAACGGCGATGAAGAAACCGCTAAGGCACCTGTTGGAACAAGCCAGTCGCCCGAGGCGCCCAAACGGTATCGGATGGTATGGTTGCCAGTAGAGGTCCAACTGATGTTGATATTGGAAGGCCCAGCATTCACTGCGACTCCCGTCGGCAAACTACACGATCCCGGATCATTGGCTGTTAAATAGCTGACCGGGGCGCTCCAAGCGGAGATTGCGTTGCCACATTTGCTGCGGATTTCGAGGACGTATTCAGTGTTTTTTTTCAGCCCGCTCAGAGTGGAAGGCACCTGCGCAAAATTGTCGACGATCGTTTTGTTGCCCGGTGCAGACGCCTCCCAATATCGAAGCTGATATTGCGTAGCACCTGCAACGGAGGACCAGTTTAATGTAAGGGCAGAGGAGTTTTGTGGGGTGTGGAGCCAGAGAGCGTCTGGCGGATTACACTGTGCAGCAATTGAATAGGACGAGAGCAGCAGCATGGACATAGCTGTCCATGACTTAAAAAGTTGATTAACATACATGATGAAGCGAGTTTGATTAAAAAAATGTCTGTGTCTTATGAGCATCAAAGATACCAAAAAAAGGGTAAAACGCCAACGGTGATGCAAATGAGATTACTGACCTTTTTTGACCCATTTTAATACTTCTTTGACCCTTTGGCCTTCAGAGTGCCCTGACCTTTGTATCATCAAAAAAAATACAGGGGCAGCCGAAAACCTGTAACAGAGTAGGCATTCATAACCAACAATAAAAGTCATGAAAAAATTGAGCAAAGGCCAAACGGCCACCGTCAACGGCGGTGGACTCAAATTTAACTAATTGTCATTCAATCACCCTCAGGCGAAGCCGAAAACCTGCAACAACCTAGGCACTTCACATTCAAAAATAACAAGTCATGAAAAAATTGAGCAAAGGCCAAGCAGCTACCATCAATGGAAGTGGCCCAGGATTGGTTTTGCAATAGAGCAGCATCCAAAGAAAAACAGGGGCAGCCGAAAACCTGCAACAGAGTAGGCACACAACATCAAATAAAAAAACGACATGAAAAAATTGAGCAAAGGCCAAACGGCCACCGTCAACGGCGGGGGACTCAAGTGGAACTAACTTGTCACCCAAGCACCATCAGGGGCAGCCGAAAACCTGTAACAGAGTAGGCATTCATAACCAACAATAAAAGTCATGAAAAAATTGAGCAAAGGCCAAACGGCCACCGTCAACGGCGGGGGACTCAAGTGGAACTAATTGCCACCCAAGCACGCATCAGAGCCGGCATTCGAAAAACCTATACTAGAATTCGCATAATTTCCTGAAAGTTCAAAACCTTTCGGGAAATTGGCATTACAGGACGAACCAACACTTAAATTCCCAGGCAACACCATGCACAGTTTTTTCGGTATCATAAGCACGCGCGGCAACGCGAACGAATTCAATTTCGATCGCCTGAAGGCTAAATTTCCGACACCCTTCAACCATGCCACAGTGTTTCAAAATAAGGTGCTGCATCTCATGGGCGACCTGCGCCAATCTTTGATGCCCAATGGATCGGCCTTGTATTGTTGTGGTGAATTTTACGGTGCCAATGCAATCTTAGATGCACAAAAACAACTGGAACAGTTGCACCAGCGTGTAGCACTCCTAGGTTTAAACGCCGCTGCTGCCGAACTCAACGGGCGTTTTATGCTCTGTTACTTGGATGCTTCTCTCCAAAAAGCCCAGGTTCTGACGGATCAAATAGGCATACAACAGGTGTTCTATCACGCAGGGCAAGGTTTTTTCTTGTTTGCATCTGAAATCAAATTCCTGCTCCAACACCCCCGTTGCCCCAAAACGATTGACTGGAAAAACGCGCTTCGACGCTCTATCCCTTTTGAAGTGCTCGACGGAGAAAAAAACTACCATGCGTGGTTCAAGGATATTTTCCTGCTGGAGGAAGCAACTGAATTAAGCATTGACTTAAACACGGGGGATTCCAATAAACGTGCTTATTGGAATCCTTATGAGGGCGGCCACGAGGGCCTCACCCATCAGAACGGCGACGAGCGCCGTACCCAACAGGTCATGGATGAATACATAGAACTGCTCGAAGATGCCGTCCGCATTCGCATTCAGGACCGCGAAACCGCATTTTCTTTCTTAAGCGGCGGGCTGGATTCTTCCATCCTCTGCGCCATGGCAGCCCGCATAAAACCCACAGAGACTTTTTCCATCATCACCCAAACCACCCTGCTGGAAGAAACCACGCAACTCTGCGACCAATTGGCCAATGACCTGCATTTTGGGAACACGCAATTTGTGGTCCCCTACCACCGCCTTGCTTCTGATATGGAATTGTGGAAAAAAAGGGTGTGGAGGGCTGAATCGCCCTTTGCCCACACGGATTCCATGACCAAAACGCTCCTGCATGATGCCATTCGGAGGCATCACCCCGACATCCCTTATACGCTGACCGGTACTGGCAGCGACCAACTCAACGGCGGTCTGGCGCGCTGGATCGTAGAAGATGCTGATACCCATGAGGAGAGTTGGAAAAATATGATCGGGAAAGTATCGGAAGCAGAACTTCGTCATCATCTGCCAGAACGATTACACGCCTTGTGGGGTGCACACCGCTTTTTGCAGCATGATTTTGTGGAATCCATTTCAGGCCAATCTGTGGAGCGCAATCCGATGCTTTATTACATCAAAAGCAACGTACACATCAATCAGTTTGTACTGCTTTGGGACGAAAATCGGGCGGCTTATTCACACCGTCACAGCGCACGATATCCATTCCTCGACCACAGGTTTTTGCCCTTTTTGGCAAATATCCCGGAACGTCTGCATGGCGAACTTTTTTACGACAAACAAATCCTGCGTGTACCTGCCGCGCGCTACCTCCCCGACTACATCTTGAACAAACCCAAAGCCCCAGCCAACACCGGCATGTACGACCGAAGATTGGCTTTTTACAATTCCCTGATCAATCCGCGCAAACTCGATTTGCTGGAGGAGGCGCTCGGCCCTTTGCACGAACCACACCCGGTTATTGACAAAATGGCCCTGGTCGCAGAACTGGAACGCCTTGGTCAACAACCTGATTACAAAGCCTGGCAATACCTGCTAAATGTGCTGAATCTCGGACTCCTCGAAAAACTGCACCTGCAGGACGAAGTTTCCATGAGTTACGAAAACGAAATACAGCAGGTGATGGAAACGGTGACAACGATTAACCCGACCACGACGAATCGCCTGCGACAACAAATGGACATCGTGCCAGAGGAAGCCTTGTTGCGCCGACCCATTCAATTTGCGGACGGTTGCAGTCTTGTAACTGAACACCCGAGCGGCAAGGTTTACCTGAATAAAAATGAAATCCTGGTCTATGAAATTGATGAAGAAGACCCCGCCTGGCGGAGTTTCCTATTTGCCATTGACAACAAGCGAAGTACCATGCAATTGCTTGAGGCACAAGCAATAGATTTTGAACAAATCAGGGATTATTTTTATCTATGCCTTAAAGAAGCGATTTTGGTTGCTAGTTAGAACACGGATGAGACACGGATTTGCACATATTTTATAAGAAAATTCGTGCAAATCCGTGTCTCATCCGTGTCATCCGTGTTCCACTTTCCAACTCAAGCCAAATTTTGTACCTCCGAGAGAACAATTCAATCATCTTCTTAAAATGAAGAAAATCAAGTCATTCCCTTTCATTCAGCAGACCGGCATGATGGAGTGCGGGCCGACCTGCCTGGCCATGATTTTCAAGTACTACGGCTATTACAATATCCAATCGCTGTTGGCCAAATTAACGGAGGCCAACACCGCAGGGGTGAATTTATACAGCATGGCCGAAGTGGCGGAACAGTTTGGTTTTCAAGCGGATGCGTACGAAATGGAGTACGAAAACTTCGCGGAAATCAAAATGCCCTGCATAGCCCATTACAGCGGCATTCATTTTTTAGTAGTGTACCATGTCACGGACGATGCAGTTTGGGTAGCTGACCCAGCCTATGGGAAAGACAAAATCAGCAAGGCAGATTTTTTGAAAAAATGGAACGGCATCACCCTTGCCATTGAGCCAACGCCCGCCATTTTTAAAAACAAAGACCTCGAAGAAACGGTCAAGGAATACCGGGACCATCGCAAGTCCCTTTTCAAGCGATTTTACCAGCCCGTGCTGGACTCAATCCGCACCGTGATCTGGCAAATTCTGCTTGCCTCCGCGGTGTTGCAAGCCCTGGGCTTGGCGATTCCGTTTTTCACCCAGACCATCGTCGACAATGTGCTGGTGAACCAGAACAAAAAAATGCTCATGGTGATCCTCATGGGCATGTTCGCCGTTTTTGCCACGCAGGTGATCCTGCTTTATGTCCGCAATATTCTGCTGGTACATGCACGTGTCCATTTCGAACTGGATTTTTTTAGCAGGTTTTTCAAGCACTTTATTTCCCTTACCCAGAAATATTACGACAACAACAAGCGCGAGGATTTCATGGCGCGTTTTCAGGAGAACATCACGATACGCCAATTGGTAAACCCAAGCGTGATCGAGAGTGTGGTGGACCTGTTGTTTGTCTTGTTCTATGTTCCTATCTTATTGATTTACAACTTAAAACTTGGTCTGGTCGCACTTGGATTTGTGTTGCTTTATGCCTTGGTAACACTCTATTATACGCCAAAAATCCGTGCGCTTGCCTACAAGGTTTTTTACCGAAACCTCGAAACACTGGGCGACTTTTTGGATACCCTCCTGGGCATGCAAAGCGTAAAATTGCTCGCTATTGAAAACTTCAAGTTTTGGCAGTGGAAAAATAAATACAAACGCACGCTTAACGTGGTAATGGAGGCTGAGCAACAAAGCGCTATGCTGCATTCCGTACAGCGCAGCATTTACTATGTCAGTCAGGTCGGCATTTTTTGGATCGGGGCCTACATGACTTTCAACAATGAAATCACCATCGGTCAATATCTCGCCGTAACTGCCATTTTTATCATCGTGCTCAACGCCTTGAACAACCTCTCTATGATCTGGTACAACCTCACAGAGTTGTCCGTCAGTATCACCCGGCTCAACGATGTGCTGGTGCAAGAAGAGGAAAACAGCTCCGTGCTCGATTTGGCCAATGATTTCCAGACTTTCCCGCTCACGGTCAGCAGTCTTCAATTCAGATACAACAAGAGCCAGGAAAAACCTGTGCTCAAAGACCTTAATTTCACTATCCGCGAAGGCGAGCACATCGGTATTGTCGGCCGTAACGGTTCTGGCAAAAGCACCCTGGTCAAGATGTTGGTCCACTTTTATTCCCAGTACGAGGGTAGCATAATGTTTGGCAAGACCGATATGCGTCGCATCAACCCCACGGCTTTGCGCAAAAAAGTGTTCCTTTTCCCACAAGACATCTATGTGTTCAACGGCACCATCAAGGAGAATATACTGTACGCCAACCTAAATGCCGATATGGACGACGTGATCCGGGCCGCAAAATTGGCCGATCTGCACGATTTTGTGGCGGGCCAATACCTTGGGTACAATTACAAAATAGGCGATTACGGGGCGAATCTCTCTGGCGGTCAGCAACTTAAACTCGGTTTTGCGCGGTTGTTCCTGAGCGATCCTGACCTGATCATTCTCGACGAGGCCAGTAGCATGTTGGATGTTGAATCTGAACAAAAAATCATGGCAAATATCAAGACCCATTTCAAAGGAAAAACTATCATCAGCATCGCACACCGATTGCAGACCCTGAAAACCGCCGATCGAATTTGGGTCATGGACGAAGGTCAAATTGCAGAAGAAGGCACCCACGAAGCCCTCATGCAGCGCGAAGACGGGCTGTATTTCAGTTTCATGCGCACTTATTTGAACTATTGAGCAACGACATGAAAGAGACCGACGAACTAGAACCACAACAATACCGCCGACTTTACTGGGAGTCAGACGTGCCCGTTCGCGACCTGCGTGTGCGCCTTTTGCGCAAGCTGTTGTACGCAGCCATTGCAGTGTTTGTGATTATGTGCGCCACAGCCTACTTTGTCAAATTCCCTGATCAGATCGAATTGCCCTTTGTGCTGAAAAACGATGTGCGGGAAGAAGTCTATAAATTTCCTTTCCCGGTTTATTTGCTGGAGCAATATGTTCAGACCGGCAAACAAGTAATGCCCGGAGATCGGCTTTTGCGACTTACCTCGCCAGAAGTAGTGGCTTTATTGAACGACTACAACGCAGCATTGTATGATTCCGCAAATCTTGGTGGCGCCCGGCACACTTCCACGCTTCGGCAACTTGACATGGTTCGCGCCAATTTTCGGCAAAATCTTGCGAGTATAGAGGCAAACACGCGGCAATTGGAACTCAGCAACCAAACCTGGGCGGCCCACGAACAAGAACTCCGGTTCAAATTGAAAGACGCTACCGAAAAATCGGAGGCATACAAAAGCCTTTACGATAGCAAGACCGTAGCCCGTTTTGACATGACCGAGAAGGAAAACCAACAAAAACAAGCCGAAAATGCCCTGCAGCAGGAAAAACTGCGCTTTGACCGAGAGAACCTGCGCTTACAATCAGCCATCAACCAATCGCGGATCGAAAACCAGATTGCTCAAAACCAGCTGGCGAAATTGGAAGCCGATTTCCAATCCGATTCAGCGGAATCCTTAGGCAAACTTGAACTCGCCCGCCGCCGAATTTTCAACACCTTCGGCGCCTGCGACATCACAGAAGGCGCGATCGTTGTCAAAAGTGCTATTGAAGGCAAGGTGTCTTTTTTGTTTGAAGGCGAGAAAGAAATCCCAAGTGGAGCCACCGTCCTCAAAATCAACAGCTCAAATGAGGCTACTTATGCCTTCCTTAAATGTCCGCCTTCCGTAGTGGGCAAACTTCAGGTGCAGCAGTCCTGCAACCTCAAAGTGCATTCCTTCCCTTTTTACGAATATGGTAGCGTTCCGGGGTATATCCGGCAGATAAGCCTCACTCCCGATGAGAACAGTCAATTCAACCTATACGTCTCTTTGGGCGATCTGGGTCGGCTCAAGGGCCTGTTACAACCCGGCATGGACGGCACTGCGGTTGTTATTATTGAGGAAAAGACCCTGCTCCAGTATTTTTTCAGGAACCTGAAAAAGCGCTACCACAGTGTAGTTGATGGCGATATGCTATAAACTGCTTCGCTGACCTTTTTTCATGCTTGTTAATACTTTTTTACCCATTGGCCCTGGCCCGGCCCTGACCTTTGTATCATCAAAGAACACAGGCGCAGCCGAAAACCTGATACAGAGTAGGCAATCACTTTAAAATAAAACAAACAATGAAAAAGTTGACTAAAGGCCAAGCATCTACCATCAATGGAAGTGGCCCGGGACTGGTTATTCAATAGAGCCGCATCCAAAGAAAAATAGGCGAAGCCGAAAACCTGAAACAGAGTAGGCCGTCACATTCAAAAAATTACAAGCGATGAAGAAGTTGACTAAAAATCAAACCGCCACGATTCTTGCTGGCGAGCCGGTATTGCAATAATTACCCCGCCTCAAACACCATCGCTTCGTGTCCCAAGGCCCTGAAATCTACGGGCGTGACGGACGAAACCCCCGGCTCGGGCATATACACCCCGTAAATAGTGTCCACCGCCGTCATGGTCGCTTTGTTGTGTGTTACAACGATGAACTGTGAATCCTTGGAGAATTGGCGAATGATGCGGTTGAACTTATCAATGCTCGCATCATCTAGCGGGGCATCGCCTCGTGTCCTATTCCCCTCGCCAACGGCGTATTCCGAGTTCAAAGGCATCCAAAAAGAGCTTGAAATCATTGGTAGCCCGTTCTGCCTCTTTTCGAGCAATGATGCGAATGGTATCCGTGGGGGCACGTTTAAGGTCATGCTCGCAAAAAGTGGAAAATTTATTTTTTATTCTCGCTGTCTGCTTGTCGGTCGCACTGGCAAATAAGGTGTCGGCACGGATAAGTTGCTGTTCCAGTGTCGCAAAGCCGAAAATGGTAGCGTATTCACTCGCGTATTGACTCAAGATGGACCATGCCCATTCTTCAGGTATTTGCCCGGGCAAGAAAAGCGGCTGAATTGCAGCCCCAAATTGTGCAGCCTTGGCTTTTAATTTGTTTTCGAGGTCACGCGCATCACCGTCCAACACAAAAAGGAAGTCGTCAAGGAGTTGAAATTTCCCAAGTGTGTCAATGTGTTGCTCAAACTGCGTCTTGCCAGTATCTCGCCCAACTTTGATATCGCTTGGCACTAAACCTAATTTGGGATTCAAGTAATCCATAACTCCCAGCAGGAATGCTTCACCCATGTCGTCTTCGCAGAGCACGCTCAATTTTTCAATGGCCTGGCCATAGAATGCTTTTTGAATAATGTCCCGATAGGGCGGCCTTACTTCAACGTTATCAGCAGTTCTTTCCAGAAAAATACGGGCCTCTACCGGAACACAGTCCAGAATTACTGGACTGTGGCTGGTGATGATAATTTGAAGGTCATTGCGCAAAGCCAAACGTTGCAATTCAAGCATCACTTGCTGCTGGGTGTAAGGGTGAAGCCCTGCTTCAATTTCGTCTATCAGTATAAGGGCGTTTTTGAGGGAGGAAATTTCTTTGGAAATTCGGAGCAATGCTCGTTCGCCCGCCGACATGTGGAACTCGGAATATTGCGGTTCTTCGCCTCTAAAGGCAAAAAGCAGATTTTTACTTCCTTTTCTTAACAACGCCATTTCAGAATATTGGAACGGCAAAATTCTTTGGGCAAACGCAATCAAATCAGAAGTGATGGTTTCTACGCTAAATGCCTGAAGGCCAATCTGTAAAACGCTTCTGACTTCTGAGGGGCTGGTAAGGTTGGCAAGTGTCCGCAAGTAAACTGGGCGGCGGGGCTGTTCGCCACTTTTTTGCCCTAGAAAACTTCGATTCCACGATTTGCCCTTAGCCCATTGCATACCTGTGCTCTTTCCGTTGTGGATGTATCGGAATTGAAGTACGGTTGGAAATTCTGTGTCGAAATACCTGCTCACTGGAGTTTGGGTAATTGTTGTTCCAAGAACAAGAGCACCTTCCCAATGAATCTCAGTTCTGCTGGTCAAATTAGGAAAGAGTGTCGCAGGAGAAAAATCTTTGATCTTCGCCCCGGGCACTTGATAAGCGCAGGCGCAGGCAAACAAAACGGTAGATTTCCCGCAAGCATTTGGCCCGGCCAAAACGGAGACCGGAAAGTCGAACCTGACCGGGAGGTCTTTAATGCCTCTGATATTTTGGACAGTCACCTCATCCAGAAATTCTGTATACTCTCGCTTCTTGGCCCGAAGTTGATTCCAAACTTGTTCAAAATGCTTTTTCATTATCATTTCGAGTCTTTTTTGTTGCAAATATAGACCAAATAATCACCCCGCCTCAAACACCATCGCCTCGTGCCCCAAGGCCCTGAAATCCACGGGCGTGACGGACGAAACGCCTGGTTCAGGCATATAGACTCCGTAGATCGTGTCCACCGCCGTCATAGTTGCCTTGTTGTGGGTCACTACGATGAACTGGGAGTCCTTGGAGAATTGCCGGATGATGCGGTTGAATTTCTCAATGTTGGCATCGTCCAGCGGCGCATCTACCTCATCGAAAATGCAGAATGGGGCAGGTTTGAGCAGATAGAGCGCGAAAAGCAGGGCGATGGCCGTCAGTGTTTTTTCGCCGCCTGAAAGTTGCGCGATGGTCTGCGGGCGTTTGCCTTTGGGCTTGGCAATGATGATAATGTCTGAATCGAGCGGATTGTCCGGGTTGCTGAGCAGCAAATCTGCGGAGTCGTCTTCAGTGAAGAGCGTACGAAACACGTTGATAAAATTCTCCCGCACCTGCGCGAAGGATTCGAGGAAGCGAGCCGTAGCCGTTTCCTCGATTTCTTTCATGGTTTGCACGAGATTTTCTTTGGCGGCAAGAATGTCGTCGCGTTGTCCGGCAATGGTATCGTGGCGCTCTTTGATCTCGTTGTATGCCTCGATGGCCATGGGGTTGATTTCGCCGTAATTGTCGAGGCGGCGTTTGAGGTTGTTCACATCGCGCTCCAGCGTATCGCGTTGATATTCAGGGTTTGGCTCCTGGTTGATCACATCGTTCACACCTATGCCAAACTCCGCACGCAGTCGCTCACCAATAGCTGTGATCTCAAATTTTGAATCGTTGAACTTCTCTTTCAAGCGGTTTACCAGGACTTGCAAATCCTGTTGTTTGCGGAAGTTATCACGCTGTTTGTTCTCCAGTTCATGGATTTCGTTCCGGGCTTTGAAATAGGCCTGCTCTACCCCACTCAATGCTGCTTCCTTTTCTTTTTTCTCAGAATAAGCAGTTGTCAATTCCAACGTAATGCGATGGATGTCAAGTTCTATCAGACCAATCTCCTCCTTGTTTCGGGTAAGGTTTGTTTGAGCGGTGGCGAGCGTTTGACGGAGGTCGTTGCGGCGATTTTCGCGGAAAGTGAGTTCCTGCCGAAGCGTGTTCACCTTGTTTTGTTGCCGAATGAATTCGATGTTTTTTTGGTTGTAATCCGCGCTGGCGTGGCTCAGTTGCTCTGCCACATTGCGGAAAGAGCCATCTGCGCTGGTGAGGCGTTCGCGCAGGGCATCGGCGGCGGCGGTTTTACTGGTCAATACGGTTTCGATCAACGCATTGCTCTCCGTCAGGTTTTTGATGCGCTGATTAGCATCGCCCGCCTGGGTGTCAAAATTGGCTACAAAGGCCGCGATATTGTCCAATTTTGCCTGCATCCCGGCCTTATCCTGACTGAGGCGGTTGAGTACTTCCCGCTCGCTTTGCAGCATAGCTGATTGGTCGGCATTACGCAGTGCGGAAATGTGGGTACGTAGCGTGCTGAGTTGCGTATTGAGTTGGTTTTCAGTGCCTTCCAACTTCTTTATTTCCGTTTCGAGGATTTCAAGGTTCTTCTTTCGGCCAATCTTTTTACCTTCAAAAAGACCTACGGAACCACCTGACATGGAGAATTTCCGCCGCACAAAAGTTCCGGACTTGGAGAGGACGGTCACGTCAGAATTCGGACTGACCGACGGGTTGCTTTCCTCCGAAATCATCACATTTTCCAGCAAAAACTCCATCAGCGGGCGGTACTGAGCCTCCACTTCCACTACATCCACGGCGCGAATGCCGCCGGGCAACAACGTGAGTGGTGCCTGATAATCGCGGAAAGCATCCAACATGAAGAAGTTGGCGCGACCTTTTTGGCTTTGGCCGAGCAGCCCAATGGCTTTTATCGCCTCAGCAGCATTGGGCACCACATAATAGTTGAGGTAACTCTCCAGATAGTTTTCAATCACAATCCTATACTCCTCCCGAACGTATAACATATCCGATAACAACGGACAACGCTTGGCCCATTCCTTGTCCTGACTCAAAAATTTGATGCTCTCGGGGAATCCTTCGAGCGATTCGACCATGCTTTTGGTCAGTTTTTGCTCGTTGCGGCGGGCATCGAGGCCACGATTGTGGTCGGCGAGTTTTTTGGCAAGCGCGTCTTGTTGTTGTTCGCCAGTGGCCAAATCTGTCTTGCGCTTGGTCTCTGCTTCGTCAATTTCGGCTATTTTCTTGGCTTGGGTAGATTCGGACTTGGTTTGTTCGGCCAGGTTTTTCTCCAACATTTTCATCTCTTCCCGGCGCGTGGCGATATCTCCGAGGGTGCGTTCTACGTCGCGGCGCAGGTTCTCGATCTGATTGGACTGAATGGCTCTGGTTTTCTCCAACTCTACGATTTCACGTTCAAAGCCCTGCTGGTCTTTCACAAATTCGTCCAGATTCCCCTTCATCAGATTGTGGTCGGAGCGGACTTTTTCCAGGCCTTTTTGCGCTTCAGCAAGGGCGATTTCAAATTCGCCTTCAAGATTTCGTTCGTAATTGAGGTCGGTCTGGTAGCCCTCTATTTCTGAATCGAGAGAAATCAGATTGCGTGTGCTGCTCGCAATTTGGTCGTCGAGGCGTTGCAAGTCGTTGTTGACAAAAGAGCGTTTTTGCTCCAACATGGCCTTCTCGTTCTCTTTGCCGCGAATGCGTCCAGTGAGTTGGTTTACATGCTGTTGTTGTTCGCTGAGACTGGTTTCTTTATCTGTGTGGCTCTTGCGCTTGGCTTCGGTGTCGGCTTCCAAAAGCCTTGTCATGGCCTCCGTGCTGCGATAATTGTCTTCTTCGCGGGTGATTTGATTTTCGAGTTCTTTGTAAGTCTTTTTGTGCCGGGCAAGGTTGTGGACAGCCAATTCGACGCTGATGGTTTTGTATTCGGCCTTCAGTTCGTAGTACTTCTGGGCACGTTCGGCCTGTTTTTCGAGTTTTTTGAGTTGATCGGTGATTTCAAACAATAGATCCTCTACCCTATCGAGGTCAGCGGCGGTGGCTTCTAGTTTTTGCTGTGTTTCGTGTTTGCGGGCCTTGTATTTGCTCACGCCGGCGGCCTGCTCAAACATTTTGCGACGTGCCTGTTCGCGGTCGGAAAGCATATCTTCCACCATGTTGAGCGCGATGATTGCGTAACTGTCTGGCCCGATGCCTGTGTCGAGAAAAAGGGAAGTGATGTCTTTCAGTCTGCAAGAGACTCCGTTAAGGCGGTATTCGCTCTCACCGCTCCGATACAGGATACGGCTGATGGCGACACTGGTATAATCAGTCGGCAGCACGTTTTTTGTATTGTCAAACGTGAGCGTCACCTGGGCCATTTGGCCTTCCTTGCGTTTTTTGGTGCCGTTGAATAGGATCGAGGACATTTTGTCCAAGCGCAATTGGCTGCTTTTCTGCTCACCCAGCACCCAGCGGATGGCATCCACCACATTGCTTTTGCCCGAGCCGTTGGGGCCCACCACGCCCGTCACGTCGGCGTTGAAGTGGAGCACGGTTTCGTTGGCGAAGGATTTGAATCCTTTTATTTCTAATGATTTGAGCCTCATATCAGTACCCCGGAACTCCGTTCCGGGTGCAGGTTTGGAAGCCGGAACGGAGTTCCGGGGTACAAAAAGTGGGCGAAAATAGTGCTTGGGAAAGAAATGGGGGGTGGGAAGTTTTCAACAGTCTAACAAACTTAATAATCTCCGCTTTAACCCAAAAACTATGAATTTATCAACACAATCTACGCCACCGCAAACTCCGAATACGCCCTTGCCGATGGATTGAGAAACCCAAGCAAAATGTCCGATTTAGCAACACCTCGCGCTGCCAATTCGTCAGCTACCATGACATCGGTGTTGTTCTGCTGAATCCAGATTTTGTCGCCAATGATGTCAAAATGAAACGCCACAACGTAGTTGAACTGTTGTTTGTGCCAGCCGATAGATAGCAATTGGTAGTGATGATGCTCCTTGTCAATTACAACCTCTGAGCGAATGTCAGGTGTGAGGCTTTTTTTGATGGCAGCGTTTTCTTCCAATATTCCTAGAATTGCCATTTGATATTGCTTTATCTTATCCATTTTACAATGATTTGTGTGTCCGGGTTGAAAATGATGCAACGAATACTCCTAACTCGAATAACTTTCTGGATGAAGGCCTTTGAAAAAAATCATTCCAGACAGCCTCGGGTATTGCGAGCCAAATTTGCCTTACCGGCTCTAATTCCTCTAAGGAAAGTAAGTAGTTATCGTACTGTCCAAGGGCTTTTTGAAATTCTGAAACGGGTGACTGTGTGATAAATGATTTGATTTCAACAGCAATTTTTTCACTGCCCCGCTCTGCAGCAATCACTCTTTCAGCACCCAAATCAGCGAATAGTTCGACTTTTTTACAACCAAAGCATCCAGCACAATCTCAGGACAAATATTTACCAACAATTGGCATCCTTCTCCCCATTCCAAATGCCTTGGTGCTAACCCGGATGACCGGTGCGGCCTGCTCCCGTTTGAATTCATTGATGTTCACCATTCGGAGTACACGCTTTACGAGGGCTTCTTCAAAACCCATGGCTATCAATTCGTTTGGGCCTTTTCGACACTCTATGTACTGGAAAAGCAGGGGGTCGAGCACTTCGTAGGGCGGCAGGCTGTCGGTGTCTTTTTGGCCGGGCCGAAGTTCGGCGGAGGGCGGCTTGGTGATCGTGTTTTGAGGGACGACTTCGCCGTCATTGTTCAGGTATTTCACCAGTTCGTAAATCTCCGTTTTGTACACATCGCCCAGCACTGCGATGCCGCCGCACATGTCGCCATAAAGCGTGCCGTAGCCGACCGACATTTCGCTTTTGTTGGTGGTATTCAATAAAATATGGCCGAATTTGTTGCTCATTGCCATGAGCAAAGTGCCGCGTACACGCGCTTGAATGTTTTCCTCCGTAACGTTGAATGGCTGTCCGGCAAATTGCTGGGCAAGTGCCGCTTCAAAGGCGTCATACATCGGTTTGATGGCCACAATGTCGTACTGAATGCCAAGGGTCTCGGCCAACTGCTTCGCATCATCTACCGAGTGACCGCTGCTGAATTGGCTGGGCATGAGCAGTACGCGTACGTTTTCCGGACCAAGCGCCTTAACGGCCAGCACGGCCGTCACCGCAGAGTCTATGCCCCCCGACAGACCAAGGATGGCCTTTTTGAAGCCCAATTTTTGGAAATAATCGCGGATGCCCAACACGAGTGCATCGTGGATGAGTTGGATTTTGATTTTGGGTTGTTTACCCGCCTTGCCCGCCGAAGCTTTAGCGAAGGAGGGTTTGTCCCCCACTGCGCCGCTCTTCTGGGCATAAGAAAATCTAATAACCTCCTCCAACTCATACGTTTTCAGGCATTCCTCGAAATAAGGCATCTCATCAAAAACCGAACCATCGGGCGACAGCACGAGGCTTCCTCCATCAAAAATCACATCCGTTTGTCCGCCCACCTGATTGGCGTAAAACATTGGTATTTTGTACCGTTCCACATTTACTTTGGCGATTTGTATCCGGGTTGCCGCATGGGCATAATCGAAAGGAGAGGCTGAAAGGTTGAGGATAAAATCAGGCTTTTCATGCATCATCTCATCAAGCGGACAGATGGTGTAAAGCGGGTTTTCATTGCCAACGTTCCAGATGTCTTCACAAATAGAGAGGGCAATGCGCTTGCCTTTAAATTCAACGGTCTTGAACGCTGTGGCCGGTTCGAAATACCGGCACTCGTCAAAAATATCGTAGGTTGGCAACAATGCTTTGTGTTGAATACCAATGGTTTCGCCATTGTAAAGAAAGTAGGCGGAATTGTACAGGTCTTTGCCCGCTGCCACGGGGTTGCGGGTAGGCGAACCGACCACAATTCCGATGCCACGACTAACTTTTCGGAGTTCGTCTACCGAATGTTGGCAACGCCGAATGAAGTCGTCGAACTCAAAAAAGTCGCGGGCTGGGTAACCGCATACGGCCAATTCTGGAAAACAGATTAGATCGGCTTGCTGGCTTTTGGCTGTTTCCACCGCAGCAAGCATTTTGGCGAGGTTTCCCTCGAAGTTGCCAATGTGTAGGTTAAGTTGAGAAATTGTAATGCGCATTAGTTCGGTCTTAGAAGATGTTTGAATTATTTTCTTTGAGTTTGGCAGGTGGAACACGGATGACACGGATTAGACACGGATTTTTTTTAGACATAAATCCGTGTCTAATCCGTGTCATCCGTGTTCCACCTGCCAAGTTTGTCAATTTGAATCAAAAATCCTCAATCTTCTACAAAATACATATCAATCTCCCCCTTGTTCTTCGCCGAAATCTTGCCCCGATAATGACAGGGGAAAACGTCTTTCACCACTTCAAAAGCCTCGCCGGAGATGTTGATACGCCCCCCTTCGCCTGCTTGTTCTACCCTTGCGGCAATGTTCACCGTGTCGCCCCAGATGTCGAAAGCAAATTTTTTGGAGCCAACCACCCCGGCCACCACTGGCCCGCGGTGAATGCCAATACGGGCATCAAAACGAGGCAACCCTTCTTTGTCACGGCCAGCATTCCATTCAAAAAGCCAGGCTTGCATGGCTTTGGCAGCAGATACCATGTCATGAAGTTGCGCTCCTCCCCCATTTGGAAGCCCGCCGGCGCACATGTAGGCGTCGCCGATGGTTTTGATCTTTTCGAGATCGTACTGGGCGATGATGTCGTCAAATTTCTGGAAACAGGTGTCAAGTTCCGAAACGAGTTGTTGCGGGGTGAGTTGTTCTGCAATTTGACTAAAGCCAACAAAATCAGCAAACAACACGCTCACATCCTCAAAATATCGAGCGGTGGTACGACCTTTCTTTTTGAGCTCATCGGCCACCAAAGAAGGGAGAATGTTGAGCAAAAGGTTTTCTGAACGTACCTGCTCTTCCCGGATGGTTTTGTTTTTTTCCTGCAACACTCTCGTATTCATGCGTGCTCTCACAAAACTGAAAGTAGCGCCTGCAGCCAACAACAACAACACGCCCATGATGGCATAGTTAAATTTACGGTTGCTCTCCGCCTCACGGAGGGCAAGGTTGGCATTGGAAATCGCCAGAGAATCCATGCCCCTGCTGAAAAACACCGAATCGAGCAGTACCCGCTGCTGCATCACCACCATAGCGGTTTTCATCTGCTCCTGCGTCATTTTTTCAAGTTCGGCTTTTTGGGCGGCAAGCTGGGCTTGAAGCGCCTGGCTTTCTTCGAGGAGTTTAGATTCGTTATTGCGGAATTTGTTTTGGTTTTCAGCCAGTTGTTTTTGGGTCGTGGAAAGTTCGGCTTGAATCTCTTGACGGGTTCCTGTGGGCTGCCCACTGATTGTCCCACCAGAGCGGATTTGCGCAATTTGTTCATCCAATTCCTTCAATTCCCGGTCACGGCCTGCGCGTTGTGCGAGGGTGCGCAGATGATCGAGATTGTCCAAGATCAGGGTATTGTTGGTGCTCCGGGTGTCTCGAAGAATTTTGACGCTTTGTTCAAATTTGCCCGCTGCCTTGCGTTTTCCACTGAACATCATGGCTTTCCCTTCGCGGTTGAGGGCGTTGGCACGGAGTTCGGGCAGACGGAGTTTAGAAGCCAGGTCGCCTGCATCGTCTGCATTTTCGATCGCCTTGGCGTACTCCCCTGCATAGAGGTTGGCATCTGCGAGCGCGATGAGTATTTCAACACGCTTGGCGGATTCTGCCCCGCGCAGTTGTTCCTCCAATTGGCGGATTTTTTCTGCTTGAGCAAAAATATTGGAGCTGGTGCCCCAGAGGAACAGGCCCAAGTACAGCACTTTAAAAAATTGAACTGGCACAGCTAGTATGTTTTAAAATATGCTCGCGAAGGTACTATCTCAGGTCGTAAACCAAGACATTTGGCAGCCTCCTGTCATTATCAGGGATATGGCATGATTTTATTACTCCTCTGATTCAACACAAACCTACATCATGAAACATATCCTCATCTCCGGTTTTGCCTGTTTCTTACTTTTTGGAAAAATTTCCGCTCAAGGTCTTGTTTTTCAAGACAGCATTTTTACTGCACCTGTCACACTAAGTGATGAGTCGGAGTTCATTACTTTTCAAAATTGCCGCTTCGAAAATATTATAGGCGATGCGCTCACCCTCCACAAATGTGGTGCCGTTATTTCTGATTGTACCTTTGAAAACATCGCAGGTTCTGGCATCGTGCTCGACAGCAGCGAGATATATCTGGTGAACGACACCCTGCGAAATATCATTGGAGATGGTGTGTATGCCGAGTTTAGCACGGTGGTTGTTCAGGGATGCCAGTTGTCGAACATCGCTGAGACTGGGCTGTATTTTCTTTTCTGTGAACTCGCTGAAGTAAGCGAATGCAATATTGAGGACGTAGGGAACGGAATCGACAGTTATGGCCCTTTTTACGGACTGTTTTCTGTAAGAGGTACCAGTATCCGGCGTGTAAACGGACTCCCTGCACAACCTGGCACCGGCAACGCAATCTCGGCATCCGAACTGATGCTGGTTGAAATCGAAGGCTGTACCATTGACAGTTGTATGGGGTTTGGAATCTACATAGAGGCCATCGGCGCAATAGACCCTGCCCTTGAATCAGCCGTTGTACAAAACAACGTTATTAGCAGGGCAGACCACCTGGGCATCCAGGGCAACAATGTTGCGAATGCCATCATCCGGGGCAACGATATAAGTTACCCGGGATTTTTGGGCGGTTTCAGCACTTGCATCTGGTGGGGCGGAGCCGATGCCCGCATTGAGGAAAACCATTTGCACCATGCGATAGACAGTACGAACCAACATGGTTATGGTATTTGGGCCTTAAATTCGGTGGCAATCACACGAAACCAAATCCATGACTGTACAAAACACGGCATTCGATTTTCTGCCAACTCCGATCCTTTGGGGGAAGCGCCTGTGCTTGTGTTCAACAACGTCATCTACGATGTAGGAGGCCATCCGATCTTTTATGAAGGAGATGGCTTCGGTTCGCCCATAGAGCCAACCGAAGTCCAAATCCGAAACAATACGCTTTATGCCAAGCCAAGCGGCTCTCCTGCCGATTACGCGCCCATCGGTATATGCTGCAACGACAAACCGATTGTGGCTCAAGGTAATATACTGATCTATGAAGGGGTGACCGACACTTCCGTCTATACACAGGTCTACCCTGGAGCGGCGCTGTCAGAAAGCCTCAACTTGAAAGTCCCCGGCGACATAGCATTCGTAGACTACGCAGCCCGTGATTTCCACCTCGCTTCTACCGGTTCCCCCGCTTACAATTTTCTTCCCTTAAATTTTGGCTTGCCCAACGACGACTTTGATGGCAACCCTCGGATCGGCCAACACGACGCAGGAGCCTTTGAGCTAATTAGCACGGACACTATCTGTGGATGTTCTAATTGCCCTTTAACAATCCCAGACCTGTTTTTTGGCGATTTCATTTATAGTGTAGGCGACATTGCAAACGATAATCTCGCCAGCCCAACGCAAGGCGTGTGCGGAGTAAGGGTCCAATTTGATCATGAATACATGGGCGACCTGAATATGGAACTCATTTCACCTTCAGGTCAATCGGTTCAATTGGTAGGCCCGACAGGATTTTTTGGCTCGACCCATTTTACCACCTGGGATGTGGGCTTTACTACCTGCATCGGGGTTGCCACACCCGACCCAGGCTTTGCCTCCACATGGAACAGCATGCAACTTTGGGGAGAAGGCGCTAATTATACGGGCATTTATTACCCGGCAAATGGGTGCCTTGAAGATTTTAACACAGGAAGCGTCATCGGCGATTGGACCCTTAGGGTTTTTGACACTCAGGTAGCAGATACCGGGCGTGTTCACAAGTTTGAGATGATTTTTTGCGAAATGGACGGGATTTCTTGTCAGCCATGCAGCAACCCTCCTCAAGCATCTTTCACAACGAACCAGGTGGGCGCCTGGTCCGTCGCAATACAAAACCAAACAACCGGTAGCATCATTCAATATCAAATAGATTTTGGCGATGGTTTTACAGCATCCGGGCATTCCATCCCCACGTTCCATACTTACACTGACATTGGCAGCTTTCAAATCCAGCTCATTGCCATCAACGAATGCGGGATAGATACATTTATGCAATCTGTTTTTATTCAGGGGGCCTTGCCGATTGCATTTGTGATCGCAGAGCCAACTACGGGTTGCGCACCGCTGGAAGTACAGTTGGGTTCAACTTTTTTTGATAATGTAGACCAATGGCATTGGATTTGTCCTGGCGGCACCCCGGCAGAATCCTTTGAAACCGAGCCTTTAATTACCTATTCAAATCCTGGAGTTCATCCAATTACTGTAATTGTCAGCAACGCTGTTGGATCAGATACGATTGATAACATACTTTATGTAGAAATCTGGCCAAACCTTGTTAATCCGTCTTTCAGCACCCAGGTGATAGGTGACACCATTGTTTGTACGAATACAACGCAAAATGCCCTATCGTTTTTCTGGACGATCAACAACAGCAATCCCGTAGGAATTGGCATCAGTCCCCAAGTGTTTGAAGTGGATTCTTCAGGTATTTACACGGTTTCGCTCACGGTTTCCAACACCTGCGAAACAAGCGTGGTACTGAATACGGTGACGGTTATTATTTCCGGGGAGCAAAGTTTGGAAGCAGCAGGCTGGGAATTTGCGCTTTCGCCCAATCCGAATGATGGAGCGTTCAATTTGAGCATTGTTTCTCCGGAAAATGCAGCGGCGCAATGCACTATCTCGAACGCGCTTGGTCAAGAGATTTATACAGAAAATATTCAAGCCGTGGAAGGAAGGAACATGGTTCCTATCCGCTTGAGTGAATTACCGGCGGGGATGTATTCCTTACATTTTAGGACCGAAAAAGGGAGCGTGGTGTTGCGGTTTGTGGTGGTAGAATAAAAGATGATCCAAATCTGCTTAGCAGTGAATGCTACTCATAATGCAACCCGCCCAAAGCTGTACGTAGTTGGGCGGGTTCTACATGAAAAGTAGTTGAACGATCTTCTGGCTACCCTTCAACAGCTGCACGTTTGGAAGCCATTAAATCCGGATGGAACGAAAAGGATAAGATGTTGAACTCATTCGGCAATTCGAACACGATCAAAGACTTTCGTGATGCTGACTATGATGGCATCCCCGATATCGCAGATAAATGTCCAGATCAATATGGCCCAAAACGATTCATGGGTTGCCCTGATGCTGACGAAGACGGCATACCTGACTTTGATGACAAATGTCCTTATGAGCTAGGACCTGTGAGTCATGGTGGTTGTCCGTCTACGAATGTTTCCATCTCCATGCCTCAATTTCCATGGCCACCTCCACAGTGTTTTATCAGAAAAACCCTAGTCAACAACCTATCTACTCAAAATACCACTTTTAAACAGGTTGATACACGGATTCAACAATCATTAGATGCGAAAGAATACTTACAACGCAGCTATTTCAAAATTCCAGGAGGTTTCGCTATCGTAACCCAATTGGAGCAGTTTGATGAGGGTGGTTATGTAAAAGAGCGCTGCCGCTGGGTAGATTATCCCGTTCAAGACTTTGAAGGGGTTTGGGACTACCTCACTGCGCTTGTCATGCCAAACCCTGGACATTTCAGAATTTTTGTATTTGTGGTCACCAATCAGCCTTACACACAAAACAAGCGAACGGTCTCCAAAGAAGAAGCTACTGATTGGTTGTTCCAAGGTTTGAATCGTTTGCCGACAGAAGTAAGTAAATTAGAAATCACTCCAGAACACTATTTAGATGCACTAATTTATGAATTTGAGGCACCGGTATCTACCCGAAAATGTGCTCAAAAATGCCCATGTCTTTTGGACAGTCAAACACATTTGATAAAGTCTGGCCTCTTTAATCTGGGTTTTTAGATTTCAAAAATGACACACGGAAAACACGGATTAGAAACTTATTTACTGATATTAATGATTAAATCCGTGTCTAATCCGTGTCATCCGTGTTCCATCACCCTCAATCCTAATGCGCCAACATCCCCTCCTCAAATTCCCGTTTTTCCTCTCCAAGCGGCGCGTAGCGCACTTTCAAGCCAAAATCTCCGCCTGTATTGTAATAAACAATGCGAATGGAGTGCCAACCTTTCTGAAGGTAGGCGACCCCCGTTTTTTCGGTCATAACGTGTACGCCGTCGTTGTTCACCACCATTTCGCCGTCAATGGATAGCAAAGAGCCATCATCTGATTCTGTCCAGAATCGGTAGCCGCCCGTGGTGGGGATATCCAGGAAGCCTTTCCAAACCATACCGCACTTGTTTTCAGCGCAGTAGGCGTCAGGTTCGATGATGCCCACGTCGTCGGTTTTTTCCAAATAGCCACGGATCACTTTGTCTGCGGTGTACATTTCGCCTTCTACAGTGCGAAGTTCAACACGGAGGCCGGCAGCAGGCTCACGGAGCAGGTTTTGTGCAGGAAGTTGTTTGTACAATTTTACTTGGGCGGAGTCGGTAAAACTCGCAACAAGGCCGATTTTGAAGGCTTTCGCACGTACCGTACAAGCGACAGGCGGCGTGAAGGGCACCGTGTAGCTTAGCGAGGTTTCAGAAGGTTCTTTGCCGTCAGTAGTATAGCGGATGGTAGCGCCGAGGGTTTTGGTGGCAATTTTCACGATCGGTTTTACAGTCTTTGGATCGTAGTTGACTTCAATATTAGGTTTGGAAACAAATTCGCCAAAGCCGATGATCTTCACTGCAAATGCATGTGTCGATTTGATTTTGCTCGGGTTGTATTCTGGCAAGGTGATGACCACGTTTCCGCCAATATTTTCTGCTTTTAATTTTTCTTTGGTCGCTAAAAACGTAACCTCAGCACCTGTAAGCGGCAATTGGAGTCCCTTTAAGACTAGTTTTCGGTCGTTCGGATAACGGGGAAAAATTGCATAAACCGACTTGGTTTTGGGATTTGAGGTAAAAAATATCTCTTTCACCGCAAAGCCTGCATCAGGGTCAACCGTTTGTTTCAACAGCGGATCCACCACGGTCTTGGATGCATCGAGACCAGGTTTCCAATCTCTGCGACCTGAGCTCCATTGTACCGGAACGCGCCAACGACGGGTATTGTAGATAGCCTCCCCGTTCACACTCAACCATTTGCCAATGTCCGTAAGCCGGTCTTGCATAATGGGCGGGATTTTCCCATGCGCATCCGGGCCAATAGAAAGCAAAAAATTGCCGCCACGGGACACTTTGTCCACCAGATGCAGCACCAAGGATTGCGAAGAGCTGTAGTCCCAGGCGTCCTCGGCTCTATTGAACGCATTAGAAGCGCTCATAGGCTGGCTTTCTTCCCAGGCCTGAGCTTCAAAATCCAAATCGGCTTGATTTTCCGGAGTGTAGATATCGCCATGTTTGAATCGAGTGTCGCTGCCCCAGCGATCGTTGGCCACAACATTGTCGCGCACACTGCTTTCCGAATACAACCAGCTCAGGAATTGTGGCGATTGCCATTCCTCGGATGATGCCTCCAAATCACCATCTGCCCATACCACCCAAGGTTCGTATCGCTGCACAACTTCGTATAGTTGGGGCATGGCATGCTCTGCAGCATATTGGGCGTGATCGTATTGCCAAATCGGGTTAAACCATTCATACAGAGAGAAATAGAGGCCGGGTTTAACCTTGGTTTTGTTCAGCGCGGTAAACAGTTCGCCGAGCAAATCGCGTCCAGGCCCTCGCACTTCAGCATTCCAGGGAGTATCATAAGCACGATTGGCTTCTTCGTTCGGCCAAAGGCAAAATCCGTCGAGGTGCTTGGAAGTAAGCACGGCATATTTTGCGCCAGCACGTTCAAAAAGCTTCGCCCATTCATCGGGGTTGTAAAGCTCCGCGTGGAAGTTGTCCGCCAGCTCGGCGTAGGTGCGTTCGCCATAATTGACTTCGTGAAAAGTTCGGACTTTCCCTTTGTGGGAATTGTTTTCCAGCGCATGCTGATACCATGCTGCGTCGTTGCCTTTGGTGGAAAAAGCGGGCACTGAATACACGCCCCAATTGATCAAAATGCCGAATTTGGCATCTAGCCACCAAGCTGGCGTTGGTCGGGAATCGAGCGATTCCCAGTCCGGGGTGTACGTTGTTTGAGCCGAAAGGCTGAGGGTTAGAACCGCGAAAAGGGGAAGAAAGAATAAGCGCATAAGTTTGTTTGAAATGGTTTTGTGAACAATACTTGCGGGCGCAAAGTATTTAATTTTGTAATACTCTGCACTTGTTGTTGCCTCAACGCCAATCGAGGCTTCAAAATAATTCTTGCTAAAAATGTGGAGTTTTTGAGTTTCAAATCTTAGATTTGAGCTCACTACGTACATACTAATTGAATAGTCATGCAAATACCCATAATCTCTGTCGGCAATTCGAAAGGCATTCGACTAAACAAAATATTGCTTCAAAAATACAACATCGAAGATGTGATAGAGCTGGTCTTAGGAACGGTGTCAAAATAACTTTCCAATTTCAGGCCAATTATTTTGGCGTTAGCCAACTGTCTTTTGAGGCGAATAGTGGGGCTATTTAACGAAAAAGACAGGATGGATGGCGGCAAAAGAATGGCATCAAATTGGGAAGTTATTTTGACACCGTTCCTTAGTGCCAGACTGCATCATCCTTCGCCCAGTAAAAAAGGCGAGAGAAGGATGGGACGAAGCCTTTCGTTCGATGCGGGAAAATGGAGATGATCAACTCCTAATACCTGATATTTTTGAAGAAGAAACCTTTGAAAATTGATCGAAAATGAAACAGTACCAAATTGCAATTGTCAATCTTTCGCCCACACTCGGTTGACCAAATCCGTACAATCGCAAAAGAGCGGATCATAAGTTTCAACGGAATCATTTCTGATCTCGAAATAAAGACTGTCAAACGCATCTTTCAAGACACTTTTGTGGCGTGACTATCGAACCGTCCGATGCACTTGCCCACGATGCCTTTCAAAGTGTGAAGCAAAAAAATCGAGCATGTGTAACCAACCGAGCCTCCCGGCGCGAGGGTGTTTGTATGCGGACTTGTCGGCGAGTTCTGTTGGCATTTTTTCAAAAAACTCCTGCCATTCGTCCCGGATGCTTTGCCAACGTGCGCTGACTTCCTTCAATGTGTCCGTTTCGGGGATACGTTCGTTGCCCGCCGATTTGGGGGCTTTAAATTTGAATGGCATCCGTAGGATTGCCCGAAGCAATAAACTCCGCCACCAGGAGCCTAGGCCTGTTTTTTCAAGTTGGGGGTTGAAACTCAACTTTTTACGGATATATGCCAGGGAGTTTTCTTCCACCAGAATCAAATGGTGCAGGGTCTGAATGCCTGACCAACCGCCGTCAACAGGCTTTTGGTTGAGGCGTTCGTCCTCGAATGCGGCGAGTTCGTTCAGAAGTGTCTGCACTTGCGAAGTATAGCGGGTGTTCACTGCGAGAATTTTTTCTTTCATATCCGAAAAATATTGTCGGCGTGAAGGTAGGATGTTCGCGAATTATTAGCTCCCAAAACTCTTTTGCTACCTTTGCCTCTATGCAGACATTTAATACTAAAAAATACATCAACGTTTTTCTCGGCCTCGGCAGCAACATAGGAAACCGAGGCTCCAACCTCCATGCTGCTGTTGGCTTGATTGAAAAAAACATTGGTAAAATTGCCAAAAAGAGCCACGTTTATGAGACTCAACCCTGGGGAGAACCCAACCAGGATCCGTTCTACAATCAAGTGTTGATGGTGAATACGACCCTCGACCCACGCGATATTCTTGACAAAATCAGCCGAATCGAGCGCGAACTTGGCCGCGAACAAAAAGAAAAGTGGGGCCCTCGCATCATTGACATTGACATTCTTTTTTACGGCAAGCGCTTGATACGCGACAAGGGCCTTGAAATCCCCCACCCCGATCTCCACAAACGCGCTTTTGTTTTGGTGCCAATGATGGAAATAGCGCCTGAATTTGAACATCCAGTGCTGAATAAGCAGATTGACGAACTTTACATGGACTGCGAGGACGGTCTGGATGTCGTCATGCTGAACTATTGATTAATCGCAAAAAGAATAGGTGAAAAACGCTCAACAGCCAAGGGCCAACTACAATTTTATTGCTATTGAAGGCAATATCGGGGCGGGCAAAACGACGCTTTGCCATCAATTGGTCGGGCGTTTTGGTTGTGCGCTTGTGCTAGAACAATTCACCGACAACCCTTTTTTACCACCGTTTTACGAGCAGCCCGAACGTTATGCATTTCCGGTTGAATTGTTTTTTATGACCGAGCGGCACAAGCAGTTGCTAGAGCATTTCTCCCAGCCGGATCTTTTCAGGTCATTCACCGTAGCGGATTATTTTTTTGTAAAAACACTGCTTTTTGCCAAAAACAACCTCAGTGAAGCGGAATTTCGACTCTTCCAGCGGCTTTTTTCGGTGTTGAACGCTACTTTCCCAAAACCAGACTTGCTGCTTTACCTGCACCGCCCGGTTGAAGTATTGTTGAAACAGATCAAAGGACGTGGCCGGAATATAGAACAGCATATTTCTCCGGATTATTTGACTGAAATTCAGGACGCTTATTTTGATTATTTGAAAGCTGAAACCGAAACACCAGTGCTCATACTGGAACTCGGCGACCTTGATTTTCAGCACAATGCAAACGTTTTTGAGACAATTGCGCAATTAATGTTGGAACAGCACAATCCTGGTGTGAAGTTCCTGAAAATGTTCGCGTAATTATTGCCTCATGTATTGCTGACAATATTAGCAGTCATTCGGTTTTCCTCAGCCCCTAACATGAAGCACCAAAACGCTCCGCACATCAAGAGGTGTGCGATGTCGAAATAACTAAACCAAATCCCCAGCGAAACTTTCAAAATATGTACCCCTACGGCTAATAAGAGGAGCAAGATGCCTAATAGAATGTAGCGGGCCCTTGGGTGCTTTGTTTTAATAAACAACCAGGTTTCCAACGGCGCAATGATGCACAAAAAGCCGAAAGCCGAATGGATTTCAACGCCCGGAAACCAGAACGTGGCAGTCACAAACCAAAGTGCCAGCGTGAGTTCCAAAATATTCAACCAAGTGAGTGCCCTACCCCACCCTGATTCAATAAACGGCCTTGCCCGAACAATAGCGGCTTGTTCCAATGCTGACACTGCTATCATTCCTAGCACCCAACCGGGCGTTTTAAAAACAAACGGCAGCCGGTACAAGAAGAAGTGCCCCGCCAATCCGCCAATGAGGGTAGAAATCCCCATTAGCAAGAAAAAAATCCGCGAAAGCCGCAATACATCGTCGCGCTCGGCAGCCTTGCCCAAGCGATGCCAGGCATAAAAACATACCACCGCGACCAATATAGATGTCAGCGCAATCATGGGTTCTCCGAGACGCAACCCTGCCACAATAATGTCGGGCTGAAAATTTCCAGTAGGTAAAACTTCCATGGGGGCGAAGGTAAGGAGGTGATTGGTTCATTGGTGATTGGTTCATTGGTGATTGGTTAACTGGTACCAATGTGTTGGGATATTTCGGCCCTAGCCTAGTTTTGGGAGTGTTCAAAAATCTGTGTCAACTGGCTGCTTACACCCCCTACCCCTAAAGGGCAATGTCGTTGACTTAAGGGTTTTAGCCACGTAGTGGCGACACCGTTTATAGAAAAATCGGGTGCATGAACGAGCCACGTAGTGGCGGCACCCCTGACAAATCGTGCCGGGGCTACGCCCCTCCATAAAACACGCAAAATATTGTTCTATAAACGGTGTCGAGGCTACGCCCCTTTTATACACACAAACCCTTAAGTCAACGACATCGCCCTTTAGGGGTAGGGGGTGTAACCAGCAGTTGACACAGATTTATGAACACTCCCCTAGTTTTCCACAGATTTATTTTTATTTCAAAACAAAATATTTGAATTTTGCAATCTCAAATAACCAAATCCACCAATCACCAGTCTACCAATCACCAGTCTACCAATCACCAGTCTACCAATAACCGATTTACCAATCACCAGTCTACCAATCCACCTTGTCAAAAACACTCGCAAACGAACCCACGGCCAACGAAGAAAAAGTCGTTGAGAAAGCCCTTAGGCCCAAACTCCTCGAAGAGTTCAGTGGTCAGCGCAAGATTGTGGACAACCTTCAAATCTTCATCCAGGCCGCCAAACAAAGGGGTGACGCGCTCGACCACGTTCTGCTCCACGGCCCACCGGGCTTGGGCAAAACCACCTTGTCGCATATCATCACGAACGAAATCGGGGCAAGCCTCAAACTGACTTCCGGGCCAGTGCTCGAAAAACCTGGCGACCTTGCAGGTCTGCTCACCAACCTTGAGCCGGGCGATGTGCTGTTCATTGATGAAATCCACCGCCTAAATACAGTGGTAGAAGAGTACCTCTATTCGGCCATGGAGGACTATCGTATTGACCTTATGATTGACTCCGGGCCTAACGCACGGAGCATTCAAATCACGCTTAACCCATTCACACTCATTGGCGCTACCACGCGCATGGGCTTGCTTACTTCGCCGCTCCGTGCCCGTTTTGGCATTACTTGCCACCTTGATTATTACGACATCCCGACACTCGAACGCATCCTCCACCGTTCGGCTGCTATCCTGGAAATCCCAATTGCTGACGAGGGCGCGCATGAAATTGCCCGCCGTAGCCGCGGTACGCCTCGGATCGCAAACGCCTTGTTGCGCCGCATTCGAGATTTTGCCCAAATCAAAGGCGACGGCTCTGTAAATGTGGAGATTGCCCGTTACGGCCTTGCAGCGCTTGATGTAGACGAATCCGGTCTTGACGACATGGACATTCGCATACTGACTACCATTATTCACAAATTCAAAGGCGGCCCGGTGGGGCTAACCACGATCGCTACCGCTGTGGGCGAAGAAGCTGGTACTATTGAAGAGGTGCATGAGCCGTTTCTTATTATGGAAGGTTTTATTCAACGCACCCCGCGAGGGCGAACGGCTACGGAGAAGGCTTACAAGCATATTGGGGCGGTGCCGCCCAGGAAGGAGGGGACGTTGTTTTAGGCAATCAACAAACAACCCACCCCATTTCGTGTTCCACCGCCATGAAACTTGTTGTCGCCATCACAGGTTCTTCAGGGGCCATCTACGCCAAAGTGCTGCTCGACCGACTTTTGCTGCTGGAAAATCAGTGGGAAAATATCGGCATTGTCCTTTCTGACAATGCCCTCGTGAACTGGGAACTCGAAATCGGCAAACCTGACTTCTCTGCCTACCAGAAATTTGATTTTTACAAAAAGAACGATTTTTTTGCACCCTTTGCGTCTGGCTCCGCAAAGTACGGGACCATGATCGTGTGCCCTTGCTCCATGGGAACACTCGCCCGCATCGCTACCGGCATAAGTAACGACCTCATCACTCGAGCCGCTGATGTCGTGCTTAAAGAGCGTCGTCGCCTCATTTTGGTCACCCGCGACACGCCGCTGAGCCTCATCCACATCAACAACATGAAAATCGTGACCGAAGCGGGCGGCATCATCTGCCCGGCCTGCCCTTCGTTTTACTCCAATCCGGTGGGAGTAGAGGCCATTGCTGCGACGGTGGTAGATCGTGTGCTTGATCTGTCTGGCTTCAATTTGCCAACTTACCGTTGGGGAGAGGGCGGATAGCTGCCTACTTCCGCCGTGAGAAAATTACCAATTTAGCATTGTTTGCCTCCAATGCCCAGCCTGCCTTTGGTCGGTTTGGAGTGCATTTTGAGTTTTTCCCAGCCACTGTTTTGGAAAATTCATCAAAAAAAGAGATGCTTTGGAAAAAATTTTCATCAAAAAAATATTTTTTTTGGGAAAGACAGCCAGCCTCGACTAAAGTGCGCTTGGAAAAAGCCTGTTTTGGCAGCAAAAACGAGGTTTTAAAGTAATAATGTAACTAATATCTAAGATTGTGTAATGGTTCAGGTCTCAAAAGCCCAAACCTTTATAGCGTGAAAATATCAATCGGAAGACATTCGATAAAAGATTGATTTCCAATAGTAAAACTAAGATTTTGCAAATGCGACGGCTCTGTTTGGAAAAAGTCACGCCCTCTGGGCTTAATTACTAAAAACTAGTTAACGGAAGGTAACAAAAAACCATTAAAGTCATGTTAAACCAAAAGTTTTTCAAAGACTGGCACAGCATTCGCAAGTCTACAGCCCATCTGAACATTTTGTAATCAACTCCTCAAAACTCAAAAACTGATTATCCCATGCGTACTTCAATCTATTTCATCACCCTCCTGCTCTGCACCTCGACGTTCTTGTCGGCGCAGATCTCCATGAAAAACGTGAAAGCCCCCGAGACCATCACGGTCAAAGGCAAAGTGTATGACCAAGTATCTGGCGCGCCACTCAATCAAGCCCAAGTCACGGTCTTCGACGATATGATGATCGCCTCGCTTGCACAAACGGAAACTGATGCTGACGGCTCCTACTCCTTGACGGTGCCAAAAGTATCGCGCTACCAAGTGTTGGCAGAAAAGCCCACTTATTTCAACCAAGAAGTAGTGGTCACGCACCTTGAAGGTGTGCTGAACACTGATTTGGGTATGGGCAGAAAGCCCGGCTATGTCTTTGACATCACGATTTTTGACAAAGCCTTTGAGCACAACCCAATCAATACGTTGCGTGACTGTAAAATAGAAATCTACAACAACACCACGCAACAACAAGAGCTGACCATTGAGCGGCTGCCGAAATCGGCGTTCAACTTTTCATTCGCAGAAGGGAATCACTACACCTTGTTGGTGCGCAAGCCTGGCTACCTCAACCGCAGAGTAGAGGTTTATGTAAATGTGAATGGCTGTATCCTTTGTGTGGACGGCATGGGCATCAAAGAACCAGATGTGGTGCAAATCATGACCCACGAAAACGAAATAGGCCACTTCCTTGGCACGGTTGACCTCGATTCTATTCAGGTTGGGAAACGCTTTCAGCTGAACAATATCTATTATGACTTCGACAAATGGGCCATTCGCCCTGAAGCAGCCAACACACTTGACAAATTGGCTGTGTTCTTGAAAGACAACCCTGGTATTACGGTCGAACTCGGTTCGCATACAGACGCACGTGGCGGCGACGACTACAATCTTTCGCTGTCTGACAAGCGTGCAAAATCAGCCGTGGATTATCTTGTGACTTCGCAAAGCATTGATTTTGAAAAAATTACATTTAAAGGCTATGGCGAAACACAACTGGTAAACCGCTGTGATGACGGACTATCTTGCTCCGAAAACGAGCACCAGATGAACCGTCGCACTGAAATCAAAATTACGGGTATCCTCGACGAAGACCCCCTCTGGCGCAAGTCACTGAAGGAAATAATCGAGGACAAAAACCTATACAAAAAGATCATTGAACAGGAAAAGCGTCAAAAAGCGCTGAGTAATCAATCTAAATGACGTTCGACAATAGAGGTTGGACCATGGACTTAACATCCAATTTCTATCGTCCACAGTCCACAGTCTAAAATCATTAATCCATAATCTTTCACATCATGAACTCTCTCTCAATTTTCAGCAAATACATTGCAATCCCGGCTGCCATTGTGCTGGCTGCCAATTTCACCGCTCAAGCACAGAACCCCGTGGAATCCACCCACATTGACGAAAAGTATGCTTACACGACGGTAGTGTACAAAAACACTGCTGCCACCGATAAGGATGTGTTGTCTTCCCTTGAAAAAGACTTTAGCATAGGCGATGTTGTACGTGTCACACTCGCTCCACCGCCCGCGCCCATCGCGGCTTCAGAGCCAGTATATGCTGACAAAAGCAAGGGTGAAGATGCTTGGATGCCTAATTCCGCTAAATCTGTTGGAAATATGACCGCTGCGTCCAATCTGACTGCTACACCTAAGACAAGTATCAGCACGATTGCTACTTCGCCAAAACCTGCAAAGATTGCAGATAATACAGCAGCGCCGAACCCAATAATTGTGGTAAAAACTGTCGAAGCAACAGCCCCAGAGCCTTCTAAAAACATTGCATCGTTTCCGGTTCAAGGCCAAAAAGTAGCGGCCACAGCTGTCCCGGCGACTTCAAACACAGGGACAAATCTGAAATCTTCCACTTCCGGGAAATCGGCCAAAGCGCACAAATCCTCCAAGAAGGCGGACAAAAAAAGTGGGCAAAAAAAGAAATTAAAAAACCGCAAGCACGGAAAACAGCGTTATGCTTGCCCTAAATTTTAAGGCTAAATAAAACAAACGGGCCTCACGATGTTATCGTGAGGCCCGTTTGTTTTGACCCATAATACATCTTCATTTTTTCAGTGCAGCCACGATTGCCGTAAAATCATCGGCTTTAAGGGATGCCCCGCCTATTAGCCCCCCGTCAACATCAGGTTGAGAAAAAAGATCGGCAGCATTTTGGGCATTACAAGAGCCCCCGTAAAGAATCGGGGTTGCTTCGGCCACAATTCTGCCATATTTTTTTGCCACAAGGACGCGTATGGCATGGTGCATCTCTTGCGCCTGCAGGCTGGTTGCCGTTCGCCCAGTACCGATGGCCCAAATAGGCTCGTAAGCGATGACGACCTTTTTGAAGTCCTCTTCTTTTAAGTGAAAAAGACTGGTTTTCAATTGTTTAGCAACATAACCAACGTGCGTGTCTACTTCGCGGATATGAAGTGGTTCGCCACAGCAAAAGATGGGGCGCATTCCCCTTGCCAGCGTCACATTCACTTTGGCAGCCAACACCTCGTTCTTTTCCTTGAAATATTGCCGTCGCTCGGAATGGCCGATGATGACAAATTCGCAGCCAACGGAAGCGAGCATATCCGCTGATACTTCTCCTGTGTAAGCACCTTTTTCTTCTTGGTGGCAGTTTTGCGCAGCAAGGTGGAAGTGTTTGCGCACCTTTAATAATTTGCCGAGCTCACGCAGATAAGGATACGGCGGAGCTATGACTACCAGGCCGCTCGGTTTCTCTACTTTTTCTAGAATGGCTCTGACTAGTTCAAGGCCTTCCTCGAGGGTCTTGTTCATTTTCCAGTTCCCTGCTATTATTTGCTGACGCATGGATTGGTGTATGTTTTGGAAAAAAAGTTGAGCGCGAAGATATGAATGCTCCAGTACTAAAAAGCGAGCCGCTTCCCGATTAATCAGGGAGCGGCTCGATGCTTATTGATTGTAAAACGAATTTCGGAGATAATTATCTGCCCACGGTCACTTTCACGAACATCGCCTGTCCATCTTCTGCCTGCACACGGAGGGTGTAAAAGCCGGCGGCAATATCATCGTAATCAAACGCGCGAAGCATGTATCCGGTGCCGAATTCAGCTGTTTCGCGTTTGATCCGCTGTCCAAGGGCGTTAAAAAGCGTAAATTCCAGCTCATCTTGTGGCAAGCCGCTCATTTCTACAGTAAAGTTGCCAGTATTTGGGTTCGGAAACAGTTTGAACCCTTTTAGCCAAGCAGCTTCGCCTGTGCCAGAAGAGAGCGTAATGGTTTGCTCAATAATCGTAGTGCCACAGTTGTTGGAAGCGGACAGAGAAACGGTGTAAGTGCCTGGAGCAGCATAAGTATGCGTAGGGTTTTGCTCGTTGCTGGTATTCATATCACCAAAATTCCAAGCATACGAGGTAGCATTCTGCGAAGTGCTCACAAAATTTACGGTTGTTTGGTTGGACAAGTAACTGAAACCAGCAGTGGGGGCAGTTTGTACCGTAATATAGGCTTGGAATACTTTGATCGAAGTGCCAAATATGTTCGTCACCTCTAAAGTGACGTCATAAGTACCTGCGACAGTATAACCAACCATAGGATTCTGAACGGTGCTTGTGCCAGGCGTTCCTCCCTGGAAGGTCCAATTCCATGCGGTTGGTTCACCAGCAGATTCGTCTGTGAATTGAGCCGAGAAGGGCAAACAACCGACCGTGTTGTTAGCGCTGATATCTGGAACAGGTGGAGCACCTTCTATGACAACTGTTTGGGTTGCCGTGACAGTACCGCATTCATTTGTGGTACTGAGGGTAATAATATATGTACCGATTTGGCTGTACGTGTGGCTTGGATTTGCTTCTGTACTTGGGGCGCTGCCATCACCAAAATCCCAGGAATAGGAAACGCCATTGGAAGAAGTATTGGTAAATACAGCCGTAAGACCGCCAATCTGGTATGTGAAGCCTGCTGTAGGACCAGGGTTTACGGTAATGGTAGCCGTGCTGGTGCTGCTGCCTGCGCTATTGGAGGCCGTGAGCGTTACAATGTAAACACCTGCTGTATTCCAAGTTACACTTGGGCTTGCCTCCATAGAAGTCGCTGGGGTGCCCCCAGGAAAAACCCATGCAAAAGTAGTTGCGTTACTGCTCGAAGTATTGGTAAACTGAACCGTAAACAGTGCACAACCTGTCGAACCGCTTAAGTTAAAACTTGCGGTGGGTGGAGTTACAATTGTAACTGTTTGTTCAAAAATAGTGGAACCGCAGTTATTTGTTGCCGTCAGTGTCACGGTGTAAACCCCATCGTTTGCATACGTGTGCGTCGGGTTTTCTTCTATGCTGCTACTTTGGTCGCCAAAGTTCCAGACATAGGAAGTAGCGTCAACCGAAGTATTGGTAAAAGTGGCTGTAGTGCCATTTACACTGGAGTTAAATCCTGCGCTGGGGGCTCCGTTTACGGTAATAATACCTGGCTGAGTAAAGGAGCTGGTACTCCCGCCTATTGAAGTGACTATAAGTGTCACGTCATAAACACCAGGTGTAAAATATTGAACCGACGGGTTTTCCTCGGTCGAACTGCTCGGGGTTCCGCCTGGGAAATCCCATTCCCAACTTACAGGATCGCCAGAAGAAATATCTGTAAAGTTGACCGTCAACACTGCGCAACCGCTCGAAGTGCTCATCGAAAACCCGGCGTCTGGTTCAGTTGTGATGACCACATTTTGCGAAAAAGTGCTGGTACCACAATCGTTTATAGCGGTCAACACTACGGTGTAAGTACCGTCTGTGGTATAATCGTGCGTTGGATTTGGATCGTTGCTGCTGCCACCGTCCCCAAAATCCCAGCTGTATGTAATGCTGTTGGAGGAGCTGTTGATAAAGCTCGCCGTCAGCAAATTAACCGTGGATGAAAAGTTGGCTGTTGGGCCACCGCTCACCACTATGATCTGGGAGAAAGTGCTGCTTCCTGCGTTATTAGAAGCAGTAAGCGTTACAGTGTAGATGCCCGGAACAGCATACTCAACACTTGGAGGGTTCTGAGCGGTCGAACTGGAAGGGGTTCCACCGGGGAATTGCCAATCAAAACTGGTCGAGTTTGTACTGGAAGTATTGGTGAATTGTACCATGAGGGGCGCGCAACCGGCAGTGGGAGAAGCCGTAAATCCAGCGGTTGGTGCTGACGTAACAGTCACTGTTTGAACCTTTGTTGTCGTGCCGCAGGCATTGGTAGCGCTTAGTGTGACGGTGTATGTCCCATCCATGGCATAGGTGTGCGAGGGGTTAGTCAGCGTACTGCTTCCACTATCACCAAAGTCCCACAAATAAGAGGTAGCGCCAATAGTCGTATTGGTGAAGGTTACAGTTAAGCCGGAGGTGGCAGAAGTAAATCCTGTCACTGGCGTGGTGTTCACCACAATGTAATTGGTACGGATGGAAGTATCCCGACCAGAAGCGTTGATCGCAATCAAAGTTACAGAATACACCCCTGGGGTGGCATAGACCACAACCGGGTTTTTCAGAATCGAACTATCGGGCGTTCCTCCTGGAAAACGCCATAAAAATGAAGTGGCGTTTGGAGTGGAACTATTGTTAAACTGCACGGTAAGCGGTGCACAGCCACTTGTGGGCGTTGCTGTAAAGTTTGCCGTTGGATCAGTTACGATTGTAACCAATTGAGAATCATTAACGGTACCGCATTCATTTGTCGAACTCAGGATCACCAAGTAGTTGTAGATACTGTCATGCGCTGGGTAATCGTGAACCGGATGCGCCAGCGTGCTGCTATCACCGTCGCCAAACGTCCAAAGATAGGAGCTGGCGCCGACAGAGGTATTTGTGAACGTCACCGTGGTGTCGTTACTTATAGCGTATGTGAAACCTGCGGTTGGAACACTATTTACCGTAATGGTGGCCGTAGCGGTACTGCTTCCATTGGCGTTGGTTGCAGTCAATGTTACGGTGTATGTTCCTGCTGCATTATATACTACCGTCGGGTTTGTAGCCGTAGAAGACGAGGGGGCGCCACCAGGAAAATCCCAACTATATGAAAGAGCACCCGTGGAGTTGTTGGTAAAATTCACCGTAAGCGGCACACAACCGCTCGAAGGATTGGCAGTGAAGGACGCAGCAGGAGGCCCCGAAGATATAATTATAACACTGCTGGTTTTAATACTGGTGCCACATGTATTCGTTGCTGTAAGCACCACATCGTAGGTGCCAGGGTCAGAATACGTGTGTACTGGATTGACATCTGTACTGGTGTTCCCGTCACCAAAATTCCAGAGGTAGGTAACCCCGCTGCCAATTGATGTATTGGTAAAAGTAACCGTTGAACCGTTCACAACTTGGGTAAAGTTCGCAATAGGCGCAGCACCCACCGTAATATAGTTCGTGCGGGTAAATGTATTCGAACCCGAATTGTTGGTCGCTTTGAGGGTTATAGAAAACGTACCTGCGAAGGCGTACAATACAGATGGATTGGCCAAATTAGAAACCGAAGGTACTCCACCCGGAAACGTCCAAGTGTACGTTGTGGCATTTGAAGAGGATTGGTTGTCCATCAATACGACAAGTGCTGCACAGCCAGTAGTTGGGTCGGCAGTAAAATCTGCGGTTGGCGCAGTATTTACATTGATTGATTTTGTTGATGTGCCGCATATGTTTGTAGCGGTCAGTGTTACCAAGTAAAAGCCCGCATTTGCATAATCGTACACTGGATGTTCGTCAAAACTTGCCCCCCCATCACCAAAATCCCATTCATAAGCAGTAGCATTGGTAGATGTATTGGTAAAAGCAACTTGCAAGCCGTTGACTAAAGAGGTAAAATTGGCCACGGGGAGCGGCATAATTTCTATTACTTGCGTAAGCGAGTTGGTTCCTCCAGTGCCCGTAATGGTAAGTGTCACGTTTTTCATCCCAGGTGTATTCCATGTCACCACTGGGTTTTGCAGGGTGGAGCTTGCTGGAGACCCACCTTGAAATGTCCAGGCCCAACCTGTTATGGTACCCGTAGATAGGTCTGTAAATGTGACAGGCTGGTTTTGGCAGCCAGGGTTGGGAAGCCAGTCAAAATCAGCAACGAGCGGTGGAGGCGGTGGCCCACAAGTTTGGAGACACCCACTATTAATTTTGGTTGTTATGTAAGCATTGATGGAGCCTACCGATTGATCACTCCAAGAGGTGCCCTGTGAAACAGAGGGACACATGATGTACTCAGGCGGCGGACAATTCGCGTCGTGGCCGCTGCTCCAGTTGTGGCCTAACTCGTGCGAAGTCAAGACCCGCAAGCTATTTCCATTGCCCGTGTAGTCTTGCAAACAGTGATACTTGTTGCTGTTGCAAATGCCGTTCAAATAAGCTATACCTACGGTACCTCCATTAAAATCACGGTTGGTCCAAAGTTCGCCGTTATCAAAATTTACGCCAAAATTCCCTGCGTTGCCCCAGGTGCGAAAACTGGCGAGCAATATGCCGGCATCCGTTGAATTCGACCAAGGGTCGCTGCCCGTAACGACGAACTGTGTAACGATGACGTAAACAATATCATGATTGAAATTGCCTGTAAAGTCTCCTTGAACATCGTTTAGCACGCCAATATTATGGTTCTCCACAGCAGTGGTTGACCCATATTTATCAAACATGGAAAAGTCAGAAGCAATGGCTATTTCGAGCTCATAGCATGCCGAGTTCTCCGCTTCATTGCCTTTGATGGTTTCTTCCAAATGTTCCAACTCCATCTGCTCTTCCGTCATCCCACAGGCATCGGGCGCCAGAGTTGATGCTGCACTTTGGTGGTAAAAAACAAAAAGATCTCGTTCGGCATTCGGTTCATAATACCACAGCGGTTCGATATAATAACGATCTGAACCTTCTTCTACGTAGCCATATAGGAATTCACCGTTAATTGTTAGCCGAAGATTTCCACCACTGTTTAGTTCGTAGCCCTTGTAAGCAATGTTGCGTTTTGGGTAGGTGGTAACGATGCCCTGGGGTGTTTGAACCTGCAAGGAATAATTTTCTGTAACAATCCGACTAGGTGTTAAGCTTAACCGCCATTGGTGTGTTCCAATCTGAAGTTCTGCGGGCGTCGCAAGATTGGATTTCACATAGTCTTCGAGCAATTTTGCATCAAATTTAAAAACCTGATATTGGCTAAAATTTTGTGCCAACGCAGGCGATGTGTGCGCTTCCACTAAAGCATTAAATGATTGAGCACCAAGAAATGCTGAAGATTGAAGAAGAAAAATTGTTGCTATACAACAAAACAGGCGTAAGAGCTTAGCCATAGACTTGGAATGAATTTGACGTGAAAGTAAGAAAGTACGTGGATGAACTGCAATCGGGCAATGGGAGGATCAAAGGTTCTGAAGATTGCTTCCGTTTCAATTTGCAAAAACGGGTTTAACCGATGTAAATTTTGACTCCGATTTCTGCGGCAGCCAATAAATTCGGCGGGCGAATGTACCACTTCTTCCAAAATGTAATTTCGAAATGGTACAAAAAAAGTCAGTTTGGTCAAAAAACTGACTTTACAGATGGGCTTCTTACTTTTGCCCCGGTTTTATTAGAAACGAACCCTCCTAACTCATGCATTTAAAGAAACACACTTCAGTACTGTTCGCCATAGCGCTCTTGACTTTACTTGTTCAAACTGCTGATGCACAGCGTCGTGACCGGGAACGAGCGCCAAAAAGAGATCAAGAAACTCCGCAAGAAAAAGAAGAATTGAAGGGCTTGGCATCGAGGCTTTGGTATGGCGGGGGAGTCAACATCGGCTTTGGTGGGTTTAACGGCTTCACCAGTTTTAATTTCGGCGTATCGCCCATGGTTGGCTACAAAATTGTAGGCCCACTTTCGGCAGGGCCGCGCGTTGCGTATGATTTCAATTCGCTCAAGCAGCGAGGTTTCAAATCCATTAATCTTCATAGCTTTGATGTGGGTGCTTTTGTGCGCTGCCGTGTTTTCCGTGGCCTTTTCGTACAGGGTGAAATATCCAACGAATGGTTTCAGGACATAGATTACTCATCCCTGGAGAAATACAACGACAATCGCGTCAACCAACGCCTCGGTGCCGGTTGGAATTTTGGGGAACCAGGTGGAGTTGGCTCTGAAATCAGCGTGCTGTACAATTTCAAAATTGCAAACGACCTCAATACCTTCAGAAACCCAATTGAGTATCGTTTTGGCTTTACCTGGAAATTTTAGGAAATTGGGAAATTGAGATATTGAAACAATATCCCAATATCCCAATTTTTCATACACATAACATCACTTTTTACATACTGCCATGTCAAAAACAACCGACATCCTCGGCAAAGACGCCGCCTATTATCTCGACCACCAAAGCAAAACCTTTGATAAAAAAACGCTCCATGCTCCATCTAAAAACCATGTGAGCGAAATCTGGCAACAGAGCAACCGCAGCGGACAAACCCTACGCAGCATCCAGCAACTCTTGGGCACTGGCCGACTAGCCAATACAGGCTACATCAGTATCCTCCCTGTTGACCAAGGAATCGAACATTCTGCGGGGGCATCCTTTGCACCAAACCCTGCATTTTTCGACCCTGAAACCATCCTAAAACTCGCTGTGGAAGGTGGATGCAATGCGGTGGCCAGCACCTACGGTGTACTCGGTATTGTGGCCCGCAAGTACGCGCACAAGATTCCTTTCGTAGTGAAAATCAACCACAACGAATTCCTCTCTTACCCCAATAAATATGACCAGATCATGTTCGGCACCATAAAAGATGCCTGGAACATGGGCGCTGTGGCCGTCGGCGCGACCATCTATTTCGGGTCGGCAGAAAGCCCGCGCCAAATCGTGGAAGTAAGCAAAGCGTTCGAGATGGCGCACGAACTAGGTATGGCAACAATTCTATGGTGCTATGCCCGAAACAACGCTTTCAAGGTAGACGGTATAGACTACCATACTTCTGCCGACCTCACTGGTCAGGCAAACCACCTCGGTGTAACCATCCAAGCCGATATTATCAAACAAAAACTTCCTACCAACAACGGCGGATACAACGCTACCAAGCACGGCAAAACCCACCCTAAAGTTTATTCCGAACTTACTACCGACCACCCCATTGACCTCTGTCGCTACCAAGTAGCCAATTGCTACATGGGCCGTGTGGGGCTAATCAATTCTGGCGGCGAATCAAAAGGCGCGAGCGACCTTCAAGAAGCCGTCGTAACCGCAGTAGTCAACAAACGTGCCGGGGGTATGGGCCTTATTTTGGGTCGCAAAGCGTTCCAAAAGCCAATTAAAGAAGGAATTGGATTGCTCAATGCCGTTCAGGATGTGTACCTGGACAAGAGCATCAAAATGGCGTAATGCGCATCCTTTTCGACCACCAAGTTTTTTCCTGGCAGACTTACGGAGGCATTTCCCGATATTTTGCCGAACAGATGCGCGGGTTGAAAAACCTTGGCCAGGAAGTATTTCTGCCTGAAAACTTTTATTCTGAGAACGTTTATTTGCGGGAATTTCCTGAATTTCAAAGGAAAAGTCTCACATCGTTTCCATTCAAAGGGAAAAAAATATTGCAGAATATGCTGGGGCGTCAGGCCTCGCTTAAAGCCATTCGTCAAAAAAGTCCCGAGGTTTTTCACCCTACTTATTTTGACCCTTACTTTTTGGAAACATTGAAAAGGCGTGGCATTCCCTTTGTGCTCACCGTTCACGACATGATCCACGAGATTTATGGACACGGCAGCGGGAGTTTTTTTTCCCTGGATGCGCAAGTCATTGAAAACAAAAGGGTTCTGGCAGAAAAAGCCGCTGCCGTAATTGCTGTTTCGGAGAACACCCGACGAGATTTACTGCGTTATTGCCCTCAAATTGAGCCTTCTAAAATACACGTTATTCATCACGGGAATTCACTTATTCCTAGTGATGGTCTCACGTTTATGGAGCGTCTCACTCCAAGTGAGACGCTCCATAAACGTGAGACCATCACTTCCCCATACCTATTGTTCGTTGGCCAACGCAAATCCTACAAAAACTACGCTTGGATGGTAGAACACTTAGCTGATTTGCTACGTTCGGATAAAGATTTAGAACTGGTCTGCGTGGGTGGTTCGGCATTTGACAAAATTGAAACAATGCAACTAGAACGGCTTGGAATTGCCCATAAAGTAAAGTACTTGCGCGTCGGCTCCGATACAGCATTGGCCGACTTGTATAGTCGTGCTGCTTGCTTCATTTTCCCGTCGCAATACGAAGGTTTTGGCATTCCGGTTTTGGAAGCGTTTGCCTGTGGATGCCCCGTAGTGTTAAACCACGCAAGTTCTTTGCCAGAAGTTGGAGGCGATGCATCTGCTTATTTTGAGGAAGAAAACCCGGGCAGTTTGGAATCGGCAGTCCGGCGGATATTGGAAGACGATGTTTTTCGAAAAAATCTGGTAGAACGAGGCGGCGAACGCGCCAAGCAATTCACATGGTCGCAAAGTGCCGCAAAGCACCTGACAGTTTATCAATTGATCGCAAATTAGGCATCTGCACGCCACAATATGGATTACCGCTGCAACACCCCAATATTACTTTTGCTTTTCAACCGCCCGGAACATACCGCGGCGGTTCTGGATCGGCTGCGGTATGTAAGACCATCGCTGGTGTTCATTCATTGCGACGGACCGCGGGAAAATATGGAAGGCGAATTCAAAAAAGTTGCTGCCGTGCGCAGCGCGTTGGAGAATATTGATTGGCCATGTGAAATCAAAACCTTTTTCAGAGAACAAAATGCCGGCCTTCGCTTAGGCGTTTCGGGGGCATTGAACTGGTTTTTTGAGGCGGTAGAACAAGGGATCATTTTAGAAGACGACTGCCTGCCCGATGTCTCATTTTTCCCTTTTTGCGAAGCAATGCTGGAGCGATACGCCAATGAAGAACAGGTGATGCACATTGGTGGCTCCAATCTGGCGGAGAAACTTACAAAGTCGCTGCCTTCAAGTTATTTTTTCTCCCAATTCACTTTCGTTTGGGGCTGGGCAAGTTGGCGACGGGCTTGGGCAAAAATGTCGCTTGATCTTGATGGGTTTGAAGATTTTGTACGCTTAAATCACATCAAGAGCCTCACACCCGACCCCATGGCGCAGGCTTATCTGCTGGAAAAATTCCGCGCCACCAGGGCAGAAGAAAACAACTCCTGGGCTTACGCCTGGGCTTACAGTGTCTTAAAAAACAAGGGGTTGAGCATCGTTCCGCGCTTCAACCTCGTGCAAAATACCGGGATTGGAGAAGCCGGGGCTACCCATACAAAGCGCAGGGACAAGCAAGCCAACATTCGTGCGTCAAGTCTTGCTTTTCCGCTTGCGCAGCCCCCTCAGGTTGAAAGGCCAAAAGGCCTGGACAAGGAAATTTTTTACGTTTCACAGAAAAGTCGGATCCGGCTTATCTTGTGGTTTCTGTTGCAGAAATTTGGAATTCGATGAACTACATCATTTACGACCTTGAAGCCACTTGTTGGGAAACACCACCGATGGGCTATGTCCAGGAAACCATCGAAATAGGGGCTTTTCGCCTCAATCAATATGGAGAAGTTCGAGGCAAATTCAACCGCTTTGTTAAGCCATCGCTCCACCCAAACCTTTCGCCATTTTGCCGTCAACTCACCACGATTGAACAATCTGATGTCAACCGAGCCAAATATTTCCCTGACGTAATTCAAGAATTTCAAGATTGGGCACGCATCGAAGAGGAGGACTATGTGCTGTGTTCATGGGGCAATTTCGACCGCAAAATGTTCGCCGCTGACTGCCGCCTCCACCGAATTGACGACAAATGGACGGAGCGCCATGCCAACCTCAAAGAGCAGTACCGTGTGATGAAAAGGATGAAAAACGGTGTAGGGCTTCGCAAAGCAGTGGAAAAAGAAGACATTGTATTCACAGGGCAGCATCACCGAGGCATTTCAGATGCCGAGAATCTGGCGAAGTTGTTTTTGAAATATTTGGGGAACTGGAACGTGTAGGCGGATTTTGGATTTGCGAATTACGATTGTTTTGATTCGACAAAAGCAAGGTTAATGCCTTTTTCGGATCAAAATAATTGTAAATCGTAATTCGTAAATCCAAAATCTATTGCGCCAGCGCCTTCCCTTCAGAAAGCGTCTTGATTGCGCTTTCCAAACTTTTTTTATTGATATCATCAGGCGCCTGAAGGAGGGCCGCCTTTGCGTGTTCCAGTGCTTTTTTCAGATCGCCATTAGCCGAATAGCCACGCATCAAGCCGACGTGGGTTGGCCAGGCACCGTTGAATTTCTTGAAGTTTAACTCAAAGACTTCGAGCGCTTTTGCCGTTTTTTTATCTGCAATCAATTGACGGCCATAAGCATGAATCTCAAAAGGCGCGGCTTTATCCATGGCTTTATTCATGGCCGCTTCGGCATCGGCACGCTTACCCATTTTTTCCAGAATCTGGGCTTTAAGGGAAATTGTGCTGAATGTTTCTACGCCAAAAAAAGGATTGATCGCATTGTCGGCCCAAGTGAGGGCTTCTTCCAGGTTGGTGTTTTGTTGCAAGCAAAATTGCGCGGCAGCATACCAGTTTTCGTACATAAAACCTTTCTCCCCTTGCAACTCGCGGCGCAGCGTTTCGAGCACAACTTTCTGTAAATCAACTGAAACCGTGAATGGAATACGCCAGCGTTCCCATATCAAAGCAATCGTCGCGCTTGTTTCTGTTTGTTCAGAAAATTCAAAAGCCAAACGCTCGCGGCTCGCAGGCAAATCCTTTTGTTGCCGCACCGTCACGCGCAGGGCATCTTCCGAAGCCTCGTAGAAAAAACTTCCCCCTCCGGTTGGGAGTGTTACAGAGGGCGATTGAGCTGAAATTGTGAGCACGAACAGAAATGAGCGTACACTTAAGGTAAATTGTTTCATAGCTTAAAATGATTCGGTGAACAATGGCCTGAAAGTCTGAATACCATCCAATGCAAGAAATCATTTTGGCTGAACAGTCAATAAATGTCTTTTAACGACCATTTTGAAACACAAACTGGCTTACCTCGGTTCGCGAAAATCGGCTTACTTTTGAGCCGCTAAATTGCCTCCACCCCAAAGAGCATGTTTAAAGCGAAATAAATTTTGCACCACCACACATTTTCAAATAATATCTAGCCATGGGAAAAGAAGCGGAACGTTTTGAAAACCTGCAACTTATACGCCAAAGTGCCCGAGATTTTGCAGAAGCACATATCCGTCCATACGTGATGGATTGGGACGAAAGCCAGCATTTCCCGATGGATATGTTCCACCGAATGGGCGAGCAGGGTTTCCTTGGAGTTGTTGTGCCTGAAGAGTACGGCGGCGCAGGACTCGGCTATCAGGAATACATCACTGTAATCGAAGAAATTGCCAAAGTATGCGGTTCAATTGGTCTGAGCGTGGCGGCACACAACTCGCTTTGCACCAACCATATCCTGTCTTTTGGCACCGAAGAAATCAAGCGTAAATACCTCCCACTGCTCGCTTCCGGAAAATGGATCGGCGCTTGGGGCCTCACAGAACCCAATACGGGTTCTGATGCCATGCGGATGCAATGCACTGCCGTTCGCGATGGCGACCATTGGGTGTTGAACGGCACAAAATCCTGGATTACTCACGGCAAAAGCGGCCATGTAGCCGTGGTCATTGCCCGCACTGGCGAATTGCTCGACAGCAGGGGCATGACAGCCTTTGTGGTGGAGCGTGGGGCGCCAGGTTTCAACGCCGGAAAAAAAGAAAATAAACTCGGTATGCGTGCCAGCGAAACGGCGGAAATGATTTTTGACAATTGCCGCGTTCATGAAAGTCAAGTGTTGGGCAAAGAAGGCGAGGGCTTTATTCAATCCATGAAAATCCTCGATGGAGGGCGTATCAGTATCGCTTCGCTCGCGCTGGGTATTGCCAAGGGAGCCTATGAAGCTTCGGTCAAATACTCGAAAGAACGCCATCAGTTTGGCCAACCGATCTCAAAATTTCAGGGCATTTCGTTCAAACTGGCGGATATGGCCACCAAAATCGAAGCCGCCGAACTACTGACCCGCCAAGCCGGCTCACTCAAAGACGCCGGGAAAAAATGCACCAAAGAAGCTGCGATGGCGAAATACTACGCTTCCGAAATTTCGGTGCAAATCAGCACCGATGCCGTGCAAGTATTTGGCGGTTATGGGTACACGAAGGATTTTCCTGTGGAGAAATTCTACCGCGATTCTAAACTCTGTACCATTGGGGAAGGAACTTCGGAAGTGCAGAAATTGGTGATTGCGCGGGAAGCGTTGAAGGGGTAATCATTTCACAATCATCACCGGACCCTCCCCAGGATGTAGCGGCGTAAGTTTGTTAGTGGCCGGGTGAATCCATAAATCCATTTCTTCGAGCGGAATAACCCCTAAAAGTGGGTCGTTGTCGTCTGGCATTACGATTGCATTTGTCGTGGAAAGGCGGTCTTCATACCAGATATCAATCGGCCCGGCTAAGGGAAGCACCATTTTCCTGCCATCAGCCATTTGGCTCAACCGCTCTCCGATGATGTCAAGGCCAAGTGCTTCCCGGATTTCTTCGTTGATGACAATGGTCATCGCACCAGTGTCCACGAGACAGTTAATATCTATGGTTCTGATTTCATCTTCGCCGATTATTTTACGGCGGTTTAGCGATACATCGGCTGAATTTTTAAGTGTAATGTTGACGTGTGTAAGTCCCATGATTTTTTAGATTTTAATCAAAGATAACAACTTACCGCTCCATTTCCAAGACCAGCGGCAAATTTTTCCCTACTTCCAACTTCGTCAAATCAGTCACAATCTCCCCTGTCAGCACATTTTTTGCTTGTGAAAAACCCGTCATCCGCTCCGCGAACCGCCTGGTTTCCAGCACTTTATTGTTATTAGAAAAATTCAGCACCACCATCACTGTCTTGGTCTCGTCATACCTGAAGTATACATACAGCCCACGTTCCGGCTCCCGGTCTATCGTCGCAAACTGCATGAGTTTGCCCGTTTGCAGCGCGGGCGTTGCGTTGCGGTAACGAATGAGTGTTTGCGTAAAATTGAAAGCCTCATTTTCGTCTTTTGTGCGGCCTGCTGCCATGAATTTATTGGCCGCATCGCCCGGCCAACCACCTGGGAAATCCTTCCGAAAGCCGCCCCAGTTGGTTTTGCCATCCCCTGTGCTCAGGATTTCGGTGCCGTAATATATCTGCGGTATTCCCCTGGTGGTGAGTAGAAAGGCCATCCCAGTTTTGTACTTGTCGAGGCTTTCTCCGATGTGGGTAAAAAACCGCGCCATGTCGTGGTTGTCGAGCATGATGAGGTTTTTATAGGGGTCCTTGTAGAAATAATCCTGCGCCAGTACATAGTAAATCTTTGATGCGCCCTCCGTCCAGGTGGTTTCTTTCGTGAGTGCGTCCTGAATGGCAAAGCACAGTTGAAAATCAATCATACCCGGCAAGTTCGAGTCAAAATTACCGCGCGACATCGGCTGATCGTCCGCAAAAAAGCCCTGTACTGGAACAGCGTTTTCCCAAACTTCACCAAACATGGAAAGATTTGGATACTCCTCCCGCAAAGCCTGACACCAATTGCTGCAAAAGGTTTGGTCCGAATATGAGTAAGTATCTATTCGGAAATCGTCAATCCCGGCATACTCGATCCACCAGATGGCTTGCTGGATTAAGTAGTTGGCTACCTGTGGGTTGCGCTGGTTAAGATCAGGCATTCGTTTGTCGAACCAGCCATCGTTGAATTGCTTTTTGTCAAATTCAGAAGCGTAAGGATCCACCAGCGCAGGGGCGCGAAAAGAGGTGTTGGTATAGTCAGGCCATTGGTTCACCCAATCTTTTGCAGGCAAATCTTTCATCCACCAATGGTTGTCACCGATATGGTTGAGCACTACGTCACGGATGACTTTGATGCCCCGACGGTGACACTCGGCTACGAGCTCACGAAACTCCGCATTGGATCCAAAGCGCCGATCCACCCGATAGTGATCCGTGACGGCGTAACCGTGGTAGGATGCTTCCAGTTGGTCATTCTCAAGTTCGGGATTAAGCCAAATTGCGCTGATTCCCAAGTCTTTGAGATAGTCGAGATGGTCTCGTATGCCTTTTAAATCGCCCCCGTGCCGCCCTTCATCTTTTTCGTGTTGGAGGCCCTGGAGCATGCCGGGTATATGGTCGTTCGAAGGGTCACCATTAGCAAACCGGTCGGGAAAAATCAGGTAAACTACATCACGGGGAGTCACACCCTGTGCTTTTAACGCGGTATTTCGTGCTCGGATGGGATACTCATGCGTGAAAGTGTGTTTGCCTTTTGAGAATACAAACTCCAGTTTCTGGGCAGGGGCGCTTGCTTTGATTTCCAAGGTGACAAACAAAAAATTAGGGCTGTCATATTTCTCCACTTTCAAGATTTTCAGTCCCCTACCCTGTTCCAAGCGCACTCCGTATTCCGCTATACCCGGACGGTGGAACAGGATTTCGACTTTGTTCCATTTCATGCCCGTCCACCAGTTGGCAGGCTCCACGCGCAGGCTGTCGTTCAACACTGGCACAATGCGAGGAGGGAGGGATGTTTTATAGGGATTGCCCCAAAAATGATTGCAATTGAAAAGGAAAAAGGGGAATGCGAGTAAGAGACAGCGGCGCATGGGAGTGTGGTTGTTGAAATGAAAACCCGTCCTACGGAAGTACGCCGTAGGACGGGCAATAATAAAGCCGTCCGGTCACTTTTTAGCGAACAGCCCAATAACGAACAAAAGCACCAAGGCGCCAATAACCGAAGTGGCAATGACACTAACCAAACCGCTTCCAATAGAAACATGCAATACAGAGCGGAAAAGCCAGCTGCCGACAAATGCACCGATGATGCCGACAATGATGTTGCCAAGCAACCCGAAGCCATAGCCTTGGCGGATTTGGCCAGCAAGCCAGCCAGATACTGCGCCGATGAGGAGCGTGAAGATCAAATCGTTGGTACTCATTATGAAAAAAGTTTAGTGAAAAAATCAAATGGATGGACGTTTGGCTGCTCTTCCACCTATCCATGCGCCAATAAAATAAATCAACGACGATACAATGGAAAACCACATGGGGTGCGGGATAGCAATTAAATTCATCAACCCCGCCACAAAAAGGCCAAAACCAACAATGAGGGCTGGCCGGTAATGGGACTTAACTGCCACACGGTTTGCAACCCAACCGCCCACTGCCGAACCGAGAAAATAAGCAAGCAGTAATATGGCAAATGCCGACATAGGCAGTGTTGCAATCCATTCGCCCAGTTTGGCAGGGTCGTTTATGTTCATGCCTGCCGGGGGCGTGTGTGGTGAAATCATTTCAACGAGGGTAATTACAATACCACCAGCCAGAATACCCAGAAGGACGGCAACAAGGGCTGTGAATTTCGGATTCATGATTTGATTGATTTGTTTTTATGATTGATTCGATGATTCCTAGTCTCTACAATCAAATTCTAACCACATCGTCTTTGTCTTCTACAAACCTTACGGACACAGCTGCCAACAAGAAGAAAACGCCGCCCATTACAATGGCCCAAATGGCGTTGTTACCATACAAATACTTAACTATGGGGCGATTGACTATACCGCTCACAATTTGAGGAATGGTAATGAAAAAGTTGAAAATACCCATGTAAACACCCATTTTGTGGGCAGGTAGCGAACCCGCCAACATCGCGTAAGGCATGGACAAGATACTAGCCCAAGCAATGCCGACCCCAATCATAGAAAAGATGAGGAAATTGGGGGAAGTAGCGAAGTAGATAGAAATCAATCCGAGGCCGCCACAAACCAAGGCCCAAGAATGGGTCTGTTTCCGGCCTATCTTGGCAGCGATATAAGGAAGTGACAAGGCGAAAATAGCAGAAACGCCATTGTACACTCCAAAAATGATACCCGTCCAGTTGCCCGCGTCGCTGAATGCCTGAGATTTTGTGTCATCAATCGCACATCCATAAACGTGGTGTGCAATGGCAGGAGAAGTGAACACCCACATCGAAAACAAAGCGAACCATGAAAAAAACTGTACCAGACCCAATTGCCGCATTGCCTTAGGCATGTTTGCCAAATCCTTGAAAATCACCATCAAACCGCTCTTTTCAGGTGCGGGCTGTTCTTCTCCGGAATAGCGGGCTTGCTCTTCTGGGGAATATTCTTTGGTTGTAAAAACAGTCCAAAGAATGGCAGCAAGCAACAGAAGTCCACCGATATAAAATGACCACTTCACGTTCTCTGGCACCAAGCCCTCAGCGGCGGTATCGGCCACCCCAGCTTTTTTTGCCAGAAACCAGGGCAACCACGATCCCACCACGGCCCCAATTCCAATCAAACAAGTCTGTACCGAGAAGCCCAGGGTTCGTTGTTTGGCGGAAAGCTTGTCGGCTACCAAGGCCCTAAAAGGCTCCATGGCCACATTGAAGGAAGCATCCATCACCATTAACATGCCGGCACCCATGAGTACCAATGGGAGAGCGGCGCTCAAGATACCCGCATTGGGCATCAACATCATACCAAAACAGGCAGCAATGGCTCCTGCGAGAAAAAAAGGCTTGCGCCGTCCCCAGCGATTCCAGGTGTGGTCTGAGTAATAGCCAATTATGGGCTGCACGATCATACCGATGATGGGTGCTACGAGCCAAAAGTTGGGGAGTTCGTGAACGTCTGCACCATAGCGTTGAAGAATACTGCTGGCATTGCCATTCTGGAGCGCAAACCCAGCTTGAATGCCCAGAAAACCCACACTCATGTTCCAAATGCTTCGAGTAGAAAGGAGGGGCTTGGAGTCAGAATTGCCAGAAGTAGAAGTAGAAAGAGCCATGTCGTTTTGTTCGTGATGTAGGTGGCAAAGGTTGAAAAAAACACGAACTGAACAAGTAATCCCTAAAATAAAAAACCCGCCACTTTACAGCAGCGGGTTTAAATCCATCCTTTATAAAACCTTCTTGCTTTTCAAAAACTGTGGTTAAATAAGATGTGGGTGCTCATAAAAGTCAACTACCCCAGTATCAATATCGTACATACCGCCAACAATAGCGATTTCGCGCGATTCGATCATTTTGCCTAAAATAAGACTCCGAACGGCGATTTCGTTCATCACGTGGTGCACATTGTTGGCTGCCACGGCGTTTGGGAAGGCGTATTCGGTACCGTTTATTTGCTGCGTACGATCCATAACCGGGCGAATTTTGCTGAGCAAGCCGGTAAGGTGTCCCATTTCCACATGATCGCAGGCTCCCTTGATCGCGCCGCATTTAGTGTGGCCAAGCACGACGATAATTTTCGCACCCGCGACTTTGCAGGCAAATTCCATCGAGCCTAACATGTTTTAGGACGATCTAAAAGCTACCTCGTGGTAACCTTTCTTATTCGGCCCTAAGAACAATCGTGCGTAAATGCGGAATACCACCAAGCCATCCAGAATCAAGCTCAATGCCGTGAATCCCAACAAGAGAAACTGGTGCTCGTCAATTTTCCCGAGCAATAAGTCCTCCCCAATGAAAGTAGGTGTGATAGGGAAACCTGACAGGCTCAAAGCCGCCAGCATAAACACAAACGTTAAACGCGGATAGTAAAACGAATGCCCGTGATATCGGTCCAATTTGACGGATTCGCCCGCCTTTACCAAATACCGAAGGCACCAAAAACCAACAATTCCCGACACCACTATGCCGCTCAGAAACAAGAGAATCTGGGCATGTTCAAACTCCTCGTGCAACCCGATGGACAAGGCTGAAAACAATTGATTCATGATTACCAGTGACCAGCTCAACTGCGCATTTCCGCGCATTTTAAATGCCTTTAATGCCAGCATGATCCCAATAACTGCCATTGCCGAGGGCAGATATTCCAGGGCGGCAGGAGGTAAAAGTCCCCTGTTGTAGACAAAATAAAAGCCGACTAGAAACAATGGAACAAACAGGAAAGTAACTGCCCTGACAGGAATGAAGCTCAGCAAAGCACCCAACTGCTTCAAAGGATTCCACAAGAAGCGGTACATGAAGCCGTCCAAATTCCATTCTTTAATGCTTAACACATAGACAGTCAAGCGCAATTTGCCCCATAAGGTGTTGGTAATGTTGTGCTGAGGGGCGATGAAATTGAAAAACTGATCGTGAATCATGTAACTCAAAACGGATGGCGAAACCAGCAGTTGATAACTCCGCAAAAATGCATTCCCCGCAAAGTGAATCAGCGCAAGCGTATGCCAGCCCAAGGCTACCTCTATAAACATCAACCCGATCTGGGCGATTGAAGAATAGGCGATTTGGGTTTTTACGGTAGACTGCACCCGGGCTGTGACCGTAGCCATAAGGCTCGTAATCAAGCCAACAGCAATGACGATCGCTCTAAATACCTCACTATTTTCCCAAATCGGAAACGTGCGCAACAACAGAAAAACGCCAATGTGTACCGAGAGTGATCCGTAAAAAATAGCGCTCGAAGTAGTAGGGCCTTCCATCGCACGGGGCAGCCAGGAGGAAAACGGGAATTGGGCCGATTTGACTATTGCAGCAAGCAAGAAAATGCTTGAAATGAGGATTGGATAAATCGGGTCCTCCATTAAATGTTCCTGAAGTATGGCAGGATTTAGCAATTCTGAAAACGTGATGTTCCTTTCAAAAGCATGGTGGCAAAGCCAAATTCCCAACAACAATGCCGCATCTGCCACCCGATAAAGCGAGACCACTTTCAAGGCGTTTTTCACCGGCAAATAGCGGTCTCGATAAAATGCAATCAAGAAAAATGAAGTGACCCCCAAAATTTCCCAACCAATAAAAAGTGTTTCAAAATTCCCCGAAAACAGTACGATGCTTAGCCCTAGATAAAAAAACAGCACGTTGTTGAAAAAGCGCTTGAATCCTTTTTCCCGGTGCATATAGAAGCGGCTGAAAATCATGACCAAAAACGTCAACACCGAAGCTACCACGGCATAAACCGCGGTAACGCCATCGAAGTAAAAATCAATCGAAAAATCAGAGTCGTGGGTTTTATAGAGTGTCAGTCCATCATAAAAAATGGTAGGCTGATTTTGGAGCATCCAAAAGAACGACAATGCAACAACACCGATGATGTGCAGCGTCACCGTCGCGATCGAAATCCCGAAAATGATCTTCTCTTTCCTGTTCGGGAACAGCGCACTGAGCACCAAACCCGCCAATGGGAGAAGTATGAAATATGGCAAAAACTGGTTCATTGTTATATTTATTTATAGCCACTAATTGCTAGGAGATATTGATGATATTTGGATATTCCTACCCAACATTTTGATTTTCAATAGAATATCCCAATATCATCAATATCGGACTTTACTAGTGGCAAAACCCCTCAATCATTAATCACGTGCACTGGCAGGTGTTCTTGTGTTGCGTCAACGATGAAATTGGTTTTCATTTCTTGAGCGTTACGAATCAAATACTGCATATCCTCGGCCGATTTCACTTCTTTGGCCAAAGGCTCATACAGCACAAATGCTCCATTCCTGAAATAGTAAAACTGATCGGTATCCGGCCGTATCGCCACCAGGTGAACCCAATTGTTGATAAACCACTCGTAAACTTCTGGTTGCTGCTGAATGGTTTTCAGCACCACATCCGGAAAGTGTTCCACCAAAATCACCAGCCGCACCGGGTCGTGCACTTCAATCATCTGCAAGGGTAGCCCCGGGCGCAAATCGCCATCGCTGCTGTTGGTCACGCCTATCAAGCCCGTCACGTTGTGTGGGAGTTTGGTGCCTGCCCCAAGTTTGTAATTGTCCAGGCGAGAGAAATAATACTCCAGGTTAATACCGCCACACACAATGGGCAAAGGCCTGATCACGCCCAGCAAAAGTTTTCCTTCTGGGTCGGTACGGTAATCGTACGAATTCATGAATGCTCGGCGGTCAAAAAACAGTCCCTTTGTTCTGCTTCGGTGACCAACAAAACACAGCGCATTGGTGCCATGCCCAAGTTCCGGACGCGGCTCGAACAACGATACCGAACGCAAGCGGATGGCTTCGCGCACATGCTTCAAATCAGCCTGCGTATTGATGGATGAAAAGCGGCGAGAGCGTTCCTGCGCGTTCAAATCCAAGGCACGCTCGAAAGTGGCAACATTTTTATGGTGCGCTGTTGCATTTTTCTTCGAGAGGATATGCTCGTCGAAAAAGGCAATTTCATCGGCAGCCGTATCGTGCAGGGCGCCGAGGAACTGGGTTTCTTCGGGAATAACCAAACCCCTCAATGCCATCAATCTTCTGACTTTTTCGTGGTTGGCCATTATGGCGAAAACCCTTGCATTCACCGAACCCGGTCGCCCGCTGCAGGCACCGCAATCGTGCGCTCCGTGGTGCGGATTGTTGGCACTGCTCGAACCGTGTGCCATCACATACACCAAAGGCGCGAAATCTTCCACCATCCCGATACCGCGCAGAAGGCCTTCTACTCTTGCCGTCATTTCCTCCACAGTAAATCCGATTTGCAGATCATTTTCCCTGTCTTCCAGGCCCTTATTCTCTACCGTCAACTGCCCGTTCACATTCATGTGCGCGAAGGCGTTGGAAATAGCCGGACTCATCTTCGGGCGGAAGATGGTTAGGAATAATTTTGCGGCTGCTAAAACACCGAGGGAAAGGGTGCTTAAAAAACCCCGGAGCAGGGTGTGCGTTTTTTTTGTGTAAAGGAGTTCGTGTTCTCGGTGACTGTTGGCCCCAAATTCCTTGATGAGGTACTTTGGTGTGACAGGAGCGGGGCAAAGTTTTTCGTAGAACTTGCCATTTTCGGGCTGGAAATAAAACTCAACCCCAAAAAAGCCCGGACTGCCGAGCGTTTCGCAGTCCTTGTCCATGGCCTCCAAGTGGCGGCGTATCGAATCCTCCCGCTCGTCAATACAGAATATTGCCTGAAAATGTTTGTGCGTTCTTTTGCGCGCTGGCCTGCTGGTTTTTAGTTGTTGAAGGCCTGCCAGCACTTCATCGTAATAACTCCACTCAAAAGCATCCTGCCAAATGCGGTACACTTCGTGCAATTCCGAAGTCTCAAAATGAGCAAACAAGTCAACGGGTTTGACTTTCATCTTTTGGCTTAGCGGTTTCCAATCTCCACCAAAGTGTGCCTCCAAGGCATCAATTTCAAGCAGCAATTCCAAAATAACCAGGTCGCGCAACGCTATCTTTTTGGGGTAAAGCATCGCATCGGGATGCGCTTCCAGTGCTGCCGACATTCCAGACCATCCTCGGTGGCTGAATTGCTGGTCGAACAGATATTGGTCAAAGTAGGCCTCATCGCCGACCACTATGTTCAAAAGATTGGAAATAGTGCAGTTTTTTTCCTCCAAAAGCAGTTTTTTGACGCGCTTGGTTTTGAAAAAACTGCTAAAACTGTTGCGCTCTAATTCACGTACCGCATTGAGCAGCCCTTGATCTTCAAATGGAAAATGCCACAGTGCAATGCCTTGATCCAGGTAACTACCCAAAATTCGGAACAAAAGAGGCTGCACCAGATTGTCCAAATCTATCCGATAAGCCGTTTTCCAAGCTGCTCGAAGTCGCCCGATGCGTGGATGGACGGTTTCATCGTAGGCTTGAAGCAACACCAATTGCTTCCAGGCAGAGAGCGCCGAAGCGCCTTTCCGTTCGGCGATTACTTTGTCTAAAATATCCGTTCGGATACGCCCAATCTGGTATAAGCCCCTGTATTCAGCCAGGTTGAATGTGACTTTAAAGCCAAATATTTTAGATGCCTTAAAAATGGCATCATAGAATTCCATGTGCTGAAAAGCGTGCAGGGAATTGTGGTGGATGAAGTCTTTGAGCGGCGTTTGTGTGGGCAAAAAATGCTTAAGTTCTTCTAGAATATGATTTTCATCAAACCTAACTTTTTCCTCCGGCGGGTGTGCCACCAGCTCAGATAATTTATGGTTCATCTTTGTGTGTTAAGTTAAGGTACTTGTGCCAACCATGCATTGCCACATCCATCCCTTTGGAGATCCTGCGTGACGAAACAGATTGAATCAATTTTCAACTAACTCCCTGACATGTTTTTGATTGGGCAGATTTTCCGGATCGGGGTCAGAATGCACAAAGTCAGCCTCCCAGAAATTGTAGCGGTCGCGGAAACCTTTGATTGTCACTTCAATCCCCTTGTTCTTTGCTTTTTCTATTGCAAATTCGCGGATGCTCTCCAGGACATCAAAATCAATATAGGCTGTATCGGTGGCATCAATCAAGACCTTGGAGTTTTCGGGCAAATGGTCCAGCGTCAATTTGATGGAGGCCTTGTTGAGGAAAGAAACTTCTTGTGATAACTTGATGGTTATTAGGTCGCCCTCATGGTATTCTTCCTGATGGAAGTAGTAAGAATTTTTCAAATTGCCTCGTAAAATAGCGAACGCGCTCGCTGCCAAACCGATACCCACTCCCGTCAGCAAATCCGTAAATACCACTGCAACCACTGTAATAATGAACGGCCACCACTGGTATTTGCCATTTGCCCACATTGCTTTGAACATCGAAATTTTAGCCAGTTTGTACCCGATCAGGATGAGCACGGCGGCAAGTGCGGCAAGCGGGATCATGTTCAAAATAACCGGAATCAACGCCACAGAGACCAACAAGAAAAAACCGTGAAAAATGGTCGAAGCTTTTGTGTGTGCATTGGCATTTACATTGGCAGAACTGCGCACGATGACTGAAGTAAGGGGCAAGCCGCCCAATAAGCCAGAAATCATATTGCCCACACCCTGCGCCTTCAATTCACGGTTGGGGTCACTTCTCCTTAGATACGGGTCAATTTTGTCCACGGCTTCCAAACAAAGCAGGGTTTCTATCGAGGCAACGATACATATTGTAAATGCGACAGAAATCACTTTGGGATTCATCCATTGCGAAAAATCTGGCAAGGTGAATTGTGCTAAAAACGCTGATGCATCGCTTGCCACCGGGATGCTTACCAAGTGTTCCGGGAGTATTACCCAAGGGTCGCCAAGCATCATAAATCCTTGATTGACAAATACAGAAACGACTACTGCAACCAAAGCCCCAGGTAAAATACCCAGTTTGCTTTTTATAGCTGGTTTTTCCCACAAAAGCATGATTCCTATTGAAATCAATGCCACGGCCAGCGCGCCCGGGTGGATAAATTGAGTGACGGATTCCCAAATAGACAACAAGGTGTTGCTGCCACTTTGTTCAAAAAAGGCGAAATCACCCTCTGCATCCTTATCGTACCCCAAAGCGTGGGGTATTTGTTTCAAAATGATGATGACGCCAATACCCGTCAACATCCCTTTGATGACGTTGGAAGGAAAATAATTGGCGATCATTCCTGCACGGGCAAATCCCAACAAAAGCTGAAAAACACCTGCCAATACCACCGCCAAAAGGAAAATTTCAAAACTTCCCAGTTGCTGGATAGCCACCAATACAACGGCTGTGAGACCAGCCGCCGGGCCACTCACACTTGTATGAGAGCCGCTTAAAAAACCGATGACCAAACCGCCGACAATGCCAGCGATCATGCCCGCAAAAAGCGGCGCACCGGAAGCAAGGGCAATGCCCAGACATAGAGGAAGGGCGATGAGAAACACCACCAGTCCCGCAGGCAGATCATACTTTATATCTGCCCAAAAGTTTTTCTTTTGCATGAAATACGAGGTTCTGAATACATGAATTTAACACGCCAAGACGTGACAAGGCCAGCCCGTGGATGCAGGGCCAACAAAAACATCAAGTACAATCAGACCTCGTTAGGAGGGGGAGAAAAAATGGGACGGTGAGCGCTGTCAGGGATTTCTTCAGAATCGGCAATAAGGCTGCCCGTAGGTGTCAAAAATTCAGCGGCTAATATATCAAGCAGGTGAGCACCCTCATTGAATCCCAAATTGTCGTCACTGCTTACTTTAGCTTCCTTACTATCATTTTCGCCTTTAGACTGACACAACTCAATAATCTGCGTCTGTATCATGAAAAAAGGCAATGCATGCTCGAAGAGCAGACAGGACAAAAGGAGATAAACGGCGACGTTGCAGACTCTATTGCGCATAATTTGGAAAGTGCAAAGTAAACACTAAGCTCCGAAAAACTGTTTACGACCCGCCAATTTTTTTGAATTTTTGCAACGAACTTAACATTTCAAGGTGCTTTGCACCGCTCACCCACTTACGTTTTATACTTTTGAAAGCACTGATAATCAAACAATTAAATACCCTGCCAGAATTTTCTGAGATTGCTGATCCAATACCTGGAAAAAATGAAGCCGTCGTCAGCATCCAGGCAGCAGCCCTCAACCACCGCGATTTGTTTATTACGAAAGGGATGTACGCTGGCATCCAGACACCTTGTATCCTCGGTTCCGATGGCGCTGGGGAATGGCGTGGCAATCGTGTGGTGCTCTACCCCGCCCTTGGATGGGGCAACAACCCAAATTTTCAGGGCAAAAATTTCCGGGTACTGGGCATGCCTGAAAACGGCAGCTTCGCTGAACAAATCTGCATCCCGCGCGCGAACATTTTCCCAATGCCCGAACACCTGGATTGGGAACAAGCCGCGGCACTCCCACTTGCCGGTTTAACCGCATGGCGCACACTATTCAGCCGTTGCAAATTAAAAAAAGGCGAAAAGGTGCTTATTACTGGCATTGGCGGAGGGGTCGCGCTCACAGCCTTGCAATTCGCAGTAGCTGCCGGAGCAGAGGCGTTCGTCACTTCCAGTGCTACTAAAAAAATCGAACGTGCCACAAAACTGGGCGCAAAAGGTGGCGCCAACTACCGGGAGGAAGGCTGGGAAAAGCGCCTCAAGCAAGAAACTGGAGGATTCGATGTCATCATTGACTCGGCAGGGGGCGATGGCTTTGCATTGTTCCCGGCCTTGTGCAACCCAGGGGCAAGGGTGGGTTTTTATGGCGGCACCTTGGGCAAAGTAAATGGACTGAGCCTGCAGCCGCTTTTTTGGAAACAAGTTAGTCTGCTTGGCAGCACCATGGGAAGCCCGCATGAGTTTCGCGCCATGTTGGCTTTTGTACAGAAATTTGAATTAGTGCCGGTGGTAGATGCTGTTTTTGCGCTTTCTGAAGGCGCCAAAGCTTTTGAGAAAATGGAGAAGGGGGAGCATTTTGGGAAGATAGTGCTTAGAGTATAGGTGGAAACGCTTTACCAAGGTCGCGCAAAGCAGCGAAAAGGCACAAACCTGCCTCTTTTATCCACAAAATTCCCCAGCTTAGATTTTCTGTAAAATATACAGGGCTTGATTACCTTGCCCTAACTTGTCCAGCTTGCTCTTTCCAAATCATTGTCGGAATTATCGGCAATGACCTTTGCCCGGAGAAATTATACGCACATAAATCGCTGATTTACAAAACATCCTCCTGATGACATTTTTCTATACCCTTTCGAGAAAACTACTCAAAACCTTTTTCACAGCACTTGCCTTTTGTTTGGTGCTCAGCGCACCGCCATCCCAACTGTCGGCGCAAACCTGCGGCTGCACCAACTGCCCACAATTTATGCCCGACAATTTTGTGGGTGATTTCCTCATCAATGTGGCCGGCGCAGACAACCCTACGCTCGGTCAAAACGGTCAAGGTGTTTGCGGTGTGACCATGCACCTCGATCACGAGTATATCGGCGACCTAACCATCACGCTCACGTCTCCTTCCGGTCAATCGGTGACGCTCATCGGACCAGAGGGCTTTTTCGGCGGCACGGATGGCGACGTTTGGGACATATCTTTTGTGCCTTGTGGCGATGCCGCAAACCCTGATCCCGGTTTTACCGACATTTGGAACAACAACCAAAACTGGGGGATGAACAACATGTATTTTGGGAGTTATTACCCAAATTCAGGTTGTCTCGAAAATTTCAACTCCGGCCCTGTGGATGGTACATGGACACTTACCGTGGTGGACGGACAAGCCATTGACGTCGGCAATTTCTACGATTATGAAATTATTTTTTGTGACCCATCGGGCATCACTTGTTTTTCCTGCGCAGCAGACGGAGGCGATCTTACGCAATCCAACGTGACTGCCTGCGAAGGCAGTTCAAACCTCAATTTGGATTTACCCCCCACTTATATCTCACCAATCCTACCGCCTCCGACAAGTGATTATTCCTACACTTACATAGTAAGCGGTGCAGGTGGCATCATTTTGGCTTATGAGCCAGGACCCGACTTGACTGCTTACGACCCAGGTAATTACACTATATGTGGCCTCTCTTATCTGACTGTGCAAGAAGGCGATATACCTCCTCCTGATGGCACGCTCACCGTAACCCAACTCAACAACCAACTAAACAGCGGCACACCACCTTTTTGTGGTAATATTTCGGGCAACTGTGTGAACGTGACTATTAATAGCGCACCGCCAGATGAAGAAGAATTCGTTGAAATCTGTGCACCCTTCTGCCATTTTTTTTATGGCCAGAATTACTGCCAATCAGGCACTTATGTCCGAAACATTACGAATTCGCAGGGCTGTACCTATGTAGCCACACTCTACCTTACAGTACACCAGCCAGCAACGACCAACCTCACCGAGACAATCTGTGCAGGCGATTGCGCTACCACCCCAGGCTTTGAAGACCGCTGTTTTGCTGGCAACTACCAAGAGTTATTTCAAACCGAGTTTGGTTGTGACAGCCTTGTTTTACTCAACCTCCTAGTGCTCAACGTTGTGGCCGTAGCCAATTTAACAAGCGACATTGATTGCAACAATCCGATTGTCCAGATTTCAGGTATTGGCTCCACTACGGGCGGCACCGTGAGCTACCTATGGACGGCTTCCAACGGCGGTAATATCTCGGGCACCAATACCAACATCAATGTTTTAGTGAATGCGGCAGGCGATTACCAACTACGGGTGTGCCGCTCGGGCAGCGGTGTTTTTTGCTGCGATTCGGTCGAAGTCACCGTAATGGACAACAGTGCCCCACCAGATGCTCCCGCCACAATTACAGGGCCTAACACAATCTGCCAAGGGGACACTGCGACTTTTACCGCATCGAATGTCCCGGGCGCCACTGCTTATAGCTGGACTGTTCCCCCTGGAGTTATTATCAATGGCGACGCAACTAGTAGTTCCATAGATGTTACATGGAACAGCAATGTTTCTGGACAAATATGCGCTTCAGCTGTTAATGACTGCAGCACAAGTCCATCCACTTGCATGCTCGTAATTGTTACACCTGCTCCAGCCCCCTTGACGCCCCAAGGTGATAATACAATTTGCGCTGGAGCGCAGGAAGCTTACAGCATCCCCCCTGTTGCCAATGCCACGGGCTACAACTGGACAGTGACCGGCGGTAGCATTGCCTCCGGACAAGGCTCAACCAATGTCATCGTGAATTGGGGAAACAGCCCAACTGGGCAAATTTGCGTAAACGCCACAGGCTCATGCGGAACCAGCCAAAATGTGTGCCTCGATGTCCAAATCACCTCGCCACCCAGCTCACCTGTGGTTACGGGGAGCACGAATGCTTGCCCTGCTGGTAGCGCAACTTACTCCGTATCAAACATTTCAGGCGCAACGGCTTATAACTGGACGGTGACCAATGGTGCCATTACCGCTGGCCAAGGCACAGATACCGTACAAGTGATGTGGAACGCCAACGCAGCCAATGGTATCGTATGTGCCAATGCCTCCAATATTTGTGGCGGAAGTACTGATAACTGCCTTAACGTCAGCCTTTCTGTACCTGTTTCCGGACAAATCAGCCACCTCTGCGATGGAACGAATACCAACTACACCGTGTCGTTTCCAATTTCGGGCGGCACTTCGCCCTACAACATTTCGGGTGGTACGATTGTAGGCGGAATTTTCACTTCGAACCCAATCCTCAGCGGACAGCCATATTCCTTCCAAATTTTGGACTCTAACAGTTGTGTTTCCAATACAATAACCGGCGTATTCAATTGTGCCTGTGCCACCAACGCGGGCAACATGGACTTAGTACCGCTCAGTGCCTGCGAAGATCAGACCGTGACCGCCACTCACCTCGGAGGCCAAACCCTGGATGCCAACGATGTGACATCCTTTGTGCTACACAGCGGACCGGGCACTTCCCTTGTTCCCACTATTTTTGGTCAAAACACAGCGGGCACATTTGGTTACCAAGCTGGAATGGTGTACGGCCAAACCTACTACATTTCCCTTGTGGCAGGCAATAACTTATTAGGATTTCCTGACCCTGCCGATCCTTGCCTTTCTGTTTCGCAAGGCCAGCCTGTTACATTCCATCAAAATCCCATAAGCAATGCAGGCGTTGATCACGATACCTGTGGCCTAAACCAACTCCTCAGCGCTAACACGGGTGTAGGCATTGGCAGCTGGTCGGTCATTGCCGCTCCCGCTCCCGACACTTTGGCAATCACAAGTGTTCAAAATCCGAACACAACTGCTGCTGCATCTGGATATGGCATTTTTAGCCTCGTTTGGACACTGGACAACAACGGTTGCGTGGATGCCGATACCGTGCTGCTTGATTTCAACCCAACGCCCAGTATCATTAGTGTAGACCACACTTGCGACGGCGCCAACGAAAACTATATTGTTTCCTTCCAGATCAATGGCGGAACACCTAATTATTCAACCACAGGAATCCCGAATGGCAATAGCATAGGCACCGGTTATGTTTCTGACCCTATCCCGAACGGCGGACTCTATTCTTATTTGGTTACCGATAGTGCAGGCTGCGTATCTGCGCCCTTGAACGGCTCCTTTAGTTGCAACTGCGCCACGGATGCAGGTCAAATGGACCTCGTTCCGCTTTCTACCTGCGAAGGCGGAAGCATCACAGCCCAGCATTTAGGCGGCCAAACGCTGGATGCCAACGACACTATTTCGTATGTGCTACACACCTTACCCGGCACTACTTTGGGACAAATCATTGACCAAAACACAACCGGTATATTTGTTGATCTGCCCGGAATCGTGTACGGTATAACCTATTATGTTTCATTTGTAGTAGGTAATAGTCTTTCTGGAATTCCCGATCTGCAAGATCCTTGTCTTTCCGTCACGCCTGGTCAGCCAGTTGTGTTTTATCAAAATCCTGTATCCAATGCGGGAACGGATTTGACTACCTGTGGAACGCTGTTGAACCTCAATGCAAATGCCCCGGCCGGCAGTTCCGGTCAATGGTCAATCTCGAATACGCCCAGCGGCGGAAGTCTCAACATCAGCGACCTGCAAAGTGCCACCGCCAGTGCTACTGCCACTGGGTTCGGCACCTATACCCTCACTTGGACGCTAGCACAAAACGGTTGTGTAGGCACTGACGCAGTGAATTTGCAGTTCAACGATTCGCCCGTGCTCAACAATCTCGTGCGAGACTGCGACCCCGCCAACGAGAACTTCACCGTGACCCTGACCCTGTCTGGAGGCACCGCTCCTTACACCGTAAATGGACAGCCCGCTACCGGGAATACCTTTGTGTCCAATTCCTTTGTGAATGGCTCTTCCTACACCTTTAACGTGACCGATGCAAACGGCTGCCCTATGCCGCAAATCGTGGGCGCGTTCAGTTGCAACTGCGCTACCGATGCAGGAACCATGTCGGCCCAAATACTCAGCGTATGCGAAGGGCAAAATTTGACGGCCACCGCTAGTGGGGATTTCAACCTAGACGGCAATGACATTACCGCTTATGTACTGCATAATGGGGTCGGCCCTGCACTCGGCCAGATCTTCGGGCAAAACACCACTGGAGCGTTCTCCTTTGATCCGGCGCAGATGCAATTTGGGACAACCTACTATATTTCTCTGGTGGCGGGCAATCCGCTCGGATCTTTCCCCGACCCACTCGATCCTTGTTTCTCTGTCGCACCCGGTCAGCCCGTACAATGGCTGCAAAACCCGATACCAAACGCGGGACAGGATTTGACCATTTGCGGACAAACAATTGGTTTGCAAGCAGTTGACGGCAATTTCAACGGAAGCTGGACCTTAGTATCTGGCCCTGGAACTGTCAACTTTAACGACGCCAATGACCCTGCAAGCACCGCGACCGTTTCTTCCAACGGCGCGTATGTGTTCCAGTGGACGGAACTGAACGGAACTTGCTCTGGAGTGGACGATGCGAGCGTTGTTTTCAACGCATTGCCCACAGTGACTGCTCTGAATGAAATTTGCGATGGTACAAACACGGAATTTAGCGTGACATTCATAGCCACCAGCGGGCTTGCGCCCTATTCAGTTAGCGGTCTGACAGGGACCTTTGTTGGAAATGTTTTCAGCTCCTTGCCCGTGCCAAACAACTCGACTTATTCTTTCATTCTGGTAGATGCAAATGGCTGTGAAAGCCCTGGCATCTCCGGGGTTCAAAACTGCAACTGTGCAACCGATGCTGGTTCGATGCAAAACACTCCCGCCGCCTTTTGTGCGGATGTGACTGCTACGGCCATTTGGAACAACGATGCGACCACTGATGCAAATGACATTGTCCAGTTCATTCTCCATAATGGTTCTGGATCCGTGGTAGGCAGCACTGTTTTCGCGACCAACAACCAACCAAGTTTTGTTTTTGGTGGCAATCTGCAATTCGGTGTTACTTATTACATCTCTGCCATTGCGGGCAACAACCTTGTGGGGAACGTGGACCTAAATGACCCATGCCTGTCCGTCACACCGGGAGCACCTGTGCAGTGGAAACCGAATCCTACTGCTGAAATTGCGGGCGACGCTACGCTTTGTCTGGGTGGGAACGCTGTGCTTTCGTTTAGCGGAACGGGTATTTATCCGCTCACAATTGATTACTCTGACGGTACGAACATGAGCACCATCGTCCTTACAGGCCCTCAAACTGTTACACTCAACGTGACTCCTTTCGCTTCCACTACGTTCTCTCTGATCAATGTAACCGACGGCACTACCCCTAACTGCGCTACTCCGCTTTCCGATGCGGCAACCGTGGTAGTGAATCAGCCTGTGGAGGCTGGGACAGCAAATGCCGCATTGGAATTTTGTTCTGGTGCGGGTCAATTGGTACAACTTCCCACGCTACTGACGGGTGCGGATCTTGGAGGGCAATGGTTCGAGACTTCTTCCTTGCCTTCTCAAGCAGGCGCGTTCAATCCAAGTATAGGCACTTTCCAACCCAACGGACAAGCGGCTGGCACCTATACTTTCCGCTATCTGCTCGCAGCTGCTGCACCTTGTGTGAATGATGAAGCGACTGTTTCAGTCATCGTCTATCCAGAACCAACAGCAGATGCTGGAACGGACAAAGCCTTGAATTGCAATGTTTTAAACGCTAATTTGGGAGGCTCGGGAACCACAACTGGCACTTACCAATGGCTGTTCAATGGCGGCACAATTGGCACGGACCGTCTATTGCTGGCCAAAGAAGGCGGCACATATACGCTATTAGTAACGACCCCGCAAGGCTGCACGGACACGGATATTGTAGTAGTAAATGAGGACAATGAAGTGCCACAAGCAGACTTGACTTCGGTACTCGACGTACGTTGTTTTGGAGAAACCAATGGATCTGTGGCTGTAGGGGCAGTGACGAGTTCGCACCAGCCCGTGTTGTATTCTTTGAATGGCGGACCGTTTAGTTCAAGCCCATTGTTTTCGGGTCTGCCTCCCGGCGATTATGTGATCACTTTGCAAGATGCCCTAGGCTGCGAGAGCGAAACCACAACACTCAGCGTGGGCGAGCCTCCAGAACTTATCGCTAACCTTGGGGCCGACCTGAAAATACAACTGGCCGATTCGGCGCATATCTTGTTGCAAACTTCTTTACCAACCAACGAGTTGCAGAGCATCCTCTGGCAGCCCTTGCTCGACTCCACATCGGCAGGTCAACCGTATCAAAATTTCTTCCCACTCCATTCTTGGCAAGTAGGTGTTACAGTGACGGACTCCAACGGTTGCAAGGCCCAGGACCGAATTACTGTGCAGGTGGAAAAGCCGCGCAACATCTTCATCCCCAACATATTTAAGCCAGAAACTGGCATTGATCCATTGCTGTATGTGTTTGGCGGGCGCGATGTGGAAGAGATAGAATCCTTCCAGATCTTTGACCGTTGGGGAGATGCGATTTTTGAACACCGAAATTTTGTACCGAATGACCCCTCTACCGGCTGGGATGGCAGCGTGAAAGGCTCGCCGGTAAATCCTGGCGTATTTGTGTATTACGCTGTTGTCAGATTTATTGATGGGGAAGTGGTATTGTTTAAGGGGGATGTGACAGTGCTGCGGTAAATTTAAAATAGAATACTGCCCTTATGAATATCAAGCCCCGCTCAGCCATTGTGGGCATCCGCATATTGTTTTGGCTCTTGGTGTTACCAAGTGCCACTGCCTTTACGGACACCATTCCCGATCTGACAAAACTGACCCAGGCAGGAGATTGGCTTCATCTTCCATCGGGTAAAGTTGTGTGGGTAGAGATGCAAGATAGCGAGGGTGTGTCCGATAAAGATGGGTTTGACACACTTGGACTTGAATCGGTAGGCCGCAGGGGGAATCCGCTCCATTGCGTGTCGCACAAATTTGCAGGTGTTGTGCGAAAAGACGTGAAGACCATCCCGCACCAAGGCAATGCCAAGGTTTTTGCTACTTTAGACAACTTGGTAGCGTGGCTTCCAAGTGATTCTTTGATGAAGCATCACCAGCCTCCAATCTCAACAAAATCGGACAGCAAGCGCGTGGAAGAAGAAAGCCAGAACGTGAAAATTAAACGCGCCTATTTGCTCGCTGCTTACCGGGCGGAAGACAATGATTTTCATGTGGTGATCTGCAACCGCCCCAAATATGACTCAACGGCCGTACTCTTTACCATAGAACTCAGTGGATTGCCCGATTCGTCCAAGCTTTCCCCAAGGAATTACTGCAAACTGCTCACTGCACGTTGTGCGTTCATTTCCCGGCTTGGCAATATTTCCTGTGGCAAAACTTTTGTCTTCCGTGATGCCGGATTGCCTGTCCGTGTAAGTGGCTCTTTGTTTTTTGATATCCACCATGCCGGGCAAATCCATGGCCGGAAGGGACTTAACCCAAAATCTGCCTGGGAAATCCACCCCGTCACTTCTTTCAAGTGGCTTGATTGAACTGAATACCATGCAAAGCACTACAAATTTCTTCCCTGCCCATCCTGCTGCTATACCCTCATCCTTGCACATTACCGACGAAGCAGAAGCCTGTGCGGCGGTACTCCTTGCTTGCCGACGCGCCGATGAGATCAATGGAGCGGGCGGGAGTGCGGCCTTTCTCAGCACGTTAAAAAGCCGCAATGTTTTTATCGGTTATGACCCGCATGTGCTCATCGAAACTGCGGGGCGGTATTTTGAGAAGGCCGGCAGTTCGGCAGCCTTGATTGATGCGGCCATAGGTGCCATACGGGAGCAAACCCGGCTTCCTTTGTTTTACCATTGCCTTGATGTCATCCTCGCAGATGGAGTGGTGACACCCGAAGAAAACAAGGTGTTCCAGTACCTGACCGGGAGGTTTAAAGTGGATGAGGAAGTGGCGTTTAATGCCTTGGAGGTGTTGGTAGTAAAGAATCAATTATGATTTGTTTTTGCATTTTAAAACAAATTGATTTATCTTTGCTCCTGAATTTGCCAAGGAAGGGATTTTTGGCAGGTTCGGAAATATTTGGCAAGACTATTGTAACTCTTTCCAATCAAATATTTTTCACCGCTTCAACACACATGGTCAAAGTATGAAACTTGAGAGAACTTCACTTTTCGTCCTGCTCTTAATTTGCACTACTGGATATGCTTCCGCTCAGGTAACAGCTGTACGCCGATACAATCCATCTGGCAATTCTTCAACGCCCCAAACCTATTCCACCGAAACTAAAGAAAGCTGCGATGCCCGTCGCGCGAAGGTGCTTGCCAAGGTGCAAGGAGCCCCTGTCAGATCATTCACCTCCAAGGGCCTTTCGCCAGCACAATATAGCGCCGATGGAGTATCGCCAGTAGCGTACAGCACAGTGCCCAACCCGGCTACTACTTTTACGGTCAACGGCACTAACGTCCAACGCAATGTGCGTAAAGGAGCTGGCCAGGTAGGAAATCTGCTGTTTACCCCGATCATTGAATTGCACTACGTACAGTTTGCAGTTTATTGCAAGAACACGCCCGTTGACAAAGCCCCTCCCATTGAAGGGTTGATGCTGTTATGGCACGAAGGCAGCAAATGTCCGGGCGGAGAAGAAGGTGCCTGTTACATCGTCAAAGGATATGACACCGCAGAAGATGCAAAAGCTGCTGTGCTTCGGTTCAAAGCCAATCGCATGGATTGCTGGTACAATCCTGCGCTGACCGGTGCGGCAGTGGAAGTGATTGGTGTGCGATCCTGATAATTCCCATGTGTGGTCGTTACTCCTTCGCGCCCAAACCAAAGCAGCTTAAAATCCTAGAGGAGACCGTAGTAGTCCCTGCGGAACTGCAACTCCGTTTCAACATTGCGCCCACGCAAGAGGCGTATGTCATTTCAAATGACCAGCCCAATCATTTGCAAAAAATGGAATGGGGGCTTGTGCCCAATTGGAGTACTGACGGCAAAAATTCAGGCAAACTTATCAATGCAAGAGCAGAAGGTATCGCCGAAAAACCCTAATATTAAAAGTGCGGACAGTTGCACTTGGGTTTGAACATGCTGCAGCTTTCCAGCACAATCATGCCGACGCTGAGAAGGAAGAATGCGATGCGCCACCAGTTGACATTGAATTTTTTCATAGCCGAGGAATTGAAATTTTTTAATGGGCGAATGTAGCCGAAAGGTTTTGAATGAAACTAATTTTTAACAGTACAGTTCTTGTCGCGCCGCTCAATTGGGGCTTGGGACATGCCACGCGCTGTGTTCCTTTGATAAAAGCTTTGGAGCGTCTGGGAGCAAAAGTCATTTTAGCCTCCGATGGCACTGCTTTGAACTTACTGAAAGCAGAATTTCCACATTTGCCTGCATTTCAATTGCCCTCATACCGCATTCGTTATCAAACAGATAGCATGATTTGGAACATTGCTAGACAAATGCCACGCATCACCTGCGCAATCCGAGCAGAACAATGGGCTACTGAACGGTTGCTTCGCGAACATGGTATCAATGGAATCATTTCAGACAACCGTTATGGGTGTTTTAGCGCCCGAGCGCACAGCGTTATCTTGACCCACCAGATACATTTGCGCGTTCCAAACGCTGCCTTGCAATGGGCCGCTAATCAAGTGCTACGGCGTGCCCTCCGCAAATTTGATACAATCTGGGTGCCCGATGCAGCGACTGAGCCCAACCTTTCAGGCGAACTTTCCCATCCTCCCCTCAATGGTTTCGATACCCAATATTTAGGTTTGTTGTCACGCTTCTCAGAAGACAGCCCACCCGCTTTCGCTAAGATTTCTGCGGGCAAAGTCGCTGTCGTTCTTTCAGGCCCCGAACCTCAGCGAACCTATCTGGAGCAAATTCTGATGGAACAAGCACTTGCGCTGCCCCACAAATTTGTGTTTGTCAAGGGAAAAACCCATGCCAAGGAACACCACATCGTTGCCGAAAATGTAGAAGTAGTGTCTTACTTGACCTCTTCAGATTTAAACAAATTGCTTCGGTCAAGCCAAGTAGTTGTGTGCCGCGCTGGCTACAGCAGTATCATGGACTTGGTTGCTTTGGGCCGGAAAAAAGCCATCCTGGTGCCCACACCAGGGCAGACCGAACAGGAATATCTGGGCGATTTTTTTGCCCGCCGGGGAATTTTTATTTGTCAAAAACAGGAAAAAGTAGACCTCAAGACCGGGTTACAGGCAGTCGAGGAAACAACAGGTTCTTTTTCACAACCAACGGAAATAGATTTGTTTGAGCCGATACTATCAGAATGGTTGCGCGATTTGCCTCTGAAACAAGGTGTCACATCGTCCAAGGTCTGACATCCGGCAGTAACAAGGCAAGCCAAATCATTTCCCGGTCGCATTCATTGCGCTTTCAAGTCCGAGTGTGGCAAAAGTTTTGATCACTTCCTCGGCCTTTTCGAGGATGTGGGGAAGCTCGGCTTTTTCGTCCTCCGTCCATTTGCCAAGTACATAATTGACTTGTTTGCCTTTGGAAAAACTGCTGCCAATGCCGATTCGGAGGCGCGGATAGGCATCTGTGCCTAAAATTTCCTGAATACTTTTCAAGCCGTTGTGGCCGCCGTCAGAACCTTTGGAACGGAGGCGCTGCTTGCCAAAATCGAGGTTCAAGTCATCTAGTATGGTAAGGCTGTTCTCAAACAGAATTTTCTCCTTTTGCAACCAGTACCGAATGGCTTTCCCACTCAGGTTCATATAGGTGTTGGGTTTCAAAAGTATCAGTATCCGGCCTTTGAATTTCACTTCTGCAAGATCACCATGATGGTTGCTGCGCCACTCGCCGTCGAGGTTTTTGCATAAAAAATCAAGCACTTCGAAACCGATATTGTGCCGGGTGCCGTCGTATTCGTAACCGATGTTGCCAAGTCCGGTGATGAGGTATTTCATAAAGCCATCTATGAACGATAAACTATGAACTATGAACGAAAACTATTATGAAGGGATGTCAGAGGCTGTTTTCGTTTCATATATTCTCCATTTCTTGTTGTTTAAGGTTGCAAAAGTAATACTGCTAGTCGGGTTCTGAGGCAACCTTTCTCTTTCAAAACACACCTAATATTTCTATGAAAAGTCTGGTTTATAGTTCATCGTTCATAGTTTTCTTGTTGTTGGGGCTCTCCTGCCGCAAAGACAACGACATCGCACCAGGTTTCGACATGGTGTTCCAACGCGAGTTCAGCATCCCGGCAGGCATTGGTATTTTCGATGTGCACCATTTCCAACTCAAGAATATCCCTTCAAGCTGGCAGCAATATCTGGATCAGCATGGAAAGACTGATGCGGATATTTCTGGTGTAATTACTGCTCAAGCAAGTTTGGGCGGTATTTTTGGCGATGCCGATCTTGGTGTAATAGACAGAATTTATGTCCGGGTTTATGATGAATCCAACCAGAACGACTATGTTGAAATCGCCTACCGCGAGCCTACGCCTCTAGATCCAGGCAACGTTCTACCGCTTATTCCTTCCTTAGCAGATTCCAAACGTTTTTTTTCTAACCCGCGATTTTCGGCTGATGTGGTCATTTACCTTCGCCGCGTGACGCAAGATCAGAGCGATGTACGGCTCGATTTGACGATGCGAGCTACTTTCTAATAGCTAGACAGTTCAGGTAGGTAAAAACTCAATCATGCGGAAGTGTACTGGTGTCGTTTTGTCAAATATCCGTCCGCTTTTCATCGAATAATTCTGTGCGCGCTGAAAGTGTTACGGAAGTTTGCGCCCTCAAACGCATTCAGACAACACATGAAACAATTTTCCGTTTTTCTTTTCCTTTCTCTCTTTTCCATTGCTCTTAATGCCCAAAAAACCACCGTCAAAGGGCGCGTTCAAGGCAAATCCAAAGAGCCGATCATCGGGGCAAACATTTTTCTACAAGACACTTATGACGGTGCTACTTCCGATGCAGAAGGCAATTTCCAATTCGACACCGAAGAATCCGGTGCGCAGGTTTTATTGGTGAAATATTTGGGCTACGATTCTGTATTTCAACGAATTGCATTGCAAGGAGGCGTGTTTGAGTTCAATCCGGTAATGCGCGAAAGTTTCAACGAACTAAAAGTCGTGGTCATCAGCGCAGGGTCTTTTGAAGCCAGCGACGAACGGAAGGTGACGGTGTTAAAACCGCTCGACATCGTGACTACTGCTTCAGCGGGTGGCGACACTTACGGTGCGCTCAAAACGCTCCCCGGAGCACAGGTTTCTACGGGCGATCAGGAGGGCCTTTTTGTACGTGGCGGAAGTGGCACGGAAGCTCAAACTTTTATTGATGGAATGCTCGTGAGGACTCCTTTCACTGCCAGCACACCCGATTTTGCTGCGCGTGGGCGGTTCAGCCCATTTCTGTTCAAGGGCACAGTGTTCAGCACGGGAGGCTATTCAGCACAATATGGACAAGGCATGTCGTCAGCACTGATTTTAGATACGCAGGATATGCCCGATCGCTCGGCAGGCACACTTGCAGTATCATGCGTAGGGCTTGGATTTGGGCAACAAAAAATTTGGAAGAACAAAGGCCGGGCCATTGGCGGGAGCGTCAATTACACGAACCTTGGCCCCTATTTTTCATTGGTTAAACAAACCCCGGATTTTACCCACAAACCGGAATACATAGGAACCGAGGGCTTTTTTCGTCAAAAAACAGGGCAAAGTGGCCTCTTGAAATTTTACGCTTACTACAATACTGGCCGAGTGGGTTTCAACATCAAGGCCCCCAATGACAGCATTTTTGGCTTCGATGTCAAAAATGCCAATGCTTACACCAATCTCAGTTGGACAAAATTCGTGGGCGAGCATTGGAAGATAAACCTTGGTGCTTCCTATTCTCATGACCGCAACGACATTTCGAGTTCCTACAGCGCAGGTTTTTTGAATCCAGACACTTTCAAAATTCAAAATTCGCTAACGCAGTTACGAGGAGTGGCGACTCGATTTTTTGGCAGACTTACCACGCTTCGTTTTGGCGGGGAATACCAATATGCTACCGACGACTTTGAAAATCAATATTTTAAGAGCGGAATTCGTGACCAATACGGGGCTATATTCACAGAGTCAGATATTTACATCACCACCAAGCTGGTAGGACGGGTTGGGATACGCGGCGAGCATTCGAACCTCCTAGCTCAGGCTAGGCTTTCGCCAAGGGTGTCGTTGGCCTACAAATTGTCAGGTACGTCGCAGGTTTCGTTTGCTTGGGGACATTTTTACCAAAAAGGCGACAGTTTGTTGCGCTGGCAAAGTCAATTTGGAGGCACAATACCTGGCTTTCAACGAGCAGAGCATCTTATTTTCAACTATCAGTATATCAAGGACGACCGAACGATCCGCTTGGAGGGTTTTTACAAAAAATATGAGCATCTTGTGACCACACGCGAAAGACTCGCCAATGATGGGAAAGGCTACGCTCAAGGGCTTGAACTTTTTTATCGGGACAAAAAAACACTTAAAGGAGTGGATTACTGGCTTTCATACTCTTGGCTGGATACTAAACGGCAATTCCAATGGTATCCTTCAGAAGTGCAACCTACTTTTGCTGCAAACCATGTGGCAACGCTGGTGGCGAAAAAGTTTTTCCCAAAAATAAGGACCAGTGTCGGCATGGCTTACAATTACGCGACCGGGCGGCCTTTTTTCAATCCAAACCGAGCACAGAGTGATTTTTTGGTTGATAGAACGCCTACATATCACAATTTAAGCCTCAATGCCAGTTACCTCACGACCGTACGCAAGGCATTCGCTGTATTCGTATTGGGGGTGACCAATGTGCTAAACCAAGAACAAGTTTTCGGCTACCGATATTCCCCCGATAAAACCATGCGAACTGCCATTTCTCCTGCTGCCAAACAGTTTTTTTTCGTCGGAGCGTTTTTTAGTTGGGGCACTGATAGAAGACAGGAGGTGTTGGACAATCAAAATTAAATCGGTTATTTGGGGATTTGGTTGTTTGGGGATGGACCTAAGCTTGGCGTTTGTATCTGACAATATGGAGACCGGAATTCCAAGATTTAGCCCATCCCCAACTCAACAAATAACCAAACAACCAAATCCATCATTCACTACAAATTTCAACCATGAAAAAAGCAATTTCAATCGCCACACTTTTTCTTTTTGCCTTCTCCTTACAGGCACAAACGACCAACGAAAAATTTGTGAAAGCCATGGGAAAAGCCCTTTCAGGCATGGACACCTTGAAAACTTCGGAGCAATGGCTGGCAGCGTCAAATAATTTTGAACGCATAGCCCAAAAAGAAACCAAAGAATGGCTGCCACACTATTATGTGGCATTTTGCCAAACCATGGCATTCAACATGAGCCAGGATAAGAATATGTACGAACTCTTCGCCAAACGGGCCGATGATTTCGTAGCCAAGGCCGACGCGCTTAATCCAGACAATTCAGAAATATACGTGCTAAAAAGCATGATCTCTGGGCTTTATATCCGCATCAACCCTATGGTGAATGGGCAGAAATATGGTCCAGTGGCCGCGATGCAACTCGAAAAAGCCAAGATTCTTGATCCAGAAAACCCGCGTACTTACATGCAGGAAGGTGCAACGCTCCTCTTTACGCCAGCACAATGGGGGGGTGACAAAGTCAAGGCCAAGGCGACTTTGGAAACCGCTGCAGCCAAATACGAGGCATTCAAACCTGCCACAAGCATTCATCCCAATTGGGGCAAAAAAACGAACGGGATGTTTATGGAAATGGCAAATAAGTGACCAAGGACTTATGAGCTATTGCCTACTTTTGCAGCCAAATCTCTCACATTCTCACGTCTCCCACCCATGGAAGTCCTGAACGCACCATCCACTGTATCCACTGTTACTGCCCCTGCAACTACCAACGGTGACTCTTTCCCGATCAACGGGACCGATCACCTCGAATTTTATGTCGGCAATGCCAAACAAAGTGCGATGTATTACCAGGCCGCGCTAGGCTTTGAAATAGTGGCGTATGCTGGCCCTGAAACGGGTGTGCGGGACCGAGTGAGTTACGTTTTGCAACAAGACAAAATACGAATCGTGCTTACGGCCTCTTTACTGCCAGGCACCGAAATTGCACAACACGTGGCGGAACATGGTGACGGGGTGAAAGTGCTGGCACTTTGGGTAGACGATGCGGAACAAGCATTTTACACCGCGCTCTCACGTGGCGCAGAGGCTGCTTTTGCCCCCAAAACCTTGCGAAACGACGATGGCGAGGTCGTTTTGGCCGCCATCAAAACCTACGGCGACACCATCCATACGCTGGTAGAAAGGAAAAATTATAAGGGCGTTTTTATGCCCGGTTACGAGCCTCGCAAAAACGCATACCCTTCAAAATCAGTGGGTTTGAAATATGTGGACCACTGTGTGGGGAATGTGGAACTCGGCGGCATGAACAAATGGGTGAAGTTTTACCAAGACGTGATGGGCTTCAAACTCCTCATCACTTTTGACGATAAAGACATTTCTACCGAATATACCGCGCTCATGTCGAAAGTGGTGAGTAATGGCAACGGTTATATCAAATTTCCGATCAACGAACCCGCCAAAGGTTTGAAAAAAAGCCAGATCGAAGAGTACCTCGACTTCTATCGTGGAGCGGGTGTGCAGCATATCGCGGTGGCAACGGACAATATCCTGGAAACAATAGCCCAGTTGCGTGCCAACGGCGTTGAATTCCTCTATGTGCCAGAAGTGTACTATGAAGATGCGTTAGATCGTGTGGGGAAAATTGACGAAAACATACAAGATTTGAAAGCCCTGAATATCCTGGTTGATCGTGACGAGGATGGTTATCTGCTTCAGATTTTTACCAAGCCAATTCAGGATCGCCCCACGGTTTTCTTTGAAATCATACAGCGACGGGGCGCAAAGTCCTTTGGAAAAGGGAACTTCAAAGCACTTTTCGAGGCTATCGAACGGGAGCAGGAATTGCGCGGGACTTTGTAAAATTTGGAGCTGTTTTTAAAACACTAAGGGACTAAGGAATACTAAGATTTTGAATCTTAATAGCTCTTAGGAACGGTGTCCCTTAGTGTTTTAAAAAACGCAGATTTATCTCACCTTCCATACCACCTCTTGCGCGCCAAGATCCTTTGCTAAGAAACGCGCCAGCACAAAGAAATAATCAGATAGCCGGTTGAGGTATTGCAAAGCCAAATCCTCTACTGGTTCGCCCGATTGAACGAGTGCGACCGTCAGGCGTTCGGCGCGACGGCACACGGTGCGACACAGGTGGCAAACAGACACCGTGGGGTGTCCTCCCGGCAGGATAAAATTCTTGAGCGGGGGCAATTGCTCGTCCATCTTATCCATTTCATCTTCCAGCAGTTTGACATCGGCGGGCAAAAGGTCGGGCGTAGGTGGATGCTTGGCTGGGTCGGAAGCAAGGTGTGCGCCCAATGTAAAGAGCCGATGCTGGGTGTGCGCCAAGATTTCTTGAACGTGTTGGTTTTCAAGCGAATCGCGTAATAGGCCGATGAACGAATTGAGCTCGTCCACAGTGCCATAAGCATCCACCCTCAGGTCGCTTTTGGGTACTCGCCTACCGCCAAACAGTGCGGTTTCGCCCTTGTCGCCCGTTTTAGTGTAGATTCTGAAAGCCATTTTTTATGAAGTGATGAAGCCGCTCAGGATCATTGTTTGCCAAACTCAGAGGCTGGCTTTGAAATTTGCGGTTTGAGCATTATAGGTTTCTGACTGCCTGACTTGGTTGGTTTCTGACTGCGTGACATGGTTGGTTTTATGCTGCCTGGCTTGCTCGTTGACCCTCCACCATCTTGAATTTTAGAACTATCAATAACCATTTCTCCGTTCAGTGCCTTCCAGCAAAGTGGTGCCCATTCCTGGAGTGGTTTACGCAGTTCCTCTTTCTTGGTGCGGCCTTGTGCCAGTTGAAAGCGCTCTAGTAGTACTGTCTTGAGTTTAGGCTTTAGAGATGATATGACGGAGCCAACTTTCTCGTCTGTAGCAAACGGGATGATTTCGAGGCAAGTGGTGGCGTGTTGAAGCGATTCGACGCCATCTACGGTTCCGCTGAATTCAAAGAGGGCTTTGATTCCCTTTGGATCGCCTTTTTGGGCCATATCAACATTTTCCATGTACTTGAATTTGGCCCATTCGGCGGTTTTGAGCACGTCGCTGGAAATTTCAATTTCCGTTTTTTTAGCCTTTTGGGCATGGAGCATAAAAGGGGAAAGCAATACAGAAACACAGGCAAGGAGGAAAGCACTTCTCATGGGAAAAAGATTTAGGTTAAAAAATAGATGGGCAAAGATACTGCGGCTTGTTTCGCAATTGGGATTGGGGATTGGTTAAACTATGTCAAATAAAAAAAACTTCCATGCTGCGGCCGACATAAACCAAACATCTTTTTGAAATCAATTTTAGTTGCGAAGGCTTTGCCTATTTTTGCGCCGCTTTTATAGCAATCTACATTCAACACTTATCACTTACCACCTATAATTCATGGGACGCGCGTTTGAATTCCGCAAAGAAAGAAAATTTAAGCGTTGGGCCGGCATGGCCAAAACCTTTACCCGGATCGGGCGAGAAATCGCACTGGCTGTAAAGACAGGAGGGCCAAACCCCGAATACAATTCTCGCCTCCGAGGGGCTATCCAGAATGCCAAAACGGCTAACATGCCCAAGGCAAACGTCGAGAGCGCGATCAAAAAAGCCTCTGGCAAAGAAGCCGAAAACTTCCAGGAAATAATCTACGAAGGCAAAGGCCCCAGCGGTGTAGCCATTCTTGTGGAAACTGCTACCGACAACCCAACCCGCACCGTTGCCAATGTACGGATGTACTTCGACCGCTGTGGAGGCGCGCTTGGCACTTCAGGCAGTGTGAGTTTCCTTTTCGACCATAAAGGCGTGTTCAAAGCAAAGGCGGAGGGCCATGATTGGGACGAACTGGAGCTGGAACTGATTGACGCCGGCTTGGAAGAACTAAAGCGCGAAGAAGATGAAATTGTGCTGCTCAGTGCTTACACCGACTTCGGCACCCTTCAAAAAGCATTAGAGGACCGCAACATCGAAACCACCAGTGCCGCATTGGAATACATCCCCAACACGACCAAAAAACTCGACGACACTGAGGTAGAAGCTTTGGTAAAACTTCTTGACCGGCTGGAAGACGATGACGACGTGCTCAATGTGTACCACACCATGGACATGTCAGAATAATGCCTTGTTTACCAATCCTTTTTCAAGCGCGATGGTCGGTTTGCAGGCGCTAATTCGCGGTATGCACCGGCATTCTTTTGTTCTTCCGAAAACACTGCCTCATTGAGCAATCGTCTGGCTGCATCCGGTGGAAGACTTGAAGGGGGAATCTCCTTTTTCCGCGAAGGATCAGTCTGATCGAGGTAATGCTGCCGAGGCCGAACACTCGGCGGCGGCGGCGGGGGGGGGAGGT
>Ga0163153_10000328_pt1 | contig 85545 bp, 75 predicted proteins | sample OliLakLV19MP6IB1_FD_148629 | JGI IMG/M metagenome (GOLD analysis project Ga0163153, IMG submission 148629) | Freshwater microbial mat bacterial communities from Lake Vanda, McMurdo Dry Valleys, Antarctica - Oligotrophic Lake LV.19.MP6.IB-1 | ecosystem: Environmental > Aquatic > Freshwater >...
CGTGGCGATGTGAGCTTCAAGCTCGACGCATCGCGGACAGGGAGGAGGACTGTTCGACGGCTCCGCCATCAGGGCATTTCATCGGCACGGCGGACGGTCAGGCCGCACTTTGACGCGCCGGACCCGCTAATCAAGTACGCGAGTGTCACCTTGAGCAGCTGCCACCCCGTTGGCCGGAAGAACGGGATTCGTCCCATCGTGCCTACCAATGTTCGCAGGTCCTCTTTGTCGAGTCTCGGAAAGTCCTCGCTCAACTTCCCCGTCGCATCCGAAGGCGCCGCTTGGAACGAGAGCGTAAAGGCTCGCTCGCGCAGCGACCAGTTCTCCGAGGCCTCAGCGAGTTCGATCGCCTTGTTGGAAAAGATCGCAGCGCACCGTTCACGCTCATCACCGTCCAGATGCCTCAACGCGATACCGAGTCCGCTCACGCATCCCCAGCCCCGCCTTTCAATCACGTCGCGGCGAGCAATCGAGGGGTCGATGACCTCATCCAATGCATCGAGCAATCCCTTGACCGCGTTCGTTGCGGAGCACCTGCCTGCGTCAACCTCCATCTCCACGATCGAGGCCTGACAGGTACTCGCGACCGCTGCGTACTCCGGATCATCGAATTCGCGGTGAAGACCCTGATACTCGTCGCGGGCCCGCTCAAGTGCTTCAAGTGCGGAGACTGCGGCGGCTCCTGATCGTCCGACGCTGATGGATCCAACCGCTCGTCGTCGCGCAATGCCGATGACGTATTGCGCGTGGGCAAGGACTGTGCGCCCACGGCGGTCAATCGGATCGGACTCTCCTGGTCCGTCTCTCACCATCGTGCCGATCGCTCCAGCCTCGACAAGGTTCCAGAGCGCGAGGTGGGCGCAGGCGAGATTGATCTGGACCATCTTTGCGACATAGCTCGGCAGCTCCGCATCAGAGGCGGTCAGCCGCAACCACTCGATAGCCTTTTGGAAGCGGCCATCTCCGAGATAGGAGCAGCCGATGCGCGTCCGTGCCGCGGCTCGCTCGAGCGGCGCAGTTGCCAAAGCGAGCAGGTGCTCGCCAAGGCGCCGCATCTCCGCATAGTCGCCCTTCCGGTATGCGTCCCGCGCCAACTGATCAATCACCGCAGGCCCGCCCTCGGGGGGCAGCCCCTCGGGCTTGCCGCCGAATTCAGGCTCGTGTCGGCCCCACAGCATTTCGGCCAGCTCTCCGACTGGCCAATCAATGATGTCAGCCAAGTTGAACAGCAGGTCCATCTTCGGATTGCCGCTGTCGGGCGCAATCTTCGCTGGATCACGATCCAGAAGTGATGCCAACTGCGCCTTCGAGCAACCCCGATAAACCTGCGCCACATCGATCATCTGGAGCAGGCGCTCCTTGCGACCGCGATCGACGCTCAAGTGATTCATCGAGACTCCCTCGACTGACTCGAGTAGGGGTGCCGCCCACTGCCCACGACTGCCCCAAGAGTAACTCCGGTGAGTTGCCCGAGCAAGCAGTTGCGCCGCCGAACGTATCGCCGCGGCACGCCCGCCAACACGCCGACACACGAGATAGAGCCAGCAGATTCCAAGAAAATCCGCACTCATTGCGCGGTGTCCTGATGAGAATCGCTAGGGGCCCGGAGCCACGCGCTGCGCTTGCTCGAGCAGACGGCGCGCTCGCTCCAGCCGGCCGGCGTAGGCCGCATAGCCACCATCAGCCTGAATGAGTCGCTGCCAGAGCGCGATGGATTGTTCGAGCAGCGCCACCGCTTCGTCGTTCGCGCTATGCGCGTCATGCGGATCATGCGGATCATGCGCGTGGATCAGGCCGTCCGCCAACTCTGCACGCGCCGTCGCGAGATCGACAAGCAACGGTCGATGGTCCGGCGACTGCGTGACGAGTGACTCGTACCGAGCGAGAGCCTCTCGCTGTGCCTGAGTCGAGCCGTCCAGATCGCCGCAGCGCCGAAGATAGCGTGACCGCATGGTCAGGTTGCCCGCCGCGCTCCGAGCGACGGCGATGTCATCAGGCGCGAGCGCCACAGCAGCGACCATGTGCTGCAGCGACTCTTCGAGCAGCGCATGCGCCTCGTCGAATCGCCCGTGCTGCATCGCATCCGCTGCGGAACGCTCCAGCGCGCGCACGAGCAGTCGCCGACGCTCGGCGTCGCGAGGAGTCGTGAGGCAGGCTTCGCGCAGTCCATCGAGTGCCCGCTGAAGATGTTCCGCCGCGCCACGCTCGTCGTCGTTTCGCCGCTCGAGCGCCGAAAGCAGCAGCAGGCTGTACGCGTGTTGGAATCGCAGGTCGGACGAATCCGGTTGCCGCGTGAGCGCTCGCTCCACCATCGCGTGCGAGCGCGCCATGACTTCGAGCCCACCTGCGTCGTCGCCTCGATTCGCCATCGTGTTGCCGAGCACGCGAAGCGTCTCGAAGTGCGCTCGCTGGACATCGAGGCGCTCAGGCATCCGCGGCCCGACCTCGTCGAAGAACACCTGAAGATCACGCAGCAGCTCAAGCGTGACCTGCTGCGCACCAAGCACCTCGTTGAGCCGTGCGATGACATCGTTGAGCAGCGTGTTCGCGCTCGCCACGATCGCATCGAGTCGATCCTCTGCCTCAAGACGCGCCGCGTTCGCCGCGCGCGACTGCAGCGCGACGCCGCTCACGCCCCCGGCCACTGCGAGCGCGCACGCACATGATGCCGCGACGAGCCAACGGTTGCGCCGCGCGAACTTCACGGCCCGCTCCAATCGACCGCATGGTCGCGCCGACACCGGTCGATGATCAAGCAGCCGACCCAGATCCACCGCGAGATCGGACGCGTTCGCGTATCGCTCGCTCGCAACCGGGTCGAGCGCCCGAGCGAGAATCGCCGCAAGATCGGCACCGAGGCTCCGAGTCCATGCACGGCGCTCCGGCTGGTTCGGTGCCTGCGCCGCCAGCAGCGCCTGCTCCAGCGTGCATTCCTCATGCTCCCATGGGAGTCGACCCATCAGCGACTCATGCAACATGACACCAAGCGAATAGACATCGCTGCTGGCGTCGATCGACTCGGATTCACCACGAGCCTGCTCCGGACTCATGTACGCCACGGTCCCGGCAAGCGCTGCAGCGCTCGACTCGCTCGCCCCCTGCCGGCGCTCACTCTGTCTCAGCCGCGCAAGACCGAAGTCGATGATCTTCGCGCGCTCGCCGTCGACCAGGATGTTCTGCGGCTTGAGATCGCCATGGACCACGCCGCGACCATGCGCATATCCGACGGCGAGAGCGATCTCGCGGAAAAGTCGCAGCGTGCTCGTTCGATCGCGCGGCGATTCCGCGAGCGCGCGATCGAGCGGCAGACCCGCGACGAGCTCCATGGCCAGGAACGGTTCGCCGTTCTCCGTGTACCCGGCGTCGTGCACGGTCGCGATTCCCGGATGATTCAGCCGAGCCAGTATCTGTGCTTCGATCTCAAAGAGGGCACGGACCCGTCGTCCAACCAAGTTGCGACTGTGCAGCACCTTGAGCGCCACGAGCCGTTGCGGACGTCGCTGCCATGCGCGGTAGACGATGCCCATGCCGCCGCGACCGAGTTCATCGACGATCTGGTAGCGCTCCGTTCCCAACGACGCGTCGCGATCGACCCGCGCCTCGGACGACCCGCCTCGGCTGAGCGTCGCCTCGCGAAGCAGCATGAGACTCTCAAGATTGCGTTTCACCTGTTCGAGGCGCAGGCGACATGATTCGCACTCGCGCAGATGGCGCTCGAGGTTCGCCGAGAGCTCACCATCAAGCTCCTTGAGCAGCAGACGCTCGCACTCCATGTCGCCGAGGCAGTTGATGGCCACATCTGTATTGGTCGCGGCGGCGCTCATCTCTGACTCTTCTCGGAGGAAGGCGGTTGCTGATCGTCGATCGCCTCTCTCCATTCGCGCAGTCGACGACCGACCCGGTGTTTCGCGCTGTAAATGGCCGTGAGTGACACATCGAGCTCCCGCGCCGCTTCGGCAGGCGGCACGCCGCGGAGTGCAACAAGATCGAAGGCTTTCCATGTTGCTGGCTCGACCTCGCGCTCGATCGCATGCATGGCCTCAGCGAGCAGCGCCCCTTCCCAGAGTCGTTCCAGCGAGTCGGCGGGCGACGGTCCCGGCGCGGTCGCGATGTCCGCCATCGGCGATTCTCGTGCCGCCGACCGCCTGCGCTTCTTGCGATGCTGCATGATCGTGCGCGCCGCAAATCCCAGGAGCCAACTGCTCAATCGGCCGCGGTCCCGGTCATATCGACCGGTGCGGAATGCCTGCAGGAAACTGACGAGCGACTCCTGAGCCGCGTCGGCGGCCTCTTCCGGATCGAGTCCCATGCGAATGCCAAGCGTCACGAGCGGCTGATGGAAGTGATCGATCAGCTCCGACCACGCCGACTCCTGTCGATCGTCGAGGTCACGAAGAATGGTGCTGGTTGTGAGCCACTCCATGGTGACCTCTTCGACGCTTCAACAAATCTGCGGATGCAGCGTCAGAGATTCTACGCGCGGGCGACAACGCTTCCGGGGTTGTTGCGCCAACATTGGAGGGACGACAGATGAACCTGACAGAGACGAAAGTGCCACACCAGCGACGCGCGCTTCGGCCGATTCCCGCTCGTGCCGCTTCGGTCGGAGCATTCGCGATCTCAGCACTCGCCGCCGCATGGCTCCATGCGGTGGCGGTCGCAGGCGAATTCAGTTTCTCCCCCGCGTGCGGCAGCAACAGCGGGTTGTTCTCATGCTGTATGGTGAACGCGCCGGAGGGAGTGGGATGCCGCTTTGACAAGCGCGGTGACCCGGTGGCCTTCATCTTCGTCAACAACTGGGGATTCGACGAGTGCGGTGCCTGCCCAGGACCAGAGACCTTTCCAGGGCCCGGGGACTGCATCAATCTCGGATTGTCGATCGGCACGCTCGTGAACAGTGGCTTGATCACCTTTGCGTGCATCAGCAGCGCTCCGGATGGCGGCGGTCTCCAACTGACGAACTCTTCGATCAATGCAGTTGGAGACTTCAGCGTCTTCAACCTTGATCTCATGAACGGCGGTGCAAGCTGTGGGGGCACCCTGACCATCGGCAGCCTCAATTGGCTCAGCGCCGTCAGCGGCAGTCTCACGGCGCAGGAGTTCTGTTTGGGCGATGCGATGCTCGCCGCTTCGGGAGGTCACACATTCAACAACGGCCCCGTGAAGAACACCGGAACCGCGACCTGGTCCGCCGGCAACATCTCGCTTGCTGGCGGCAGTCAATGGACGAACCTCGATACGTTCACCATCTCCTGCAACCCCCCCGCCACGCGCACTTTCAACGGCGGCGCCTTTAACAATTGCGGCATGCTGTGCACCAGCAACAACAACCCGCCGGGCGGCGTCTGCACGGTGAACTTCAACTCGAACTCACCGGTGCACACGACCGGATCCGGCCGCCTCTCGGTGGGTCCCAAGACCACACTTGGTCTGCTCGGTGCCGGGTCGATCTTCCCTGATCCCTTCGCGGAGCCGAGCGAGGTCGGCGATGGTGCCACACTCCGCATCGGCGGACCGCTTTCTCCATTCATTCTCAGGGATGGCACCGTCATCAACGACACAAGTGGCAACGGATCAGCAACGGTCGAGGCCTTCAATGTCAGGATCCCTCCCGGCGAGAGCGTCGTCGTTCATCCGCGATTCCTTGTGATCGACAACACGCTTGAAATCTTCGGAGTGCTCGAGGCCGACTTCGCACAGATGTCCGGCAGTGCCGTGCTCGGCGCCGGGACCGGCTCGGTCGTCGCGCAAGACCTTTGGTTCGACAGCAGCATCTTCCAGGTGCTCAACGAAATGGACGTTCTGGTCAAGGACGCCCTCACCGTCGCGGCTCCGGGAGTCGAGCTTGACGGCAATTCCAAGCTCACGCTCGGCAATGGAGTCGATGCTGCAACGGGTCTCTTCGATCCCTCAGTCGGCACGACCACCACACTGCGCTTTCGCGTTGATCCCGGGGAGATAGCGCAGTTCCGTATTGCACCCAACGCCTACGCGGAGTGCCTTGCTCCCAGCGCCACATTCTTCTCCCGCATCGGAACCGGCGACGCAGATCTGATCATCGACGGCATCCTCTCCTTCCGATCCGCCAGCACAAGCATCCCGGCAACGATGCAACTGTTCATCGGTCGATCAGGCGAGCTCTCCATCGGACCGTGTCCGGACAATCAGGACAACTGTTCCAGCGTCGTCACCGTCTTCAGTGAAGCGGATCTCGAGGGCTCGCTCGTCATCAAGGAGCGCACGAAGATGATCTACGGCGGGCCGGGATTCAATGTGCTTGGCGACGAAGCGGTGCTCGAGATCCTCGGCACGCTCGAGACCACGCTCAACCAGAACAACCCATTTGTCCACAACGGCGCAGCCCAGGTCTATGTCGGACCTGCGGGCAAGGTCGTCTACAACCAGGATACGGTGACCTCAGAGGGAGGACACGTAGAGAACGACGGCACCATGGAGTACAGAGGAGGGAAGACGATTACCCTCTCGAGCAGCTGCAGCGGCTCCCATACCTCGACCATCGGGGTGTACGACGATCACGTTGCGTGCATGTCCGGCTCGCGCCGGAACTGCGACAAGAGGGACGGAAGCGACAACGACTCGGACGACGACTCCGATGATGCAGGTCCTGAATTCGGCTTCGATGCCGCCGGCGCTATCGAGATCGACGACTCCACGCTCATTCTCTCAGGCATGGCCATCCGTCAGCAAGCCACTGGAGTGACGACCATCACAGAGAGCCTTCTCACCTTCGACTGCATCGATGTGGTGAACGAGGGCCTTGTCGACATGTTCGAATCGACGATGGTGATCGAAGACACGCTGACGCTCGGCGGGTCCGGCTCCATCAATCTGAGCGCGGTCGAGATTCAAGCGGGTGACGGCGTTGGCAACGAGAAACTGCTGACGGCCGCCGAAGCGAAGATTCGCATTCTCGACGGCACGACGACCTTCAAGACCGATGTCGACATTCAGGGTGAGCTCGAGGTGGATTCGCCTGATGCAGTCGTCGTGCTCGGTCCGTTGCCGCCCGAGGCAGCACCGCACATCGAATCACTTGTCATCCACGATGGGTCGGTGACATTCGACAGCATCCTTCCGCAGCAGTGCTGGTCGGTGGACAGCGTCGTATTGAAGCCGGGAGGTGTCATGCACTGGACGCTCAAGAAGAGAACGAAAGTCATCGGGTATTCGTGGGAGGAACTCGCGGAGCTGGGGTTGGTCGCACAATGGTTTGGCTCGGACCGCGACGCTGAGTCCGACGCAGTTGGAGTCGAAGCCCCGGCCATCCAAGTCGTAACCGGGTTCTTCGTCTTTGCCGCCACCAACGAGGCGGGCTTCACCTGGGACCCCGGGACCGTTCTGGAGTTGGCCGGTGGTGTCGGCGCGGATGTCGGAGATTGGGAGCAGTGGACACGGCTCGAAGTCGGCGGCACGGACCTTGGCCATGTGCCCGCGGGATTCAATCTGAACTTCGATCTCTCGATCCTGCGCATCGGTGCGGGTGCGCATGCGTACTTGCAGGATCTCTTCGACAATGGCAATCGCGGCGCCGGCGGTGAGCCCGAGGCGCTCTATGTCGACACGCTGGAGTTCGCCGACACGCAGGGTCAGTTGAACTTGAACGGACTGAACATCTACTTCGGTGCACTCATCGGCGACCCGTCACAGATCATCAATGTGCCGGTCGTGCTCGGCACTCCAGGCGACATCAACAACGATGGTTTCGTTGAGGGCACCGATCTTGCTCTCGTGCTCGGCACCTGGGGTATCTGCGGAGCATGCGCCGCCGATCTGAACGGCGACGGCATCGTCAACGGCGCTGATCTCGCGATCGTGCTCGGCCATTGGACCGGTTGAGCGCTCACGCGGCCGCCATCGACCTCTGTACGCTCGACTCGGTGGCGCACTCGTCGAACACCGAGAACAATCAGGCCGCGGCTCCCGTGTCGCCGAGAGACATTGCCGCATCGCTCACCGAGTTGTGGTCGCCGCGCATCATCGGCGAGGTCGATGACGCCTACATCAAGGTCGCCAAGGTGCATGGTTCGCTGGTGTGGCACAGCCACGAGAACGAGGATGAACTCTTCTTCGTGCTTCATGGGCGGTTGCGAATCGAGATGGAGGACGGCTGCGTCGAACTCGGCGAAGGCGAGATGTTCATCGTGCCCAAGGGCGCGCGCCACAATCCCGTCGCCGACGATCCGTGTCTGCTCATGCTCATCGAGCGCAAGTCGACGCAGCACACCGGATCGGTCGTCACTGAACGGACGCGATCGATCGCCGATCAACAGCGACCGATGTGAGGAAGATGTCGCGCCGCGCCGCGTCGGCCCTGGCGTTACGATCCGACCGGCACGGCGGCGCATCCGAGTCGCGAGCACGCAGCGCATGGCCGCTCACTCGACTGCGTCTCCGTCCGAATCTCGGTCGGGTACCCTTCGCCCTCGGCAGCCGCCCGATCGCGGCCTCGTCACTCCCACCGATGAGACTTGCGGTCATCAAGGAAACGACTCCCGGCGAAACGCGCGTGGCGATCGTGCCGGAAACGGTCAAGAAGCTCGTCGCTGCCGGATTTCAGGTTGCGGTCGAGCGAAGCTCGGGCGACACCGCCTGCTTGCGGGACGAGTCGTTCGCGAGCGCAGGCGCCATCATCGAGAACGACGCGACCAGCACACTCAGCGGTGCCGAGATGCTGCTCAAAGTCCAACCGCCAACGGCCGCAGAGCTCCCCGCAATGCACGAGGGATGCATGCTGCTCGCATCGCTGCTGCCCTTGCGGAATCTCGAGTGCGTGCGCGCACTCGTCGAGCGCCGCGTGACGGCGTTCTCGACGGACGCCATTCCGCGCATCACGCGCGCGCAGTCGATGGACACGCTCTCGTCGATGGCAAACATCGCCGGCTACCGTGGCGCATTGCTCGCGGCTGCAGAGTTGCCCCGCTACTTCCCGATGCTCATGACTGCCGCGGGCACGATCCTGCCGGCGCGCGTCTTCGTGATCGGTGCAGGCGTCGCAGGACTGCAGGCGATCGCCACGGCACGGCGACTCGGCGCGAATGTCGTGGCGACCGATGTGCGCCCCGAGGTCAAGGAGCAGATCGAGAGCGTCGGCGCGAAGTGGGTCGGCGTCGAACTCAACCGTTCCGCATCCGCAGGCGGCGGGTACGCGAAGGAACTCGCCGAAGAGGACGCGCGGCGTCAGCGCAAGATGCTCACCGAGCAGTGTGCGCAGGCCGATGCGGTGATCACGACTGCGCTCATCGGCGGGACCTTCGCGCCGAAGCTCATCACCGCTGAGATGGTCGCCGGCATGAAACCCGGCGCGATCATCGTCGATCTGGCCGCCGACGGCGGCGGCAACTGCGAAGTGAGTGTGCCGGGTGAGACGACGACGCACGGCACGGTGCGGATCATCGCGCCGCTCAATCTTCCCGCGTCGATGCCGACGGACGCGAGCACACTCTGGTCACGCAACCTGCTCGCGTTCGTCACCGCGTTCACGAAGGAGGGTCGCTTTCACCTGCTCGTGGACGACGAAATCCTGCGCGGCGCCATGATCACGCACCAGGGCGAAGTCACCCACAAAGCCACACGGGAGGCGCTCGGATGTTGACACCACCGCCTCCAGCGACGGTCACAGACACGGCCGCGGCGGCAACCGACCATGCCTCGCAGCACATGGACATTGCCGCGATGGTCTTCGTCTTCGTGTTGGCGACCTTCATCGGCGTCGGTGTCATTCGCCGCGTCTCGCGTCTGCTGCATACGCCGCTCATGAGCTTGACGAACGCGATCAGCGCCATCGCCGTGGTCGGTGCCATCATCGTCGCCGGCGACGCGCGCTATCCGACGTTCATTCGCGTACTCGGTGCCATCGCGCTGTTCGCGAGCATGACCAACATCGTGAGCGGCTTTCTCATCACGCAGCGCATGCTCAAGATGTTCCGCACGCAGAAGGACGCGACGAAGTGAACGCGTACTTCATCGAGTCGGCCTATCTGCTCGCGGCGTGCCTCTTCATCTTCTCGCTGCATTGGATGAGCGATCCGAAGACGGCGCGGCGCTCCGTCATCGCGGGTTCGATCGGCATGCTCGTCGCGGTGCTGACGACCTGGGCACGACCCGAAGTCTCGCGCCATCTCTGGATTCTTGTGCCGCTTGCAGTGGCGATCGGTCCCGGCATCTGGCTGGCGATGGTGCCGCTCACCGCCGTGCCGCAACGCACCGCGCTCTCACACGCATTCGGTGGTCTCGCTGCAGGTCTCGTCGGTACCGCGAAGTTCATCTACTGGTACGACGCGGAACCGGAGATGCTCACGCCGTTCCGCACCGGCGCCATCGTCGCCGAAGTGATCCTCGGCTATCTCACGCTCACCGGCAGTCTCATCGCCGCGGCCAAACTGCAGGAAGTGAAGTGGATTCCGCAGCGACCGTGGATCTATCGCGGGCAGACCTTCGTCAATCTCGGCGCGCTGGCGACCGCCATCCTGCTCGGCGTGCTGCTCGTGATGAACCCGACCGCAGCGTGGGCGCCGTGGGCATTCACGGGCATCGTGATCCTCTCGCTCAATTTCGGCTGGATGCTCGTCATGCCGATCGGCGGCGCGGACATGCCGACGGTGATCGCGATCCTCAATGCCTACGCGGGACTCGCGGCGGTTGCCATGGGCTTCGTGCTCGACAATCGACTGCTGATCACGGCGGGCGCACTCGACGGAGCGAGCGGTCTCATTCTGTCGATCATCATGTGCCGCGCCATGAATCGCTCGTTCACGAATGTGCTCTTCGGCGCGTTCGGGCAGGTGAAACCAACGGTGGCCACCGGCGAGCAGAAGCAGTACCGACCGGAGACGCCGGAGAACGCGGCGCAGATCATGGAGCAGGCGAATTTCGTGGTGATCGTGCCCGGTTACGGCATGGCCGTGGCGCAGGCGCAGCACAAGGTGCGCGAGCTCTACGACCAACTCAAGCGTCGCGGCGTAACCGTGAAGTTCGCCGTGCATCCGGTCGCGGGTCGCATGCCCGGGCACATGAACGTGCTGCTCGCGGAGGCGGAGATCCCCTACTCCGATCTCGTCGAGATGGAGGAGATCAATCCCGAGATGCCGCAGTGCGATGTCTGTCTCGTGGTCGGCGCCAACGATGTGGTGAACCCCGCCGCGCGCTCCGACAAGTCGAGTCCCATCTACGGCATGCCGATCATCAACGCCGACAAGGCGCGCACGGTCTTCGCCATCAAGCGCAGTCGCAATCCGGGATTTGCGGGCATCGACAACGAGCTCTACTTCAGCGATCACACATGGATGCTCTTCGGCGACGCGAAGGCGGTGGTCGGCGAATTGGCTCGCGCGCTCAGCGACCGCGGCGCCCACTGACGGCGGCGAGCACTGACCACGCGAGACGATCAAGACACCACCCGAAGTGACCACGCGTGCAGATCGACTACTTCGATGATCGAAGACCGAGCGTGGAGTTGGCGATCGATCTCTATCGTCGTTCAACACTGAGTGAGCGCCGTCCCGTCGATCGACCTGACTTCTTCGCATCGATGCTGGAGCACGCGAATCTGCTGCTGACGGCGTGGCATGGCGATCGACTCGTCGGCATCGCGCGCTCACTCACCGACTTCGTCTATGTGGCGTACTGCTCCGATCTCGCCGTCGATCTCGCGTATCAGAAGCAGGGCATCGGTCGGCGACTCATGGAGGAGACGCGCGTCAGGATCAAACCGGAGTGCAGGATTGTGCTGCTGGCGGCACCGAAAGCAGCCGATTACTACCCACGCCTCGGCTTCGAGCGCCATGCGAGCGCCTGGACGCTCGTCGGTCCCGTGGCGAATGAACCCGTCCGCGCGTGACCGAGTACGCGTTGCTCCTCACCACCCGCTGGAGTTGCATCGGAGTTGAATCATGGGAACGATCGAACACATCTTCATCGCCCCGCAGCCTGGTGCACCGATGGTCGCGCTCACCGAGGTCGAGGCGATCACCGACCGCGGACTCGCTGGCGATCGCAACGCGAACGATCGGTCGTCGAAGTCCCCGGGCCAGCAGTTGACGCTGATCGAAGGCGAGTTCATCGCCGCCTACAACGCGGAGCCGCAGCACGCGGCGCATCCACTGGCCCTGCATGAACCGCGCCGCAATCTCGTCACGCGCGGTGTGCGACTCAACGATCTCTGCGGCACGCGCTTCCGGATCGGCGAGATCGAAGTCGAAGGCGTGAAACTCTGCGAGCCCTGCGCCACCTTCGAACGGCGCACCCACGCCGGCATCGTTAAGTTCTTCACGCAAAAGGGTGGGCTTCGCGCACGCATCGTTCGCGGCGGCACCCTTCGCGTGGGTGACGCGATTCACGCCGCGAGCGCTACGACGGCGGCAACTTGAATCGATCGACATCCTCGTCGAGCGCCTTCGCGCTGCGCTCGAGTTGTTCACTGGCCGCCACGAAGGAACGCACCGCACCCACCGTGCGCCGCGCGCCATCACTCAATTGCACCATCGCTTCGGCGATCTGCTTGGTGCCGATGCTCTGCGCATCCATGCTCTCCGCGACTTGCCCGAAGCGCTCCTTGAGGTCTTCGACCAGGCCGATGATCTCGGAGAATCGAACGCCGATCTCCTCCGTCGTGGCCGTTCCCTTCTCCATGACGCGCGAGAAGCCGGCCATTTCGCGGACGCCCTCTCCGACCGCCTCCTGCATCTCCGCAACGATGCGCTCGATGTCGGTCGTTGCCTCCGCCGTCTGCTCCGAGAGTCGATTGATCTCGCGCGCCACGACCTGGAATCCAAGCCCATAGCGCCCCGCCTTCTCCGCTTCGAGCGCCGCATTGATCGACAGCAGGTTGGTCTGGTCGGCGACGCGGTTGATGGTCGTCACGACTGTGTTGATCGCCGCCGCGCGCTCGCGGATCGTCTCGAGTCGGCGCGCCACGCCGTCCGTTGCGTCGTTCATGACTCTCTGAAGCGGGGTCAGCTCATCAAGTCCGGTCCGTCCGCGCCCCGCCGCCGACGCAGCGTTCTGCGCTGCATCCGCGACCTTCGACATCGTGCCGGCCAGTTCACGACCCGTGCCGGTCATCTCGGTGACGGCGGCCGCGACCTCGGTCGCGCTGGCACCAAAGCTCTGCGCCACTTCTTCCTGGTCCTCGGCCGTGCGCCGAATCTCCGCCGCGGTCTGCCTCAGCTCCTTCGCCGAACCCTGTACGCGACCGAGCAACGATCCAAGTGTGCTGATGGCACTGCGCATCGATTCGAGCAGACGACGCGGTTCGCCGCGCCCGATCGGAGTGATCGGCTGTGCAAGGTCGCCGCTGGCCAAACGCGCGCTCGAAGCGGCGGCGCGCGCAATCGGTCTGCTGATGGAGCGAGCCACGAACCATGCGAAGACGATCGCCAGGAGGATCGCCAGTCCGGCGATCGACAGCGCCGCGATCTGCTGATGGCGCGCCAGCGCGAACGCCTCCTCCGAACGCAGCGTCACACCGATGCCCCATCGGAATGGCGCCACATGCATCCAGGCACCGATCACGGACTCGCCCTCGATGTCGGCTCCGGTGCCCTCGTAGCCGGTGCCGCGCGCCGCAGCCTGCAAACGCGCGAGCCGCGGGGAGCCGAGTGGCACGCGCACGCTGAACGCGGCATCGGGATCGAATCGAGTCGGCGTCGTCAACACCAGTTCGCCGCCAAGGTCTGCAGCGCACATCGTCTGTCCCGTGGCGCCCAGGCCCGACTCGTCGAGCACGATCTCGTCGATCGCATGCGGGCTGAGCTCGATGGTGATGAACCCCACCAGCGTGCGTCCATCGATCACCGGCCCCGTGACGAAGATGGCGGGCCGTTCACCGGGTCGACCTGCTTGAGGGTTGCTGACCTGCGCCTGCATGAGCCGCCGCGCCCGCACGAGCGAGCGAGCGAGCGCCGATTCGCGCAGTTCGGCACTCTCAAGCGACTTCCCTCCAGCGCCCGGGTCGGCACTCGAGAAGAGCACCACACCCTTGGCGCTGATGAGGCGGACATCCGGTGCACCGTAGTTCGCGCCCAGTGCGCGAAGCAATGCAACATCCTGCGCCTTCTTCTTCGGAGCGATCGTCGCGTCCGGCAAGTCGCGCAAGGCTGAGATGACCCACGGTGACTCGCCGAGTCCGCTGACCAGCTGAATGCGCTCCCGCGCATGTGCGTGCAGGCGCGCGGCTTTCTGTTCGACCAGTGCCGCGAGATTCCCGATCTGCATCGTCATCACGCTCTGGTGTGTCAATCTCCAAGTGACGACCAGTACACAGAGCACGGGTACCAGAGCGATGGCAACGAACCAGCGCACGAGGCGCCCCGCAATGGTGTCGCCCGCGAGCAGCACGCGCAACCCCATGCTTCCGTCGGCATCGCGAATCGTTCGCTCCGGTCCGTGCGATGGACCTTCCGCCTCGCGATTGCTCTCGTCCATCATGCTCACGGTTGCTCGTTCCTCGGTGTGCTCTCAGCGGCGCTCCGCGTCGCAGGCTTGAGCGTCTGCGTCGCCGGCGCCTCCCACTTCCCGCCCCAGCGCCGATTCATGTCGCGCAGCATCTCCTCCCACTGCTCGCGCGTGCGCCAGACCGGCCACGCGCGTGGTCTCACCGTGCCATCGGAGTCCCAGATGATGTCAATGCCGCCGTCCGCGCGCACGCGACCGAGTCGGATCGGCGTCCACGTGTAGCAAATCTCGGGATCGATGAGGAACACGCCGCCCGGTCCCGCGACATGTCGGCCGCCGATGGCGCGGCGAACCGCTTCGGACCTGGTGTTCCCTGCCTCGGTCACGGCTCGCGCCCAGAGATGCAATCCGTTGTAGGCGGAGACGAGCGCGTCGCCTGCGAAGACCTCGGGGCCCGCGCTGCGGCGAAGCGCATCGAGGAACCTCTGGTTCGCGTCCAACTGAAGACCGCGGTAGTAGCTCCCGGAGAGGATCGTGTGCTCGAAGAGACGCGGCCCCCACGCGCGGACATCCGACTCACTGATCGAAAACGAGATCAGCATCGTCGTCGCCGGATCGATCCCGACCGTGCGCAGTGCTTGAAGCAGCCCTTGGTTCGACTCGCCGTTCACCGTGTTCACGATGAGATCGGGCTTCGCGGCCGTCGCGCGCTCGGCGACCTGGCGCGGATCGCCGCCGGAGAGCGGCATGTACATCTCACCCACGATCGTGCCGCCGCGCGCCTCGACTTGGTCTCGCACGACCGCGTTTGCTGCATGCGGGAAGACATAGTCGCTGCCGACGAGGAAGACGCGTTTGGCGCCTTGATCCATGGCCCACTCGATCGCGGGACCAATCTGCTGATTCGGCACCGCACCGAGGTACACGACATTCGGTGAGACCTCGAGCCCTTCGAATTGCACCGGGTAGAGCAGGAGACCATCATGTCGATCCAGCACCGGCAACAGCGCCTTGCGCGACGCGCTCGACCAGCAGCCGGCGATCACATCGACGGCGCCTCCATCTCGGTCGCTCAGCATGCGATCCGCTTCGGCGGCGAAAGACTCGGGATCGCTGGCGCCATCGCGAATGACGAGTTCGAGCGGTCGACCAAGCACGCCGCCGGCATCGTTGATTTCGTCGACCGCCAATCGATAGGCCTCGATCAGCGGTTTCTCACTCACCGCGAGCGGACCAGTGAGTGAATGCAACACGCCGACCCGGATGGGATCGCCCGACGGCCCGGAGCGGAACCACCACACCGCCGAGAGCGCCGCTGCCACGACCGTCGCAACAATGATGAGAGTGAGGCTGCGTGCGCGCATGCTTCGGCGCCGCCCCAAGCGGCGCGACGAGCGTAGCAAACGCCACTGTCGCGCGGCTCAGACGAGCAGCAGCGTCGGATGCTCGAAGAGGTGCTTCAGCGTCGACAGATAGCGCGCCGCCATGGCACCGTCGATGACGCGATGGTCGAGCGAAAGCGTCGCCATCATCTCCCAGCCGACCGCGAGCGCTCCCGCTCGCACCACGGGCTTCTGCACCGCCGCACCGCAGGCCAGGATGGCGCTGTTGGGCGGATTGATGATCGCCGTGAAGTGCTCCACGCCGAACATACCCAGATTCGAAATGGTGAAGGTCGAGTCGGACATCTCCTCCATGGAGAGTCCCTTGGTCCGCGCCTTCTCCGAGAGCGCTTTCGTCTCGGCGGAGATCTGGCGCAGGCTCTTGCGATCGGCGTCCCGGATCGTCGCGACCAGCAGACCGCCGCCCTTCTCTTCATCGAGCGCCACCGCCACGCCCACATTCACCGTCTGGTGCACATGGATGCGATCGCCGCCCCAGCTCGCGTTGAAGAACGGATGGCGCGACATGGCGAGCGCGCACGCGCGCACCACGAAGTCGTTGACGGAGAGCTTCACGCCCGCGGTCTGGAGATCGGTGTTGAGCGAACCGCGAAGTGCGACGAGCGCGTCCATCTCGAAGGTCATCGAGACCTGATAGTGCGGAATCGACTGCGTGCTCTCGAGCAAGCGCCGCGCAATCGTCTGTCGCATGGACGAGAGTGGATACTCGGCGCTCTGCAGTCCGCTGCGCGCGCCCAGCGCGAGCCCCGTGCCACCGACGGCGGCCGCACCGGCCGCAGGCACCACCGGGGTTGCAAGCGGCGACGGCGAACGATCGAGCGATCCGCTCGATGCGCCGACGGTGCTGCGACCTGCGGGTTGATTGCCGGAACCGATCGCGGCGCCGCGCGTTTCGGCGGCCGCTTCGATGTCTCGTTTGATGATCCGTCCAGCGGGTCCCGAACCGCGAAGCCGCGAGAGATCGATGCCCATCTCCTCCGCCATGCGGCGCGCGACCGGCGAAACGCGCATCGGTCCATCACCGGAGCCGGCAGTCGGCGCACGCGCGAAAGTGAAGTCGGCGCCCGGAGGTGGCGGCGGTGGCGGTGCACTGGATCTGTCCGCAGCCGAAGCGGAGGGGGCCGCATCCGGGGGTCGTGCCTCGGAAGCGGGAACCGATTTCGGTCCCGAGGTCGGCATCGACTTCGGCGCCGATGTCGATGCTGCGGGCGTCGTGCCTCCACCGGTACTGGAGGTACTCGCGCCACTCGCGGCACTCGCGGCGTTGGCGGCGTTGGCGGCGTTGGCGGCCCCGGTCGCGCCTGGAGCATCACCCTCACCCGCGATCTCCGCGATCTTCGTTCCAACGCTCACCGACTGGCCCTCAGGCACGAGGATCCGTGAGATCGTTCCATCATCGAAGACCTGCATCTCCATCGTTGCCTTGTCGGTCTCGATGTCGGCGACGACAGCGCCGCTCAACACCGCATCGCCCTCCTTCACATGCCAGCGCACGACCGTGCCGGCCTCCATCGTGTCGGAGAGTCGCGGCATGGTGATGTCGATGGGCATAGGGCGATCAAGCGCGCGCGGATCAAGCGCGGTAGGTGGCATGACGGACAGCTTCGCAGATTCGGCGCACATTGGGCAGGTACTCCTGCTCCAAGTGGCTTGCGTACGGCGTCGGCACATCGGCCGAGTGCACGCGATGCACGAAGTTGTCGAGATCATCGAAGCACGCAGCGTGCACCTGCGCGGCGAGTTCGCTGCCCGGCGAACCGAAGCTCCAGCTCTGATCGACGACGACGCAGCAATTCGTGCGGCGCACGGAGCGCACCACCGAGTCGATGTCGAGTGGTCGGATCGTGCGCAGGTCGATGACCTCGCAGTCGATGCCTTCCTTCGCGAGCTGCTCCGCCGCTTCCAGACAGAAGTTGACGGGGCGTCCCCAACTCGCGAGCGTGCAGTCGCGCCCAGCGCGCCGCACGATCGCCTGACCGAACGGAATGAGGTACTCCTCTTCCGGCACAGGTCCCTTCACCGAAAGCATGCGCTCGCTCTCAAGGAAGAAGACGGGATCATCGTCGCGGATCGCCGTCTTCAAGAGGCCCTTCGCGTCGTAGGGAGAACTCGGGATCACAATCTTCACGCCGGGCACGTTCGAGTAGAGCCCTTCCACGCTCCAACTGTGCGTCGAACCGAGCTGACCTCCGGCGCCGTCGTTGCCGCGGAAGACGATCGGGCATCCGAACTGACCGCCCGACATGTAGAGCATCTTCGGCGCGTTGTTCAGAATCGGATCGGCGGCGACGAGCGAGAACGACCAGCTCATGAACTCGACGATCGGTCGCAAGCCGAGCATCGCGGCACCGATCGCCATACCGGCGAAGCCGGACTCGCTGATCGGCGTGTCGATGATCCGGCGCTCGCCGAACTCATCGACCATGCCTCGGCTCACCTTGTACGCGCCGTGATACTGCGCCACTTCTTCGCCCAGCAGGAAGACGCGCGCATCGCGCCGCATCTCCTCGCTCATGGCTTCGCGCAATGCGTCGCGCAACTCGATCTCGCGCCCGCCCTCGGGTGCGGCCATCCGCGCGGGGTCCGCCGACTCCACCGTGACATGGTTCATGGACAGGGCTCCTCGCGCCACGGGGCTCGCATGCCCTGTTCCTTCAACATCGTCGGGAAGCAGGTGCCGGTGTACGGCCCCATTGGTTCCACGAAGACATCGTGGTACAGCTCGGCCATCGACGGAACGGGCTGTGCATCAGCCCAGACGATCGCCTCGCGCACTTGCTCGCGAATGCCCTTCTGCATTTCCTTCTGATCGTCGTCGTTCAGCGCACCGCGTGAACGCAGCAGCTTGTCGAGCTTGCCGATCGGATCGCCCGCTTCATAGGTCTCTTCCTCCTCGCGCGTGCGGTACTTGCGCGGATCGCTCATCGAGTGGCCCTTGAAGCGATAGCAACGCATGTCGATGAACCACGGTCGCGAGCGCGTGCGCGCATCGGTGACGGCCTTCGACATGCCGGCGTGCACCTCCAGGAAGTCCATGCCGTCGATGATCATCGAGTCGATGCCGTACGCCGCGGCCTTCGCGGAGAGATCGTGTCCCATCGTGGTGCCACGATGGATGGAGGTGCCCATCGAGTAGCCGTTGTTCTCGCAGATGAAGATGACCGGCAGATCGAAGAGCCCAGAGAGATTCATCGCTTCGTGGAACGCGCCTTGATTGAGCGCGCCATCACCGAGGAAGCAGAGCGTCACGCGCTTCGAGCGGCCACCGTTGATGACCTCGTCTTCGTACTTGGTGGCGAACGCGAGTCCGGCGCCGAGCGGCGTCTGTGCGCCGACGATGCCGTGCCCGCCGAAGAGGTTGTTGGCGCGGTCGAACATGTGCATCGACCCGCCCTTGCCCTTCGCGCAGCCGCCGATCTTGCCGAACATCTCCGCCATGCACGCGCGGGCGCTCATGCCGCGTGCGAGCGCGTGGCCATGATCGCGATAGGCCGTGACCATCGGATCGTGCGCCTCAAGCGCCGAAGTGCAGCCGACGGCGACGGCCTCCTGCCCGATGTAGACGTGGCAGAATCCGCCGATCTTCTTCTCTTGATACGCCTGCATGCAGCGCACTTCGAACTCGCGGATCAGCATCATGTCGCGCAGCCACTTCAGCAGCGCGTCATTGGAGATCCGAAGTTCAGCGGTGGCATGACGCGGCGGTGCTACGGCCGGTCGCTCGGTGGCGCCGTGGACTTGGTACAGGCTGTTGCCCTGTGAGGGCGAGACGCTTGGCATGCAGGGACCGGGCCTTGGCGCCGGCTGGAACGCCTACAAGGCGTCCTCACCGGGCGCGAACCTCTACTTATAGAGGTTCGGCCCATCGATGGCAACGGCTTCACAAGAGACGGGCGAAGGTTCCTTGCGCCGAGCGGCGTTTTCACTTGTCGCTGCGTGCCAGCCGAGCTGCCTCAACGTCCCGTAGCACACGAGCCTCGAGGATCAAGAGCGCCGTCTCGAGTTGCGGATCGAGCCCCTTGAGCAGCAACTCGTTCACATCCGGTCGCTCCTTCGCAGCCGCTTCGGTTGAACTCTCGTCGATGGCGTCGGCATCGGTTCGAAGCTTCGTGCTCTTCTCGATCTGGTCGGGGCTCATGCGCACTGCGAGGTGGGGATTGACTCCCCAATCGGCAGCGCCCGGCTTCTTGTGCACCAGTCGTCCGGGACCCTGGCCACCCTCGGGCGGGATCACATAGTGGTGTGTCGTGTACTTCACGAGCGCCTCGCGTGCGGTGCTCGAAGCACGATCGGTGACGCTCACCGGCGCCACTTCCTGCACACTGCCCTTGCCGAACGATCGCTGACCAACGACGACCGCAGCGCCATGCGCTCGCAGACTTCCCGAGACGATCTCGCTGGCGCTGGCCGAGCCTTCGTTGATGAGCACGACCACCGGCAGACCCTTGAGGAACGCGCGATTCTGCTGCGCCGATCGTGTCATGCGCGGCACCTTGTGCCCGAGCCGGTCCTGACAGCTCACGATCTCGCCGCGATCGACGAAGAGATTGACGAAGTCGACGGCGCTCTGCAGCAGTCCGCCCGGGTTGAACCGAAGGTCGAGGATCAAGCCACGCAACGGTCGCTCGGAGCGCATCTGCTGTGCGGCGGTCATGAAGTCGACGAAGGACTCCTCGTTGAAGCTGGTGAGGCGGATGTAGCCGATGCCGGCATCGGGATCGATGTACCAACTCCAGACCGGGTTGCCATCGGAGTCGAGCGACTCTTTCCGCCATCCGTGGACCGAGCGGAGTTTGATCGGCTGACGCTCGAGCTTGAAAGGCACGAGCTCGGAGCCGCCTTCGGCGCCGGTGCGGCGCACCGTCAACTCGACCGTCTCGCCAGCCTTGCCGGTGATCTTGTCGACGGCGCGGTTGAGCGACCAGCCGAGTGTCGATTCACCATCGACGGCCACGATGCGATCATCGGCTCGCACTCCAGCGCGCATGGCGGGCGAGCCTTCGAGCGGCATCGAGACCATGATTTCGCGCTTGTCATCATGACGGATCTGGATGCCGACGCCGATCAGCTTGCCGTCGACGGACTGTCGGAAGCGCCGCAGGCGATCGGGCCAGATGATCTCGCTGTAGGGATCTTCCTGATCGCGCGCCAGCGTGTGCGTGGCGCCTTCGCCGAATTCCTTGAGCAACACTTCGTCGGGCAACTCAAGCGACTCCTTGTTCGCCTCCATGAGATTGCGAAGGATCGACTCGTAGAACTTGCGGCCAACGTCTTCGGGACCCATGGCTGCAAGTCGTTCGTTCTGCGCCGCGACCACGGCCAACCAGTGCTCGCGCGCCTTCGCGTCCGCCAACTTGGGGAAGGTCTCGCCGAGCGCGGGCGTTGAGCCGAGCAGTTCCATCGACTCGAGGCTGCCGCCGAGCAGCGGCTTCCATCCCGTGTTCGAGACATGTTCACTCGCCAGCTTGCGAAGAGACTCGGTCAGCATTGGTCCGACGATCGACTGCACCTCGTCGCGCCATTCGTTGCCGGTTGGCGTGATGCGTGCGAATTCCTCTTCCTCTTCGCTCAGCTTCAGCGCCGCCTTGGTGGCCGCGTCGAGTTCGCGACCCTCCGCATCGGCCTCGGCCGCAGCGTCCTTGGCGGCCGCCAGCGCGGCGGCTCGCTGTCGCGAGATCGCGACCTTGCGAAGTTCGTTCAACTGCATCGGTGCATAGGCGGCGAGCAGTCCGATGCGGCGGCTCACTTTGTCGAGACGGCCATCCCAATGGCGGTAGCGCTCTGCCTCAGTCGTGCTCTCGTAGAGTCCGCGCAGACGGAAGAACATCTCCTGCGCGAGCAGCAGATCGCCCTCGGTCTCGGCCTGAGTCGCCTCGGCTTCCGCAAGGCGGAGGGCTTCGGCAATGTCCTTGTTCTCGAGCTCGCAGACCCATGTCTGGCAGAGAATCTTGAGGTGGGCCGCCGCCATCATGGCGCGGGTCAGGTCCTTGGCGTCAAGCGCGCGGCGAAGTTCGGCACGCTTGCGTGCGATCTCCAGTTCGATGTTCTCGCCAGTGGTGCGCGCGTGTTCGTTGCGCAGCGCGACGAGTTCCTTCAATCGAACGAGCAGACCGCCTTCGACCTCAGCGGGAGGCGACGCGAGCAGCTCGTCGACCGTCGCAGCATCGGAGGCCATTGCGGCATCCCAGACCGCAGTCGACCAGTCGATGACGCTCTGCGGTGTGGTGTCCTTCGCCGCGGTGCGCTGTGCCGAGGTCGCCGTCGCCGTGATCGCCAGCATGGGCGCGCTCGATGCGAGCGCGAGGGTTGCCGGCACCAGCGACGCGAAGAGCAACGCCGCCGCTGCGACGAGACCTGATCGCCGTCTCACAGATGACTCGCGCCTCGGCGAACGGGCTCCGTGGGGAGCAACTTCGATCGTCTGCGCGATGGACGGCGGAAAAACGGAACTCATGTGCGATCCCTCTCCTTGGAGTGTGATGGCGTTGGATACCCTTATACTCGGCTCAGGTTCGTACCCTCCGTCGGGAAAGCCGAACGCGGTGACCACATCGGTCAAGACCATTGCACCGACCGGGCGCATCGGCGTCGAACTCGAGTGCGTGAAGTGCGCGCATGATCTGCGTGGGGTCGCCATTGCCGCTCGGTGTCCTGAGTGCGGTGAACCTGTCAGTTCGACCCTTGCGGCTCGAACGCTCGACAACATCGACTACGCCCGAGGCGGACTGGAGGACTATGGCGGAAGCCTGAAACTCGCGTCGCTCGCGCTGATCGGGATCCTGCTGGTGCCGGTTCTCGGTCCGCTTGCGTCGGTCGTGTTGGCCGGTGCCGCGTTCGTGCGCGTCTCCGCGACCGGGCGCGTGCTTCGATCGGGGCTCTCGCGAGCGAGTGCGCTTGGACGGCTCGTGCGGGTGGCGCACCTTGCCGCGTGGCCTGTCGCGGTGTGGGCGTCGATCTCTTCGTTCGCGATTCTGCACGACGCGATCGGACGCTGGGGCGTTTGGCTCTCTCCCGATCTCGCTCGAGCGATCGTGCTCATCTGGATCCTGATGGTGGCGATCGAAGTGGGCATCGGCATCGCTTTGGTGCGGAGCGCGGCGCGGGTGCTCGAGATTGCCTGGTTCGATGCGCTGCTGCGTGGCGCGGTCATCGCGCTCGTCGTCGGCGCTTCCATGCAAGTGCTCTTGATGTTCATTCCCGGCGCCGGGTCGGGGGCGCTGCTCATCCTGATGCAGGTGCTCGTCTCCTGGATTCCGCTGATCGTCGGCGTGTGGCTGATCGGCTCGCTCGTGCAGCGACTCGGCACGGTCGCGAATGAACTGCACTGGATGTGCGAGACGGGCTCAGGTCCGCCCGACTGACCTCGATGCCGTGACGCGCGCCGGGTCGAACACATGTTCGGCGAGGTCGATCGCGCGCCCGAGCGCGGCGGCCTTCCGCATCGTCTCCTGATACTCACCCTCGGGCGAAGAGTCGAGCACGACGCCGGCACCCGCCTGGAGCCAGACCGTCCACGGTGCTTCCGAGCGCACGCGCGTTCCGCCGGGCTCGATCGTTGTGGGCACGACCATCGTGCGCAGCGCGATGGCGATGTCCATGTCGCCGTTCCACCCGACGCAGCCGATTCCACCGGCGTAGGGACCGCGTCGCACCGGCTCGAGCTCATCGAGGATCTGTATGGCACGCACCTTCGGCGCGCCGCTCACCGTGCCGACCGGCAGTGCGGCGGCCAGCGCATCCCATGCGTCCATGCCATCGCGCAATCGTCCAGTGACGGTGCTCGAGATGTGCATCACATGCGAGAAGCGCTCGATGCACATGGAGCGATCGACGCTCACGGACCCATGCGAACAGACGCGCGACAGATCGTTGCGCGCGAGATCCACGAGCATCACATGTTCGGCGCGCTCCTTCTCGTCGGCGAGCAGGTCCTGCTCGAACACGAGGTCACTCTCCGCGTCGGCGCCGCGCGGGCGCGTGCCGGCGAGTGGGCGACTCGTCACGATCGCGCCGCGCGTACGGCAGAGAATCTCCGGGCTTGACGCGATCAGGATCGATCCCGCCGCCTGCAGATAGATCATGTACGGACTTGGGTTGACGACGCGCAGCGCGCGGTAGATCTCAAAGGGATCGGCGCTCGTTTCGCGTTCCAATCGCTGCGAAAGTACGACCTGGAAGACGTCACCGGCGGCGATGTACTCCTGCGCGATGCGCACGGCGCGCTCGAAGTCCTGGCGTTCGAAGCTCGACTTCGCTGGCGGGACCGGCGTGGCGGCGAGATCGAGCTCGATCGGCGCCGACTCGAGCGGCGGCGATGGCGACGCGAGCTGCGCTTGGAGTTCATCGAGCTCGTGTGCGGCGGCGGCTCGCGCGTCGGTGTCGTTCGCGTACTCGTCGAGCGGCACGGCCGTGACTGCATGGAGCAGCCGCGTCACATGATCGAAGACGACGACGCTTCGATAGAGCCCCATGTGCAGGTCTGGAAGTTGACGGTCGTCCGTCGGCGCGCCGGTGAACGGGAGCTTCTCGGGCTCGAACCATCGCACGACATCGAAGCCGGCGTAGCCGACCCAACCACCGTGGAAGACCGGCGGCACCTCATCCGGCGCAAATGGAATGAGCGATCGCGCGTGAGCGCGCACGACCTCGAGCGGATCATCCTGCTCGATCGCGGTACTCGTTCCGTCTCGATGATTGATGATGGTCGCCCGTTTTTCCTTGGCGATCACTTCGATCGACGGGCGCGAGCCGAGCATCGAATGGCGACCGACGGCGCCGCCTTGCTCGACGCTCTCGAAGAGGAAGCTCGGCGCGATGCGGTCGTCGGCGCGGACCAGGCGTCGGTAGGCGAGCACCGGGGTCAGGTGATCGCACAGGAGACGACGCGACTGGACGAGCAGATTCGGTACCGGCATTGGTCGTTGTGTAACAGGGGACAGCCCCCAGAGGGACAGCCCCCGGTTTGTAACGGGGGACAGCCTCCCGTTACATTCGGCCTGCCGCGTAGGCCGCTCGCGTTGCCAGATCAGCGAATGTAACGGGAGGCTGTCCCCCGTTACAAACCGGAGGCTGTCCCCCGTTACAAACGGCCGAGGCGGCGGGCGGCGGTGAACGCGATCGCGATCGCGTCGGCGACATCGCTGGGTGAAGGCGGGCGATCGAGTCCGCATTGGCCCATCACGGCGAGCTGCATCTGCCGCTTGTCGGCGTTGCCCCGCCCCGTCATCGCCTTCTTCACTGCAGCCGGCGTGAACTCGTCGAGTTCCATGCCGTGGCGCTCGGCCGCGAGCAACACCACGCCGCGCGCATGTGCCATGACGATCGCCGTGCGCAGATTGCGCACATGCGTGAAGACCTTCTCGACCGCCATGCGCGTCGGGGTCAATTCCTGGATGACCTGCTCGAGATCCTGATCGAGTTGCCGCAGGCGATGGGAGATGGAGCGCCGAGCGGCCAGCCGCAGCACCCCCGCTTCGATCAGCGTCGGCTCGCCACCTTGCGGGCGCAATTCAACGCATGCGTATCCAGTGTTCGTCAGACCGGGATCGATGCCGAGAAGCCGCACGCGCTCGTGAGTCATCGGCTCAACGACGCCGGTCGACGCAAGAGCAGCGTCGCGGGCGTTCCGGGCGCCGGAAGCGTGAGCGGATTCGCTTCCCACATCGGCTCGGCGAATTCCACTCGATCCGGGATCACCGTGCGCCACGCAATGACTTCATCGCCGAAAGTCACGAGTCCGATGATGCTCCCGGTCCAGTCAGCGACATAGTGTTCGCCGAGTCCGAGCGACGGCGGATTCGGCGCGAAGGCGCTGCCCGCGAAGACGAACGGTCGTTCCGGAAAACGCACGCCAGGTCGGTTGCCGCGAACGAATGTCGCGATCGGTCGGAACTCTGGCGATTCGACTCGAAGCAGGACCTCGACTTCATCGCCGCGCGGCTCGACGAGCGCCAGCGCGCCATCGGCTCCGACCCTCCACGATCCCGGCGCTCCCGGCTCGAATCCGGCAAGCAGAAGCGCTGCGTGGATCTCCGAAGGCTTCGCGAGCGGCACAAAGATCGACTCATGTTCACGCGTTCCGCGAGCGCAGCAGATCTGTTCGAGCGGACCTGCATCGAGCGAGATGTAGCCGTCGACTTCGACCAGGTGCGCCGCGCGATCCACGCGCAGTGTCGGCGAGAGCGCGACGACTGCCAAGGACTCGATAGTCCCAGCAGCCGGCACCGCAGGCGATTCTGCGCTCGCTGGTGCGGGTGAATTGGCGGACGCGATCACGGACGCCTTCTCAGAAACCGACCACTGCGCTTCATGCGTGCTGTGCGGGTCAGGCGGTGCGCATGGGTCGGAGATTCGCGAGCCCCCCCCATCGCCATTGCAGGCCGCGAAACAGAGCAGCGCGAGCAGCAGAGGCCGAGTCATCGGTGTGAGTCGAGCGGCCATCGGGACACCAAAGAAAAAAGGCCCGGCGGAGGCAAGCCTCACGCCGAGCCCTTCCGGGGGCAAGTGAATGAACGAATGTTAGCAGGTGCGCCGACGTTGGCAAACATGGACTCGACTGTCTTCAATGAATCGCAGACACTCCTGCGCGGAATTCTGGTGCCGATGGAGCGAGTAAGCATTCGAGCACCAAGGCTCGATCATCTTCTATCGGACCATGCGCGTGCGCGAAGCCAAGATCACGCAACGACTTGCTTTCGCAAGCGGTCGAGCGTTACAAGTGCTGATTGAGCGTGACGAGCGCTCAGCGAAACCCTGCCAGTGGCCTCACTTTCACGCACCGTTCCCTTCGTCCTAAAACCCGATGACGAGCATCCGGGCGCGCTCCTCGTCGGTGATGTCGGCGGACTGCCGGCGTTCAACGGCTTTGCGTGTTATCTGGAGGTTGAGGTCGTCGTGCACGGCGAGCCCGATGCACGAAGCGGCTATCTGATTTCGATCACGGAGATCGATCGCGCCGTGCGGGCAGAACTCCCGGAGGCGCTCGCGGCTGTTCGAACGGCTCGCCAGAGCGCGCCGAATCCAGCCTCCTTCGACGAATTGCTGCGCACGCTCTTCGCGCGAATGACGACGCGATTCGGAGGGTCGCTTGCGCGGCTCTCGCTTCGAACGACGCCCAACTCTTCACTCACGATCGAGATCGCCATGCCCGACACCGTGCTGCTCACGCGCCGATTCGACTTCTCCGCCGCTCATCGCCTGCTGATCCCCGAGCTCACCGACGAAGAGAACTTCGCGCGATTCGGCAAGTGCAGCCGGCCCTCCGGCCACGGCCACAACTATCGAGTCGATGTGACGGTGGCGCGATCGTTGGAAGCACCCGCGTCTGCGGTCACCGGGGCTGGAGCGAACGCGGAAAAGGGAACGAGTTCGCCGCCGTCGCTCCCATCGTGGGAATCGATCGTGCAGAGCGAAGTGATCGATCGGTACGACCATCGCCACTTGAACCTCGACTGCCCGGAGTTCCAGCAGCGCAACCCTTCCGTTGAGCACATCGCCAAGACGATCCACGAACGATTGGCAGCGCGACTGCCGGAGGTTGGCGTCACGCTGAAGCGAGTCTGCGTCTGGGAGACGGAGAAGACCTGGTGCGCGTACCCGGCGTGATTCACGCGGGCGGCGCGTCGTCGCGAACTTCGATCACTTCTTCACCGCGCTCGTCATAGCGGTAGAGCTTGCCGGGCAGTTCTTCGCGGCACTTCTTGTGGTGGCCGTCGCAGAAGGGGAGGTTGTGCGACAGCCCGCAACCGCAGATGAAGATGGGCTTCTCCTGCGGCTCGATCTTGATCGGGCCGGTTCCGTGAAGTCTGACGATTCGTGCCATGTGTGGTGTCTCAGCCGAGATCCTCTTCGCCGAGCAGGTTGTATCGCTTGCGAAGGAGGATCTGCCCCGCCAGCGTGTGATCGTCGACCGAGATGGCCACGGTCGGACAGCCTTCGCGCTGCAGCATCACCGGATACGCAAAGCGGATGTTGAGCTCGGCGCCGAGCAGATACGCGCAGAGATTCTTGAGCGTGTGCGACTCCTGCAACTCGACGACGAGCAGGTCGCTCTCGGAGAATGTGTAGCCCGCCTGACGCATCAACGTCCGCGCGAGATCGGCATTCGAGAAGATCACGCGCACGACGGCATAGTCGGAGGCGTCGATCACGCTGAACCCGGCGAGATGCAACTGCTCCTGCTCCTCGAAGAGGCGCAGCAACTCGTTCAGCTTTCCGACCTTGTTGTCGAGGAAGACGCTGAACTGGCGGACCGTGGGCGGGGCGTACCCCTGCTCCGTCTCTTGAGGAACGGCAGAACTCATGCGTGTGATTCCGAGTGTAGCGGCGCGAAGTCGACTGTTGCGCCGGCCGGGAGCAATCCTGCGGCGACGGCATCCGAGACGAGCCGCGCCACCGCCGCCCGCCCGCGTTCGCCCATGTCGAGCGTCCATCGATTCACATAGAGGTGGACGAATCGATCCGCCGTCGGTCGATCGAGGCCGCGCGCGAAGGCGAGCGCTCGGGTGAGGCTCTCGTCGCGATGTTCGATCGCATAGTGGACGGAGCGATCCAGCAGCGCAAGCACGCGCGCGAGCGATCCGGTGCCGAGTCGTTCGTCAAGATCGCGACGCACGGCGTTGACGCCCAGTGGCAGCGGAAGTTCCGTGCGCTCGCGCCACCAGCGGCCGAGATCTTCCACGAGCACCAGGCCGTTCCTCTCGAAGGTGAGCTGCCCTTCGTGGATGACGACGCCGGCGTCGACTTCACCTGATGCAACGCATGCTTCGATCGTCTCGAAGTCGCGCTCGACGGCTTCGAAGCGACCCTTGCCGATCATGATCGTGAGTGCCATGCACGCGGTCGTGCGAAGGCCTGGGACGGCGATCACTGAATGTCGCTCGCGCAATGCGTCGACGGTGACCGGCGCGCTCGCCACGAGCTTCGGTCCGTAGCCATCGCCGACGGACGCGCCGCACGCGGTCACGAGATAGCGATCGCGCACGAGCGGCGCGTTCGCGCAGCTCATCGCGGTGATGTCGAGCAGTTGCGACGCATCCCCTGCGGATCGGCGGTTGAGGGTCTCGATGTCGGCAGCGATCTGTTCGAATGCGAAGCCGGGGTCCTTGACGAGGCCCTCAAAGAGCGGCCACCACATGAAGGCGTCATCCGGATCCGGGCTGTGCGCAAGCGTGAGTGTCTGAGTCGCCATCGGGTGCGTGGAGCCGCGTTCGAAGGGTACGGGATCGTGCGCGGAAACGGGTGGGCGCAAGTGGCCGAGATTGGACACGAGTGGGCGCGGTGATCGGAACGGTACCTTGCGGTGATGCGAACGCTCTTCCAGTCGGCGGGTTCATGGAGCACGACGACGGTTCTTGCACTGAGCGCGGCGTTGGCGCTGACCGTGACGCACGCGACTTCGGCCGCTGCGCAGGGCACGGCGCAGGGCACGGCGCAGGGCACGGCGCAGGGCACGGACGCCGAGCGGCGCGCTGCGGCACACGCGGCGCTGCATGCGCTCTTCGAGGAGGACCATCGATGGACGAATGACGAGTACCCGGAGGACACGCTGCGGCGCGGCGAGCCGACACGCGCTGATCGTCTGACCGATCGGTCGCATGAGGCGCTGCTCCGTCGCACGGCTCGCGTCAAGCGCACGCTCGAACAGCTCGACGCGATCGAACCCGCGCTACTCGACGCGGTCGATCGCGAACATCGCGAGCTCTTCGTGCGCCAACTGCGCGACAGCGGCGAGAGCTTCGCGCGGGGCGACTGGTGCTTCGCAGTCGGGCCGATCCATGGGCCGCAACAGAGCATCCCGCAGATGCACGAGCGCGTGCCCTTCCGCACCGTTCAGGACTTCCGCGACTACATCGCGCGACTCCGCGCGGTGCCGACGATGCTCGAACAGGAGACGGCGATCCTGCGCGAAGGCATGCGCAGCGGCATGGTGCCACCGCGCGTGACGGTCGAGATGGTGCCGGCGCAGTGCGACGCCGTCATTCGCAGCGGCCTCACGATGGTGCTCGAGCCACTCGTGCGCCTGCCGAAGGAGTTGGACGCCGCCGAAGCCGACGCCCTTCGCGCGAACGCCGCCGACGCCATTGTGAAGTCGCTCGAAGCGCTCGCGCGCTTCCGTGACTTCCTGCGCGAGCAGTACATTCCTGCGTGTCGCGACTCATTCGGTGCAAGCGAACTGCCCGACGGTCACGCGTTCTACGCGTGGCGACTGCGGCACCACACCACCACCGAACTCACCGCGGAGATGATCCACACCATCGGCCTGGCCGAGGTTGGGCGCATCCGCGGCGAGATGCTCACGGTCATCGCGCGCACCGATTGGTTCCAGAGCCAGGATGGAATCGATGCGAAACTGCTCGGCGACGAGCCGCTCTTCTCCGCGTTCGTCACCTATCTGCGGCGCGACCCCCGCTTCTATCACGCGACTGCGGAAGCGTTGATCGACGGCTATCGCGTGATCTGCAAGCGCGTCGATGGTCTGCTTCCGACGCTCTTTCGCACGCTGCCGCGCCTGCCCTACGGCGTGCGCGAGATTCCGCGATTCATGGCAGCGTCGCAGACGACTGCGTACTACCAGCCCGGCTCGCTCGAAGGCGGGGTCGCGGGCTACTTCTGCGCCAATACGCATGCGCTCGACCAGCGCCCGATCTACGAGATGATTCCGTTGGCGCTGCACGAAGCAATGCCCGGCCATCACTTGCAGATCGCGCTCGCACAGGAGTTGCCTGAGCAGCCATTCTTCCGGCGCGAAGGAGGCGTCACCGCGTTCGGTGAGGGCTGGGCGCTCTACTCCGAGCGCCTCGGCATCGAGATGGGTCTCTATCAGGATCCCTACGACGACTTCGGGCGCCTGCTCTACGAGATGTGGCGCGCGTGCCGACTCGTCGTCGACACGGGGATCCACGCGAAGGGTTGGTCGCGCGATCAGGCGATCGAATTCATGCGCGAGAACACGGCGCTGAGCGAGTTGAACATCGAGCGCGAAGTCGATCGATACATCGCGTGGCCGGGACAGGCGTGCGCGTACAAGATCGGCGAGCTCGTCATTCGACGGTTGCGCGAAGAGGCGGAGTCGCGACTCGGTGCCGCATTCGACCTGCGCTCGTTCCACGAAGTGGTGCTCGGCGGCGGCTCCATTCCGCTCGATGTGCTCGAACTCCGCGTCAAGGCGTGGATCGATCGCGTCGCCAGCGAGCAAGCCGGCGACTGAACGACGACAGCGCGAAGAAGGGAATGGCCCACGCGAGCGAGTCGACGATGAGTCCGCTCCAGACGGGCACGACCGGCAGCAGGAACTGGCCCTCGGCTGCGCCGAGAGTGGCGGCCTGAATCACGATGCCTTCGCTCAGCGAACGGCTCGGCCCGTGTGTCGGTGGAACGAAGGTCTCACCTTGATCCCAGATCGCGCGAAGTCGGTTGCGCGTACAGCGCAGCGCGGGCAGCGGCCAGCCGCAGTGCATCGACCACTGCGCGGCGAAGTCGCGTGCGCGCACTCTCGGTGATGGTGGCGAGGACGGTGCGCCTGGCACAGTCGGCCCTGCCGGCGCCGTCGAGATCCACGGCGGATCACCGCGCAACTCCCAGGTGATGCGCGCAGTGCGTGATCCAAATCGCGCCATCGGCCACGGCTCACTCGGCCAGCCGTCGGGCACCGGGACCAACCAACCCGTGACGGCGCGCGTGCCTTCGGGCGTTGCGACTGGTTCCTGCAGTGCCGCGGCGAATGCAACGGCAACGGTGCAGACGAAGCCCAGCACGATCGCGCGCAGCGCGGCGTTGCGAACTTCTCTTCGAGAGCCACCGCGCGTGCCATCATCGTTGCCCGGGCGCGGCCCATCGCGAGCGGCGACGACGACACTTCGGCGGGCGCCGACACTCGCGTCGTTCGCCGGCGCCTTCGCCATCAAAATGCTCCGGGCTTCAGGAACGGATTGCTGCGCCGCTCCGCGCCGATCGTGGTCGCGGGCCCATGTCCCGGATAGATGCGCGTGCTGTCCGGCAGCGACATGAGCGTCTTCATGAGCGTGTGGCGCATCGCCTCGGCATCGGAAGTCGGGAAGTCGATGCGCCCGATCGATCCCGCGAAGAGCGTGTCACCGACGATCGCCTGGCCGCTTGCGTCGTGCACGAATGCAATGCCGCCGGGCGAGTGACCGGGGGTGAAGAGCATGCGCCATCGCGTGCCGGCGAGTTCGAGCGTCGTGCCGGGCTCAAGATGACCCGTCGGTGGCGAGACCGAAATCGGCGCCGCGATGAACTCGGAGAGATTGAGCTGCGGATCCTCGAAGGCGCGCTCTTCGAGTGCATGCGCGAGTCGCGGAATGTCCGCACCGAGCCGCGCGATTGCCTCATCGACGCCCGCGATGTGATCGGCGTGCGCGTGCGTGAAGAGCATCGCCTTCACGCGCAGTCCTTCGCGCTCCACTGCGTCGAGCAACTCACCCGGGTCCTGGCCGACATCGATGATCCACGCACTGTGGCGATCGGATTCTCGCGCTGCTTGCGGCACGGTGATGAGAGAGCAATTGGTCTGGAAATCTCCGAGCACGAAGACTCGGATGCGCGGCGCGGGCTCGGGTTCGATCGAGGGCTTCGCACCGGTGGTCGAGGGTTGCACGCGCGAAGCGTATACTCCGCCCCCGCATGGCACGGATGCTCACGCCGCACCGCGATCGACGCGGTGACACGCTCAAGTCGGGGCACTTCGCTCGCCTTGCGGCACTTGAGTCGGTTCGCGTTCTTCGCGCATCCGCACTGGCCTTCGCCTTGACCGCACTCTCGATGTTCGCGGCATGCGAAGGCGCCGGCAGCGATCTCAGGGACTTCGGTGCCACCTTCACGCCGCCGTCGCCGCAGGAAGCGGCGATGAAGGTCACGAATCCAAGCGATCCCGAAGCGCAGCGCAGCGGCGTGGTGCTGCTCTCGAGTGCCCCATGGGGCGGCTCGCCGGTGTATGTGAAGCTCTATCGACTCTATGTCGAGGAGAACACCGATCCGCTGGTGCGCGCGGCTGCGATTCTCGCGCTCGGTCGTCACGGCGATCCGACCGACGCCGAACTCATCGCAAAGCAACTCACGCACAACTCGAAGCAGGTGCGCCTCGCCGCAGCGCTCGCGCTGCAGCGCCTGCACGATGTGAAGGTCGCCGATGCGATGTGGCGCCGACTCATCGAGGATCGCGAAGAGGCCGAAGTGCGCGTGGAGCTCGCCATCGGTCTCGCGCAGTATCCAACCGACGCGGTCTTTCAGGCACTCTGCACGGCGCTCGATCAGCGCGAACTCTCCGTCAACATCGCCGCGAGTGACTCGCTGCGATTGCTCACGAACCATGACTACGGCATGGACCGCAAGCTCTGGCTGGCGTGGGCCAAGCCACAGAAGTCGATCTTCGATCAGCGCCTCGTCTATCTCTATCCGACCTATCAGCGACCGATCGACGGGTGGGATGTCATGGTCTTCTGGCAACCTATCACCTGGGACAAGCCGGCGCTGCCGACGGGCATGGTCGATCCGGGCCTGCGCCCGACCAACCCCGACGAGTTCGAGAACATCGGCGACGGCGCATCGTGAGCGCCGACGACGGACGGATCAAGAGCGGGCGGCTCGCGGGCAAGACGCTTTCGCAGGCCATCTGGATTCTCGCGTTTCCGGTGCTGATCCAGCAGTTGCTGGCGGCGATGCTCGGCTTCCTCGACAAGTTCATCGCGGGCAGTCTGCCCGGAGCGATCGTGGTGCCGGCGCTCGATGGTCTCGGCATCGGCACCTATGTCGGTTGGTTCATCGGTGTGGCGCTCACGGGTCTCGGCGTCGGTGGTCAGGCGATCATCGCGCGTGCCATGGGTGGTGGTCGCGCGAGTGAAGGCGACGCGGCGCTGGGGCAGACGATGTTGCTGAGCGTGCTCTGGGGCAGCGGCGTCGGCGTCTGTCTCTGGTGGATCTCCTATCCGCTTGCGACGATCGGCGGACTCTCACCCGAAGCAACGCGCCTCTGCACGGAGTACGTGCGCATGCTGGCGCTGGGCCTGCCGTTCTGCGCCGTGATGATGGTCGGCAGCATGTGTCTGCACGGCGCAGGCGAGTCGGTCAAGCCGACGACGATCGCAATTGTCGTGAACATCGTCAACGCGGTTGCGTCGTGGTTCCTCTCCGGCGTCGAGCTTCGCTTCGGCGATGTGACGCTGCCCAATCCATCACCGCTGGACCCCGAGGTCTGGGGCGTGACGGGCATCGGCCTCGGCACTTCACTCGGCTACCTCGTCGGGGGGCTGATGACGATCTCGCTGCTGCTGCGCGGCGTGAAGGACCTGCGGCTGCACGCGCATCATCTGCGGCCGCGCCGTCATCTCAGTTGGCGCATTGCGCGCGTCGGCATTCCCAGTTTCTTCGAGGGTATGACGATGTGGAGCGTCGGCATCTTCGTCACACTCTTCATCGGCATGATTGCGCGGCGCGGCGGGACGGAGGCGCAGTCGGGATTGATCGGCGCGCACTCGATCGCGATCCAGTGGGAGGCGTTCAGCTATCTGCCGGGGTATGCGATCGGCACCGCCGCCGCATCATTGGCCGGGCAGTATCTCGGCGCGCGCAACCCGGGCGAGGCGCGCCGTGCCATTCGCGTCTGTGCATGGATCGGCGCGCTCGTGATGGGCGCGTGCGGTGTCGTCTTCGCGCTCTTCGGCACCGAGTTGACGAGCATCATCAGCACGGAGCCCGTGCATCTGGAACTTGTGCCGCAGTGTCTGTTCATCTGCGCGTTCGCGCAGCCGTTCTTCTCGCTGTCGATGACGATCCGTCAGGGACTGCGCGGTGCGGGCGACACGACATGGGTCTTCATCATCACATCGGTGAGCACATGGGGCGTGCGCCTGCCCGCAGCGTGGTTCTTCGGCGTCTACATGGACTGGGGTCTGCCCGGCATCTGGATCGGCCTCTGCGGCGAGCTCTGCGTTCGAGGCATGCTCTTCCTGGCGCGATTCATGTTCGGCGCCTGGACCCGGATCCGCGTTTGACGCTCGACTCGATCGTCACTCCTGGCCGCGAATGGTAAGCGGCACCGGCGCGCGAGCAGTGGCATCCGACGCGCTGTCGCCGACCGGACTGCCCGCGGCGCCGCCCGCCGCGCCGTCTGCATCGCTCGCCCCCTGCCGATGCAGCTTCTGCACGCGCAGCGCACTCCAGTCCTTCACGCGCAGGTCGGGCGACTCGGGGCCATCGTGCACGCGGCGCAGGTTGTATTCGTTGTCGCGCTGCGCGGGAAGAAAGCCCGCGTCGCGAATGAGACGGCAGAGCATCGGCTCGTTCATGCAGTACGCGGTGCCCGCACTCGAGACGACATTCTCTTCCATCATCACGGAACCCATGTCGTTCGCGCCGTAGCGCAGGCCGACCTGGCCGACATGCGGTCCCATCGTGACCCAACTCGATCCGATCGACCAGACGCTGTCGAGATAAAGGCGCGACAGCGCCTGCGTGCGCAGATAGTCGCTGGCGCCGGCCATGCGCACCGCGCGCCCGAACTCAGGGTGCGCGTCCTTCGTGCCGCTGCCGTCGAGTCGCGCCACGACATCGCCGGGGAACGCCTCGCCCGCGTCTCGATCCCACTCCTTGGCGCGGCCGAGCGGTGTGTTCTCCCGCTGGAACGGCCACGAGATGAACGCCTTGCAACGGCCACCGCCATCGGCGGCGAAGTCGCGAATCGCGCGATCCTGCCACTCGCGCACCAGCATCATGTGGTGGATGCGATCGGCGACACCTTCGATATGCCCGAACATCATCGTGGCGCTCGTGTTCATGCCGAGGCGATGCGCCTCGTACATGGTCGTCAGCCACTCCTCCGCCGTGCACTTGCCGAGGCCGATCTTGCGGCGCACGGCCGGCGCGAAGATCTCGCCGCCGCCACCCGGAACGCTGTGCAGTCCCGCCGCCTGCAGTCGTTCGAGCACCCAGCGCAGCTTCGTGCCGAGCGAATCGCCCGGCGGAGCGAAGAAGCGAATGAACTCGATGAACTCCGGCGGGCTGAACGCATGAATGTGCACCTGCGGGAAGCGTTCGCGAATGGCGCTCAGCAGCTGCTCATACCACTCGAGTGGAAGCTCGGGGTTCATGCCGCCCTGCATGAGGATCTGCGTGCCGCCGATCGCCACGAGTTCGCGCACCTTCTCAAGGATGGCGTCGACCGAGAGCGTGTACGCGTCGCTGTCGTCGCCGTCGCGACGGAAGGCGCAGAAGGTGCAGCGCGCGGTGCAGACATTCGTGTAGTTGATGTTGCGATCGATCACATAAGTGCGGACCGCATCACCGTGCAGCACGCGGCAGCGCCGATCGGCCCATTCGCCGAGATCTGCGAGCGGCATGCGATGCCAGATGTGATGCGCCTCGTCCGGTGAGAGCCGCTCTGCTCCGTGCACGACCGCCTCGAGAAACGCCGGATCGAGCGCGCGGCTGGCACCACTCGCATCGAGCGCACCACTCGCCATCGATGGGCGACGCGGCGTCGAACGCAGATTCGCAGTCGCTTCACTCATGGCGTCAGTTCGACACGCCGACCGTGAGATCGACGGTGGTGAAAGGGATGCGACGCTCTTCGAGCCAGCGGCGCAGTTCGGGACCGCTGTCGACGCGCACGACTCGACGACCGCTCGCATCGACGCCCTTCTCGCGCATGAGCGTCTTGAGCGTGCCCGGAAGGCCGAATTCGACCTCTTCGTGATAGATGTCGCGCTGCTCGACTTCGCCGCCGTGCTTCTCGATGAGCTCGACGATGATCTCGTGCACCAAGTCCTCGGGCGCGCTGGCGCCGGCGGTGATGAGCACTGTCTTCACGCCGTCGAACCACTCGGAGCGGATCTCGCCCTTGTCGTCGATCAACCGCGCGTTGGTCCCGACATTGCGCGAAATCTCCGTGAGGCGCAGTGAGTTCGAACTGTTGCGACTGCCGACGACGAGCACCAGATCCGCATCGGGCGCGATTGCTCGCACCGCGCGCTGACGGTTGGTCGTGGCGTAGCAGATGTCGCTCGTCGGCGGCTCCTTGATCTCGGGAAAGGCCGCTCTCAAGGCGGCGATCATCACATCGGCATCGTCGGTCGAAAGCGTCGTCTGCGTGAGGTAGACAAGTTTCGTCGCATCCTTGATGTGCAACTTCGCGATGTCCGCCGGACTCTCGACAACTTGGATCGCATCCGGCGCCTCACCGCGCGTGCCGATGACTTCCTGATGCGAAGTATGACCGATGAGCAGGATCTGGAAACCCTTGCGCGCGTAGCGAATCGCCTCCGCGTGCACCTTGGTGACGAGCGGGCAAGTGGCATCGATCGCCGTCAACTGGCGCGCGCGCGCCTCGGCGCGAATCGCGGGACTCACGCCGTGCGCGCTGAACACGACGATCGCGCCGTCGGGCACCTCCTCGATGCTCTCCACGAAGATGACGCCGCGACCCCTGAATCGCTCGACGACATGCTTGTTGTGCACGATTTCGTGGTAGACGCAGATCGTCTCGCCCGGGCAGATGTCGAGCAGCTGATCGACGACATCGATGGCCATGTAGACGCCGGCGCAGAAGCCGCGTGGGTTGGCCAGAATCAACTTCATGAGGGCCAATCGTAGCACGCAGCCGCGCGGCGACTGCTGATCCGAACACTGCACGCAGGCGATGGCGAGAGCGAGGTTCACGGTGAGAGCAACGGCGACGGCTCAGAGCCAAGCCTCTACACTCGCCGACCCATGAATCCGGCGCTGAAGATCTGGATGGACGGCACGCTTGTGCCCGCAGCCGAGGCGAAGGTCTCGGTCTACGACCACGGCGTGCTCTACGGCGACGGCTGCTTCGAGGGCCTCCGCGTCTATGCGGGGCGCATCTTCAAGTTGGGCGCGCATCTGGAACGCATGTGGCAGAGCGCCGAGCGCATTCGCCTCACACCCGCGTTCACGCGCGAGCAGATCGCGACCGCGATGCGCGAGACGCTTGCCGCGAACAACCTGCGCGACGCCTACATCCGGCTCATCTTCACGCGCGGTGCCGGCACGCTCGGACTGCATCCCTTCAAGTGCCCGAAGCCCGGCTCGATCGTGATCGCCGACAAGATCCAGCTCTATCCCGACGAGCTCTACAAGAACGGCATGCGCGTGATCGTCGCCGAGCGTCCGCGCATTCCCGTCGCGTGCCTCGACCCCGCGATCAAGAGCCTGAACTATCTCAACAACATTCTCGCGAAGGTCGAAGCCATCGACGCCGGCGTGCTCGAAGCGATCATGCTGAACGTGGCCGGCGAAGTCAGCGAGTGCACGGGGGACAACATCTTTTCGGTCGTCAAGGGCGAGATCTTCACGCCTCCGGCCAGCGCGGGCATTCTGCGCGGCATCACTCGGCAATTCGTGATGGACACGCTGGCACCGGCGCTCGGCGTGCGCGTCACCGAGCGCTCGACGCAACTGGACGATCTCTATGCAGCGGACGAAGTGTTCCTGACCGGGACGGCGGCGGAAATCATCGGCGTCAGCGAGATCGGTGACCGGCGCATCGGCTCCGGCGCGGTGGGACCTCTCACGCAGAAACTCATTGCCGAGTTCCGCCGTCGCACGGCAGAAGACGCGCCAGAGGACTGATCGCGCTGCTTCGGCGGATCACCACGCCGCGCACTCGGCGCCGGCGCATCGACTGATAGTGAATCCATGAGCGACTCGTCGCAGACTGCGTTCTTCGAACTCGACCTTGCAGCGCTCCGCGCCTGGTGCGTGGATCGCTCGCTGCCGCGCTACGCCGCGGAACAGATCGCGAGCTGGGTCTATCAGCGCGGCGTGATCGATCCTGCGCAGATGACCGACCTGTCGAAGGTGTCGCGCGAGCGACTCTCACGCGAAATGATCTTTCTCCAGGGACGCGTGCGACTGCATCAGCTCGCCACGGACGACACGCAGAAACTGCTGGTGGCATGGCCGCGCGACGCAAGCGTGAGCGGCGCGCATGACGCAGATGACGCGACGGGTGCAACTCCTCCGCCATCGACACTCGCGCTCGAGATGATCGACGCGAATGAGCGTCGCACCGAGTGCGTCATGATCCCCACCGACGATCGCAAGACCGCGTGCATCTCCAGTCAGGTCGGCTGTCCGGTGGGATGCCGCTTCTGCGCGAGCGGACTCGGCGGACTCGAAGGCAATCTCACCGCAGGGCGCATCATCGAACAGGTCTGGCACCTCTCGCAGCTTGAGGGCGTTGAGCGCATTTCGCACATCGTCTTCATGGGCATGGGTGAGCCGCTCGCCAATCTTGCGGCCGTTACCGCCGCCATTCGCACACTGCACGCGCCATGGGGCTTCGGCATCTCGGCACGGCGCATCACCGTGAGCACCGTCGGATTGCCCGCCGCGATCAAGCGACTCTGCGACTTCGAACTGCCAGTGACGCTGGCGCTGTCGCTGCATGCGCCGACGGATGATCTTCGTCGACAGATCATCCCGTGGGCCGAGTACGCCACCGTCGATGAACTGCTCGACGCCGCGCAGGCGTGGTTCGACAAGACCGGTCGCGAGATCACGCTGGAGTACATCCTGCTCGGTGGTGTGAACGATCGTCCGGTGCACGCGACGGAACTGGCGCGACTGGCACGCTCCATGCGCGCCAATGTGAATCTCATTCGCTACAACGAAGTCGCGGGTCTGCCCTTCACGCGACCGCGCGACGAGGATGTGCTCGGCTTCCAGGAGCATCTGCGCGAACGCGGCGTCAACACGCACATTCGTCGCAGCCGCGGCCGTGACATTGCCGCCGCGTGCGGGCAGTTGCGACACGAAGCGAAGTCGACGAGTGCGGGTGCATGAGCCGTGTGCTCTCGCGTGTGCCAGCGACTCGGGGTCAGCGGGTCACCGCCACCGTCATGCTCAGTGTGATCGTGAGCGCCCTCGTCTGGCTGACGCTCCATCATCCGAGCGAGTCGCTCTTTCGACCGCGTGATCACCCGACGCTGATCGAGACCAGTGCGGGCACGCTCGAAGCGACGACCCACTGTTCCATTCCATCGACGCAGATCAGCGACGAAGAGACGACGCGACCGTCGCGCGCGTGACTGGGCGCTAGACGCGGCGCGCCACACTCTCGAACTCTTCAAGCGTGAGTCGACGGATCGACCCGTCGATCGCCTTCTCATGCAGCTGACGAAGCACGGAGGTCCAGTGCGTCGAGTGCTGCGGCTCGACGCCGGCGCGCTCGAGCAGTCCCACGAAGGCATCGCGACGCTGCCGATCCTCGGGCGACCCGCGCGCCGCAATCGGCACGAGCCCGCGCAAGGCGCGCACGAGTCGCGCCGGCCAGTCGCTGGCGCGGAAGTCCAGACGGAACCTGCGCCCGAACGCCTTCAGTTCAACGCGATTCAGGTAGCGACGTTCGATGCGGTCGCCACGCGCGGTGCGAATCTCGAGATGATCGCGCGTGCGGCGCCGCTGTTCGATGCTGGTGCACATCGTGGTGACATAGAGCAGGTCCCGTGGCAGCCACAACTCCGCGAGCGGCAGAATCGAGAGGCGCGTCCATGTCCTTCCGAGTTCATCGGGATCCGCACGGTGGATCGAGGCGATCTGCTCCGCGTACGACTGCGCGTAGCTGATGCCGCCGAACATGACGGCGCGATGGAGAGCAATGACGAGATCGCGCTGCGCAGCGCGGCCCTCCTCCGTCGTCTCGAGTTCCGGCATGCGCGAAAGCTGCGCGTCGAGAATCCAGCGCAGGCGAGCAGCCGAGGCACGACCACCGCGACCGTCGCGCGCCAACTCGAGCACCAGTCGACGCACCAATCGCTGCAACGGTTCGACGCTCTCGCGCGTCTGCCGCTCCGCGATCTCCGGTTTGGCGCCGAAGCGCCGGCCGGCTTCGAACGCTTCCAGCGATCGGCCGTAGCCGCGCGCTTCGAGTCGACGCAGTGCCGCCTCGATCGCCTCGGTGCGCACGGGCACGAGTCCGCGCTGGAACGCCACGCCGAGCAGCGAGATGTCGACGAGTCGATCGGTGAGAAACGTGCGACGCAGATGCTGCGCGATGTCCGCGGCAACAACACCATCGGGCAGACAGGTCGACACCGCGGCGCCGGCGACTGCGTCGAGCGCCAGTTGCGACGCATCGTCGACTTGATCACGCAGCGCGCCGTTGTTCACGACCGCCCATGTTCGATCGGGACTCGCGACGCGCAGCAGTGGATCGGGACCGAGTGCGCGGAGCGCCTCGACGCCATCCATGCCGAGGATGAGATCCGCTTCGCCATACGGGATGCCCGTTGCGATCACCGCATCCTCGCCCGGAGCGAGTCGCGTGAAGAGCACCTGCGACCACGAGCGGCGGCCAGGGCCGATCGGCGATGTATGCCAGAGCGCTTGCACGCGATAGCCCATGGCGCGGCCCGCCTCGCTGACCACCATCGCCGCGACGCCCGGCGGCTCTCCGCGGTATCCGGAAAAGTGCGCGCGCCAGATTCCTTCGCGCGCATGCACGAGGCGCGGCGGCGCCAATCGGCGCTCCGCGGGTTCCACGCGGATCGCCGGGGGTCGCGTGCGCACGACCTCGACCTGCTCCAGCAGCGGCATGGCGGTGAGGCGCGGTGCCCACGCGCCCTCCTCGCTTTCGATGGTGACCGTGAACTCGGTGCGCACCGGATTGCTGCCGCGCTCAAGCCCGCGCTCGATCAGCGCCTCCGTCGACAACGGGCGCAGCGCACATGCGGTCTCCGCCGACCAGATCAGTCGTTGCGTCGGGGCAAACCCGAGTCGATCGACCTCGACGAAGGAGCGTTCGAGCGCCGCGACATCGCGCCGCGCCGGCGGCCCGTCCGCCAGGATCACGAGTGAGACGCCGTCGTGTTCCGCCGCTCGACGAAGCAATTCGAGACACTCGGCGCGCGCGTTGAGATCGCCGCGCTCCACATGCAGTCGCGGCGCGGTCTCTGCTGGAAGCACCGCTCGCGCCAGTCGCTCCGGGTCGGGCTCGTCCGACGCCGCGACATCGCAGACGACCAGCATGCGCGGCGCGTCGATCCCTGCGGCGTGGCGCACCGCGGCCGTTCCCTCTGAGGCGAATCGACGACGATCCCACAACTCCGTGACGACGACGCGATCGGCGGGCAGCGTCACGGCGCCCTCGATCGCCAGAGTCGTGCGCAGCGCATCGGCCTCACCGTCGGGCGCGGCGGCGAGTTCCTGCGCCACCTCCGCCAGCATCTGTCGCGCCACCTCGACGGCGCTCGCAACGCCAATGCCGGCGCCGCGCCGCGGCACGCGAATCGACTCGACACCGGGCTGCGCCGCTTCAAGCTTGCTCGCCACGCCCAGGTTGGGGCGCACTGCATGCAGCAGGTGCACGATCTTGCGGACCAGAATCGAAGGTCGGAGCAGATCGTTCAGTTCGAGGTCGATCGTCCGCGCCGCGTCCGTCGCCGGAAGTCGATCCCACCAGAGAATGGCGGGGCGTTCGCCTTTCGCGCGCAGTCGCTCGGCGATCGCCACGATCTCCGTGGCGATGCTGCCGGGACGCGGCTCGAGTACCGCCACGTTCTCGCAGCGCTCGAGCAATCGCGCCACCGCCGCGTCATCGAGCGGATGCGAGAGTCCCAGGCGCGTGAGCGGAACGCGACCCGTGAGTCCCAACTCGCGCAGCACATGCTGCGCCGCCACGAGCGCAGGTCCCACCGCGATGAAGCCCCACGACTCGCGCTCACCAGGACTGGGCAGCGCCAAGTGTCGATTGAGTTCCAGTCTCCGTGCCAGTCGCAGCAGCCCCAGTCCCTCGCCGCCGCGCGCGGGTCGGCGCTCGCGGCGCAATGCCAGCACTGCGTCGACGCGATCCAGCACGCGATTCGGTCGTGCTCGAATCGTCTCCAGTCCGCGAAGGATCGACACATGCATCACGACGACCGCCGCGCCTCCGGCCGCGAACGAGATGCGCAGCGCCTCATCCATCGCATCGCGCAGCGACGCAGCATCCGTCGGCTCCAGGCACGGCAGGTCCACGCTCTGCGCCGCACGATGCGGACATGACGATGGCGAGAGATCGGGATTGTCTTCGATCACGATCAGCGCGTTCCCGGGCTGCTCGCTGGGACTCGACGCCGCACCGCGCCGCTGGTGAACGCGCGCCGCGAGTCGCTCGAGCGCCGGAATGGCGCGATCGAGCTGATCATTCGGCACGAGCGCCACGGAGGAGAGACCGGCTGCCGCGTCCGCGTCGGCCAGCGCCACGGCACGAGCTGCATCACCCGCCGCCACGATCTCCGTGCGGTGCTGCTCCAGTACGCGCCGGCTGGTCTCGTCGTTCAGCAATCGGAAGACGGGCTCGAAGGGTGCGCGCCGCGGCGCATAGATCGCATGGACCGCGCTCTCCGATTCGAGCAGTCCCTTCACGAGTGCTTCGAAGGCGCTCGCCAGCACATCGCCGTCGACGCGCGCCAGCGCCGGCGTCCACGGAATCGGCTGCATCGCGACGGTTGTCGTGCTCACCGCGCGGCTCCCGCACCGAAGCGCGCCAGCGCCAGGTCCACTGCCTCCGCCACGCCGTCGCGATCGAACGGCGCCACCACGACATCCGCGGCGTCGCGCACGGCGTCGATGGCGTTGCCCATCGCCACACCAAGGCCGGCGTGCGACACCATGCCGACATCGTTGAGCCCGTCGCCGACGGCCACGACGCGCTCCGGATCGACACCGCGCTCGGCGCAGATCCACTCCACCGCCGACCATTTGTCGACCCCGTGCGCGAACACTTCGAGCAAGTGGGTGGTGCTGCCGATCGTCTCCGTGGCCGTGAGCGCGCCCCACTGCTGCGCGTGCACGCGCGGTCCGTGGCGCCGCCGGATCTCGTCCGCACAGCGCGTCAATCGTTCCGCGTGCGCCACACTTCCGATGCGCAGCGTGCGCTCCGTCAAGGCGCGTCGATGCGCGTCGTCTGGGCAGGCGACTTCGACGCGCACGAGGTCGTGTTCTTCGAACCACCAGTGCGACGCGCTATCGAGCGCGTGCCCGCCGACCAGGCAATAGTCGTGATCACACGCGTGATGGTCCTTCAAGAGCATCGCGCGATGACCGTGATCGAGCAGCAGCCGCGCGCAGTCAGCGACGATCTCGGCATCAAGCGTGGTGTGGTGAAGGGTTGCGCCATCGACCGCGCGATTGATCGCGCTGCCGCCCGCCCCGATGAGCAAACCGTCATGTTCCGTCGCTTCGATCGCGCGGCGCGACTCCTTCCAACTTCGCCCGGTCGCCAACACGATCTCGAAGCCCGCGTCCCGCGCCCGCTCAAGCGCTACGAGATTTGTCGGTGAAATCCCCCCGCTTCGCTGGAGCAGCGTGCCGTCGAGATCGATGACAAGGAGCGCCAAGGGCCGCAAGGTACTCGCCCCGCGCGGCTGGAGAAAGCGGCGGAATTCACTACACTGCGCGGTTCGATGGCTATCGACAAACGACTCAATCAGATCCAGACGGGCACGCTCACCGAAAGCCGCATGAACGAGGACTTCGTCTTCTGGATGAAGACGACGGGCCTCAACATCGTGCTGATCATCCTGCTGGTCGGCTGCGGATACATGGGCTGGCACTGGTGGCAGCGCAACCAGAGCCAAACGCGGGCGGCGGCATGGCGCCAACTCGATCGCGCGACAACGCCGCAGGACTTGGCAGTCGTCGTCACCGACTCCGGCACCATCGACTCGATCGGACTGCTCGCGCGCATCCGCGCAGGTGACACCTATCTCGACTCGCTCATGACGGGGTTTCGCTTCGATCGCGAGCCAGGCGCGGAGGATGCGAAGATCACCGCAGAGCTCCGCACGGAGTGGCTCGACAACGCCGATCAGCTCTTCCTGGAAGTGGCGCAGGAGCTCAGCGGTACGACGACGCCGCAGTCGCTCGAACCGATGGCGTTCCATGCGCTCATGGGTCGCGCCGCCATCGCCGAGTCGCGGGGCGATGGCACCGCCGCGAAGCGATTCCTGGACGAAGCCGCCGCCCGCGTGGCGACGAACTTCCCCGCGCTCGCAGAGGTGGCGAAGAAGCGCGGCGAGGGCATCGAGGTGATCGCGCTCGGCGCCGAGTTGCCGCCGCTCTCATCGCTTCCCACCGGCTCCGCCGGCAGCCTCTTCCCCAATTCGCCAGCGAACTTCCCGAACATTCCTGGCATGCGCATCACGCCATCGGGCACCGCACCACCTTCGGGCGCGCCGATGCTGCCGTTCCCGCCGCCGGTGAATGATCCATCGGCGCCACCACTCACGCCTGTTCCGAGCGCACCACCTGCGGCCACTCCGCCTGCGCCGGTGCCGAGCGTGCCGCCCGCAGCGCCGCCCGCACCGTGACCGAAACCGAGCGCGATCCCGACGCACTCGAAGGCCCCGCCGCCGCCGAGCTGCTCGAGCTCTACACGCGCCAGGACGCCGATGACGAAACGCCCGTCACGGTTCGATTCACGCTCACGCGCGATCTCGACAAGCGACTCGATCGTTATCTCGTCGATCGCGTTCCGTTTCTGAGTCGCACTTCACTGCAGCGACTCATCCGAGAAGACGCGGTGACCGTCAACGGTCGCGTGCCGAAGCCGAGCACCAAGCTTCGGCGCGGCGATGAAGTGGTGGCGATGCTGCCGCCGCCACCCTCGCACGAGATCGGCGCCGACGACATTCCGCTCGATGTGCTCTTCGAGGACGAGCACCTCATCATCGTCAACAAGCAGGCGGATCTCATCGTGCACCCGGCGCGATCGATCAAGCGCGGCACGCTCGTGAACGCGCTCGCGTGGCACTTTCTGCACTCGGGAAGCGGACAACTCTCGAGTGTCGGCGGCGATCTGGCGCGGCCGGGCATCGTGCATCGACTCGACCGATACACCTCCGGCGTGATTGCCGCCGCCAAGAACGATGTGGCACATTGGCGCCTCGCCAAGCAGTTCGAATCGCGCAAGACGCAGAAGCGATATGTGGCGCTCGTGCATGGTCATGTCGAACCCGACAGCGCCATGGTCGATCTCCCGCTCGGCAAACATCCGACGATTCGCGAGCGCTATGCCGTGCGCTGGGATGACGGCGCGAAGGCGAGCCAGACTGTGGTGCGCGTGCTCGAGCGCTATCCCGCGAGCGAGGTCGCGGAGAAGTGCACGCTGGTCGAGTTGGATCTCTTGACGGGTCGCACGCATCAGATCCGCGTGCATCTGGCGCACCTCGGCTGGCCGATCGTCGGCGACGATCTCTATGAGGGTCGGCCGCTCCAGCAGCGCACCGACGGCAGTCTCACGGCGGCCACCGCCGCGTGGGCGATCGACGAACAGTCGAACGCAGCGATGATCATCGATCGACAGGCGCTGCACGCGGCGACGCTGGCGTTCACTCATCCGGTCGAAGAGCGCCCGATGCACTTCACCGCACCGGCGCCGGCGGATCTACGCGCGGCGATCGCGGCGCTGCGCCGGCGCGGCTTTGAGACCGTCGATGCTCACGGCACGCAGGTCGATCTCGCGCTGCTCGGACTGGCACGGCCCAGTTGATCATCGCGCAAGGCTGTTAGCATCCGCGCATGCGGATCTCTGTTGCACTGGCGTCGGTCATCGTGCTGCACACGGCGATCGGCTGCGAGAGCGCCGGCCGTGCTGGCGAAAGCGATGACGCTGCAACGAAGTCGGCGACCGATTCGACCCTCGCGGCGAACGCGGGGACGAACGACAGCACCGCGCCTTCCGTTGCGGATGATCCCGGCCTCTTCGGCTGGTTGAACGACCTCAACCCGTTCAAGGAAGAGACGCGGGCGACCGTTGAAAACTATCGCGTGTCGCAATCGACACGACCCGATGGATGGCAGCAGTCGAGTCTCGACATTGATCTCTCACGCGGCGATGGACCGCGCAGTCTGCTCGCCGCGTTCACGCGCGCGTGGCGCCCCGTCTCCGCAAGTGGCGCCTCCGAGCGACTCGACATCATCTCGCTCATCGTGCGTGACGACCCGCGTCGCATGATGCTCTTCGATGACGCTCCGGCGTACCTTGTGGTGGCGCGCGAGCGCATCGAACTCATCGCCATGGCACCCGCACCCGACTCAGTCAAGCGCGCGGGCGACGAACTGCAGTCGCGCCGCAGTTTCCGTGTGCCGGACGGCGTACTCGACCGCCTGGTCGACGGCGCCCCGGCGCAACTCATCGTCATGATCGGCGGGCGCGAAGTGGTGCGCACGATTCCGGGTGCCGCCTGTGCGGCGATCGAGAGCGCTGCCGGCGTTCAGACCACAACTCCGAAGTCGACGGGCGCATCGACCGCGGCGGCGAGCTGATCGAGATACTCGCGCTCGTTGATCTCAATCGCCCCGAGCCGCTCGGTGTGCTCATTCGCGTACTGGCAATCGAAGAGCGTGAAGCCACGATCCAGCAGTCGTTCAACAAGGCACGACAGCGCTGCGCTGCTCGCATCACTGCCACCATCGTCAAGCCGGCTGAACATGCTCTCGCCGAAGAACGCCGCGCCGATCGCAACGCCGTAGACGCCACCGACCAATCGCCCGTCGCGCCAGGTCTCCACCGAGTGTGCGTGGCCCAGTCGATGCAGCGCCACGAACGCATCGATCATCGACTCGGTGATCCACGACTCGTTGTCCCCACCGCGGTCGACGGCGCAACCGCGCATGACCGCTTCGAACGCGCGATTGACCGACACGGTGAAGAGGCCGCGGTCGAGCTTGCGTCGCGCACCGCGCGGAGTGCGGAAAGTCTCCAGCGGCAACACCGCGCGCGGATCGGCTGCATAGAACTCGACCTCGTTCGTGCGCGGATTCCCCATCGGGAACGCGCCCCAGCGATACGCGCCGAGCAGCCGCTCCGGTTCAAGACGCGGGTCGCTCACGCGTGATCACTTCGGCTTGGACATGCTGACGGTGCGGACCTGCGTGAACTGCCGGTGTCCAAGCGGTCCGGAGTGGAAGCCGTAGCCCGACTGCTTCGCGCCGACCCAAGGCGAACCCTTCGCGCCGCCGCATCCCTGGTTGATGCCGATCATGCCGGAGTGCAGTCGCCGCGCAAACGCGTGCGCGCGGTCGCGATCGGCGCTGAAGACGGCGGCACCGAGTCCGTACGGCGTGTCATTCGCCAGCGACGCGGCTTCGGCCTCCGAGTCGAACTCCATGATGCACGCAACGGGACCGAAGGTCTCCTCGCGCATGATCTCCTTCGCATGGTCGAGGCAGTCGAGCACCGTCGGCGGATAGAAGTTGCCCTCGGCTGACGGGTTGGCGCCGAGCAGCACGCGCGCGCCCTGTTCAACGGCGCGACGCACGGCCGCATCGACCTTCGCCTTCTGTTCCGGACTCACCATCGGGCCGATCGCAACACCATCCTGCGAACCCGGCCCCTGCACGAGCGCCTTCGCCTTCTCGACGACGAGCTTCTTGAAATCGTCCGCGATCGCGCGATCAACATAGATGCGCTCGGTGCTGACACAGACCTGGCCGGCGTTGCGGAAACTGTTGCGCACGGCGAACGCCGCTGCGGCTTCGAGATCCGCATCGCGAAGCACGACGAGCGGATCCTTGCCGCCGAGTTCGAGCACCAGACGCTTCAAGCCTCCCGCCGCCGACTTCATGATGTGCTGGCCCGCAGCGCGACTACCGGTGAACGCGATGAGATCGACATCCGCCGCAACGAGCGCGCGACCCTGCTGCTCATCACCGAAGACGAGTTGCAGCACATCGGGCGGAAGATGCGGCGTGACGCACTCGGCCCATGCTCGCGCGACTAGCGACGTGAGTTCGCTCGGCTTCAGGATCACGGCGTTGCCGGCCACCAGCGCCGGCAGCACGTTCTCCTGCGGCATGAGCACGGGAAAGTTCCACGGCGTGATCGCGGCACACACACCGAGTGGATCGAAGTAGAGCGATGTCTCTGTGCGTTCATCCTCAAGATGTTCCGGCGTGATCGCCGCGACGATCTCGTCGAGCTCCGATGCGAACGAAGCGGCCGCGGCGTTGACTTCGCCGATGCCTTCCTTGACGGGCTTGCCCATCTCGCGACTCAGCAGCGTTCCGATCTCGTCCGCGCGCGACTTGATGGTGTCCGCTGCAGGACGCAGCATGTCCGCGCGCTTCTGCGCGGGAATCTCCGCCCACGCGCGCTGCGCGGCGCGAGCGCGCGCCACGACGCCCGGAATGAAATCGACGGGCGTGATCGGCACACTGCCGACCAACTCGCCGGTCGCGGGATCGAAACTCTCGAGTTGTCCGGCATTCGCGGATGTCGAAGCGGAGGCGTTTCGCGGCGTGGAACTGGGAGAGGTGCTGGCAGTCGTGCTGGGAGTGGCTGGCGTCATGATCGACAGCGTACGCGCGAAGCGTGCGGATTCACGATCACTACCATTGGCCGCATGGACTCCTTTCAGATGACGCCGGAGCGGTGGCAACGAACGAGCGCCTATGTGCGCGAGGTCTTTGCACGCGAGGACTCCGTTCTCAGCGGCCTGATGGATCGCGCGACCGCTGCCGGACTTCCGCCGATCGCCGCCGGACCCGAGAGCGGCCGCGTGCTGCAGATGCTCACGATGCTCTCGGGCGGACGCCGCGCCGTCGAAGTCGGCACACTTGCAGGCGTCTCCGCGATCTGGATCGCGCGCGGATTGACGCCGGGCGGTCGACTCATCTCGATCGACATCGAGCCGAAACATCAGGAAGTCGCGCAGCGCGAGCTCACGGCTGCGGGTGTTGCGGATCGCGTCGAACTCCGGCTCGGACGCGGCGGAGAAGTGCTGCCCGCGCTGCTGCGCGAGTTCGGCGCGGGCTCGATCAATCTCATCTTCCTTGACGCTGAGCGCAGCGAATACCTGCCGATGATGCTGATCATCAAGCAACTGCTGCATCCACGCGGCGTGCTGGTGATCGACAATGCGCTCTCCGCGCATCGCTGGGTTGCGGACGCGTACGCGCCGGGCGAAGCGCGCGATCAGATGGACATGGTCAATCGCGCCGTCGCCGGCGACTCGGACTTCGCGGCCTCGACATTGCTGCCGATCGGCAACGGCCTGCTCGTCGCCGTCCGCTGATCAGAGGCGCAGCGATCACCATGCCGGCAGCGAACATCGAGATCCGCGCGGCCGACACGAACGACGAATCGGCGATCGTGCCGTTGATGGCGTTGTTCAATCACGACGAAGGCATCCCGTGGCAACCGACGGCCATGATTCCGGCGTTGCGCCGCGTGCTTGGCGATGCGTCGCTCGGCGTCATCGTTCTCGCGCTCGATCGATCCACGCGCGCACCCGTGGGCTATGGCCTGGCCACCTTCGGCTACGACATCGAGTTCGCGGGCCGTGACGCGTTCATCACGGAGCTCTTCGTCGACGAGCGCTTTCGACGGCGCGGCGTCGGCCGCCTGCTGCTCGACTCGCTCGTCGAGCGACTGCGCGCATGTGAAGTAAACGCGGTGCATCTCATGGTCCGGCCGGAGAACACCAGTGCCCGCGCCCTCTATGAACAGCACGGTTTCCAAGTGATCCCGCGCCTGCTGATGACGCACCGGCTCGCACCGGCACCACCGACGCGGGCGCCGTGAGGTCTGCGCCCCGGGCCGAGTACCGCTGAGGTGCCCGCGCTCGTACGATCATCGTCCTCATGACACGAGCGACTTCCATCGTCACCGCCGTCGGAACCGCAATGGCCGGGATCGTTGCGTCATTCATCGTCGGCTGTGCGGCGCCATCATCCGCGGCGGTGATGACCAAGGCGTCGCAGGAGGCGATGACTCCCGATCAGGCGGTCGCGCGACTCATGGAGGGCAACGCTCGCTTCGTGAGCGGTCGCATGGTGCACCGCGATCTCACCGCGCAGGCGAAGGAGACGGCCAAGGGCCAATACCCGTTCGCCGTCGTGCTCTGCTGCGTGGATTCGCGCTCGGCGCCCGAGTTGATCTTCGACCAGGGACTCGGCGACATGTTCGTGCCGCGCGTCGCCGGCAACTATGTGCAGCCGGATCTGCTCGGCAGCATGGAGTTCGCCACAAAGCTCATGGGCTCGAAGGTGATCGTCGTCGTCGGACACTCGGAGTGCGGTGCGATCAAGGGCGCGTGCGACGATGTGCAACTCGGCAATCTCACCGTCGTCATGGACGCGCTACGACCCGCGGTCGTCGCGACGCCGGGGTTCCAGAGTGACCGCACTTCGAACAACGCCGCCTTTGTGCAGGCCGTGACCGAAGAGAATGTGCGCCTCACGATTTCGAAGATGCGCCGCGACAGCGAGATCATCCGCCAGCTCGAAGCATCGGGTGATCTCAAGATCGTCGGCGCCATGCACGACCTTGCCACCGGTCAGGTCACGCTGCTGCGCTGAGTCGGCCGGGAGCGCGAGCCTCGCGCGAATCGCAATCCAAAGATCAAGACCGCGTCGCGTCGCAGTCCCCGGTGGGGGCGCGCTCAGCGGTTGCCGGCGCGATAGCGGGCGATGGCCTGAGGCTCGCCCCACAGCGCCTCGGCTGATTCCATCGTGAACGGCAGCGTGTGGCGCTCACCCTGGCGATCAATGAAGATCGCGCCAGGGCGCAGCAGCGATCCATCGCGCGCGAACTCGGCGACCCACTCGGCGCCCATCGTTGAAGGCTTGCCATCGATGACGTCGAAGCGGAAGAACGGACCGTACGGCAACGGACCGACGATGACGGCGTAGTGCACCGCAGGATCGAAGGTCTTCGGCGTCTCGATGAGGTCGAAGCCTTCACCGCCGCCGAGGCGCTGACGCATCACGCGGCCTCGACGAAGCAGGAACTCCGTGTCGACGGTCGTCAACGGGACCTGCACACCATCCGCGAGTTGGATGGTGGTGGCGCGCGTCATCTCGCTCTCCCACCGTTCGATCGCGACGACGCGGTAGCGATCCTTGCCGCGGATCAACTCACCGGTGACGATGCCGCCGTCGTAGACGAGCGCTTCGTGCGTCTGCGGCGGCGCACATCCAACGCAATGCACGGCGACGGCGATCAACGCCATGGCAACCGTTCGAAGCATCGCGCTCATGCGTTCTGCTTTCCCTTGAACATGCGGAAGAGTTTCGTGATCGGGTCGTAGAACTCGTCGACCACGCGCTCCTTCAACGGAATGATCGCGTTGTCGGTGATCGTGATGTGCTCGGGGCAGACCTTCGTGCAGCACTTGGTGATGTTGCAGTAGCCGAGGCCGTCGCGATCCTTCAGTTCCTTGAGTCGATTGCCTGTATCGAGCGGATGCATCTCGAGTGCGGCCGTGTAGACGAAGTGCCGCGGTCCCGCGAACTCCGGGTGCTTGTGATGATCGCGCAGCACATGGCAGACATCCTGGCAGAGGAAGCACTCGATGCACTTCCTGAACTCCTGGCTGCGATCGACATCCTTCTGCATCATGCGCCAGGTGCCGTCGGGTGCATCGGGCTTGCGCGGCGCGAAGGGCTTGATCCGCTGCTTCACGCGATAGTTCCACGACACATCGGTGACGAGATCGCGCACCAGCGGGAACGACTGCATGGGTTCCAGCACGACCGGCTTCGAGAGATCGATGTCCGCCAATCGCGTCATGCACATGAGGCGCGGCGTGCCGTTCACTTCGGCGGAACAGCTGCCGCACTTGCCCGCCTTGCAGTTCCATCGACACGCGAGATCACGCGCACTCTCCGCCTGGATCTGGTGCACGGCGTCGAGCACCACCATGCCCTCGCCGACCTCGGTGGCGTAGTCGATGAACGCCGCGGACTTCTGATCACCGCGCCAGATTCGGAAGGTTGCTTGTGCCATATGAGCGTGCTCTCCTGATCGAAGCTCGCGATGAATTCGTTGCACGCGCGGAACGCGAATGCGTCAGACCATCTCCTTGATGACCGCCGCGAGATCGGCACGCATCGGCGGCCGCTGCACGCGCTCGAGCTCCATCGATCCATCGGGCTTGCGACGCACGACGGCGTTGTACGACTCCGCCTTCGCGTCCCTCTCGGGGTAATCCTCGCGGAAGTGTCCGCCGCGACTTTCGCGACGATCGAGCGCACAGCGTGCGAGCGCCTCGGAGACCGTCAACAGACTTGAGAGATCAAGCGCCGTGTGCCATCCGGAGTTGTACTCGCGACTGCCATCGATGCCGACCTTGGCAGCGCGCTGGCGAAGTTTGCCGAGGCCGTCGAGCGCCTTCGTCATCTCGACTTCGCTGCGCACGATGCCGACGCCTTCCTGCATGAGCTCCTGCAGTGAACTCTGCACGCCATAGGGATTCTCACCGTTGGGCCGCTCAAAGGGATCGAGCGCTCGCTTCGACTCTACCTCGACCTGCGCCGCGTCGATCTTGCCCGGCGACTGCGACTTCGCAAACTCCGCGGCGAATTGGCCCGCGCGCCGGCCAAACACCAGCAGATCCGACAACGAGTTACCGCCGAGTCGATTGGCGCCATGCAGTCCCGCAGCGACTTCACCCGCGGCGAACAGGCCCGGCACCGTACTCATCTGCGATTCACCGTCGACGCGCACGCCGCCCATCACATAGTGCACCGTCGGTCCGACTTCCATCGGTTCCGCAGTGATGTCGACGCCGGCCAGTTCCTTGAACTGGTGGTACATGCTCGGCAGCTTGCGCTTGATGTGCTCGGCCGCGTTCGGCAGCTTCTCCTTGATCCACGCGATGTCGAGGAAGACGCCGCCATGCGGCGAACCGCGACCGGCCTTGACCTCGCGCACGATGCAGCGCGCCACATGATCGCGCGTGAGCAGCTCGGGCGGACGGAACGCGCTCTTGTCGCCGGTGACGTAGCGCCAACCTTCCTCGATGTCCTTCGCCGTCTGATTGCGATAGTTCTCGGGGATGTCGTTGAACATGAAGCGCTCGCCCTTGTTGTTGACGAGTCGCCCACCTTCACCGCGCACACCTTCGGTCACGAGAATGCCGCGCACCGATGGCGGCCACACCATACCCGTCGGGTGGAACTGCACGAACTCCATGTCCATGAGATCCGCGCCGGCGTCGTATGCCAGCGCATGACCGTCGCCCGTGTACTCCCAACTGTTGCTCGAGATCTTGAACGCGCGACCGATGCCGCCGGTGGCGAGCACGATCGACTTGGCGCGGAAGACGCGAAAACGGCCCTTTTCACGGTCATATCCGAAGGCGCCGGCGATGCGATCGCCATCCTTCAGGAGCGCGGTGATCGTGTGCTCCATGTAGATCTCGAGACCTTGATGGATGCCGTGATCCTGGAGCGTGCGGATCATCTCGAGTCCCGTGCGATCGCCGACATGCGCCAAGCGCGGATAGCGATGGCCACCGAAGTTGCGCTGCAGAATGCGCCCATCGTCGGTGCGATCGAAGAGCGCGCCCCACTGCTCCAGTTCGCGCACGCGATCGGGCGATTCCTTCGCATGAATCTCGGCCATCACCGGGTTGTTGAGATACTGCCCGCCGCGCATCGTGTCGGCGAAGTGCACCTTCCAACCGTCGCGATCATCGACATGTCCCATCGCCGCAGCCATGCCGCCTTCGGCCATGACGGTGTGCGCCTTGCCGAGCAGCGATTTGCAGACGAGGCCGACCGAAAGACCGGTGCCCGCCGCCGCTTCGATCGCCGCGCGGAGTCCCGCGCCGCCCGCGCCGATGACGAGCACATCGTGTTCGTGTGTCTTGAAGTCGCTCATGATTTCAGAAGAGGATGCGCCAATCGTTGATCGTGCCCGACGCGAGCAAGCGCACGCACACATCGCTCCAGCCGACCCAGACGAGGCTGATCCACGCCCACATCATGTGCCGCTTGTTGAGTGCGCTCACACAGGTCCAGCACGCATGTCGCACCGGCGTCTTCGACGGCTGATCGACATACCCGCCCGCGACATGTCGCGCACAGTGACAGCCGAAGGTGTACATGCCGAGGAAGCACGCATTGAGCAAGAGCACGACGGAGCCGAGCCCGATGCCGAATCGCGTGCCCTCTTCCGTGTGAAAGAAGAAGGCGCGGATGCCGTCGTAGAGCAACAGCAGAATGAAGACGACGGCGATGTAGAAGAGGTATCGGTGCGCGTTCTGCAGCACCAGCGGAAGCCATCGTTCACCGCGATAGTTGGTGCCGCGGAAGCTCGGCTCGCCGACCGCGCAGTTGGGCGGATCGCCCCAGAATGCCTTGTAGTACGCGCCGCGGTAGTAGTAGCACGTCATGCGGAAGCCGACGGGTGCGCCCAGGATCAAGAGCGCCGGCGAGAAGGGCAGCCAACCTGGCCACCAACTCGGCATTGCTGCCGCAAAGAGGCGCGGCTCGTTCGCCTGACCGAAGAGCAGCGGCGAGTAGAACGGCGAGAGGTAGTGCGCGCCGCCGCCATCATAGAAGTAGTTGTTGCCCTGGAACGCAGCCCATGTCGCGTAGATGACGAACGCGAACAGACCGGCGAAGACGACGACCGGCTGCACCCACCACGAATCCGTGCGTGAGGTCTCTCCGAAGCTGCGCATCGGCGGCAGCGTCAACTGCGGGAGGGTTACTTCCGACCTTGCCATCGTTGCCTCCTCAAAGGGCGATTCCGAAGGGCAGGAAGCATACACTTCGCCTCGCGCTCATGTCAGCCATGTGAGCGATGTCAGCCGCGTCAACCATGTCGCCCATGCCAGCCATGTAGTCATGTCAACGACCATCGAGCTCACTCGGGCGCTGCGCTTGGCGCGCACCATTGCGCGCCGTCATCGCATCACGGATGGCGCGTCGTTCCGGCTTTCGGATCACGATCCTGCGGATACCGGTGATCTTGCCTCCATCGACAAGCCGCGCGCCAAGGAGGCGCTCGCCACCGGCATTGCGCTGCTCTCCGAAATGCAGGAAAAGCTCTACGCGAGCAACTCCTGGGCGCTCTTGCTGATCTTCCAGGCGATGGATGCCGCCGGCAAGGATGGCGCGATCAAGCATGTGATGAGCGGTGTGAATCCGCAAGGCTGCCAGGTGGCGTCGTTCAAGGCTCCATCGACCGAGGAGCTCGATCACGACTACCTCTGGCGCTGCATGAAACACCTGCCCGAGCGCGGGCGCATCGGCATCTTCAATCGCTCGTGGTACGAGGAAGTGCTCGTGGTGCGCGTGCACTCGCATCTGCTCGAAGCGCAGCGGCTGCCGCCTGAAACGACGCGCAAGCGCCTGTGGCGCGATCGCTGCCGTGACATCCGAAACTTCGAGCGCTATCTCGTCCGCAACGGCACGGTGGTGCAGAAGTTCTTTCTCAATGTGTCGCGCGACGAACAGCGTCGCCGCTTCGTCGAGCGCCTCACGAAACCGGAGAAGCACTGGAAGTTCGCGGCCGGTGATGTGCGTGAGCGTCGCCACTGGGACGACTACATGCAGGCGTACGAAGATGCGATCCAGCGCACCGCCACGAAGACGACACCGTGGTATGTCGTGCCCGCCGACAACAAGTGGTACACGCGCATCGTCGTGGCGGCGGCGATTCTCGATTCGCTCGCTCGGCTCGATCTGCGATTCCCTTCGATCGATCCGAAGCGGGAAGCGGAACTCGCGGAAGCGCTGGCCGCGCTCCATGCCGAACAGTGAGCAGTGAGCGGCGATCGCGAAGTTGAGCGGCCATCGAGCCCTTCCGCGAACGATCTCGGGGTCTGTGAGCACACACTGGCTGCGAACTCACTCGCGCAGGTCCGCTCACTCGCGGGACAGAACCGTGCTTGCGTGAGGCCCCCCGTTTTCGCTACCATTCGCGACTCTCCCCACAAAGGGGCCGTCGGTGACGAATCGACGCGGGCATTGAAGGGCAGTCGCTGGATGAGCACCGTCCACCGGCCACTCGCCACTTTCGCCCGCACACGAGCGGCACCGCATGGGGCACCGGATCGCGGCTGATCGGTGCGCCCGCCTCGGGAGGTTGTGCCGCGGCAGGGATGGTCCCTGTTCCGCGCTGAACGAACGCAGAACAGGTGCCGCGCAGCAGTGCGGCCGCGAACTCGCAAGGACCCTTCCAACACCGCTGTCGACGACGGCGTTCACAGTTCCCGCAGACTCATCCGCATCGACTGACGAAGCTCATCGGCGAACCGTCCCCACCGTTGTCGCGTCGTTGCGACGACGTTCGCGCTGGCCCGTGGTGTAACGGTAGCACACGAGATTTTGATTCTTAGAGTCCTGGTTCGAATCCAGGCGGGCCAATTCGAACGCTCCGCATCGCACGCCTCTCGCAACATTGACGCATCGACGACCTTCGTCGCATTGCTCACACCAGACCGACACACGACACTCGTGACTGACCAAAGTCGATCAACCTCGTCGCCGAACACCACCGCTGCTCGCGCTGCTGCGCCGGCGCGCGGTGATGGCGCGGCGCCTTCGGTCATCATCATGGCCGCGGGCAAGGGCACGCGCATGCAGAGCGACATGCCCAAGGTGATGCATCCGGTCGTGGGCAAGCCCATGGTCCAGTGGGTGGTCGATGCAGCGCTCGACATCGGCGCAGCGCCGGTGGTGTTGATCGTCGGTCACGGCGCTGATCTCGTTCGCAAGGGCGTCACCGCTCGCTCCACAACAATCGCACCGGCCGCGGCGCAGACTGGTAGCCGCCCCGCAGCGAGTGCAGCATCAACGCCCGGCGCGCTCGAGTTCGTCATACAGGATCCGCAACTTGGCACGGGCCATGCCGTGGATCAAGCACGCGGACTCTTCGAGAGCGGACGACTCGGCCGCGAGACGATCGTGCTCGGCGGCGACGGTCCGCTCATTCGCGCCGACACGCTGCGTGCCCTCATCGACACGCATCGCGCGCGCGGCGCCGCCGCCACGCTTGCGACCAGCGTGCTGCCCGATCCGCGCGGCTACGGCCGTGTGCTGCGTCGCGCTGACGGCGGCCTCGATCGCATCGTGGAAGAGCGCGATGCGACGCCCGAGATCCGCGCCCTTCGCGAAGTCAACCCGAGCTACTACTGCTTCGACACACAGCGACTCTTTGACGCACTGCGTCGCGTGGAGAACACGAACGCCGCGCGCGAGTACTACCTCACCGATGTCTTCACACTGCTCGGCAAGGAGGGCGGACTCGTCACCGTTGTCGACGCCGTGCCTCCGGAAGATGTGCTCAGCATCAACACGCCGGAACAGCTGCGCGAAGTCGACGCACTGCTGCGCGCGCGCCTCGCCGGTGCCGGCACGAATGCAACCAAGGAAGGGACCCACGCATGAGCGCAGGCGATCGCGACTCGCTGAAGATCTTCGCGGGCACCACGGGGCGCTCGTTGGCGCAGGCCATGTGCCGTCATCTGGAGCTGCCGCTCGGCGCCGCCGAGACGAAGCGCTTTCCCGACGGCGAATTGCTCGTCAAGCTCGATGAAGACGTGCGCGGACGCGACTGCTTCGTGGTGCAGTCGACCTGCGAACCGGTGAACGACAGCCTGGTGGAGTTGCTCGTCTTCATCGACTGCCTGCGGCGCGCCAGCGCCAAGCGCATCACGGTGGTCATCCCCTACTTCGGGTACGCGCGGCAGGATCGCAAGGACGAGGGTCGTGTGCCGATCACCGCGAAGCTCGTCGCGAATCTCATCACCGCGGCCGGCGCGCATCGCGTGCTCTGCATGGACCTGCACGCAGCCCAGATCCAGGGCTTCTTCGATCTGCCGGTCGATCATCTCGCTGCGGCGCCGGTGCTCTCCGACTACTTCATGCATCAACGCGAACGATTCGGCAAGGCCGTCGTCGTCTCGCCCGATGTCGGCAACGCGAAGGTGGCGAACATGTACGCCGACATTCTCGGCGTCGATCTCGCCATCATCGACAAGCGCCGAAAGAGCGGCTCCGAGATCGTCATCAAGGGCCTCATCGGTGATGTCGCCGGCTGCACCGTGCTCATGTTCGACGACATGATTTCGACGGCCGGCACCGTCTGCGAAGCCGCGCAACTCGTCATGGAGCAGGGCGCGGTCTCGGTGCATGTCGCATGCACGCATGCGTTGATGGTGGGCAAGGCGGTCGAGCGCTTGAGCGCGGGTCCCATCGGCAAGGTCGTCGTGACAGACACCATTCCCATCGGCGGGCGCTTGGACGAACTCGGCGACAAGCTCGTGGTGCTCACGGTGGCACCGCTGCTCGGCGAAGCCATTCATCGCATTCATCACGATCAATCAGTCTCGGCGCTCTTCCGCAACGGTGTCGGCGTCAAGCGCTGACGCCCGTTGCCTTCCCCTCGCTTTCAAACACGTCTCACACGAACCGATCGAAGGAGTCCATCATGCAGAAGGAAACCCCCACACTTCAAGCCCAACGTCGCGAACGACTCGGCACGCGATATGCGCGCCGTCTGCGACTGGCCGGCCGTCTTCCCGCGGTGATCTACGGTCACAAGACCGATCCGCTCTCCGTCAGTCTCGACGAGAAGCAGGTGCTCACCACGCTCAAGCAAGGCGTGCACGTGCTCAATGTGGCGATCGACGGCGGTGCCACCGAGACGTGTCTCATCAAGGATCTCCAGTTCGGCTTCCTCGGCGACAACGTTGTGCATGTCGATCTGGCGCGCGTCGATCTCGATGAGGTCGTCGAGGTGAAGGTCCACTTGAACTACTACGGCCTGCCCGAAGCCGCGAAGAAGCCCGGCACCATCATGGTGCACGATCTCACCGAACTCGAAGTGAGCTGCAAGGTGCGCGACATTCCCGGAGACATTCGTGTGGACCTCACCAAGATGGGTGAGGATTACTTTGCGAAGGATGTGACGCTGCCCGCTGGCGTGACGCTCGCGATTCCGGCCGAGACGATCATCAGTCACATCGAAGTCGTCAAGGAAGAGATCGAAGAGACGGGCGAAGCCGCCGTCACCGATGCTGCCGCCGAGCCCGAAGTGCTCACCGCTCGCAAGGACAAGGAAGGCGAAGGCGACGCGAAGGATGCGAAGGAAGGCAAGGAGAAGGAGAAGGACAAGGCGTGAAGTTGATCGTCGGCCTTGGCAATCCTGGAGCGTCGTACGACCGATCCCGACACAACGTCGGGTTCGAGGTCGTCGACCGGCTGGCGCGCCGTCATGTCGATCCGCAACGATCGACGGCGAAGGCGCGCTTCTCGGGATTGCTGCTTGAAGCGGACATCGGCGCGGAGCGCGTGCTGCTTCTCAAGCCGACGACCTACATGAATCGCGCGGGCCAGAGCGTGGCCGAAGCGATGCGCTTCTACAAGCTCGAGGCGACGAGCGATCTGCTCGTCGTGGTCGACGATCTCGCGTTGCCCTGCGGCTCGATCCGCCTGCGTCCCGATGGCGGCGCAGGCGGACACAACGGCCTCAGCGACATCGGCGAGAAGCTCGGCGGTTTCAATTGGCCGCGACTTCGCATCGGCATCGATGCGCCTGGTTCGATCCCGCAGGCCGAGTATGTGCTCGGTCGATTCCGTCCCGATCAGCAAGCCAGCGTCGATCAATCGCTGGAAGAGTCCGTCGCCGCGTGTGCATGTTGGGCGACCGATGGGCTCGAGACCGCCATGAATCGTTTCAACCGTCGCTCGAGTGCGTCGAGCGACACAACCCCGAAGGCATGACCCATGACAGATGTGCGAATCCAGAACTATGAAGCGTTGATCCTCTTTCCTCAATCTGCGTCGGCCGATCTCGAAAACTCGCTCGAGCATGTGAAGGAAGTCCTCGCGAACCGCAAGGCCGAGCTGCTGAGCATCGCCAAGTGGGATGAGCGACGACTCGCCTACGACATCCACGGCAACAAGCGCGGGCTCTACCTGCTTGCGTATTTCCGCTCGGACACGCGCAACCTCGGCCAGATCGAGCGCGATTTCACGCTCTCGGAGCGGGTGCTTCGTGCCCTGGTGACGCGAGCCGATCACCTCACCGAGGAGCAGATGAAGAACGCCGAGGCGATGCAGCGCACGCAGGACGAGACGCGTCTGCGTCGCGACACGCCGGCGGCGGCGACGGCGCCGGATGCCCCGACCGAGGAACCTGCCGAGGTCTGAGCCTGCGGAGATCAGAGCCGGTGAGGTGCGCGGCGGAGCCAAGCGGTGGCCTGAACTGCCCCGGGCATCCGCGAGCGCTGCGCTGCGTGCGCCGAGTCGCGTCAGAAAGAATGGCGAAGGCGTCCCACGTCCTCTGCGGACCCGTATAGAATCCGAACATCGCGTTCCACTCCAGCGGGTGCGTACGCGGTGGCGGACTTACCTCAGGGCCCTCGGGCCCACTCACGAACCTCAATTCACGGAGACGAGATCATGTCGAGCTTCAACAGGGTCATTCTGATGGGCAACCTCACGCGCGACATCGAAGTGAAGGCCATTGCCGGGGGCCAGTCGGTCGCCAAGATCGGAATCGCCGTGAATCGACGCTACCGCACCAAGGATGGTGAGGATCGCGAAGAGACCACCTTCGTTGACTGTGAAGCGTGGGGCCGTACAGCAGAAGTGATGGGCCAGTACCTGAGGAAGGGCCAGCCCGTGCTCATCGAAGGGCGCCTGAAGCTCGATCAGTGGGAGGACAAGGAAGGCGGCAAGCGCTCGCAGCTCCGCGTCGTCGTTGAGAACTTCCAGTTCGTCGGATCGAAGGAAGGTGGCGGCAAGCGCAGCAACGATGACGGCGGTGGGAACGGCGGTGGGAACGGCGGTGGGAACGGCGGCGGGAACGGCGGCGGGCGCGAGCGCTCAGGCGGGTCGTACGAAGGCGCGCACAGCGCGCCACCCGACTCAGAAGTCCCTTTCTGAGTTCACGCAATTGAGCTGATTCCGGGCGACGATCGCGTCGTTGGGGGCGGCGCGATCGCTTTACTTTGGCCACGCTTTCGGGCAGAATGTGCGGCTCGCCACTGCCGTCGACGTGCATGCGTCGCGGCGATCACGCTGGGTGTCGTGGCGCACCCTAACTTTCGAAGGACAGCGACCCATGGCCAAGTCACGCATCGAACTTCTGCTCAACCGGACCGTGGACAATCTCGGCATCGTCGGCGATGTCGTGAAGGTGCGGTCGGGTTTCGCGCGCAACTACCTGCTGCCGCACCGGATCGCCGAGCATCCGACACCCGAGAGGATCGAGTTGCTGAAGGAAGCGAGAGCGATCGCTCAGGCTGAGGTCGCCAAGGTTCGCTCCGAGCGCGAATCGCTCGTCACGCGGCTCGAGGGCGTCACGATCAAACTCGTGCGAAGCTGCAACGACCAGGGCGTGCTCTATGGCGCCGTCAGTCAGCGCGACATTGCCGACCAGCTCGTGATCGACGGCTATGGAGTCGATACCCGCGCCGTCCGACTCGCCAGCCCGCTTCGCCGCATCGGCACCTACCACTGCACCATTCAGTTCGATCGCGATCTGCGCAGCGAGATCACCGTCGATGTGAATCCGGATCGCGCGATCGAGGCCTTCACCCAGCAGCAGGCTGCCAAGGAAGCCGCGGAGAGTGGTAAGGACACGGCTGAGCGGGAGAAGACGGACGAAGGCGCAGAGGACGCAGCCACCGGGGAGAAGCCGGCTGCCAAGGGCGGCAAGAAGAAGAAGAAATCTGGCGACGAGACCGACGACGCGCCGAGCGAGGGCAAGTCCCGAGAACGCAAGTCAAAGGACGCCAAGTCCGGTGGTGATGACGCGGGCGACGCTCCGGCAAGGAAAGGTCGTCCTGCCGGAAAAGGCGAGTCGTCCGCCGCCTCCGGCCGATGACCGCTGACGCCGACGGGAACGGTCCCGATTCGGCCCCAGCGCGGCGTTCCACGGGCAAGGCCTCCGGACGCATCGACGGGTCGAACCCACACCGCTCGGACCCCGATGGTCGCCAGGAGCGCCCGATGCCGACTGTGATCCTTCGCCGCGAAGTTCTCCCGGAGACGCGCCGCTCGCTCACACACAAGTTCTCCATCGGGAACCATGAGGGCTATCTCACGATCGGCCTCTTTCCCGACGGTCGCCCCGGCGAGATCTTCATCAAGATGAGCAAGGAGGGCTCCACGCTCTCCGGTCTGATCCAGGGGTTCTGCCGAGCCTTCAGCCTGGCGCTTCAACACGGCCTCTCGACGCAGGATGCCGCCGAGCGTTTTCGAGGCATGCGATTCGAGCCGAGTGGACCGACGAACAACCCCGAAATCCCCGAGACATCGAGCATTCTCGACTATGTGGCGCGCTATCTCCAGCTTCACTTCGTTGAAGAGGAGCGTCGGTCGCGCGACGTGGGATGAGCCTCGCCTGAATCCACAACCTGTGCCGGGCCTCCCGCCGGATCGTCCGCTGCCCCCACCGCTGGCGCTGCGGCGCGGAGTCGTTTGCGCAGGATCGCTGCGAGTGACGAGGGCTCGAGCGCCGACTTCTCAGGACGCCAGAAGATTTCGGTTGGGCGCTGAGCGCCGGCGCCCGTTGACGAAGGCGCAGCGCGTGCATCCGTTCCACCCGCGAATCCCGGAAGCAGCGGCGCAGGATGCGTCGGTGCCTGCGCAGCCGGCGCAACTGGCGCCACCACGCGCAACGAACCTCTCACGCTCTCGAACGCAAGCCGGACGCGCTCAGGCTGCTCGGTCGTCAACACCACATCCGCGTCGCGACGGATGATCGAGCGCACACCTGCCGCCAGTGCCAGCAGTCGAATCTCCGCGAGATCGACGAGCGCCTGCGTTGGTAACGGCACCGTGCCATAGGCGCTGGCCAGATCGGCCGCCACGCGCGCGAGCGCCTCACCACTCTCTGCAAGCGCGATGCGGCGGTAGGCCTCGAGTCGGCGCTGATCGCTCGGGATGTAGCCGCGTGGAATCGCGCCGGAGAGCCCAAACTCGATGCGCACTTCCGCCGGCCGCGGTCGCGGCTTCCGCGCCAGCATCGACACCGCGTCCTCGAGCAATTGGCAGTACATCTCGTAGCCCACGGCGGCGATGTGGCCGCTCTGCTCCGAACCGAGCAGGTTGCCCGCGCCGCGGATCTCAAGATCGCGCATGGCGATCTTGAAACCGGCGCCGAGCATGGAGTAGTCCTCGATCGCCTTCAGTCGTCGCATCGCGTCCTGCGTGATGACCTTGTCCGGATCGAGCAGCAGATAGCAGTACGCGCGATGGCTGCTGCGGCCGACGCGCCCGCGCAACTGATGGAGATCGGCGAGCCCGTAGATGCCGGCGCCGTCGATGAACATCGTGTTCGCGCTCGGGATGTCGATGCCGCTCTCGATGATCGTCGTCGACACCAGGATGTCCGCCTGGTGCCGCATGAAGCGGAGCATGACATCCTCGAGTTCACCGGCGCTCATCTGTCCATGGCCGACGATCACGCGCGCTTCCGGCGCGAGTGCACGCACGCGCTCCGCCACGCGCTCGATCGAATGCACGCGATTGTGCACGAAGAAGATCTGGCCTTCGCGCGCCAACTCACGGCGCATGGCCTGCTGGATGCGCTTGTCGTTCCACGGAATGACCTCGGTGACGATGGCGCGACGATCGGGCGGCGGCGTCGTGAGCGAACTGATGTCGCGCAGGCCCAGCAGCGCCATGTGCAGCGTGCGCGGGATCGGTGTGGCACTCAGCGTGAGCACATCGCAGGTGACGCGGAACTCGAGCAGTCGCTGCTTGTGCTCCACGCCGAAGCGCTGCTCCTCGTCCACGATCACGAGGCCGAGGTCCTTGAGCCGGACATCCGCCGAAAGCAACCGGTGCGTTCCGATCAGCACATCCACGCGGCCCGCCGCCGCGTCGTCGAGCACGGCGCGCTGCTCGGCCGCCGTCTTGAAACGGCTCACGCTTTCGATGCGAAACGGATAGCCCTTGAAGCGATCACGGAATGTGCGCTCGTGTTGTTCGGCGAGCACGGTCGTCGGCACGAGCACCGCCACCTGCTTGCCGTACTCGGCGGCCTTGAACGCGGCGCGGATCGCAACTTCCGTCTTGCCGAAGCCGACATCGCCGCAGATGAGTCGGTCCATCGGACGCGGGCGACTCATGTCTCGCTTGCACGCGGCGATCGCCGTCACCTGATCGGGCGTCTCATCCCACGGGAACTCCGCTTCGAAGTCGCGCTGCCACTCGGTGTCGTCGGGATAGCGGATGCCCTGCGTCGCTTCGCGCACCGCCTGCACGCGGAGCAGTTCGGCCGCCAGATCCATGAGCGCCTCGCCGACACGCTCCTTCTGGTTCTTCCAGCGCTTGCCGCCGAGCGTCGAGAGCTTCGGCCTCGCGCCGCCCGCGCCGATGTACTTCTGAATGAGATCGACGCGCGACGCAGGCACATGCAGCCGCGACGCGCCGTCGAACTCAAGCGTCAGGAACTCCTCGTCGGCGGCACCGCGCGACTCGGGCAGGATCACCAGTCCGATGTAGCGCGCGATGCCCTGATCGCGATGCACCACGAAATCGCCCGGCGCGAACTGAAGGAAGGCGTCGCGTGCGCGCCCGCCGGCGAGCGACGGCATCTGCGTGCGGCGCCGAATCGTCCATCGATTCAGCACTTCATGCTGCGGGATGATCGCCACGCGCGGTACCGGATCGCCCCAGAAGAAGCCGCGATGAAGATGACGCAGTTCCGGTTCGATGTGCGCGAGCGCCTCGCTCGGCGCATCCGGCGTCTCGTGCGCGGCGAGCAACTCGCGTGCACGCGTCATCTCTCCGTCGCTGTCGCACAGCAGCGCCACCGGCATGCGCGCTGCGATCGATGCCAATTCGCCGATGGCGCTCGAGACCTGCTCCGGGAACGCGGGCAGCGTCCGCGCCGGCAGCAGCAATCCGCTCGGCGCCGCGCCCGCGGAGAACTGGTTGACATCGATCACGGCGTGCAGTCGTTCACTGAGGTCCTTCATCACCGCCGGCGGACCGAAGACGCCGCGCGAATCGTGGATGCGTTCCCAGTACCCGCGCGCCTGCTCGGTGACCTCGCCGAGTTCTGCGATGACGGCGACGCATGTGCGCGGCAGAAGCGATGCGAACGAAACGGTGCCGGTGTCCGTCTGCAGCGCGTCAGCGCTCGCACTCACCAGCGTCGCCTCGTCGATCATGCGATCGCTCGCCTGCGTCGCCGGATCGACTTCGAAGAGCCGCTCGATCTCGTCGCCGAAGAGGTCGAGTCGGATGGGCGGCGCGCCGCCCGGCGGAAAGATGTCGATCACGCCGCCGCGCAGTGCGAAATCACCCGGTTGCTCGACAGCATCCGTGCGTCGATAGCCGCCGGCGGCCAACCACTCGACCAATTCTCGCTGCGGCACGCGCGCGCCGCGCACGAGTCGTCGAATGACATGAGCGAGCCGCGCCGCATCGGGCACGCCCTGCATGAGCGCCGCAATCGACGCCACGATCACCGTCGGCACATCGCCGCGCACGAGTCGATCGACGAGACGCAACCGCGCCGAGACGAGATCGAGCGCCGCCCCGCCCTCTCCCGGAAGCGACTCGATCGCCGGCAAGAGCTCCGACGGAATTCCGAGCCCCGTGACTTCTTCAACCATCTCGGCGGCTTCATCGAGATGCGCCGAGATCAACAGCACCCCGCGCCGCGAACGCACGGCAAGTGCCGCTGCCACGACGGTCGTGCTGCTGCCCGCCGCGCCGCGCACACTGAAGACGCCACCCTTCTCGAGTCGCTCACCAACGGCGCGAACGGCTGGATCCTCGACGATGTCGTCGAACCAGCGACTCATGCGGGGCCTGGCGCGATCACGATCCACGCTCGCACCCGCGCCAAGGTCACCGGTCCGATGCCCTGCACGCGATCGAGATCATCGACGCTCTGAAAGGGACCGTCGTCGCGGCGCGACGCGATGATCCGCTGCGCAATCGACGGGCCGACGCCAGGGAGCAGCGCGAGTTCAACGACCGTCGCTTGATTGGGGTCGATCGTCCACGCATCGGCATGCGCTGTTGGCGACTCGACCACGCTCGCACAGCGCGTGCGCTGCGACCAATCGATCGAGCGCACACCGAGCGTCGCGGCCATCATGAGCGCGAAGAGCGCCAGCGCGGCGCCGTGGTGCTCGTTCGCCACCCGGTGCGAATGCGCGATGGTCGTTCGCTCGTTCGTCACGCGGCACCCTCGCGTCTGACGACTTCATCGACACCGATGGGAGCGGCCGCAGGATCACTGCTTTGCTCGCTTCTCGACCCGGCGAGCGGACCAAGCGGTTCACGCAGTCGTCGTCGCACCGCGACCAACTTCGAAAGCACCGGCTTCGGCTTGCCCGCGTCGTCGACGAGTCCAGTGCTGCGCGGTGAACCGGCGCCGCGGCCATCGACCAGTCGATCCCAGACGACGCTGACGATGAATGGCTTCGACAGCGCAATCGGCAGCGCGCGGCTCACCCAACGCGCCTGCGTTTCGGCGCTCCATTCGCCGCGCCAACCGCCGCCGTGCGGATCCTCGGGCTTCGACGGCGCGCCGAGCGCACTGATCAACAATGGCACTTCCATCAGAAAGAAGCGATCGAGCATGGCACTCAGCTGCATGAGGTCACGCGTCGTGCGCCCCGTCCTCGAATCGCCGAAGACGATCTGCACACCGACGCAATCGGCGCGGATGCCTGCCTGCACGACATGCTCCAGGTACTCCCATGGCGCGCACGCGCCGCGCTGCGTGGCCACGCGATCACCGAACGGCTCCACCACTTCGATCAGCGTGCGCGCGCCCTTGCGGCTCTGTCGCACCAACACTGCGGCGCGGCGCGTGAGATCGAGCCGCTGCTCCATGTCGAGCGACGCGATCTCGTTCATGTGCAGGCCGCTTGCGACATTCCAGATCTCCACCATCTCCCGATAGCGGTAGACGACCTGCTCCATGAAGTTCCACAGATGATCGCGCAGCGCCGGGTAGTCGTTCACATGCGGCAACACCCACTCGGGAATGCTCTCGGCGGTGAGTCGCGCCAGCGGACCGGCGATGATCGGCTTGCCACTCTGCTTCGCCCAGAGCATCCAACGATCGATCGCCGCGAAGTCGATCGCGTCGCGGCGCGGCTGCATCTGGCGCCATTGCATGGGCACCACCACGAGATCGAACTCGCTCTTCAGCAGATCCGCCGTGATTGCAGGATCCGTCGCCGGATCGATGCGGACGCCGAGCGTGTTGCGGCTGGCGGGCTTCGCGGCGTAGCGACGGTGCAGCAGGATCTGCGCGTGCATCATCGCAAGACGCTCGCTGGCGTCGATGGCGACGATCAAGGCTTCATGATGGCGACGCTCCGAGTCGGCGGGATCGCTCTGCAGACTCGCTTCGATGAATGCCTCGCGCGCCTGCTCCCATCGCTCGAGCGCCTCACCCGCAAGCTCGGGATCGAACATCTGCCACTCTTCGCTCTTGGCGATGTACTGCTTGATGCGATGCCGCGCCAGTTCCTGATTCAACCGGTACGGCTCGGTTCGCAGCGACAAGAGGCAGGTCTGCAGCATGAGACGCCCCATGCTGCCGGCGTCGTACTCAAGACAGAGTGCGGTCGCGCGTTTATCGCGCGGCGCGCAGTTGATCATCCCGTCGGCGAATTCGACCGTGCCCTGAACCGGCAGGTCGTCGCGTCCCAGGAGATGCGCACTCACCACGGGCCACGCCTTGGCCGGGCCCTTCGCGTCGAACACCTCGAAACTGAGCATTCGCGCCGAGTGTACTCGCGCGGGTGCCCTCGTAGACTCGGTCGCGATGGATGCCGCGCTCGAAGACGCGCTCATGCGCACCGACCTCCCGCTGCTCGGTCGGCGCGAAGGCAAGGTGCGCGATGTGTACGAACTGCCGCGCCGCGCCGGTGAGGCGCCGCGTCTGCTCGTCGTCGCAACGGATCGCATCAGCGCCTTCGATGTGGTCATGCCCGTGCCCATCGCCGGCAAGGGTCGCCTGCTGACGGCGCTCTCGCTCTTCTGGTTCCGCTTTCTCCGGGAGCGATCGAGGGTGCCCGACCATCTGCTGAGCGATCGCGTGAGCGAAGTCCCGGGGATCGACGCGACTTCCGTACGCGCGCTCGTCGGCCGTTCGATGATCTGCAAGGCAGCGCGCGTCGTGCCGATCGAGTGCGTGGTGCGCGGTTATCTCGCGGGCAGCGGCTGGCACGAGTACCGCGAAAGCGGACGCATCTGCGGCCTGGAGCTGCCGAAGGGCCTGCAGCGATCCGATCGGTTGCCAGCGCCGATCTTCACGCCGGCCACGAAGGCGAGCGAAGGTCACGACGAGAACATCACCTTCGAACAAGCGGTGGCCACGGCGGGTTCCGAGGTCATGGAGCGGTTGCGTGCCTGGTCGCTCGAGCTCTACGAACTGGCTGCGGCCCACGCGAGCGAACGCGGCATCCTGCTCGCGGACACGAAGTTCGAGTTCGGCTTCGAGCTTGATGCGGACAGTGCACCGACCGACTCGCTCATGCTGATCGACGAGGTCTTGACGCCGGACTCGAGTCGATATTGGCCCGCCGATGCGTGGGCGCCCGGGCGTGATCCACCGAGCTTCGACAAGCAGCACCTGCGCGAGTGGCTGCTCGCGCTCGAAGCGCGCGGCGGATGGGATCGTTCGCCACCTGGCCCGCCGTTGCCGCGTGCAGTGATCGAAGAGACGGTCGCGCGCTACCGCGAGGCGCTGGCGCGACTCACAAGTGACGCGCCGGCGACGCGCTGATCGACGCAGGTCGCAGCGCCGCTTCGACCACATTGCGCAGAAGCATGGCGACGGTCATCGGGCCGACGCCGCCGGGCACGGGCGTCAAGTGGCCTGCCACTTTCGACGCCGAGTCGAAGTCCACATCGCCGACCGTGCGCGTCTTGCCATCAGCGCCGGTCACACGATTGATGCCCACATCGATGACGACGGCGCCGCGCTTGAGCATGGCGCCGGTGACCAGTCCGGGTGCACCCGCCGCTGCCACGACCACATCGGCACTGCGCGTGAGCGACGCAAGATCCTTCGTGTATCGGTTGGTGCTGATGACCGTCGCTTCTTCGCGCATGAGCAGCACGGCGATCGGCTTGCCCACGATGTTGCTCGCGCCGACGATCACGGCCGTTGCGCCTCGCAGCGTCACGCCGGTGAGCGCAATGAGCTCAAGCGACGCGAGCGCCGTGCACGGCAGCAGACTGCGCCGACCGTAGACGACGTTGCCGATGTTCGCGGGGTTGACGCCCTCGACATCCTTGTCCGGATCGATGAGCGCATGCATGCGCTCGGTGTCGATGCCCTCGGGCAAGGGAAGATGCAACATGATCGCGTGCACCGCCGACTCGCTGTTCAAGAGCTCGATGCGCGTCGCGAGTCGCACTTCACCGGCATTTCCCGGCAGTCGATGCAGCACATACTCGATGCCGACATCGGCACAGGTCTTCGCCTGATTCGTCGCATAGAGCACGGCGGAGCGGTCGTCACCGATCAGGATCGCATCGAGTCGCACGCGCCGGCCAGCACTCTCGACGCGTGCTGCCACGGCGCGACGCACCTCCTCCGCCGCAGAGCGCCCGTCGATGATGGCAGCGGATTTCACGGTCATGAACGACGAAGGGTACCGAGCATGGAGGGTCGGGTGGTACGCTTGCATCGAGCGCCAGTGCGGCACAACGCCGCGCGGGCCTTCGCCACCCGCAGGAGAACAACATGCGCGCAATCGCGACCACACTCACATCGACATTCGTCCTCACTTGCGTGACCGCCGCGATGGCCCAGTCATCGGGCGCGCCCGCGGCGCCGACGGCTCCCGCACCGCCCGCAACGCCTCAGATCAGACCAACACCGCCCGCGCCGCCAGCGATCACACTCGCACCGGGAGATCGCGCACCTGAGTTGAAGCCGGAGGAGTGGGTCAAGGGCGCGCGCGTCGACGGCTTCGAACCGGGCAAGGTCTATGTCGTCGAGTTCTGGGCGACTTGGTGTGGCCCGTGCATCGCGGCCATTCCGCATCTCACCGAGTTGCAGAAGGAGAATCCCGACGCGGTCTTCATCGGTCTCGCGGGCAGCGAGCGCACTCCGAAGGGCGCGGAGGGTGATGAACGCCTGTCGAAGGTGCGCGACTTCGTGAGCGGGAAAGGTGATGTGATGGGCTATCGCGTCGCATTCACGCCCGAGCGCAAGATCTCGACGGAGTGGATGACCGCCGCTGGACAGAACGGAATCCCCTGCACGTTCCTCGTCGGCAAGGATGGAAGCATCGAGTGGATCGGTCACCCGATGGGCCTCGACGAGCCGCTCTCGCGCGTCGTGGCGGGCACATGGGATCGCGAGGCCGAAGCGACGCGCGCGAAGGATGCCGCTGCAGCGCGTCGCAAGAACGCCGAGGCGCTTCGTGCACTTTCAGAGGCACGCGCAGCGAAGGACTGGGACAAGGCACTCAGCATCTTCGATCAGCTCATCATCGAGCTGCCGAAGAATCCGCAAGCGCACATGGATCGCTATCAGTTGCTCGCAGGTGTGGCGAACAAGCCGGAGATCGCTGCCGCGAATCGCACGGCGCTGCTCGAATTGATCAACGACTCCCCCGCCGCGCTCAATCAGATCGCCTGGTTCATCGTCGATGATTCGACGGTCCAGACGCGCGATCTCGACTTCGCGCTGCGTTGCTCGGAGCGTGCCAACGAGCTCGCCGAGAGCAACGACCCCGCGATTCTCGACACGCTCGCGCGCGTCTGGTGGGAGAAGGGCGATCGCGCCAAGGCGGTCGAATTCCAGCAGCGCGCCGTGCGCGAACTCGGCAGCGACGAGACGAAGATGGCGAAGGAGATCCGCGAAGCGCTCGAGCGCTACAAGTCGGCGCCGGCCGCGAAGTGACCGACCTCGCCGATCGAATCCAGATGCAGCACCGGCTCTTCGCCGAGCTCTCCGACCTCTTCGGACGCGAAGTGCCGATGTACGACACATCGCTGCTCGTGAACCGTCTCTGCAATCGCACGGTCGGTGCGTTGCTCGAGGCGATGTTCGACGGCTTCTCGCTCTCGGATGTGCAGCTCGATCGAACGAGCGGCGAGCGGCACGGCGCCATTCGCATCGGTCGGCCCGATGAGTACCGCTGGATCGGCCGCTTCTTCGCGCAGTTCGCGATGGAGCCGCACAACTTCTTCGACATGGCGAATGTCGGCGCCAAGAGTCAGCCGATCGTTGCGACCGCGTTCCGTTCGATCGAGAACCCGGAGCATCGCGTCTTCTGCTCGCTGCTGCTGACCGAGTACTTCGAAGACGCCACGCGCGCGCGCATCGAGACTGTGCTCGCGACGCGGCAGGTCTTCTCCGATCGCGCGAAGGAACTCATCGAGCAGGGCGAGCGCGAAGACGGGCTCGCGTGGCCGGACGCACAGGCGCTGATCCAAGAGGGCGTGGAGCGGATCTTCAAGTGGACGGGACGGGCGCGCGACCACGCGCTCTACAAGGAACTCTGCGACGGAGGCTTCAAGATCGCGGCGGACATCGCGTGCTTCGAGCGGCACCATCTCAATCATCTGACGCCGAACACGCTCTGCATGGATCTCTACACCACGGCGATGAAGCGCTGCATGGGCGAGATCGACGCGCGGGCGTTCACCGAGCGTGCGGAGCGCGCGCTGAGCGACCTGGAGCGGATGGCGGATCACGATTGGATGCACCTGCACTTCAAACATGTCGATGCCGAGTCGATCGATGCGTGGCCGCGCTCACCCGCACCCGCGGAACTCACGCGCCGACTCGTGCGTGAACTCGCGGAGCGACTGGCGCAGCCGATGGCCGACCTCGCTGCGATCTGCCACTCGGGTTTCAAGGACTCCACCGAGGGTCCGAGCGACGACACGCCGGTGCTGCTGCGACAGGACGCCTATCGCGCGCTGCCCGAGACAGTGATCTTCACCAACGCCGACGGCAGCACCACCGAGGCCGTGCACACAGCGCGCTTCGGTGAGATCGAACAGCGCTTCTACGCGGTGACGCGCGCGGGGCGCACGCTCTACGACGCGTGCCTTGAGCGAGCGGAGGCTGAGCGCGCGAAGGACCCGAGCCTTGCTCGACGCGATCACGCTGCAGCGCAGGCGGCGTATCGCGAGGCGTTCGCACCATTCCCGAAGACGCTGATGGAGCTCGTCGAGAAGGGACTCGTGCATGTGCGATACCGACCCACGCAGAAGGGACTCGCCGCGAAGGGCTCGCTTAAGCGGAGTGAGTTGCGCGAGCTCCTGCGCGACGGCGTCATCGGCATGGATGGCCTGCGCTATGAAGACTTCCTGCCGGTGAGCGCGGCGGGAATCTTTGCGTCGAACCTGAATCAGTACGGCACGCGCGCCACGGCAGCGAATCGACCCGCGTACACACAGGCACGACTTGAGGAAGTGCTCGACCGGAAGATCATCGACTCCGAGCAGGAGTACCGTGAACTTGAGTCGCGCTCGATCGAAGAGACGCTCGCGGCACTCGGTCTCTAGCGCTGCGCCACTTCGACTTCTCGTCCTTCTGCGCTCGAGCGATCGATCGACTCGATGATCGCCTGCACATCGCGCCCCTGTTCGGCGCTGGCCTGCGGCGAATGGCCCTGTTCCACCACATTCTGGAATGACTGGAGTTGTGCTTCGAAGGCGCGCTCAAGCGCCCGCTTCGAATCGAATGCAAGCGGCCGATCGACGATGGCGCCGCTCGACTCCTCCGCCAGGATCACCTCGTCGCCGAGCAGCGTGAAGCGACACCCCGCCTTCTCGCCGAAGAGCGCCACGCCGTCCGGCAACTGACGATCGGGAATGTTGCCCGCCCATGTGACATTCACTTCGATCGTGAGTCCGCCCTCGCAGCGCACGAGCGCGGTCGCGTGATCTTCGACATCAAAGACGCCGTCGTAGCGCGGCGGTCCCGCCCACATTTCCTCATAGACATAGTCGCGCATGCGCGGACCGAATGTGGCATACGCCGCGCCACTCGCTCGCTGCGCCTGCGGGAAACCGCAGAGCCAGAGCGCCTGGTCGATCACATGCACACCGAGATCGATGAGCGGTCCACCACCTGATTTCGCGCGCGTGGTGAACCAACCACCGAGACCGGGAATGCCGCGGCGGCGATACATGCTGCATTTGGCGTGATAGATGCGACCGAAGCGACCTGCGTCGATCTCTGCTTTCACTGCGGTCGGTGCCGGCGCATGGCGATAGACGAATCCCATCTGCAGTCGCCCGCGCGTGCGAGCCATCGCCGCGAGGATGCGATCACACTCGGCCACACTGAGCGCCATGGGCTTCTCAAGCAACACATGCTTGCCTGCGTCAAGTGCTCGACACGCGATCTCCGCATGCGAGTCGTTCGGTGTGGCGACAATGACTGCGGTGACGCGCGGATCGGCCAGCAGTTCGTCGAGACTCGCTGCGGCACGCGCGTCGGCGGTCGCTCGCGCCAGCGACGCAGCCTTGGTCGTGGCGATGTCCCAGATGCGCGCCACGGGAACGCCGAGCCGCACCGCAGTCTGCGCGTGCACGGTGCCGATCGATCCCGCGCCGATGATGCCGAGTGTGAGATCCATGAAAACCAGAGAGCGTGGGGCGAAGCGTATTGCCCGAGGCGAGCCGTCCTGCGCGATGCGCGATGGATTGCGTGAGTCGTAGTGCGTTGCGTGGTGAGTAGTGCGGGCCGCAGAGCGTAGCGATCGGTACGCTCCCGCCGTGCCCCCCACTTCTGGATCGCAGGCGCCGCCGGCGCGCGTCATCGTGATCGGCGCAGGCATCGTCGGCCTCTCGAGTGCATGGTGGCTGCGGCGCGAAGGCGTCGAGACGATCGTGCTCGACTCCGCCGATCCATGTGAGAGCGCGAGCGCCGGCAACGCAGGACTGCTTTCGATCGGCCACTACCCGCTGAATCGTCCCGGCGCGAGTTGGAAGGGTCTGCGCTGGATGGCCAGTCGCCGGAGTCCGCTGTACATCCGACCCACCGTCGATCCGCGCGTGCTCTCGTGGCTCTGGTCGTTCCATCGACATTGCAACGCCGTCTGGTGTGATCGATGTCTGGCGGCGCTGTGCGCGCTTGGATTCCCGTCACTCCAGGCGCTCGAGTTGATGCTGGCGGAGGAGTCGATCAAGTGCGACTACGCGCGCGACGGTTGGCTTGATGTTGTGCTTTCGGCCAGCGCACTGCACGAGGCCGAGCGCGATGCTCGCGCGATCGAGCGCTTTGGATACTCGTTCGAGACGCTCTCGGGTTCCGTGCTTCGCGCGGCGCATCCGGTCTTCCGCAGCGAGGTCGCCGGCGCCGTGCACTATCGCGATAGTGCGCGCATGCACCCCGGAACTTTCCTGCGCGGGTTGCTTGACGCGGTGCGTCGGCGCGGCGCTTCCGTGCGCCTGGACGCGCGCGTCGATGCGATCATGACCGCAGGCGATCGCGCGAGTGACGGCACTGGGACTCGCGCAGATGGAGGCGCCAGCACCCGCGCGGATGGAGGCACCAGCGTGCGCGGCGTGCGACTGGCGAGCGGGGAAGAAATCGAAGCTGATGCCGTGGTCGTCGCTGCCGGCGTGTGGAGCAGTGCGCTCGTCGAGCCGCTTGGCGTGCGACTGCCGCTCATGGCTGCGCGCGGCTACCACCTTCATTTCCCGAGCGTGCCCGCGATGCCCGGAACCGGCTGCGTGCTGAGCGAAACGAAGGTCGCCGTCACACCGATGGGCGCCTCGCTTCGACTGGCCGGCACACTCGAACTTGGATCGACGGGTCGACCGTGGATGCGCGAGCGCGTTGATGCGATCGTCGACGGCGCCGCGCGCTACTTCAACGGTGTGCGCGAATGGCACGGCGCCTCCGAGTGGGCCGGCTATCGCCCATGCCTGCCTGATGGCATGCCGATGGTCGGCGCCGTGCCGTGGGTTCCGGGGCTGATGATCGCCACAGGACACGCCATGATGGGCATGACACTCGGGCCGATCAGCGGGCGAATCGTCTGCGATCGATTGATGGGCCGCGAACCCACCGTCGATGACTCGATGTTGAGCGCCGCGCGATTCGGGCGCATGACTCCGCGCGTCGGTCGCCAGAATCAGCACGTCGGTCGCCAGAATCAGCACGTCGGTCGCCAGAATCAGCACGTCGGTCGCCAGAATCAGCACGTCGGTCGCCCTGCCCCGGGCGACGCGCGCGTCAGCTCGCGCGGGGACGAGCGCCGCGCCGCGGGCGCCAACGACCGCTGACGCAAGTCGCCGCGATCGCTTCAACACCCGCGCCGAAGACGATCGCCGCCGCGAGCGCGGGTGCTGCATCCGCTGTGCGTCCGAGCGATGCGATCTCTCCTGCGGCACTCCCTGCCGCGTCCGCGAGCGAGGGATGTTCGAGATCCATCACGCAGAAGTCGGCCCATGCGCCGGTTCGGATCGCGCCTGCATCGAGCGCGAGTGATCGTGCGCCGTTCACCGTGCCGACATCGAGCAGCGCGGGTCCCGACTCGCCGTTCGCGTCGACCACGACGCCGCGCTGTCGTCGTGCCACGCGCTGCACATACTCGAGCCAGCGGAGTTCTTCGAGCGGGCAGAGTCTGCTGTTGAGATCCGTTCCGATGGCGATGTGCGCACCTTCGCGCCGCATGAGCGGCACATCGGCGATGCCGTCGCCGAGATTGCCCTCGGTGTTCGGGCAGAGGCAGACATTCGCACCAGCCTTCGCGAACGGAATCATGTCGTCAGTGTGCGTGTGTGTGCAGTGCACGGCGGTGAATGTCGCATCGGGCTCGAGATCATCGACGACCTTTCGCATCGGGCGCACGCCGTAAGCGGCGATGCAATCGTCGACTTCGCGCACCACTTCCTCGACATGCATGTGGAAGACCTGGCTGCGTTCGCGCGCGCCGCGCCGGAGCGCGCGCACGCCTTCCCATGGCACGGCGCGAACGCTGTGTGCCACGACGCCGAGCGAGGTATCGCGATGACTCGCGAGCATCGTCGTCAGACGCTCATGCGCGCGCCAGTAGTCGTCCACACCGCGCGTCTCGAAGCGCTTCTGCCCGCCGCGCACCGGCTGGCCGATGGCGCCCGTTTCGTACGCCGTGTGCAGGACCACCAGACGAATACCCGCGTCGATCGCGGCGAGCACCACCGATTCATCGAGTGCGAAGCGGGCGTCGTCGCCGAGATGCCGCACATAGTGGAACTCGCCGACGCTGGTGTAGCCACCGTCGAGCATCTCCTCGAATGCGTCGCGGCTGAGTTCGTACGCGCTCTCCGGCGTCAATCGATCAACGAGTGCGTACATCGCTTCGCGCCACGAGAAGAAGTCACCGGCACCGGCGGGAAACGACTCGCCGCGCCCGCGCAACCCGCGCTGGAACGCGTGCGAATGAGCGTTCACGAAGCCTGGCAGCAGCGCTCGCCCGTGCAATCGCCGCAGCGCTCCGGCGCCTGTGCCACCACGATGCACCGCGCTGATGCGCCCATCGGCGCCGATCGCGACGCGCACACCGCGCTCGAATCGACTGTCGATCCATGTGAGATCCGCTTCGATGACTTCCGGCCACGCCACGCCGCGAATGTACCGCGAACGCGGTGTCCCGTAGCATCTGCGCCATGCCCGCACGATCCGTTCGTCTCGTTCAGCCCGAGGATCTTCTTCGTCTCGTCACGGTCGCCGACCCGCAGATCTCGCCCGATGGAGAACAGGTCGCGTTCATTCGCAAGGTCGTCGGCGCCAAGCACGCGCGCGAGGTCTCGATCTGGCTCGTCGACGCCGGCGCCGCGCCGACGGACTCGCTCGATCGCGCCATCGCCGCTCGCGCCGCCGGAAGCGCCGCCGGTCGCCCGAAGACGGCTCGGGCATCGAATGCAGTTCCGTCACCGGGCCGCTCAACTCAGTTGACACAGGGTCCACGCGATTCGCACCCCCGCTGGAGTCCCGACGGATCGTCGCTGCTCTTCGTCCGCGCCAAGGAGAAGACCAAGCCTCAGTTGGCGCTCGTCCAGATCGCACAATCAAAGAGCGGAAAGCGCGGGTCGCGAGCACGCAAGAGCGCCGCGTCGCTACCGACGGCGCGCACGCTCACCAAACTGCCCGAAGGTTCGATGTCCGAGATCGCCTGGAGCCCGGACGGCACGCGCGTCGCATTCAAGTGGCGGCCCACGCTCGAACAATTCACGAGCGACGCCGCGAATGCGCGGAAGAAAACTGGCGCGTCCATTCCCCCACTCGTCGTCGACGACCCGTGGTACCGACTCGATGGCGACGGTTACTTCGGCAGCGCGCGCTACGCGCTCCATGTGCTCGATCTCACCGCCGCCGCGCGCAAATCGGCGCGAGGCAAGGGTCGCGCAGCGAAGAGCGGGCGCGCCACCGGCGCCGCGCGCGAAGTTTTCGCGTGCCCGCACTTGGACGACTTCACATTCGATTGGTCGCCCGATGGACGCACGATCGCCGTCGCGTGCAATCGCGATTCGGCGCCACTCTTTCATCCGGAGCGTGCGGAGATCGTGCTGGTCGATGCCGTAGGTCGGCAACCAGTGCGCGCGATCGCGGGCATGCCGGAAGGTCCGAAGGACTCGCCGCGCTGGTCGCCCGATGGCACGCGACTCGCATGGGCCGGTCGTCGCGGGCGCTCCGCGATGTATGACACGGCGAATGTCGAGCTCTGGAGCGCCGAGGTCGGCGGCTCAGCGTCGCGCCCACGCGCCGTCAGCGCCCGATCACTCACCGCCGGCACCGACTACTGCCTGATGGTCGGCACACTGAGCGACACCGCCGACGCGTCCTTCGCACCGTGGTTCCGATGGTCACCCGATGGTCGCTCGCTCATGATGCGCATCGGCTGGCATGGCGCGGGTCGCATCGCCAGCGTCGACTCGCGCGGCGGCGCGGTGCAGCTCCACACCTCTGGCGACGCGGACATCATGCCGGGATCGATGGCGGCGCATGGGCATCGCTTGGCGTGCACTCGAAGCGGACCCGCGCTGCCTCCCGAGATCGTGATCGCGGAAGTGCTCGGCCGCGACTTCCTGGTGCACGCGCGCACGGACTTCAATCACGCATTCGCGCAGCAGCGCTTGCTCGCGGTACCGACCGAACACTGGGTCTCGGCGTCGGGCACGGATTCGGCACACCGAAACGGACGTGGCGGGCGCAGCGGCGACACAAGTGACCGCGATCGCGCGCATCCGGGCTGCGTGCACACATGGGTCATGCGTCCCCCGCGCGGCGCGCCGAGTCGCAAGGGCGCCGCGGTGCTTGAGATCCACGGTGGTCCGCACGCGCAGTACGGCAACGCGTTCTTCCACGAGTTTCAGGTGCTCGCCGCGCAGGGCTACACCGTCGTCTATTCGAACCCGCGCGGCAGCAAGGGTTACGGCGCCAAGTTCTGCGGCGCCATCAAGGGCGCGTGGGGCACGGCCGACTGGAAGGATGTGCAGTCGGTGACGGCGTTCATGCGCACGATCCGCGGCGTGCAATCGGCGCGGCTCGGCATCATGGGCGGCAGCTACGGCGGCTACATGACGAACTGGGCGATCGCCCACTCGCGCGAGTATCGCGCCGCCATCACCGATCGATGCGTGAGCGATCTCGTCAGCATGTGCGGATCGAGCGACTATCCAGAGGTGCCCGACCTCTATTGGCGCGGCGTCTCGTGGGATCGACCCGAAGCGCTCTGGCGATCGAGCCCGATCGCGTACTTCAAGGGTGTGAGCACACCGACCTTGATCATCCACTCCGAAGGCGACCTGCGCTGCAACATCGAGCAAGGCGAACAGGTTCACGCGGCGCTTGTGGCGCAGGGCGTGCCGTGTCGATTCGTGCGCTACCCGCGCGAAACGAGTCACGGCATGAGTCGTGTCGGCCCCGCCGACCTTCGCATCCATCGACTGCACGAGATCCTTGAGTGGTGGTCGAACCACCTACAGTGAACGCCATGACCAACGGCAAGTCATCGACTGAAGCATCGAGTGGAGCGGAGTCTGGCTCCTTCTCCGAGCCCGACCTCAACTCGCCCGCGTCGCGCGAAGCGATGGCGCAGATTCACTCGCTGCTGCAGTACATCGGCGAAGACCCGAGTCGAGAAGGACTGCGCGATACGCCGAGGCGCGTCATCCGCGCCATGCACGAACACTTCCGCGGCTACGGCATGGATCCAGCGGAGCCGCTGCGCAAGACCTTCAGCGAGGTCGAGGGCTACGACGAACTCGTGCTGCTCACGAATCTCGAAGTGCACAGCCACTGCGAACATCACATGGTGCCGTTCGTCGGGCGAGCGCATGTCGGCTACATCCCGAACGGGCGCGTCGTGGGTCTTTCGAAGCTCGCGCGCGTCGTCGAGATCTTCTCGAAGCGTCTGCAGGTGCAGGAGAAACTCACGGCGCAGATCGCCGGCACCATCAACGATGTGCTCAACCCGCACGGCGTCGGCGTGATCCTTCAGTGCCGTCACTTCTGCATGTGCTATCGCGGCGTGCAGCAGCCTGGCGCGGTGACGACCACCAGCAAGTTGCACGGCGCGTTCCTGACGAGTCCTGCGGCGCGCATGGAGTTCCTCACACTCTGCGGCTTCAACCGCCCGCCCGAGTGAGCGGACTCCGCGCGTTCACTGACTGCCGTACACGGGCACGAGTGCGCCACTCGTCAGCACATTCGATGGCGACGCGAGCGCGCGGATGACGGCGGCGACATCGTCGACGCGCGGCCACTTCGCGTGCTCCGCCTTCGGCATCGCGGCCCGGTTCGACGGCGTGTCCATGATCGATGGCAGCACGGCGTTCACCATGATGCCGTCGCTGAGCACTTCCGCTGCGAGTGACTGCGTGAGATTCGCCACCGCCGCCTTGCTCGCGGCATATGCGCACATACCGCCCGATGGCAGCACCGCGGGACGCGCGGAGATGTTCACGATCCAGCCGCGCACCGCTTGAGTTGCCAGATCTGGCTGGGCTCGCTGAGCTGCCTGAGTCGGCTGGGCTCGCTGAGCTGCCTGAGCTGGCTGAGCTGCGTGCGTGCTCTTCGTCTCGGCGCTCGCCCGTGTTCGCCGCATCGCGCGCACCGCCTCGCGGCACGCAAGAAAGCAACTCACCGTGTTCATGCACCACATCGCCTCGAAGTCGGCCAGCGTCGTCTCCGTCAGCGGTTTCATGTCAAATCCACCGGCGCAGTGAATCGAGCCATCGAGTCGCTCGAGCGCCGCATACGCCGCCGTCACCGCTCGTTCATCCGCGAGATCGACCACCACATTTGTGATGCGGCCACGCGCGCTCGCACCTGTCGTCGGCGCCGCTTGACCCGCCGCGCGCGCAGTCTCTGTCTTCCCCGAGTTCGCCTGGTTCGTCGGCGCCACGCGATCAAGCACCACCACATGTGCGCCGCGCTCAGAGAGCGCTCGCACGACCGCCGCGCCAAGCGCCCCCGCCCCACCGGTCACCGCATAGACACGCCCATTCAACGGCGCACTGCTCACTTGCGTCGCATCGTTCGACATGCAGCCGAGCATACGGGCTACGATCCGCGTCCCATGACCGCACCGGATGCCAAGCCAAGTGTCACGCCGCCTTCAAAGGCGCCGTCGATGGACGAGATCGTCTCCCTCTGCCGACGCCGCGGCTTCATCTTCGGCTCAAGCGAAATCTACGGCGGCATCAACGGTTTCTGGGATTACGGCCCGCTCGGCACCGAGCTCAAGCGCAATCTCAAGAACGCGTGGTGGGAGGACATGGTGCTGCGCGAGCTCATCGGCCCCGACGGCAAGCCCGTCGACATCGTCGGTGTCGATTGCACCATCATCATGAATCCGAAGGCGTGGGTCGCTTCCGGCCATGTCGGCGGCTTCAACGATCCGATGGTCGATTGCCGCGAGTCGAAGCTGCGCTATCGCGCCGATCATCTCATGGTGCTCGGGGCGGTCGAAGCCGGCGCGCGCCTCTGCGTCTTCGTCGAGAACGATGCGGACTCGCTCGCCCGCGCGGAGAAGTCGCTCACCAAGTACGAGAAGCGCGACTCACTCGACGCAACTCGCCATCTGGTGCGACCGTTCACAGCGCTCAGCGCCGAAGAGCGCGCCCGCGCCGTCGGTCCCGACGCAAAGGAGACGGGCACGCTCACGGAGCCGCGCCAGTTCAACCTCATGTTCGAGACCTTCGTCGGCGCCATTCGCGACGATGACGCGCGTGCATACCTGCGACCCGAGACCGCGCAGGGCATCTTCGTCAACTTTCAGAATGTGCTCGACTCGACACGCGTACGACCGCCCTTCGGCATCGCGCAGATCGGCAAGGCCTTTCGCAACGAAGTGACGCCGCGCAACTTCACTTTTCGCAGTCGCGAGTTCGAACAGGCGGAGATCGAGTTCTTCATTCATCCGTCGATGGCGAACGACTGGTACGCATTCTGGCGCGATCAGCGCTATCGCTGGTGGCAATCAGTTGGTCTGGCCGGCGACAATCTCACGCTGCGCGAGCACGGTCGCGACGAATTGGCGCACTATGCGAAGGAAGGCGCGGGCTGCTGCGATGTGGAGTACCGCTTCCCTTTCACGGCGCCTGGCTTCGGCGAACTCGAAGGCGTCGCGCATCGCAGCGACTACGACCTGCGTCAGCACGCGGAACACAGCGGCAAGCGCGACAAGCTGAAGTACTTCGATCAGGAGCGCAACGAGCGCTACTTCCCCCATGTGATCGAGCCCTCCGGCGGCATGGATCGCGGCACGCTCGCGTTGCTCTGCGAGGCGTACACGCCGGATCCGTCGCGACCGAGCGGCGTCGTCATGAAGTTTCATCCGCGCATGGCGCCGGTCAAGGCCGGCATCTTCCCGCTGGTCAACAAGGACGGCATGCCGGAAGTCGCCGACGCGCTCGCGCGTCAGCTTCGCAAGCGCTGGCCCATTGAGTTCGATCCGAAGCAGTCGATCGGCAAGCGCTATGCGCGCATGGACGAGGCCGGCACGCCGTATTGCTTCACGATCGACGGCGAGTCGCTCACCGCGCAGACTGTGACCGTGCGCCACCGCGACACGCAGGCGCAGGAGCGCATCGCCATCGACTCCGTGGAGTCATGGCTCGCCGAGCGACTCGGCGTCTAACCGACGGCTCGCGGCCCGGTGCCGCTTGATCAACTCGCCTCATAGGCTGCGACCATGTCCGGTGCGCGTCAACGCATCCCGTTCCTTTCCGGCGAGTGGCGTGAGCTCGTGATCGCGAACTTCAAGGTCGATCCCGCGCGGCTCGCACCGCGCGTGCCAGTGGGAACGGAGCTCGATCTCTTTGAGGGCCGCGCGCTCGTGAGTCTCGTGGGCTTCCGCTTTCTGCGCACGCGCCTGCTCGGCGTGCCGATTCCGTGGCATGTGAACTTTGCGGAAGTGAATCTCCGTTTCTATGTGAGGCGACGGTTGCCCGACGGCAGCGTGCGACGCGGCGTCACTTTTGTGCGCGAACTGGTGCCGCGCCGCGCGATTGCTGTCGTTGCCCGGCGCCTTTACGACGAGCCCTATGTCGCGGTGCCCATGCGATACCGCGTCGACCACGAGATCGAGCTTCGCAACGCGGGCTACCACCGCGCCATTGATCTCGTGCCCGGTGCTGGAACACTGAGGTCCGCAGCGTATGCATGGCAGATCGGCGGACGGACGATGGCACGCGCTCAAGGCGACGATGCGCGGCGAACCGTGCCTTCCTGCACAAGGCGGCGAAGAAGAGTTCACCATCGAACACTACTGGGGCTACACGGCGCGGCGCAACGGCACCAGCCACGAGTACGAGGTGCGACATTCACCATGGCGCGTCTGGCGCGCCACCAACTCGACGATCGACATCGATCCCGGCAAGGTGTATGGCGAAGCATGGTCGGACTTGCTCGATCGTCCGCCCACCGCCGTCATGGTCGCAGAGGGCTCACCCATTCGCGTCTTCGTCGGACAACGCGTCGCGCATGCACCGCGGTGCGTGGACGACGCGGCAATGACCGACTGCTCGCAGCGCGCGCTCGCGGAGTGATCGCGCGACCGCTCACGGGAATTGCAACACGCTGCGCATCCGCTCCGTATCGTCTGGCGATGCGGCAGCATTGGCCTGCTTCAACTCGATTGCTCAGAGTCCGGCGCGCTCGATCATGGCGAGCAACGCCAGCACAGCTGAAGTCACTCGTCACGGCGCTCGCTCTGCTGTTCGCGACCAATGCGTTGGCCGACGGCAAGGCGTATGTGCGCGAGCAGGTGCCGCCCGGTGTTCCATACCAGCGCGCGTTCATCATGCATGAGGCGGGCATGCAAACCATGGTGCTGCAGACTGCAGTGGCCCTACCGGTCGCAGTGGCGATGCCGGTGGCGGTGCCCGCTCGCTCGATCAGCGCGCCGACGCAAGCAAGTGACACGACGAGCGCAACACTCGGCTGGGTGGTGCCGCTACCGAGCGTTCCCGAATTCATCGAACTGACGCCGAACCACGCGGAACATCTCTTCTACAAACTCGATGCGATGACGCGTCCATCAGTCACGCACATCAGCGAGTGGTTGCTGCTCGCCCTCGCGTTCCTGCTCCTGTGCGCGCTCGTCGGAGGAGTCGTCGTACTCATAGTGCGAGGGCTGCGCGGCGGATTCAGCTCGCCAGTCCACAAGTCGAGAACGGTCACCATCGCGATGTTCGGATTCGTCGGACTGCTGCTGTTTGCGGTGATCCTGCCTGCGCTCGGAACAGCGGGCGGCGGTGGAGGCGTCGAAGTCATCACCTCCGAACAGATCGGCGTCTTTGATGCCTCCGTCGTGAAGGCAACCAGCAGCAACGATCTCGTCTCATGGCTCAACGAACATGGATTCACCTTCACTGAAGGCGATCGCCCCGTGCTCGACGAGGCGATTGCCGCCGGATGGTGCTTCGCTGTTGCCATCGTGCGCGACGACATGCGCGATCGATTCGAATCAGGCACCGGCGCTCGACTCATCGATCCGCTGGTGATGCGATTCGCCGCGGCCGAACCGACTTACCCGCTTGCGCTAACGGGAACAATCGGCAGCGACACGGAGATCCTGATCTACCTGCTGACCGATGTGAAGCGCGACTCGCGCCAACGCCTTCCGCTGCGCGCGGCGCACACAATCACGGGCGAGTCCATCGAGCGGCTCTTGCACGAGTCGCTGCCGATGACCACGAATCCATCGATGTGGCTCTGCAAGTTCAAAGGCACGCTCACACCCGCCGAGATGAAGACGGACCTCGTGTTCGCGCCGTCGGCCGATCTCGCGCCCTCTCGCGAACACCTGGTGCGCTGGTAGAAGTCACACTCGCCATGCGCGACGCTGCGCCTTCGCCGCACACCTGCCCCGCCTGCGGGCACGCACAGATCTCTGCTGCGACGCACTGTCCCGAGTGCGGCCTCTCGCGTGAGGAACACCACTACGCAACTCGCGTTGTCATGCGTCAGCGAGCTCGACGCATGCTTGGCGGGTTCCTTCTTCTCTTCGCACCGATCCCGTTCGCAATCGTGGTTCTTCTGCGACTCGGCTCGAACGAAGTGAACGCCGCCTCCAGGGCGAACTCCACGGCCGTGCCTTCGGTCATTCAACTCTGGTGGGTGCTCTTCGCGCTGCTCGCTTGCATGCCCGCGATCATCACCGCCGTGATCCTCGCCGTCCGACGATCACGGGCAGGTCGAGCATGATTCGATCGATGGCGAACGGCGTGTTGATTCTCTTCTCGCCGAGCGGCGTGATCGGTCGTGACCGCTATGTCGCGCTCGGTCTGGTCTTCTTCGCCATCAAGTTTCCGATCGACTGGATCGTGGCGCACCAATTCGGCGTGCGGTGGACACCGCTCAGCTATCTCATCTGGCCCGGACACGACACGCTGGCGCTCTGGCAACTGCCGCCGAGCGACCGCATGCTCGCGATCGCGCTGCTAGTGTAGTGTTGCAATATTGATGCAACATATGTGCGGCTGGCGGGTACTGCTCCAATACAGGAGCAGCACCATGCGAGTCGCGGTGGCCATCACGCTTTCGGACGAGGAACGCAAGACCCTGCGG
>Ga0163153_10000329_pt1 | contig 85282 bp, 71 predicted proteins | sample OliLakLV19MP6IB1_FD_148629 | JGI IMG/M metagenome (GOLD analysis project Ga0163153, IMG submission 148629) | Freshwater microbial mat bacterial communities from Lake Vanda, McMurdo Dry Valleys, Antarctica - Oligotrophic Lake LV.19.MP6.IB-1 | ecosystem: Environmental > Aquatic > Freshwater >...
TCACTCGACAACCCTCAGCTTCGCGAACTTCAGCGCCAGCTTCTTCTGGCCGACTTCTTTAAAAAAGACCACCGCCCGCGCCTGATCCCCGACGCCTTCCATCGACAGGACCTTGCCTTCGCCGAACTGTTCGTGCTCCACCACCACGCCCGGGACGATGCGTCCCCCCTCGGTTTCGTCGTACACGACTCGGCGATCGCCGGATTTGGCCGGCTTCGGCTTGGGCTTCGGGGTCGTGAGGCTCTCGCGGTAATAATGTGGATCCAGCCGCTCGTAGGCGATGGAGCGCTTTTCGGTGACCTGGAACCGGTTAGGCTTCTGTTCGAGCGTCTCGCCGGCCTCGGTGAGCAGCACGCTGGCGTCCACCTCTTCCAGAAACCGACTCCGGATACTCGACGTCGTCTCGCCAAACCGGAACCGGCTCCGCGCGAACGACAGAAACAGGTGCGCCTTGGCGCGGGTCGCGCCGACATAAAACAGCCGGCGCTCTTCCTCCAGCTCCTTCCGCTCCTGCGAGGCATTCGCCAGCGGAAACAGGCCCTCCTCCAGGCCGGCGACAAAAACCACTTCGAATTCGAGTCCCTTCGACGCATGCAGCGTCATCAGCGTCACCCGCTCGTCGCGGCTGTCGGTCGCGTCTTGGTCGGTAAACAGCGACACCTGCTGCAAGAATGAACTGAGCGACGCCGCATCCCGCTCCTGCGCGGTGAATTCGGCGATGGCGTTGATGAGCTCCTGAACGTTTTCCCATCGGACCAGCCCTTCCTGGGTACCTTCGTCGCGCAGGTCGGCCAGGATGCCGGTTTCCTTGATCAGGTCGCGCGCGACGGCGTCCGCCGGCTCGGTGAATGCCCGCTGCATGTAGGGCTTGACCATGTCCCGAAACGCCCCGACCAGCGTCTGGGTCCGCGTCGTCAGGCCTACTTCCGTCAGCCGTTCCAGCGCCTCCCAGGCGGAAATCCCCTGACGCTCGGCAAATGCAAACAACTCGTCCTGGGTCTTCGCTCCGATGCCGCGCACAGGGTAATTGATCACCCGCCGGAGGCTCGCCACGTCGTTCGGGTTGACGGCCAGCCGCAAGTAGGCCAGCACGTCTTTGATCTCTCGTCGCTGGTAAAACGACGTGCCCCCAACCACCCGGTATGGGATGCCGCCGCGGCGGAGCGCATCTTCGAGCGAACGGCTCTGCGCGTTCGTCCGGTATAGGACCGCAAAATCCGTGTGCCTGTAGCCGGCGCGTACGCCCAGGTCGCGGATGCGTCGCTCGATCTTCTGCGCCTCGTCCTTCTCCGACACCGCCTCCATCAACACGATGGGCGTGCCGTCTCCGTTCTCCGTCCAGAGCGTCTTTTCGAGCTGGTCCTTGTTATGGCCGATGATCGAGTCCGCCAGGCGCAGGATACGCTTCGACGAGCGGTAACTCTGTTCGAGCCGGATGGTGGACGCGTTCGGATAGTCGCGCTGAAACGATAGGATATTGCCGATGTCCGCCCCACGAAACGCGTAGATACTCTGCGCGTCGTCGCCAACGACGCAGATATTCCGATGCCGATCCGCCAGGGTTTTCGTCAGCAGGTACTGGGCGCGGTTCGTATCCTGATACTCATCGATGTGGATATACGTCCACCGGTTCTGGTACTTCTCCAGAATGTCCGCCCGGAGCCGAAACAGCTCGATGGGTTTGATCAGGAGATCGTCGAAGTCCATGGCGTTTGCCCGCTTCAGCGTCTCGACATAGGGTTTGTAGATGCGCGCGGCGAGGTCCTGCTGCGCCGTCGCCGCCAGCCGCTGGTACTCCTCGGGGCTGACCATATGGTTCTTGGCGCTCGAGATCAAGAACAACATCGAGCGCGGGCTGAACTGGCGCGTGTCCATGTTCAGCGAACCCATCAGCTCCCGGATGATCCGTTCGGCGTCCTCGGTGTCGTAGATCGAGAAGTCCCGCGTATACCCCAGCGCCTCGGCCTCTACCCGCATCATGCGCGCGAAGATCGAGTGGAACGTCCCCATCCACATCCCGCCGGCCAACTCGGGGCCTACAAGCTTCTCCACCCGATCTTTCATCTCCCGCGCCGCCTTGTTGGTGAACGTGAGCGAGAGGATCTGATAGGGCCGCGCCTTGTTGAGGGCGAGCAGATAGGCGATGCGGTGCGTGAGCGTGCGGGTCTTCCCCGACCCCGGGCCGGCCACGATCATCACCGGCCCGTCCGTCGCCCGAACCGCTTCCTGCTGCCGCTCGTTGAGTCCCTGGAGAATCTGGTCTGCCTGGATCGACGGCGCCGGCGTTGCCTCGGCGTCGAATTCCAATCGAAATTGCCGCATGAATCGGTGACCACAAATGGTTAAAGCGAAGGGACTGCAAGATACCGAAAAACGTGCAAGGTTCAATGCGCGCGGATCATTGTAGATGATTTGAAGGTGAGCATCCTGCATCGCGTTTCCTGCATCCCTATCGCCGATCCCACCCATGACGAATCGCCTCCGCCTCGCCAGCCTGCTCCTGCTTCTCGCCGGCCCGGCGGGCGCCCAGAACGCGGCATTCGACGCCCTCCCCGTGCCGGCGCCGACCGCCTACCGCTCGGCCTCGGGCGCGCCCGGCGAACACTACTGGCAACAGCGGGCCGACTACCGGATCGAGGCCGTGCTCGACCCTGTCACTCATCGCATCGAGGGGACCGTCACCATCCTCTACACCAACAACAGCCCCCACGCGCTCGACTATCTCTGGCTCCACCTCGACCAGAATCTCTTCGCCCCGAACAGCCGGGGCGCGCGACTGCACGGGGCGGACTCCCGATGGCGCGGGGCCTTCGAGGGCGGCGGGATGACCGTCGACGCCGTCACGGTCTCGATCAACGGCGAACTCGCGGCCATCGAACCGGAAATCGATGACACCCGCCTCCGCATCCCTCTCCAGACCCCCCTGCTCCCGGGCGGCGCGGTCGCGGAGGTATCCATGGATTTCGCCTTCGTAGTCCCCGAACACGGAGCCGACCGCATGGGACGGCTCGATGTCGAACAAGGCCCCCTCTACCAGATCGCCCAATGGTACCCCCGCATGGCCGTCTACGACGACGTGGAGGGATGGAACGCCATGCCGTACCTGGGCCAGGGAGAATTCTACCTGGAATACGGCGATTTCGACGTGTCGCTGACAGCCCCGAGCGACTTCCTTGTTGTCGCCACCGGCGAGTTGGCCAACCCGGAAGAGGTCTACACGGATGAACAGCGCCGGCGCCTCGAACGAGCCATGACGAGCGACGAAACGATTGCGATCGTCGAACCCGGCGAGGTGGGTCGGCGGGAAAGCCGCCCCGGAGGCGAAGGCCTCCTCACCTGGCGCTTCCTGGCCTCGAACGTACGCGACTTCGCCTGGGCGGCGTCGCCGGCTTTTATCCTCGACGCCGCCAGCTACAACGGCATCCTCCTCCTCTCCGCCTATCCCCGAGAAGGCCTGGGCACCACCCGCGCCCCCGGCTGGGAACGCGCCACCGACTACCTCCGCCACGCGCTCAAGCACCACGCTGAGACCTGGCATCCCTACCCTTACCCGACGGCCATCACTGTCGCCGGCCGCGTCCGCGGCATGGAATATCCGATGGTGATCTTCTGCGCCCTCGACGACCGCGGACAGGAGCTCTACGGCGTCACCGACCACGAGATCGCCCACACCTGGTTTCCCATGCTCGTCGGCTCCGACGAACGCCGCTACGGCTGGATGGACGAAGGCTTCGCGACGTTCATCACCTACTTCACCAACCGCGCCATGTACGGCGACGCCGCCGAACGCCTCGCCTGGGCGTCGCCGGAGTACGTCGCCGACCAGATGCGCGCCCCCCTCGCCGCCCAACCTTCCATGATGCCCGCCGACCACATCCAGCGCGAAGCGGTCGGCTTCCTGTCCTACCGCAAGCCGGCCTTCGGTCTGTTGCTCCTCCGGGAATACATCCTCGGGCCGGACCGCTTCGACGCCGCGTTTCGCACCTACATCGCGCGCTGGGCCTACCGCCATCCCCAGCCGGCCGACTTCTTCCGGACGATCGAGGACGCCACGGGAGAGGACCTCACCTGGTTCTGGCGGGGCTGGTTCTACGGTTCAGCCGCGTTCAACCCCTCCCTCGAACCCACCGAGGCCGCCGGCCGGCAAAGCCCGCCCACCTTCGCCATCCACCAACCGAACGGCGTCCTCCTCCCTATCGATGTTCGCTTCGAATATGTGGACGGCACCTCCGAAACGATGCGTCTCTCCGTCGACGGGTATGCGCAACAGGACTACATCGTTGTCGTCGCCCGAGCCGCCGAGCTCCGCTCGGTCCACATCGATCCGGACCACCTCCTGCCAGATGTAGATCGTTCGGACAACCAGTGGCCTCGCTAAAAGAGCTGGAGATCTCTTCGGCCTGTCTGCGTTCCGCTTCACTTTATCTCGGGAAATCCTATCTTGGGCCGGCTTCAGCGATCACCCTACCCTCGGCCCCATGACCACGCTCGTTTTTGTCCTCCGCGGTTTGTTTGGAATCGCGGTACTTGTCGGCATCGCGTACGCCTGCTCGTCGAATCGCCGGCAAGTAAACTGGCGTCTGGTCGGGGTAGGCATCTTGCTCCAACTCGGATTTGCGCTCGTGGTGCTGAAAACAGCCCCCGGCCGAGCGTTATTCGAATTCGTCGGAAGCGTCTTCGCGCGCGTCCTCAGTTTCACGTCTGAAGGCTCGCGCTTCATCTTCGGCCCGCTCGGCATCGCTCCGGGCCAGGACGGCTCCATTGGCTACATCTTCGCGTTTCAAGTGCTGCCCACGATCATCTTCTTCGGCGCGCTGATGGGCATGTTGTATTATCTAAAACTCGTCCAACCCGTCGTGCGCGGTATCGGCGTCTTTATGGCACGGACGATGAAGATCTCCGGCGCCGAGTCGCTGGCGACCGCTGCGAACGTGTTTATCGGTCAGACGGAAGCCCCACTGGTCATTCGCCCCTACATACAGGCCATGACGCGGAGCGAGCTCATGACACTCATGACCGGGGGGATGGCCACGATCGCCGGCGGCGTGCTGGCCTCCTACATCCTGTTTCTGGGGGGAGATGACCCCGCCCAGCAGGCTTTTTTCGCGGGGCACCTCCTCTCGGCTTCGATCATGAGCGCGCCGGCAGCCATTGTGATGGCCAAAATCATGGTGCCTGAAACCGAAGCACCCTCCACGACAGGACACATAGAGATGGAAGTGCCCGTCCAGGGCTCCAACGTCCTCGAAGCCACGGCCGACGGCGCAGCGGAAGGCCTCAAGCTGGCGCTCAACGTCGCGGCCATGCTGTTGGCCTTTATCGCGCTCCTCGCGATGCTAAACTACCTATTGGGCCTGGCTGGCCGGCCGGTTCTATTCGGGTGGGAGGCCTACGATCTGAACGCGGTCATCGCTTCATGGACCAACGACCGCTTCACGGCGCTGTCCCTCCAGTCGATCTTTGCGTTTATCTTTGCCCCTATCGCCTGGGCGATGGGTGTGCCGACTAATGAAGTGCTGCTCTTTGGTTCGTTGCTGGGTGAAAAAATCGCGGTGAACGAGTTTATCGCCTACCTGTCCCTCGGCAACCTGAAAGCTGTCTTGAGCGAGCGTACAACGATCATTGCCGCCTACGCGCTCTGCGGATTCGCCAACTTCTCGTCGATCGCCATCCAGATAGGCGGCATCGGGGGCATTGCACCGGAGCGCCGTAGCGATGTGGCGAAGCTGGGCATTCAGGCGGTCATCGGAGGCGCGCTGGCGTCGTGGATGACGGCCACCATCGCCGGCATGCTCATCGGGTGAGCGGAGGGGTTCAGCCTTCCGAGGTAGAGTTACTGAAGGAGATGCGAAAGCGCGCCCAGGCCGGCACGGGTTGCCAGTCCTTCTTCACCATGAGATACGCCGGCAGCCATCGCATGCGTGTCGTCGCCTCCATCGCGATCTGGTCGAGCACGGGGTGAACCCCTTCGATCAACTCCACGGAGAACGGCGTCCCCTCGGCGTCTAGCCGCACCTGGAGCACGACGGCACCTCCTATTCCCTGTTCGCGCAGACTATCCGGATACACCACTGGGACGTCGGTGCCCAGCTCGAGACGGGCGCGGGGTTCGCGGAAGAACCGGGCGAGGTGTTTGTATGCCCTACGCTTAAACGTCTCCACGTCCTGCACCGGGTCGTTCGTAAACGTCACTCCGGGCAACATCGGCTTGATTTCGGCCTCGAAGAGCGAGTCGACAATCACGGGTTCGTTGCGAAACAGCCGGATCAGGCTGCGCTTCACGGCCCGCTCGAACTGCGACCGGTCGTTGCGGCGCAGCGCCGCCATCTCGCCAGGCGCCAGGAAAACCACATCCTCGTCGGTCAACGCCATGTCGTCGAGCGTTTCCATCCTCGGATAGAACCCGCTCGTATCCTGGCCGGCCAGCCACCAGCGTTCACCGACGCCCTCCCAGCCTGCGGGCGGGCCATACTCGATGCCGGAGTCCGTCGTACAGCCGGCGTACAGGAACAGCGCGATCAACACCACCAGAGGGGTACGTACCGGGAGATACTTCATGGATATACGAAGGCCTCGAAGGCAACACAGTGCACGTGGGACACCTAGAAGACCCTCGGACGGGCTGAAGGTTGCCTTCGCCTCAATCGACGTATCAGGGTAGATTACTTTCAGAAAGCGCATTGGCCAGCCGCACAAAATACTGTCGGCGATCCATCGCCACCACGCGCACCTCGCTCCCCGCCGCGATAAACTCTCCTTCGGTCCGCACTTCGATACGCCGGCCGTCGATCTCGACGATGCCCGTGGGGCGAAGTGGCGTAACCGCCACACCCTTCTGCCCGAGCACCCGCGACCGGTCCTCGCTTTCCCGCGCGATCAGCTGATCATCCCGACGCAGGCTCGTCGCCAGAATAAACCGATCCCACGCGCCCGTCTGCCATAGCCAATAAAATAACCCTCCGATCACAACCGAGGAGCCCACAAAAGCAACCGCGCCCCCACCGATCCCATATTCGACGAACGTATGGCCAACCGCAAAGAGAATGAACAACATCCCGATGATTCCAACCACATTAAAGCCTGGCACCAGGTAGACCTCAACCAGGATCAGGCTGATGCCAATGGCGACCAGAGCTATGGGGATCAGGAATTCCAATGGGGTTCGGATTTGGTGGCGCGTGTGGAGGTCGGGGGGTGTGTACGGGCTACGCACGGGATGTTTCACGGCCATCGCCGACCGCCGCGACCTGCTGTACCTCGACGCGGCTGCCACGCACACTGACCACGCGCACGGCGCTGCCGGCTAGAATGTACTCGCCCGAAGTCACAACATCCACACGTCGGGTCTGCTCTCCAACCAAAAGCTCAATCATGCCCGATGGACGCAGCGGCGTGAGCGCGCGCCCCGTGGCCCCGAGCCACTCTTCATGGGTATCGGCCGATGTATAGCCATCGGCGCTGGAGAGCTCTGGGGCAAGCACAAGCCTGTTGAACCGTTGAGACTGTGGGAGGAATCGACCGACCGAAAAAATCAACACCACCAGAAGCACCATCGTCACGGCCATAGTCGCGATGGCGGACGTGAGCGACGTCGCATCCGGGAAAGAAAAGCCGACATTGCCTACAAGCGCCGCAAACAACGAACCCACCACCAGAATGAGGCCGGCGATCCCGGCCACTCCGAAGCCGGGTAGGACAAAGATCTCCGCCACCAACAGCACTACCCCGATGCCAAACAGGACGATCTCCCAGCTCTCGACGAGGCCCAGCATGTAACTCGGCGCAAAAAACAGCGCCGCACCGACGGCGGCCGCCAGCCCGGCAAACCCGATACCGGGCGATTGCAACTCGAAGTACAATCCGCCCATCATCATCAACATCAGAAGCGACTGCAATACCGGCGACCCCAGGAATCGGAGCACGCGCTCTGTCCGCGAGGCATGGTGGTTCACCGTCCGCTCCGCTTCTACCCCGAGTGCCGCCAGGACAGTGTCCAGGTTCTCCACCACCGCATCCGCCACGCCAAACTGCAGGGCTTCATTGGACGAGAGGGTGAGTAATTCGCCGGCCTTGGAGATCCCCTCGATAGCCAGCGAGTCATCCACCATGGCTTCTGCGATCCGTGGATCGCGGCCGTTGGCCTCAGCGGTCGCACGCATCAACCCGCGCATATAACTCTGGTATTTCTCCGCCGCCACGGCCCCCGTGCCCCCTTCAACCACCGTCGCCGCGCCGATGGACGCGCCAGGAGCCATCACGATCCGGTCTGCCGCATACGAAATCAGCGCGCCGGCCGACGCCGCATTTTTGTCGATATACGCGACCGTCGGAACCGAAGTCTCCAGGATCGTCTTGCGGATCTTGTCCGCCGCATCCACCAACCCTCCGAAGGTATCGATATGGTAGACGATCACGGATGCGTCTGCCGCTTCAGCTTCTGCCGTTGCACGCGCGATATAATTCGCCAGCGCGCTATCGATCATCTCCTCCACTGGTACCACAAACGCCGGCCCTGAACCCAGGGCCTCGGAGAAAATGGCGGGGGTAGATGGCTGGGCCTGCACCGGTGCCCGAAATCCCAGGGCGCCAAGCGCCGTCAGGGCCACAAAAAACCAATGCCGCATACCTTTCATGAGCGTTCCAGTCAGCTGAATGAATCTGCTATCAGGTACGCGGATGGGGCATGCTAAGATTCACCTCGACACCAGGATCCATACGCCAGGTTCTGGACGAGGGATTTGTGTCGGGACTCAATACTCGGTAATCACGGGCGTCCCTTCGTGTACGAGCGCCCACAACTCATCCATCTGCTCATTACGGATCGCAATACAGCCTTGCGTCCAATTTGTACCACCTCCGGTCCCGCTCCCATGGATCTCGATCCAACCGCCGAGCTGGGTATCCATGGGTGGAACATCCCCGCGTTGCTCGGCGCGGTGGATGGCATCGCGCTGTTCCTTCGAAATCAGCCCATCCCGGTACCCCCGCTCGGCGTCCTCCGCATTCGGGTAGTTGAGCACAAAGGCCTTGTAAAACTTACTGTTCGGATTTTTGGATACTACGAAAAAGGTACCCTCCGGCGTACGCCAGTCGTCGGGCGAACTCACATTCCCACGTCGAATCTTGTCCGAAACGACGTTGGCCCCGAAGTCGGCCGGCAACTTGCGCACAAGCTCGGTCCCGCGATACACGTAAACAGCCTTCCTCTGTTTCGAGACCCGGATCCAGGTATTCGAGATGGACGCGGTGGGTACGTACCCCTGTTCGCCCCCGCGTGTGCGGACCTTACTCCACGTAGGATTGCGTTCGAGCATCACCAATGGCTCACGGAAGGGCAGGGCGAGGTAAGCCTGCGCCGTGTTCGGGGCGTGATGCAGCATCTCGTCCCGCGCGATGGTGTAGTAGAGCCGTTTGGCGTCCGCGAACTCATCGTCCGCGACAAAACGTCCGGAGAGCGCGGTCGTAACCAGGATCAGCAGGTGGATCGTCGTCCAGATCATCATGGAAAATCCTAAGGCGGGCAGGGAGTTAGCAGAGGAAGTAAATCTAATACTCGACCTAAATCTAGGCGATGTACGCCCAAACGACAAGTAGGCGATGGAAAAACGCCCTATTTCGTTTCAAACCTGTCATTGTGCGTTACGCACGCCTCGTACGCCTCGACGACGCCGGCGATGCGCGGTGCGGTGATGCGTTGAACGACGGACTTCACCGCGTCGATGGCATTCTCTGGAGCAAATGAAGTACCAACAGCGGCCAGCGTCTCGATATCGCCTCCTGAATCGCCGATGTACGCGATGTCCGTGAGCGAAACGTTCAACTGCTCGGCCATCCAGGCCATCCCGATTCGTTTGCCGATCCCTTCGGGCAACACGTCGATCGAAACGCGGGTGTGGTGAACGGTCAACCGCGGGTGGTGACGTGCGACGCGTTCTTCTACGACGGGCAACCAGCGGATGATTTCCGCGGGGTCCGGACTGATCATCCCGGGCTGGGTGCGCTTCGCGAAATCGAACAACAGGGAAGTGCCAGGGATGCAGTGCGCTATCATCCAGCGACCGAGCGCCTCCACTTCCTCGCGGAGTTCATCCGAGAAAGACGGATGCCAGACCACCCGGGCCGAAATCGGGTCAAACATCCCTCCCCCGCTTTCAAAAATAACGGGCACCACCAGTCCAAGCGTCTGACTGAGGGCTTCCACATACGGAAACGGCCGGCCTGAACACAGGCTAAATGCGGGATATCGGCCGGACGAGCCAATGCGTCCGCCGGAACGGGCTAGTTTCGCGAGTCGGTTTATAGAGGGCAGGTGAAAGGCCTGATACGGCTCGCCCACGCACCCGTCTATATCGGACACAAAGAGCCGGACGGGGGTAGGTGCGTCAGCGGTCATGCAGGGGTCATCCGGCCGATTTGAGGACTTCGCTCAACTCGGCGAGCAGGGCGTCCGAAATACCCATCGAGCTGAATCCCCCGTCGTTGTACAGGTTCTGCATTGTTACCATTCGCGTCAGATCGCTCAATAGCGTAACCGTATAGTCGGCGCAGCTCTTTGCATCCGGATTGCCGAGTGGGGACATCCGCTCCGCGAACTCAAACAGGGCATCGAAGCCGGCGATGCCCGAGCCGGCGACGGTGCGCGTGGGGCCCTGGGAGATGGAATTGAGGCGGATGCCGCGTTTCCCGAGCCGATAGCCGAACGAGCGAACGATGCTCTCGAGCAGCGCCTTCGCATCGCCCATTTCCGAATACGACGAAAATACCCGCTGGGCCCCGATATACGTCAATGTCACGATGGAGGCCTTATCGGCCAGGGCCCCGGTCTCGAGGCTATGATGGATGCATCGGTGCAGGCTGATGGCCGAGATGTCCAGCGTTTTCTGGTACCACTCGTAGTTGAGGTCCTCGTACGGGCGATTTTTGCGCACATTGAGCCCCATCCCGATCGCATGTACGATAAAATCGATGCCGCCATACTGCGCTTTCGCCTGCTCGAACAGCGACTTGAGGTCCTCATCACTCGTCGCGTCCGCCCAGATGAGGGGGCTGCCGGTCTGTTCGGCCAGCTTGTCTACCGTCCCGATTCGTTTGGCAACCGGAGCATTCGAGAGGATAAACGTCCCTCCTTCTTCGTGAACGCGTTCAGCGATCGCCCAGGCGATGCTTCGTTCTTCAAGTGCGCCGAAGATGATCCCTTTTTTACCAGTGAGCAGGCCATAGCCTTTCTTTTCCATATCGACATCGAGGATTGATCGCGTGGGGTTGCTAACATCAAACTTAGGACGCCGGCGCCTGACATCCTACCCGGGCACAAGCCAGCCCCTTGAAATTCACCGTCAATCTAAATGCTGCCCGGCACAACATCCTGAACGCTCGTCAGGTACGTCAGCAGCTCCGCATGAATGCGCCCGTTGGACGCTGCCATCTGCCGATCGAACAGGCGGCCCGGCTCGTCGCGGTAGTTGGTAGCGCGCCCGCCCCCCTCGGCGACCAGCACCACCCCGGCGGCAAGATCCCAGGGCATGACACCGGTCTCCAGGAAGGCATCAAAACGGCCGCAGGCCACATATGCCAGATCGGTGGCCGACGAACCGGAGCGCCGAACCCCGCGCGAGTCGTGTAATAACCGGCCCAGGATATCGAAAAAAGCACGTGATTGATCAAACCGGGCATACGGGAAACCGGAAACGAGCAGGCTCTCGTTCACAGTAGCCCGCGTGCTAACGTTCGCCCGCCGACCGTTCAAATACAGGCCCTGCCCAGTCACCGCGGTAAATAGCTCGTCCCGCGATACTTCGTACACGACCCCCACCACGGGCATCCCGTCCACGACCAGGCCGATGCTGACCGCATAGGGCGAGACGCCGTGGGCGAAATTGGTGGTGCCGTCGACAGGATCTACGATCCAACGCCAGCCGGCTACCTGCCGTGCCGCTTCCTCGAAGTCCGTACCCTCCTCGCCCAACAGAGTCGAAGCCGGGAAGGCATCCAGCAAGCGACGCGTAATGAGGGCCTGCGACGCCACGTCGACCTCAGTGACAAGGTCGTGCGCGGCTTTCTCGCGAACCTGACCTTCTCGAAGCCGACCCGCACTGGCGGCAACGAGCCGGCCCGCTTCGAGGGCCGCCTGCGTGGCCACGTCGCAAGCCCGGCGGTATAATTCAGGGTCCGTGTGGGTACCGAGGGATGTGTTCACAGATTCTATTCGTTAGAAATGAAGCATTGACGTACGTTTGGGGGCCGGCGCGCAACCGTTGTTCGATCGCTCGGTTCAACGCGGCATCCTCACTACTTCGCGTATCAGGACGATGAAGCGACTCTTTACCCAGTCCGTTTGCCCACAGGCCGCGCTGGTGCTTGTATTGACCGCGGCTGCCGGCTGCGGAAGCGAGGCGACACCCCCGGGCCAGGCGGTATATGCCACCTACGGGAATCTATCCAACCAGGATAGGGCAGAACGGGATTCCGTACTGACGGCGTTTGCCTCAGCGGACACCGAACCGATCCGCCGCGCGTTTCAGCAACTGGCGCTGGCCGAGTTCACCCGCTACTTTCGAACGGAGCAACTGGATAAAAACGAGTACCTGGTCGCGTTTCGCGAACGAACCGTCCGGCACAGCGGCCTGCCCGGCTCCCGGCGCTTCGACCTGGTGGAGGAGGACTCATCCGGGATGTTCGAATTCGGGTTCTTCGAGCAGTTCGTGTCCGCGAACGTCGAAACCCAGGACCCACGCGACCTCGCCGAATACCTCTTGCTGGCCGATCCGCCCTACCTGATGCCGCAAAACTACGAGGCGTATTTCTACAGGATGAAGCCGGACTCGCTTATGGGCGATGGCCTGGCCCGCGTGTTTGAAGTGCGTGCTCGCCCCGAATCGGGCGATGGAAAGAACATCCGACGCGTTCGCCTCTTTGTCGATTCCGCGTCGAACGCGCTGGTGGCAATCCAACTCGATCGCATCGATCTGGCGCTCTTTTTCCGGGAAGAGAGTCGCTTTTTTGTGCATATTCAGAACACCGAGGCCGGCTGGGTACCCCTCACCACACGCTTCGAATCCCTCATCGTCATGCCCTTCCGCCCCCCACAACTCTTCCGAACCGTCGCCGCCTACTCCGACGTAAAACCGGTAGTCATTGAAGAGTGAAAAATGCAACGTGAAAAGTTGTCATTTTTCACGTTGCATTTTGCATTTTAATACTTCGGACAGTTTACAAAGGAGTGCGCTGCCGCGTGACAATTCAGGCCCCTCCCCGTATCAAGTACGGGGCAGGCTCTCGAATCGAGGAGGGGCCTGATCGTCAGGAACGGTCGAGCTACAAAAAGTGTCCGAAGTATTAATTTTCCACTTTGACTCTCTAATCGTCCGCCATCGCCGCTGCCAGATCCGGATGGTCGACGAGCGCTCGAAGGGCGGCATCTTCTCGGATAAAGCGTGGATCCAGGAATTGCTCATTGAGCCCTCCCACCAGAATCGTCGCGGCATCGTCCAGCCGGCCCTGGAGCAGGAATACACGCGCGAGCTGGTAGTGGGCGGCCGCGTGCATGGGCCCCTTCGCGCGGGCTACGCGAGCAAAGGACTCGGCCAGTTCCAATTCATCCACGTACATGGCAACACCCGAAAGCAGGACATGGAATTCGGCATTATCGTCGGTAATATGGCCGGCCGCTTCGCGTAATGCCTCGCGCGCCATCGATAGGTCTCCGGAGAGCCGGGCCGATTCTGCCAGAATCCAATAGGCGCGGCCATCGGTGGGGTCCAACTCGGTCGCCCGACGGGCATCCCGCAGGGCTTCGTCGTAGCGTTTCAGAGCCAGCAGTACATCGGCACGGAGCTTCAGCGCGTCGGGATGATCGGGTTCGGCGCGAAGCACTTCGTCCGCGCGGACCTTGGCTTCCAGCAGGCTTCCTCCCGTGCGCCATGCCGTTTCCGCGCGATGCAATTGCGATTGCACGTTGGGCTGCAACGAACCGACCTGCGCCGGCGCTGTCTGCGGCACCAGAACCACCCATCCTATCGATATCCCAAGAAACCACGACCTATTCATCTGCGTCTCTTGCGTCCTTCAGACGCCATGTCTCATTTTTTGGTACCGACCCCAACAATCGTTCCAGGCGCCAAGATACGCCCACCCGGCCCGTTCTGAACAGTTCCGTATAGAATAGCGCGCAGCGCCTGGCTTCCCGATGCTACACTTTGAATACGCGACACCACTTCCAGACGCCTGGCGCGCGCTCACACGTTGCCGGGGGATGGGTTGCCCCCTCCGCGTCTACGAGACGGTCGATTCAACCAACGAGGCCGCGGCGCAGTGGGCCCGGGCCGGAGCGCCGGCGGGCGCCCTTGTGGTGGCCGATCACCAGACGGCCGGTCGAGGCCGACATCGTCGCGTCTGGCAAGCCGACCCGGGGAAAAATCTGCTTTTTTCGCTTGTCTTGCGGCCTGCATTGCCACTCGACCGGATCAGCGTGTTGCCCTTGCTGGCCGGCCTCGCTGCGGCGCAGGCCATCGACGCCCTGACCACACCCCTCTCAGTGGCCCTCAAGTGGCCGAACGATCTCTACATCGCGGGGAAAAAAACCGGGGGGATTCTCCTCGAATCAAGCCAGAGCGGCGGATCCGCACATCCACCCGACTTCATTGTATTGGGACTCGGCATCAACGTAAACCAGGAGCAGTTTTCCCCAGAACTTGCCGACACCGCCACCTCGCTGCTGCTCGAAACGGGCCGATTTATCGCACGCGATGCCCTGTTGGCGGAAGTGTTGTACGTGTTTGAAACGATGTACGCATCTCTCGGCGACGAGGCGGCGACGAACCGGCTTCTGGCGTCATACGAGGCCCGCATGCATCAGCGGGGTGAACGCGTAGAAATTCGTTTCCCCGGCGGGATGGGTACGCGCCAGGGTGTGCTCGTGGGCGTTTCTCCTTTGGGGGCATTACGGTTACGCACCACCGAAGGAGAAGTGCTATTTCACGCCGGAGACGTCTCGACCCGCGCGATTAAAGGATAGGCCCGGTTTTTCCAGCGTGTGTGGAGCGCCGTCAGGTAGCCTCCGTAGACGTAGCCTTGAAAGGCCTGATCCACGGAAACTTGCGGGATATAGGCCGGCGCCACGGCCTCGACCGGACGAACGACTTCGCGCGGATCGCGAACGACGGGATCGAATATAAATGTCTGACCGGCATCGCGGTAGTGTACCCAGGTATGCCCGACTGTTACCGATCCCACGCGCATCCAACCGGCGACAAACTCGGCGTCGCAGCCCATTTCAACGAGTTTGCGCCAGGTCCATAACGAGAAATCTTCACAATCACCCTCCCGCCGGCGCTCGAAATGAGTGGGGTGTTGCCAGTGATCCGTCGAATTAAACTGCTCGTCGTCCCGTCGATACGTACAGCCCTGTAACCAATCGGACACGTCGTTGACCGTGTGTGCCGTGGTCTCCAGTTGCCCCGAGAAATACCAGGAAAAGGGATGGAGCGAGCCCGCCCCGTACGCGTGGAGAGGCACATCGAAGGTGAAGCGGTCCCACGGGTTGGGACGGGTAGTGGCGAGTAACAGGCGGTACATCGACCGTTGTACGGGGCCGATGAGACGCTGATGGGCCAATCGTAACGCTCCTATCATGCGAGTGTGGGTGCGGCAAAAGGATACGAACGGCGATACGGCGGGACAGCCGGCATGTTACGCGAGCAGGGCGCGGATGCGTGCGATCACCAGGTCGATAGCGACTCGATTATGTCCACCGCGGGGAATAATGAGATCGGCGCGCCGGCGGGAGGGTTCGACAAATTGGATGTGCATCGGGCGGACGGTGTGTTCGTACTGGAACAGGATGTCGTCAATGGATCGGCCGCGCTCGTTCAGGTCGCGCTTGATGCGGCGCAGGAGGCGGATGTCATCGTCGGTATCGACATAGATCTTGATGTCCAGGCACTCGGCCAGATCGGGTTCGGCGAGGACCAGGATCCCATCGATAAATAGGACGGGGCGTGGTTCGATACGGACCGTTTCCAGCCGGCGACTGTGTTGCTGGAAGTCGTAAGTGGGCTTCTCGATAGCAAACCCCTGCATCAGCCGGCCAAGGTGCTCGAGGAGGAGCTCTGTTTCCAGCGCGTCCGGGTGATCAAAATTGACCTCCCGACGCACATCCTGGGGGAGATGGCTGATGTCGCGGTAATAGGCGTCGTGCTCGATGATCGCGATCAGAGCGGGGTCCAGTGCATCGACGATATGTCGGAGGACGGTTGTTTTACCCGAGCCCGAGCCCCCTGCGATACCGATAACCACGGGACGTGGCGCCATGGGGACCATCACGTGTCAGAGGCGGCGAACCAGGGTGGCGCTCCCCGTCCGGGTGGCTTCGTCCCAGGACGATTCCGCCTCGTCGTATACATAACCGGCGGGATGCACCCAATCTTTGAGGTCTTCCATTCGCTCGATGGCCTCACGGACGATAACATTGACCATCTGTCCGCGCAAGGGTTTAACGCCGTGGGTAATAAGCTTTCGTTCGCCGTTTTCTTCATCGAAGAAGCGGAGCTCGATCATCTGCTCGTACGCATGGGTGTCGTCCCAGGCTTCTTTCTGCGACGAGGGGAGCAGATTCCACACGATGTGCCCTTTGAGCGCCTCATTAAGCAGTGGACTGATAAAGGGGCGCCAGTAGCGAGAAACCTTTCCTAACGTCGGCATGACCGCATCGATGCGAAGACGGTAGTCCGGTATGAGGTCGTCCGGCCGCAGGAGGCCGAACAGGCCGGAGACGATGATGCCATTTTCGAGGAGGCGACGCTGAGCGCCCGTAGGCAGGCCGGCAAAGTCCATTGACTTGAACATGACCCCGGGGCTGTAGCGCTGCATGGCGGACATGAGCGGCGCCTCGAACACACGCTTGTTCGCTTCGATGGCCTCGTCGAGCGATTCGCCCTTGATGCCGAGGAGTGTGTCCAGGTCTTTACCAGCCGTGATGACTTCCTGAAGCGCCGTGATGAGCTTACGGCGTTCAGGGTTCAACTCGCTAAAATAGTTGAACGTGCTCGACGAGCGGTAATCAAACATGTCCGGCGCGAAGGGATTCCCGCCGGGACATTTTCCTTCAGATGGTGGCAGAAGAATCGAGAACCTGGGCATGAATGTGCCGATCCAGCTAGTGCGAATGGTGCCCGTCTTGATCCGGAGAGTCGACCAGCTGACGACCTTCCGTTGGCCATGATGGAGGACCGCCGGAAGGCAGCGGTCACCCATTAGCGGCCGTCAGTTGGCAGTCGGGGTACCGGAGGAACCCTGCCGACGAACTTCCCCCATCAGGGCGTCGATGTCATCCTGTATCTGTTGCGCGCGGTTGCGCGCGTCGGCCACGATCGCATCTCCTTTCTGGCGAGCGTCACCAGGCCCTTCCGGATGGACGACGTTTTCGACGAAAGTATTCACCTGATCCGCCAGTTTTTCCAACTGGTAAGCGAGGCGGCGGCGAATCTTTTTGCCTTCCTCCGGCGCCAACAACAACCCCAGCGCAAAACCCGTGGCCCCGCCTATGAGGGCTCCCAGGATGCCGGCGCGAACGAGACTTCCCGCGGTATACTCCTTCATATACTGACCGGTTGGTGAGATGGCAAAAACACGCGCACTGCTGTCAGATTCAACGAGCGGAGCGCGCACCTGTTTCTGGGAAACCCTTGTTTCTGGGAAACGCGAGCGCGTAATCCGGCACCGAACGAATCCACAGGACCGCTATTCAGGCAAGATAAAAAAAGCCACCGCCGGGATACCGACCGCAGCTTTGGACCCGGAGGGTCAAGCCAGTCGCCTAACGGTTCTTCTTCTTGTGCCGGTTCTTACGCAGCCGCTTCTTCCGCTTGTGCGTAGCAATCTTGTGCCGTTTACGTTTACGACCACAGGGCATAAAACTCCTCTCTAAAACGATTAATCGGAATGCATCACGAACTGGCCAGAACCAGCCGAAACTAGCTCCCCTTAAACACGGTCTCCCCTCTCCTGTTTCCTCACCGCAAATCTTTTGACCCACGCGTTTCTGGGCGGCCGGCGCCGGCAAAGAACTTTTCCGGGAACTGGTGGGTAGGCCGGGCTCGGGTACACTATCCCAACCCTCTTTTCATGAACGTCCCATTCAGCAAGTGCCTTGCGCCCATGCCCCGTTCCAGTGTTCCCTCCTATTTATCCGCCATGGCGGCTCTGGCCATGATAGGGTTGGCCGGTTGTTCGCCGCGGGTGTCCCTGTTATATGTGGATTACGAGGTGGAGGGGGATCCGGCGACGACCGCCGACCGCGTCGCCGAGGGATTTCAGGAAGCCGGCTGGGAGCTGGCGCCTCCCGAAGTGCCCAATGCCGTGCGAACGACTTCCCGCACGTTCGACCGCCGTATCCTCTACAAAACGATCGCCTACCTGGAGGCCGTGCCGATCGGCGACGAATACGTCCGCGTATTTATTCACCCGTTCCGGCACCCCTTCGTCGGCGCCCGCAACAAGCTCCCGTACATGCCGAACACCTTGCGTCGGGCCGTTTTCCGACCGCTCGGGGAGGCCCTCGAAACGCGCGAGATCTTTCAACGCGGCGCGGCCAGGCCGGAGTTGGATGGGTTTTAAGGGTTCAAGGCTCGCGGTTTAAGGTTTAATGAGATCGCACGAAGGGTCGGAGGGAAACATTGGCCTACCCTTTGCCGTGTATAGTTGCTACGCGCAACGGCCGATCATCATGACACGATGACAGGCCGGCGGCGGCGTTCTTTGCACATATGGGGATGTTCTGGCTTCGACGGGTGGAAGTGTGCCGTAGGTAGCCGTGCCGGGCCTCTTGGCAAGCCCGTATAAACTGTCAAGAACCAAGTAACTGCGAACGATTACTCGTACGCGATGGCCGCTTAAGGTACCCCCTTAAGTCGTTGCTATCTGTCCAAGGCGTGGTGCGTCCATTGGCGCGCGGCGGGCATCATTTACAATGGACTGGTTGTAAGGGCGCCGGTTGAGCCCGAGCAGCGAGAACCAATCAACCTTAGCGCCTTCTCGGCCCCGTCAGTTGGCTAAAGAGGGTGGTGAAGCTCAAATAGACTGACTACGCACGTAGAGGCTTACGTGTATGCCCATTCGGACCCGGGTTCGACTCCCGGCATCTCCACTTGTTGTTTCAAACCCGTTCTTTGGCCCCATGGCCGAGGGACGGGTTTTTGTTTTTCGGGGGGCGCCGGAATTGGCGCTGAGTGGAGGCATGGCTATTTTCAGTTATTCAAGTACCTTGCGCCGACCTCCCCTCTCCATGAAACCCGGCAGCGTTCAGATTGAACCGCCCCGGAATTGCCGGAGACTACAGCGTTTGAGCACGTGGAGCCATGGATAAACGCGCAGAGTACTCCCCCAGTTACTCATCTCCCGTTCGATCGACCGCCCGGGCTTAATGCCGCCGCTCGCCATCGCAACCGCTGTGTTTTCCTGATCGGCCCTTATGACGACGCCCCCGGACCGGGTCTATGACCCACATCCGGAGGCGTCTTTTGTGCTTCCTACAATCGTTTACGCGCTGGATCCAATACGTCAGAGACGCCCCAGCACTATGAGGATGATGACAATCAGCAGCACCAGGCCAAGTCCACCACTGGGGGCATACCCCCAGTTGCGGCTATGCCCCCAGTTAGGGAGGGCCCCAATGAGCATCAATACGACTACGACAAGAATGATTGTACCGAGCATAGTACACCTCACATCAGATTATTAAGTGACGTTACGCAGTGACGAACATAAACGGGTAAAAATGCCGGTTTTCAAAGCGTAGAGACGCAAAATTTTGCGTCTCCTTGCAGGCCCTGCATAACGTCTGTTATTAAACGGAAACGCGGTCGACACCGCACCCGCTCACGTTTTACGATTCGCCATCACGATGACGACCAGACCCGTAGCCAGGAGAACGGCTCCAACTACCGGGGGAAGAGGTATCGTGCGTTCTTTATCTGCCTCGATCTCCAACTTTCCGAGGTCAAGCACTTTTTCCTCCGTTACGTACGTAATGCCGCCGTAGGCCAGGGCAAGTCCGCCCAACACCAGCAACACGATCCCAATCAGAGTCATTCGTTTCATATGGTCAGACTATGGATTTACACGATGATTTTCGGTTCAGAACCCTTCTCTGATTCTGTAGAGTGATTCCGGGCATTGCTGCCAGCCTATAGCGTAGCAAGGGCGTGTGAGATACTCAATAGGCATGGGTACAGGCGACGGGTACAGAAAAGGATACATTTTGCGCATGGCCCTATTTCCTATGAGTCGGTGTTCTGCCTACCCCCCCGCGACATATACGCTGACACGAGGAGTGCCTCCATGACTACACGGGGCCAACACGGCCGCATGTACCCTTTATGTAATCGTGATTCCAGCCACAACTAGCCCCCCCAAACCCCTTATGACACGCCTCATTATTATTGAGCCCACACGACTCAGGGCGGACTTCATCGCTTCGGCCCTGTCTAATGAAAAGGGATTTGATGTCGTTGCCAGCGTGACGGATCTCGAACAGGTCTCTGATCATGCCGGCCATGTGGACGTGGCCTTGCTCAGCATGGGATTCCCCAACGGTGAAGCCCTCGAAACGCTGTGGGGTATGGTGACGAATGACCCCTGTATCCGCGTGGTAGCGATCGGCGTTTCCGATTCAGAAGGTGCGATCCTCCAGGCCATCGAAGCGGGGGCGTCGGGGTATGTGCTTGAGAGCGACTCCTTCGATAAGCTGATTCGCGTCGTCCGGTCCGTATCTGATCACGCCGCATATGCCGCTCCCCATATCGTGGCGGCGCTGATGCGCCGGCTTCGCGACCGCACCGGTATGCAGAATACGCTCCCCAACCTCGGTCGCTACGATTCGCTGACCGATCGCGAGCAGGAAATCTTGAGACTCCTTGCTTCCGGATTATCCAACAGAGCCATCTCGGCGCAGCTTTTTATCGAATACGGCACCGTCAAAAACCATGTCCACAATATCCTGAGCAAATTGAGGGTCGGAAGCCGGAAAGAAGCGGCCAGTTGTATCGCGTACGCCTGAATCCACTTTAAAACAACGATCTGCCACACGGCAGACTTTACATAGAGACCCGCCTCCAAAAGGGGCCGTGGTCCTTTCTTCAGCAGCTCACGCCATGAAAAGCGTGAGCTTTTTTTTGTGCCGATTCACTACTCCCTCGCCAACCGCCAGGCCACTCGACGGCTGCGCAAATGTCTCCTTGGCTATCCAATGCCAGCCCGTTATATTAAGCAAATGCGCCCACCCCGTTGCCAGCACACCCACTCCTTCGCGGGCGTTCACGTGGCGGCGTATTTGGATATCTTTGACAGGTACGCGGAACGGCGTAGATTCCCTATGCGCGACCAGCCGGCCGGCGCCTCATCGCTCTCAATAGCCACCTACCCCACATGATTCCCAACCCGACCCGGATCACCTCTACCTGGCTGATCGCATTGTCTATCTTGCTCGTCGCCCACGCTGCCACGGCGCAACCATCGCCTCACTTCGTGCCCGATTGGGCTTTTTCGGGAAGTGATCTCTCGGCCTGGCGCCCCCTTGGCGGCGCCCAGTGGAAGGCCGAGGCCGGAGCGATCACCGGGACGCCGAACGGAGCGGGTGGGTGGCTGATCTCCGACCAGGCCTTCCATGACTTCCAATTCTCCCTGCGCTTCCGCTGCGCCGCCGCCTGCAATGCCGGCGTGCTGCTCCGTGCGAAAACGCCGGCGGAAGGGGGGCCTTCGGGGGGGATGTTCATCGCCGTTACTGACTCCCTCCGGCTGTACCAGGTCTCGCTGGATGCCGCCGGCCGGGAGCTGGTCCGGACTCCGCTCCCCGCCGCCGGTGCGATGCGCCGCATCGCCCCGGCCGTCTCCGAAGGCCCTCTCCGCATGGCCTCCGCCATGCCGCTGGCCGCGGGCGACTGGAACACGCTCCACATCGCCGTCGACGCCAACATCGTCCGGGTGCACGAGGACGGATGGGAGGCCGGCACCGCCGGCGTGACAGGCGAGCATTCCAACGGCTACGGCTCTATCGCCCTCTATGTGGGCGGATCGGGCGCCGTGGAATTCGATGGCCTTTCGGCGGCCGACATGAACCTGCGCCGGGTTTCGCCAGAGACGACATCCCCTCTTTTCTCCCTCCAAAGGCTCGACGAATTCTACTATGCCTGGGATACGGCGGTGGCGGACATCAACCGGGACGGCGTGTCCGACGTCGTCGCCGGACCCTATTATTACTTGGGGCCGGATTACACGCAACGGGGGGAGATCTACGCGGGCGAGACGTTCAGCCCGAGCACGGACTACACCCCCAACATGGTGACCCACGCGCACGACTTCACGGGCGATGGCTGGCCGGATGTCCTGGCGACGGAATCCCGCCCGATGGTACTGTACGTCAACCCCCAGGGCGAAAACCGGCGCTGGGACCCCTTCCTGGTGTTGCCGGGCATCGTCTCCGAAACGACGTTGCTGCGCGACATGGACGGAGACGGACAGCCGGAGGTCGTCATGGCGCTCGCCCAGGGGATCCTGGCGTACGGCGAGCCGAACCCGGCGGACCCGACCGCCCCCTGGACGATCCATCGCGTCTCTGAGCCCATCGGCAATCGATTCGTCATCCATGGCCTCGGGGCCGGCGACGTCAACGGCGACGGCCGAGCGGATATCCTGATCGCGAGCGGGTGGTTCGAACAACCGCCGGCGGGGACGCTGCCCGGAAACTGGCTGTTTCACCCGTTTCCGTTTAACGAGGCCGGTGGGATCGTAGGCCACGGCGGGGGGACTATGAGCGTGGTGGACCTAAACGGCGATGGGCGGAACGACGTGGCGACGAGCCTGAGCGCCCACGGCTGGGGGCTGGCATGGTTCGAGCAGACGCGCGACGCCTCCGGCGGCGTCTCGTTCACGCCCCACCTCATCATGGGGGATTTTTCGACTGACAACGCCGGCGGGGTGGTCTTTTCGCAGCTTCATGCCGGCGTGGAAATCGCCGACCTGGACGCCGACGGCGTGCCCGACCTCGTCACCGGCAAGCGGTACTGGTCCCATCTGGATAGTTCGACCGACCCGGACCCGTATGGCGAGGCCGTTACGTACGGATATCGCACCGTGCGCCAGGCACAGGCGCCCGGGGGGATCTCCTTCGAGCCGGAGCTGATCCACAATCGCTCCGGTGTGGGATCCCAGTTCGAGGTCCTCGACCTGAACGCCGACGGCGCCGTGGACATCGTGACGTCGGGCGATCGGGGCACCTTCATAATCTGGGGCACGCGACGCTGAAGCGCCGCGTAGTCCATCCACCTGTTTTCCATCCCCTTGCATGCCGAAGATGCTTCTGCTTCTCGTAGCGATCCTGTTCACAGGATCGCACTCGCTCGACCCGGTCAAAAACGGTCTGCCGCGGAGCACACCCGAGGCGCAGGGGATCTCGTCCGAGGCGATCCTCGCCTTTGTCGAGGCGGCCAGCGACGAGATCGACACCATGAACAGCTTCATGCTGGTTCGTCATGGTCATGTCGTCGCGGAAGGGTGGTGGACGCCGTACGACGCCGCGACGCCGCACGTGTTGTATTCGCTCAGCAAGAGTTTCACTTCGACGGCCGTAGGGCTGGCGATCGCGGAGGGACATTTTAGCCTGAACGACCGGGTGCTAGACTTCTTTCCCGACGACGCGCCGGCCGACCCGAGCGACAACCTGAAGGCGATGCGCGTGCACGACCTGCTCCGCATGTCCGCCGGCCACGATGTGGAAGTCGCGCTGCAAAGCGAAACGAACTGGGTAAAGGCCTTCCTCGCCCACCCGGTGCCGCATCTCCCCGGGACCCACTTCACGTACAACACGCCGGCCACCTTCATGTTGTCGGCCATCGTGCAGCAGACGACCGGGCAGACGGTGTTCGATTATCTCCAGCCACGCCTTTTCGCCCCGCTGGATATCGAGAACCACTCCTGGGGCCAGAATCCGCAGGGCATCACGCTGGGCGGGTACGGGCTGAATGTCCGCACCGAGGACATCGCTAAGTTCGGCCAGCTTTATCTCCAGCAGGGGATGTGGGACGGAAAGCAGCTCATCCCGGCGGACTGGGTGGCGGCGGCTACGGCGCTGCAGACCTCCAACGGCAGCAACCCGGACAGCGACTGGAATCAGGGGTACGGCTATCAGTTCTGGCGCTCGCGCCACGACACCTACCGCGGCGACGGGGCGTTCGGTCAGTACATGATGGTGATTCCGGAACACGACGCCGTAATCGCCATCACGAGCGGCGTGCGGGACATGCAGCAGGTGATGAATCTCGTGTGGGATAAGCTCCTGCCTGCCCTGGAAAGCGAGGCCCTTCGCGAGTCGCCGGCCGCGCAGGCCGCGCTGACCGCCCGGCTGGCCAATTTGAGCGTGAAGCCGGCCGAAGGCGAGGCCACGTCGAAACTGGCCCGCCGCGTCTCGGGCAAGCGTTTCGAATTTCCTGAAAACGAACAGGGTGTCCAGGCCCTGGCATTCGACTTCCGATCGAAGACGCCTGCGCTGACGATAACGACGCAGGCCGGCGAGAGCCGGATTCCGTTTGGCCTTGGCGACTGGGCGATAGGGAGCACGCTCTTCGCAAACGGGGTCGAACATTTCTGGGGTATGTCGGGCGTGGCACACGCCAGCGGAGCGTCTGGCGGATGGATTTCCGAAGATACCTTCTCACTTAAACTGGTGTTGTACGAAACCCCGTTTTATTCCAGCCTGACCTTCCGCTTTGCCGGCGACGACGTGACATTTTCCGGCGAACACAACGTCGCGTTTGGTTCGCGCGAAACCCCGTCTCTCATCGGCGCGGCGAACTGACTCGTCTTACATTTGAAACCTGGTGGACCTCCGAAAATACATTCCCCCCGACCAGGCCTTATTTCCGGCTCTGCTCGACCAGATCACGGATGTTTGCCTGGCGGTCGACGCGCAGGGTCGCATCCGTTTTGCGAACAGAGCGTGTGAACAGTTGATGGGCCGACCGCTCAACGAGTTCGCCGGTACGCTCTTCGAGACCCTGGTGCATGTGGACGATTGGCCGGAAATATCCGCGTTGATGGCGGACTTACGAAGCCGGCCCGACCACACCATCCAACAGACGTTCCGGTATGTGTACGGGGAAGTCTTTCGAATCCTGGAAGCGACCTGGGCGTCGATTCCTCGGCTTAATGGTGAGCCGTTGCTCATGGTGAGTGGCAACGACGCCACCGAGCGGGTGCAGGCCCAGATAGCGCTGAAGGAGCGTGAAGCGGAACTGCGGCGGGCGGAGCGCGGCGGTCAGCTGGCAACCTGGGAACGAAATCTGACCACAAATCGATTTACGGCGTCCCGGCAACTCTTCGAAATTTACGGCCTTTCGCGCGACTCGGATATCGACTTCAAGGATCTCGCCCGTTACGTTCCGCCCGAGGACCTGGCATTCGTGCGCAGGACCATGCAAAAGGCGCATGAAACGTTAGGATCAGTCGCTTTCGACCACCGCATCACCCGACCGGATGGCGAGGAACGCATCGTCCACCTCCGGGGGGACACCAAACTCAGCGGCACAGACTTCATCATGATCGGCACCCTCCAGGATGTGACGGATATGCGCGCCATGGAGCGCGCGTTGCGCGTGAGTGAACAGCGGTTTCGGGCAATCTTCGACTCCACCTTCCAATTCATCGGGTTGCTGCAAACCGACGGTATTCTGATCGAGGCCAACGAGACCGCGCTTCGATTTGGCGGTCTCCATCGCAACGAGGTTATCGGCAAGCCGTTCTGGGAATGTTACTGGTGGTCGGTTGGCGCCGAGCAGCAGGAGCGATTAAAAGGCGCGATCCGTACCGCGGCCGGCGGGGAGTTCGTTCGGTACAACACCGAGGTTTTTGGCGCGGACGAGCGCCTGACGATCATCGACTTCAGCATCAAACCGCTCTTCGGCGCCGATGGAAGCGTCGAAATGCTGATCCCCGAGGGTCGCGATATCACGGACGAGGTAACCGCGCAGCAAGCGCTGGAATCCAGCGAAGCCCTCTATCGCTCCCTCATTACCAGCCTAAGCGACGGCGTGCTTCTGGTGGACTCTCGGGGGAGCATCGTGGCCGTCAACCCCAGCGCCGAGCGCTTACTCGGGCAACCGGCCAACAGCCTCATCGGTCGAAACGTGAGCGTCGACTGGAATGCTGTCCATGCGGACGGATCGCCCATGCTGCCGGAGGAACACCCCGCCCTTATGTCCTTGGGCAGCCGCACGTCGCTTCGCAATCAGGTGATCGGGCTCCGAATAACCAACACCGGCATACGCTGGATATCCATCAACGCCGAACCAATCGAGCAGATGGGAGACGCTCGTGACAGGGCGGCCGTCCTGTCGATGAGTGATATGACGGACCGGATCCTGCATGAAACCCAGATCCAGGACTCGAACCGCCGGCTCCGCGAACTCGCCGCGCAATTGCATAACGTTCAAGAGGAGGAACGCGCCCGGATCGCGCGTGAGGTGCACGACGTGCTCGGCCAGGCGATTACCTCGCTGCGGCTCGATATCGTGTGGCTGCTCGACCAATTCACCAACCCCGAGCCGGCGTTCCGCAAGCGAGCGGATTCCATCCTATCTCTTGTGGAGCAGACGATTAACACCGTGCGGCGGATCTCCCATGAACTCCGGCCCGGTGTACTCGATCATTTCGGGCTCCCTGCGGCTATCGAATGGCTCTGTGAACAACAGAAAAAGCGAACGGATATAGTTTGTACGACGGTGGATGAAACGAGTGGTCGCATCGAAGAATTAGACCCCAAGCTTGCCATCGCGCTCTTCCGTATCTTCCAGGAAGCGCTGACCAATATCATGAAACATTCCGGCGCCTCTTCGATGCGGACACATCTGGCCGTCGAACACGACACCCTCACGATGGAAATCGCGGACGATGGCCGCGGCATCAGGCCCGAAGACATCGAACAATCGACCTCGCTCGGTCTGCTTAACATGCGGGAGCGCATCTTCCCCTGGAACGGATCCGTCGCCATCGACGGTAAACCCAACCAGGGCACTCGCATCACGGTACGTGTTCGTCTTCCTCAATCATCCAGACGTTCCCAATGATTCGTGTCCTCGTTGCCGACGACCACGCCATAGTCCGAAGAGGTCTGGTACAGATCATATCCGAGACCATGGACATTGAAGTCGCCGATCAAGCCAGTTCGGCCGACGAGGTGTACACGCTTGTGCGCCGGTCGACGTACGATGTGCTGGTCCTCGATCTGAATCTGGGAGAAGCGAGTGGTCTCGAAGTGCTCAAGCAGCTCAAACTCGAGCTACCCGCTCTTCCCGTACTGATCCTCAGCGTCTACCCTGAAAATCAATTCGCCGTCCGCACGCTCCGCGCCGGCGCCGCCGGGTACCTTAACAAGGACAGCGCCCCCGAACAACTGGTACAGGCGATCCGTCGCGTAGCCGACAACAAACGGTATGTGAGTCCGGCCGTGGCGGAGGAGCTTCTGTTTCAACTGGATGCCGATACGGATGGGCCGCTGCACGAAACCCTATCCGATCGCGAATTCCAGGTCATGCGCCAGCTGGCGTCGGGTCGGACGGTCAGCGCGATCGCCGAGAGCCTGTCGCTAAGCGTCAAAACCGTGAGCACGTACCGGGCGAGGGTGCTTGAAAAGATGAATATGAAGAGCAATGCCGAGTTGACACATTACGCGATCAAGAATGACCTGATCCTATAACCACACTGCTTTGTAGGATACGTCCTACGCGGTTTGCCCCCAACGTCCGATAAAGCGGGATGCGGCATAAGCCGAAGCTATGTTCATGGCCAGAGCAGTGGACTGCCGAGAGAATGGCTACGCGGCGCACCGCCCCCTTGCATCGCATCTGACTACTTCGTTACCGTACATTTCAGTGCAACGCAATGATGGATCGGCCCGACCCCCTATCGATATTGATAGTAGACGATTCGGAAGATTTCAGACAGCGCCTCCACCACCTGCTGGAAAGCATCGATGGTATTAAGATCAAGGGGGAGGCGGCTACGGCTCAAGAGGCCATCGAGATCGCCGCTGCTCATCCATTCGATATAGCTATTCTGGACATTCAGATGCCCGGTAGCGGCATCAGTGTGCTAAAAAGCCTGCGCAAGGATCACCCCTCCATTCGAATTGTGATGCTCACCAACCACGCCGATCCGTTTTATTTCAGGGTGTGCATGAGCGCCGGGGCCCATGTTTTCCTCGATAAATCCCTTCAGTTCGACGAGCTTCCAGCCGTCTTGCAAGCACTTCGCGCCGATTAAACCGCCTCCACCGAGCCGATTGAGCCGTTTTTGAGCAGCGTGTAGGACAGAGAATGACATTGGGGCGAACACCCATCCGACAGATATTGCGGCCCCCGTCTGAGCCGGGTTCGCCGCGAGATGCCCCATCTTGGTACCGTTCACTTCAACAAACCAGTATGGATACCACTATGAATACGAAAGATAGAAAGTCACCCGTCATGCAGCAGGCCGAAGGGAATTGGAAACAGTTCGTCGGCAAGATCAAGGAAACGTGGGGCGACCTCAGAAACGACGATCTGGACCGGTTCGAGGGTCGGATGGACCAGCTCGAGGGGTACCTCGAAGAGCGCACCGGCGAGTCCCGCGCGGCGGTCAAGAGTCGGATCAACGACATCTCCAGCAATCTCAAGGGCAGGGTTTGATCGACAGTGACATGATCGCGCCAGTGACAGTGTCGATAGCGACGCAGTCGTTACCGGCACTGTCACCAGGCGTCGCCTCCACGATCGTATCACTAACCGGAAATTCCAATGAAACGTAACATCGTATATTTTATGCTCGCAGCCGCCGGCGTAGTCGCCGTGGGTTGTCAGACCACACCTGAACGCGCCGATGCGGTCAATACCACCGAGTCGGTACAGGTCGAACGCGCACAGCAGGACATTCAGGCCTCTCTGGACCGGATCGACAACCGCATTGCCGATCTTGAAACCCGGCTCGCAAACACCGGCAGCGACATGCGCAACGAGTGGCAGGAGTCGATAGCGGAATTCCGCGAGGAGCGCCAGGAGCTGGCCGCTGAACTCAACGACTGGCGACAAGCCGGCGCCGAGGACCTGGCGGATGCCCAGGAGGATATGGACGATCGGCTGGCCGACTTGAACGAAAAAATCGATCAAGCAAGGCTCTTCACCATCGAACAACGCGATGAGTTCACTGCCGCAGCCGAAGCTCAGCTTGCCGGAATCGATGCGCGTATAGAAACGCTGCATGCGAAGCTCGACGAAGCGGGCGATGAAGCCCGCGAGGAGTACGGGGAAGCCGTCGATGACCTCCGGGCCACGCGGCACGAAATCGCCGAGAACTGGGTAGCATTCGAACAATCCTCGGAAGAGAACTTCGAAGAGCTACGCGCTGATCTCGCCGATGGCGTCGCCAAGCTCGACCGAAAGGTCGACGAGGTGACGGACAACATAGCTGACGGACTGGACGGCCAGCCTGGCCGTTAATGCCCTCTTGCCCCCCGGCGAGCAACGAGAGGCGACCGCATCAAGTGGCCGCCTCTTGTGCGTTAAAACCCCGGGCCGTACCTGCAGCTGGCCGCCTGCGAGACAGCGCCCCGGAAACCCGAGCCGAGGACTCGATGGCGATGATTCGCCGCTAGACCCCGCCATGGCTGACCATGCATTATTATCTGTATTGATTGCCGATGACTCCGACTCGTTGCGCCAACGACTCCGGCGCCTGCTTGACGGGCTGGACTTTACGGTCATGCGAGGCGAGTCGGTGTCCGCGGACGGCGTGATCGAATTGCTCCGGTCCGGCGCCTGGTTCGATGTAGCCATTCTCGACATCCAGATGCCCGGGAGCGGGGTGAAAGCCCTGCGCTATCTGACGCGTTACCACCCAGGGGTCGACGTGGTCATGTTGACGAACCATGCGGAAGCGTTTTACGAGCGCATCTGCAAGGAAGCCGGCGCCAGCTATTTCCTCGACAAGTCGATGGAATTCGACCAACTGCCCGACGTACTGGAGGCCATTTCGATCGATAACGCCGCCGCCGGCTGACCAGCGGCGTAGGACATTTCCTACGCCATTTCCCCTCGCCGGCTGACAACCCGTTCCCCTTTCGATCCACTATCTTCTATCCAGCCATATAACTGAAGCGGGCCCACTGGCCCACGCCATCCGGTTTCTATGTTCTTTCCCTGGTGACTGCCAGTCTGGCACCTGTATGAGGAAGAACGCTGGAAGGCCACCTACACGTTCGGCAGATTGGAAGGCCGGCTCACCCTCAGTTTGTCGGGCAACACCCGTCGTGTCGCGCAAGCGCCGCGGCTCGGGCCTCCTGGTTGTCTGGCCACGGTAAAGGCGAACGCATTGGGCGTTCGTCTTTACCGTTATTACCACAAGCGCGGCGCTCTTCTCGCCACAAGCGCAAGCGACATGGCACCACGACCTGCGCCGGCACGGCGCTCACACCTGCCGAAAGAGGCGTACGACTTCTAGCCGAATAGGCGCCAATCAAGAGAAACGGGGATCGCCGACATCGTCCACCCCGGCGGGAAACCCTCTTCTCCTGCAAGCAACGAAGCCCCCGACCGCAGACGTTGAGCGTCTGGAGTCGGGGGCTTCGTTCATTCAGGGTAGCCCGGACGGGCCTATATGGAAGGAATGTTGCCTTAGAGCAGAAAAGCGACTACGGCCAATACAAGGAATACAACTAATAGGATGCGTGCGATGGACGCCGAGGCGCCGGCGACGCCGCCAAATCCAAAAAAACCTGCGATGACGGCGACGATCAGAAAAACAATGGCTAGGGACAACATGATAATCCTCCTGGGATGGTTTCTAGTGGCCTACTTGCGATCGATGAATACACCTGACACGACCACTTTATGGGGATAACTTACACCACCATCGAAAAGACGCCCGTAGGCCGCTGTCTCGTTGTGCGTCGGATTTTGTAGGAGATGGTGTGTAGGCACATGCCTACACTGGGACGTAGGGCGTAGGGCGATATTGCCTCTATCAAGGTTGACACGATCTTTGCCCGATGGGCCATTGGAACGTGCGCCGGGTCGGTAGCGACGAAAACAAACGGCACGCGTGACGGGTTAACACAACGCGTCCTGTCACGCCGGCCGACCGCCGTTCATACGGCCCCCACTGTCAACACAACTCACTCTTCGATGCCTGATCGATCGACTGCCGAGCACCGACGCCTCGCCGAATCCGAGGCGCGTCAAGCAGATTGGAAGAACTGGGGCCCCTATGTCAGCGAGCGCGCCTGGGGCACTGTCCGCGAGGATTATAGTCCGGATGGCGAGGCCTGGGAGTATTTCCCGCACATGCACGCCCGCAGCCGAGCCTACCGATGGAACGAGGACGGCATCGGTGGCTTCTGTAACCGGTTTCAGAACCTGTGCCTCGGGGTGGCCCTGTGGAACGGGCGGGACCCGATCCTGAAGGAACGTTTTTTCGGGGTAACCGGAAAAGAAGGCAACCACGGCGAGGACGTGAAGGAGTATTATTTCTACCTGGATAATACCCCGACACACGCCTACGCCAAGATGCTCTACAAGTACCCGCAGGCGGTGTACCCGTACGGCCCCCTTGTCGAGGAAAGTTATCGGCGCAATCGCCTCCAGCCCGAATTCGAGCTATACGATGCTCTGAAGGCCACCTTCCGCGACAATCGCTACTTCGATGTGTTCATCGAATACGCCAAGGTGGATGACGACGACCTTTATTGCCGGATCACGGCGATCAACAGGGGACCGGAGGCGGCGCCGCTCCATCTTCTCCCCCAGCTCTGGTACCGGAACACGTGGACGTGGAAGACAGGTCGCGCGCGGCCGCGGATGGCGGCGGAAGTTGATTCGCTATCCGCCGCGGTGCGGTGCGACAGCCGGCATCTGGGCGAGCGGTACTGGTACGTCCAGGGCCCAGGCGGCAGCCGGCCCACGCTCATGTTCACCGAGAACGAGTCGAACATCGAGCGGCTCTACGGCGTCGCGAACCCGACTCCGTATGTCAAGGATTCATTCCATGACGCGGTCGTCCAGGGGGACCGGAGCCGGGTGAATCCGAACGGTGTGGGCACCAAAGCGGCCGCGCACTGCCGGATGATCCTGGCCCCGGGCCAGGAGGCGCAGGTGTATGTCCGTCTGTCGCCCCGCCGGCAGGCCGAGCCTTTTGCCGGCGTAGAGGCCTTGTTCGACCTCCGCATCGCCGAGGCCAATGCGTTTTATGCCACCGTTCACCGCGCCGGCCTTGGCGAGGACGAGCGGCGGGTACAACGTCAGGCGTTTGCAGGGCTGCTGTGGAGCAAACAATTTTACCACTACAGCGTCGAGCTCTGGCTGGACGGGGATGAGAATGGCCCGCCCCCGCCGGAGTCGCGCAAGTACGGCCGCAACGAGACGTGGCGCCATCTCTACAACCTGGACGTGATCTCGATGCCGGACAAGTGGGAGTATCCCTGGTACGCCGCCTGGGACCTCGCCTTCCACATGTTGCCCATCGCCCAGATCGACCCCGAATGGGCGAAACGCCAGCTCATCCTGATGATGCGCGAGTGGTACATGCACCCGAACGGGCAGTTGCCGGCGTACGAATGGGCGCTCGGCGACGTGAACCCGCCGGTTCACGCCTGGGCCGTCTGGCAGGTGTACCGGATCGACCGGCAGGTCACCGGCGCCGCCGACAGCGAATTCCTGGAAAAAGCCTTCCACAAGCTCCTGCTGAACTTCACCTGGTGGGTGAACCGGAAGGACCGCGACGGGCGAAACGTCTTCCAGGGCGGCTTTCTGGGATTGGATAACATCGGGGTGTTCGATCGCAGCAAGCCCCTGCCTACGGGTGGCCATCTGGACCAGGCCGATGGGACGGCCTGGATGGGGATGTATGCGCTCAACATGTTGATGATCGCGCTGGAGCTGGCGCGGACGAAGCCGGCGTATGAGGATGTCGCCACCAAGTTTTTCGAGCACTTCGTGTACATCGCCAACGCCATCAACGGGTCGAGCGGGCACGGGCTATGGAATACGGAAGACGGGTTTTATTACGATGTCCTCCACTTCTCCACTGGCGAGCACCTGCCGCTGCGGATCCGTTCGTTTGTTGGCCTGATCCCGCTCTTCGCCGTTGAAGTGTTGGATCTCGAACTGCTCGATCACCTGCCCCGCTTCAAGCAACGGGTCGAGTGGTTCATCAACTACCGGGGGCACATGATGCAGAACCTGTCACTTCTCGGCGAAAACGAGGGGCCGGGTTGGTTGCTGTCGTTGGTCAACAGGACGCAGCTCGCCCAGATACTGCCCCGCTTGCTCGATCCCGAACAGTTTTTGTCCGACTACGGCCTCCGCGCGCTATCTCGCGAGCATCAGGCCCATCCGTTTTCATTTGCGGTGGATGGCCAGACGTACACGGTATCCTACGAGCCGGCGGAATCGACCACCGGCCTCTTCGGCGGCAATTCGAATTGGCGCGGCCCGATCTGGTTTCCCGTGAACTACCTCATGATCGAGGCGCTTCGTACCTTCGGCCAGTTCTATGAGGATACATTTCATGTCGAGATGCCCACTGGTTCGGGCGTGTTGATGCGGATCGACGAGGCGGCGGACGCCATCGCCCGTCGGATGACGCAGATCTTCCTCACGGATGCATCCGGGCGCCGGCCATTCGCCGGGGACAACGAGCAGTTTCAGTCCGATCCCCACTGGCGGGATCATCTCCTCTTCTACGAATACTTCCACGGCGACAGCGGCGCCGGCCTGGGCGCCAGTCATCAGACGGGGTGGACGGCGTTGGTCGCCCAGCTGCTCCAGGAGATCTCGGCGCTAACGCCCCCACGCGAAGAGCAGGGCTCGCCTGACATAGCGCAAGCCTTACTCCCCGTAGCCTCTCTATAACCCTGACGTCCAAACCCCCTACTGCCATGATCAAGAAAGAAACGATCAAAAAAAGCGGCCACATCAAGGTCACCTTCAGCCTTCCGGCCGACCATCCCCATGGGTCGTCATCCGTCGTGGGCGACTTCAATGCCTGGGATCCGCTGGCGAACCCGTTTACGAAACGGACCAAGAGAACGGTCACTACCTCGATCGTCCTGCCCCCGGGCGGGAAATACCATTTCCGCTATCTGGGCGACGGGGCTATCTGGTTCGATGAGCCCGAGGCCGATGCCCATGAGGTCACCGCGCAGGGTACAAAGAATAGCGTCTTGGCGACGTGAGGGTTCAGCGAGTCGCCTTGCGAGGTTGCTGGTTGGCGTGTACTGACGGTCTTCGGTCCCCGGCTATGGCATGATAGCCGGCCCAGATGAACAACAGTCCGACGATCTCGGTAACGTAGAGAACCTCGACGTGGCCCATACGGGTGAACGTGCCCCCAATTCCTGGCAAGATCGCTCCGACGGCGATGCCCACGTTCCCCCACATCCTCCAGGGTGCAGCACGCTCCCGCGCGTATTTCCAGGCGGACCAGGCCGCTCCGCCAACCAGGAAGATGACTGCGTACAGGTTGATGAATGGCGAAAAGGCCCGCACCCACTGCCACGACATCACGCGGCCCGAAAGCCGATGCGGCTCAACGGCCGTGTAGTCGATCGGTGTGAGCATCACACATACCGATGCCACGGCTATAAGAGTAAGCAGAGCGGCAGTGGTCCTGTGTGCTGTTTTCCGTGAAAAAAGCAAATAGATCGTACCCTGAGCCAGCGGCGCCCCACCCAGCAGGGCGCCGCTGATATACCAGGCACGAAAGATAGACTCCTGCCAGCCCAGCAATGTCGTCAGGCTCTCCGTCAGCGTGCCCACGCCGTACATGGCTACCCCGATCATCCACCAGGCCAGGTACAACGCCGAGGGCTTCCGACGCCAGTGCCGGTAGAGGATGACGGTGAACGGGATCGCCAGGAGGGTGGTAAGGATAGGGACGTAGTGTACAGCCTGCGGCATCAATGTATCCGAATTATTCAAACTGACGCGAGCCGTCGGGCTGGAGGACGTAGTCGAACGTGACGTAGCGGGACTCCGACTCCGCCGTCGGGGTGTCCGGCGCGCCGCGGTAGTAGCTCACTACACTCAGTTTAGCGTAGAGGCCATCAGCCGTTCGGACGAGCACCACGCGGCCGGGGATCGGAGAGATGATATTGGTAGCCGGGTTGTAGTTGTACCAGCCGTTGCCGGACCCCGGGGGGATAGCAGGCACTTCGGCGGTCGCCAGGTTCCAGCCGGTTTCGGGCGCTTCAAGGATCTCATCGAACGTCCCTTCCACGATCTGCACCGCACCGTTGCCCGGGCCGGTCGTGCCGCCGTTGACGATCAGATCGGTACCCCGGAAGGCGACATCCCAGGCGGTAGTGGCGGAATCGGCCGTAGTGAGCACTTCGTTTTCCCGGAGGCTGTGAAAGGTGAAGAGCCCCCGGCCGATGGGCCGGCCCTCAGGCGAGATACCGACGATGGGGTCGGCCGGCAAGTCGGTCACATGGGTCAGTTCCGGATCTGGAAATTCCTCTTCGTCGCTAGTGGTATCACAGCCGACCCAGATAAATGCAAGTATCAGGAGGGCGAGGAGAGAAAGCAGGTTGGCGAAGGACATAATGGTACGCATGGGTTATCGTTTAGGATCGAAGGTGTACTGAAGGGAAACGAACCAGCGCCGGCCGGAGAGTGATGGGACGTACTCGCGGTCGGTCACATCGAAGAGATTTTTGGCGCCCAGTTGCGCCTCGACGGAGGGCCCCAGCCGTTTGGTGAGGGTGGCGTTCCAGAGGGTATAAGCCTCCACGTATTCGCGGTCGTCGTCGAGGACGAGGTTGCCGTTGAGGTCGGCATAACCGTAGCGCCCGCGCAGGATGCCGCGGACGGAGGCCGTGAGGCCGGCCTCAGGCCATCGGTAGAGTACGCGCAGGTTGCCGCTATGCCGGGAGCGCGAAAACAATCCGCCATAGTCCGACCGCGTGAGACGCCGGTCGCGGCCATCGACCCGGGTGAAGAGCTCACCGGCGTCGATCTGGTCGAGCACGTCACGATCGCGGGCGTCGAGGAACTGGTAGCCGAGGGTGGCTTCGAGTGCCGGCGTAATCCCGTGGCGGAGTTCGGCATGGAAGCCCTGGACAAAAACCTCGTTGAGGTTGACGTACGTAAAGATGGTTTGCCCGTTGGTGCGCACGGCGGCAGGGAGGGTTTCGATCTGGTCCCGCACGTCGCTCCGGAAGAGGTGCGTCTGGAGGTAGGTCCGCGGCCCGAGTTCGGCATCAACGCCGAGGGTGTAGGCCAGCGCCGTTTCCGGGCGGACGCCGCCGATCTCCGAGGGATCCGCGAGGAGGTAGTCGATCAGCCCCAGGGCGGCCTGTTCGTCGAGGGCCTGGCGGATATCCACCGAACCGAAGACCGTGTAGCCGCCGGCCGGGTTGGTGAAGTCCATGTACAGCTGCTGGAAGGTCGGCGCCTTAAAGCCGGAGCCGACGGACATACGTACCCGCACGGCCTCGCGGGGGGTGACGAGCAGCGCCAGGCGCGGGCTGAGGTGGAGCCCGTAATCGCTATGCCGGTCCAGCCGCGTGCTGAGCACCACATCGACCTTGTCTCCGGGCATCCATTCGTGCTGGAGGAAGCCGTAGAGGTTTTCGTTGGACCGTTTGCCGCCGCGGACGCGGTCGGTTTGGACGGTCTCGCCGATGTAGCCGGCGCCGGCAGAGAAGAAGTGGTTGCGGGAGAGGACGGCGTCCCACTGGGCCTCGGCCTTGTAGTAGGCCTGGTCGAACAGCGTCGTCGTGGCCAGCGCGGTGTCCGCGAGGTCGCGTACGGAGAGGAACGTGCCGTACGAGGCGGCGTAGAGCCGGCCGGTGAGGCGGTCGCCCGAGCGCAGCCTGTGGGTGACATGGGGCGCGAGGCTCCAATCCGTCCGCTCGGCCCGTTCGTCGAATTCGACCTGTATGCCATTCAGGAAGAGTCCGGAGGAGCTCTGCTGCTCCTGGGTGGCAAAACGCCCGTTGAGGCGCCACTCGGTATGGTCGCCATCAAAACGGAGTCGGGCATTGGCGGCGTAGTCCGTAAAACCGGGCACGGTAAGGCCCAGGATCTCCGGGAACAGGTCGTAGCCGCTGGAGCTGAAGCGATTGAGTTCGATGCGGGACCCGAAGCGGCCGAACTGGAGGTCGCTCGCCACCGTCAGGTCCATCGTATCGTGGGTCTCGAAACTCGCGCGGGCGGAGCCCTGCACCCCCTCCTGCGGTGTGCGGGTGATCACGTTGATCACGCCGGCAAGCGCCTCGCTGCCATAGAGCGACGAGAGCGGTCCGCGCACGATCTCGACCCGTTCGACGCCGGCGACCCCGATCCGCTCCAGATCCACCGCCCCGCCAGACCGGCCGATTACGGGCTCTCCGTCGATCAATACGAGCGTGTAGGCGGCATCCATCCCCTGCAGCTGTACGCCGGCCGCGCCAAACTCCGGCACAATCGCCAGCCCCGTCTGCTCCGCCAATACCTCACTCAACCGCGGTGCCCCGAGCAAGCGCATCGACTCCGACGTGACGACATCGGTTAAAATCGGGACATCGCGGAGCTCCCGGATACTGCGGGTCGCCGTGATCACCACAGCCGGCATGGACAACGTCCAGATCGAGTCTGCCTTCGCTACGGGAAGTTTCCGCGGCTCGGACGTCTGCGCGGCGGCCACCGGCAACAACCCCTGCCAAAGAGCCAGCAAAACCAAAAGGACGCTCAGGTGGTTCACGGTACCTCAGGCGCCACGAACGCCTGCATTTATGGTTCGATTAACCAGGATCCGCTCGAATCCGGCTCGATGCACGCAATATACCACACAACTTTGCGTAGTTTTATATAGATTTGTGCAGATTTGTATAATATGCTATCGTCTAAACCGCTGCTCTCATTAAAGGAGGCCGCCCATCTCCTGAACGTGCACCCTTCGACCCTGCGCCGGTGGGCGGATCAGGGGGATATTCTGGCGGTGGTGACGCCGGGTGGGCATCGGCGTTTTTCGCAGCAGGAGATTGAGCGGATGCGTTCCCCGTTGGCGCCGCTGGTGGATCAGGAGCCGGCGACCCTGGCGTTTGAGAAGACGGCTCTGCAGCACACGAGGGAGGAGCTACAGCATCACCGAAACGACGCGTGGATGGAATCGATGGACGATGCGGCGCGGACGGAGCAGCGAGAGTTGGGCCGGCGGGTGATGGGTCTGATGATGCGTTATATCGCGGGCGCGGACCTAGCCGTCCTGGAAGAGGCACGCCAGATCGGCCATACCTATGCGACGATGTCTCAACGGGCGGGGCTCAACCTGAGCCAGACACTCCAGGCGATGATGTTTTTCAGGGAGAACATCGTGGAGAGCATCCTTTTGCTGCCGGAATCAGTGCGAGCGAACCTGGACAACAACAAGCAGCTTTTGAGAAGCGTGAATGGCTTTTTGAATGCCGTGCTGATGGGGGTGTCGGAGTATTACGACGTGCGCTAGCGGACGACGTACCGGGCGGCCCAGTCGAGCAACTCGGTGCGGGCTTCTTCGGAGAGTTTTTCGGGGATCCGGACCTCGATCTTCACAAACAGATCGCCGCGTCCTTTTTCGGTTTTGATGCCCTGACCCTTGAGACGCAGGGTGCGGCCGGGTTGCATGCCGGCGGCGATAGGTACTTTTACGGACCGCCCGTAGGGGTCGGCGATCACGCGGCTGCCGCCCGTAGCGGCCTCGACCATGTCGATCGTTTCCGTACAGGTCACATCGTTGCCCTTGCGTTCGAAGCGTGGGTGCGGGGCCACCTCGAACCGGATGTACAGGTTGCCCCGGCCACCCGGGCCGGCCTGACCGCGCCCTTTGAGCCGGATCTTGAATCCGTTTTCCACGCCTTCGGGGACATCGATCCGGACGACGTCTCGGTCGGGCAGGGTGATCTCTCGTTTGCCGCCCTGGAGCGCCTCCTCGAAGGACAACGCCAGAGCGGACTCGATGTCGGCGCCTGGCGTTCGGCGGGCGCGCCGGCCCGGGGCGGGTTCGCCGCGCTGCTGGTTGAAGAATTGCTCGAACAGGTCCGACATATCCGAGAAGCCTCCGCCAGCTCCAGCATTGGGAGTATCTCCCGTCGTGTCGTAGCGGGCGTAGCCGCCATCGGGGGTACGGTAGAACCCCGACCGCCCGCCGTCGCCATTTAACGGGTTGCCGCCCATGCCGGCGTAGGGGTTCTTCCGCATCACGTCGTACTTTTTCCGCTTCTCGGGGTCGCCGAGAACGTCGTACGCTTCCTGGATCTCCTTGAATCGCTCCTCGGCGCCGGGCTTGCCCGGGTTTTTGTCCGGGTGAAACTGTCTCGCCAGCTTGCGATAGCCCTTTTTGATGGCATCCGCGTCCGCATCCTCGGCGATGCCGAGTACCGTGTAGTAGTTTTTGATCTTTGCGGCCATACGAATTACCAGGATGCGTGATGCGGATGGGTCGAGTTCGGGGCATCAGACCCCGAACCCGTCCCCGCTCCGCGCGCTAAGATACGGCGATTCGGACCGGCTTGCTGCTTTCCGCCTTCGGGACTTCAATCCGGAGCACGCCGTCGCGCATCGCTGCCTTGATGCCCGAGGGGTCGACCTCGGTCGTGAACTCGACCGTACGGGCGAAGCGGCCGGCCCAGCGTTCGCCGCGAACAGGCTTGTCGGTTTCCCCGCGGGGTGTGGCGCGTTCGCCGGAGAGCGCAAGGATTCCCTTTTCGAACGTGATCTCAACCTGTTCATGGGTGAGCCCGGGAAGGTCCACTTCGAGGATAAATCCCTCGGTCGTTTCGACGATATCGAGCCGGGGCGCCCAGGTTGGCGCGCCGTTTTCGCCGTGGATGGCCGGGCCTGCGGCGCGGTTGATGAGGCGATCGACCTCGCGCTGGAGCGAAGGCCGGCGGGAAACGGGGGTAAAATGGATGACTCGGTTCATTGTTGTAGGGGTTTAAGGTTCGGGGTTTAATGTTCGAGGTAAGTGGGTCGCTGTTTCGACTTCCCCCCAGGGGTCAAACCCGGTGCCAGGGTCGGGTTTCGGACATAATTTCAGTTACCGGTATGCCGGGCGTCACACGGACTGGCAGCCGGCCGGGCGGGCTGTCATAGGGGGTCTGACGTCGACGGCGAGAAGGGCTCTTGGGCGTCTGCCAGGATGACCCGTAAACTCACAAAAACGTCATACGCGGATCGATCCCCTGCCGTAGGTTTCGGTTGTTTCCGTCACCCCATCCACCTCCTTCGGGCACGCCACCACCATGGACCTCTCCGTCGTTCGAGACATCGCCATCGACATTGTCACCCAGGCCCGCGCCGGCATTCTCGCGCACGTGGAGGCCGGGTTTTCGTTCGAGAAGAAGTCGGACAACAGCTTCGTCACCACCGCCGACCTCGATGCCGAGCGCCTCATCCGCCAGCGGCTCGCGGAGCACTTCCCCGACCACGGCATCCTGGGCGAGGAGTTCGAGGCTTCGGCCAGCACGAGCGGCTATACGTGGGTGATCGACCCGATCGACGGGACACACAGCTTCCGCCACGGCATCCCGCTGTACGGGACGATGCTGGCGCTACTCGAAGGCGACACGCCCGTGGTATCGGTCATCGACCTCGCCGGCATCGGCCGCCTGTACGCCGCGGCGAAAGGGCTCGGCAGCACCCGCAACGGCCGGCCGATCCGCCTGCACCCACTGGGCTCCGCGCGCATCGAGGACGAAGTGATCGCCCTGGGCGAGCGCAAGCAATTCGTGTCCTGCGGCCTGGAGCGCGTCTACGACACCCTGATGACGGGCCACGACCACGCGCGGACCTATTGCGACTGCTTCGGCCACGCGCTGGCGGCCGAGGGGTCGGTTGGCGCGATGGTGGATTACAACATCCGCATCTGGGACAGCGTGGCGTCGGTGTTGCTGGTGGAGGAGGCCGGCGGGAAAACCATCTGCCTGGGCGAACGCCAGGATGGCGCGGAAAAACGCTACGACTGGGTCTTTGGGAAGCCGGAGGTGGTGGAATGGGTGCGATTGGCGATTAGCGATTAGCGAATAGACGATTAGAGATGGGGATTAAAACTGTACCCCTGTCCTCAGTACATACTCACTCCGGTATCCTGCCAGATACGAGCGGCCATCTCTGGCCGATGAAACGGTCCGGTTGGCCAGCAGGTGGGCATACAGGTTCTGACCTCCAAGTCGCCACTCTTTTCCGAGACCGAACGATACCATCATATTCCTCCGCGTAAAGCGATCGCCTGGACCAGGACCCCCAGCCGTCCACGCGGAATTGGCTCTTGAGCCTTTTATGTCAAATCGTGCATGCACCAGATAGCCCAACTCCGGGCCAAAAAGAACCTTCACGTACCGGGCATCAAACGCCAACAACATCCCGAGCGCGATATAATGTTGGGTCATTTGTGCACTAGCTTCAGGAAAAGCCACCAACCTATTGCTTCTATCAATGAGTAAACTGTACCTCACCCCCCAGTGTACGTCGATATCGGGGTTGATCTCTTTTTCCCGCCCTAGTCTGACACTCCAGGCAGGTATTACGCGCCCCTCATCACGAATTCCGACTTTGTAGTCTCGCTCGCCAGAAGAAACGCCTACATCTACAAAGAAAGGCTTCGATTGCGCATGGGCGATCGAGAGCAAAGAGGCAAGAAGAAGCGAGACGAGAAGGCCGGCTGTTCGCATGAAGGGCGCGTGTATAAAGTCTGCTTGAATCCACGAAGAACCTCCCCACCAAGATAACCTCTTACTCCCATCCAGACAACACTACTGACGAAACGAACGAGGCGACAAACGAAGTAAACCGGGGAACCATGCGCGCTTCGCTGATGGCGAAGTTGCGAGCAAGGAACAGCAAGTGAGCTATGCTCAACTGTTCTATGGATCCCCGATCGGGGTCGGGGATGACGGGGCGCTTTGAGCTCAAATAGTGCCATATAGGGCTTTAAAGGGCTACCAACCCATAATCTCAGCGGGTTACGCACAAGGCCACATCCTTGATCGCTAATCGCTAATCACAAATCGTTAATCGCTACTCCCCCCACGTACACCTCCGCCGCCGCCGGCCCCCCCCACGGGTAGAGCAGCGCCAGGGCATGGGGACTGTCGACCACCAGGAAGTCGGCGGCAGACCCTGTGGCGAGCCGGCCCCGGTCGGATAGCCCGAGGGCATCCGCCGCGTGCGCCGTGCCGGCCAGCAGCGCTTCTTCGGCGCTCATCCCCCCCAGGGCCATGCCGAGTTGCAGGCAGAGCGGCAGGCTGTAAAACGGACTGCTTCCGGGGTTGTGGTCGGTGGCGATGGCGATCTTCACGCCGACATCCAGCATCCCCCGCACATCTGGCAGGTGCTTGCGGAGAACCACCGTGGCGCCCGGAAGCAGCGTCGCGACCGTGGAGGAGGCGGCGAGCGCCTGCCAGTCGGCCGGCGTGGTTTGTTCAAGGTGATCGGCGGACAAGGCGCCCATCTCGGCCGCCAGGCGGGTGGCACCGGTGTGGGTGAGTTGTTCGGCGTGGACCTTATACGCAAGGCCATGGGCCGCGGCCGCCTCGAACAGGCGGCGGGTCTCCTCCAGCGTAAACGCCCCACGGTCGCAGAACACATCCACCGCCGTGGCCAGGCCCTCGCGGGCCACCTCCGGGATGAGGTCCCGGCAAAACATCTCCACATACGCCCTCCGGTCCCAGCCGGCGGGGATGACGTGGGCAAGCAGGGTCGGTACGATGTGCTGGGGCGTTTCCGCGGCAAGCCGGCGGATAACGCGCAGCATCTTCAGCTCCTGCTCCGGCTCCAATCCGTAGCCAGATTTGATTTCGAGGGTCGTCACGCCCTGGGCCAGCATATACCGCGCCCTGTCCAGCGCGCCGGCCAGCAGTTCGTCCTCCGATGCCGCGGCCGTGGCGCGGACGGTGTTGTGGATGCCCCCGCCGGCCTCCAGGATGGCCTCGTACGTCTCGCCCCGCGCACGGCGCAGGTATTCATCCACCCGCAAGCCGGCCCAGACGAGGTGCGTGTGGCTGTCCACCAGCCCGGGCAGCACCGCCCGGTTACGGAGGGAGACGAGCGTCACGTCATCGAGGTAGGCATCCGGCAGTTCCGCCGTCGGCCCGACCCAGACGAAACGGCCGTCTTCGACCACCATCGCCGCGTTGGGAATGCGGTCGACGGGGGTGTAGAGTTCGGATATTTCGTTGAAGAGGAGCATGTTCTCACGCGAACGTCATCCCCCGATCAGGTCGGGGGTAGGCTCTGGGCCCCGCCCCAGTACCCAGCGGGGTTTGCTATCCTGCTCTGGGTCCTGGATCAAGTCCAGGATGACTATGATGTAGAACTACTGCTTTTTAATCGTTACTCACAAATCGCTAATCGCTAATCGCTACTCTTCTCCCCGATCCAACCCCCGCTCCCGGGCCACCTCCACGGCCCGGTCGTATCCGGCGTCGGCGTGGCGCATGACGCCTGTGCCGGGGTCGTTGACGAGGACGCGGGCGAGGCGTTCCCGTGCGTCGTCGGAGCCGTCGGCGACACACACCTGGCCGGCGTGGAGGCTGTAGCCCATCCCGACTCCGCCGCCATGGTGGAAGCTGACCCAGGCGGCGCCGGAGACGGCGTTGAGGGCGAAGTTGAGCAGCGGCCAATCGGCCACGGCATCGCTGGTATCGATCATGGCCTCGGTCTCGCGGTACGGGCTGGCGACGCTGCCGGAATCCAGGTGGTCCCGCCCGATGACAATCGGGGCGTCGAGTTCGCCGCGGCGGACCATCTCGTTGAACAACAGACCGGCCTTATCCCGCTCCCGGTACCCGAGCCAGCAGATCCTGGCCGGAAGGCCCTGGAACTTGAAGGTCTTCACCCCCTCGTTGAGCCATCGGTGCAGGCCGGCGTCGTCGGGGAATAGGGTTTTAAGGGCCTCGTCGGTTTTGTAGATGTCCCGCGGATTGCCCGACAGGGCCACCCAGCGAAACGGCCCCCGGCCTTCGCAAAACTGGTCGCGGATAAACGCCGGCACAAACCCCGGGTAGGCGAAGGCGTCGGCGAAGCCGCCCTGGCGGGCCATCGCGCGGAGGTTGTTGCCGTAGTCGAAGGCCACGGCGCCGGCGGACTGCATGGCGACGATGGCCTCGCAGTGCCGGGCCATGGCGTCGAATACGCGTTTCTTGTAGCCGGCGAGGTCCTTCGCCCGCAGCTCGTCCGGGTCTTCATCGGCGGCGAGGATGGGGATGTAGCCCACGAGCGGGTCGTGCGCACTGGTCTGGTCCGTCACGAGGTCCGGGATGAAACCGATGCGCACCATCTGCGGGAGGATGTCGGCGGCGTTGCCCAGGAGGCCGATGCTGAGGGGTTTGCCGGCGGCCTTCGCGACTTCGGCGCGGTGGATGGCGTCGTTGAGGTCGCGCGTCCAGGTGTCCAGGTAGCCGGTTTCGATGCGCCGCTGGATGCGGGCGGGGTCGATTTCGACGACGAGGACGACCCCGCCGTTGAGGGTGACGGAGAGCGGCTGGGCGCCGCCCATCCCGCCGAGGCCTGCGGTGACGGTGATCGTCCCCTTCAGGCTTCCGCCGAAGTGTTTTCGGCCGGCGGAGGCGAAGGTCTCGTAGGTCCCCTGAAGGATGCCCTGGGTGCCGATGTAGATCCAGCTGCCGGCGGTCATCTGGCCGTACATCATGAGGCCGAGTTTATCGAGCCGGTCGAACTCGTCCCAATTCGCCCACTGCCCGACCAGGTTGCTGTTGGCGAGGATGACGCGGGGGGATTGGGGGAAGGTGCGGAAGACCCCGACGGGCCGGCCGGACTGGACGAGCAGGGTCTCGTCGTTCTCCAGCCGGTCCAGCACGGCGATGATCCGGTGGTAATCCTCCCACGTCCGCGCCGCCTTCCCGCGCCCGCCGTAGACGATGAGTTCGTCGGGCTTCTCGGCGTTGGCGGGGTCCAGGTTGTTCATCAGCATCCGCTTGGCGGCTTCCTGGATCCAGCCTTTGGCGGTTTTATGGGGGCCTGTGGGGGCGTGGATGGGTGTCATGGTAGGGTGTGTATGGGCGGTCTCAATACTCAGCGCGACATGTCACCCTGCCGGCACTGAGCGAAGCCGAAGTGAGCGCCAGCGAAGGGTCCTCGAGCGGCAGTAGGTGCCAGCTGGATCCCTGTTTGAGGATCGCGCCGGCTGGACTGGTAATACCCGATGCGAAAATCTGCCGGTTTAAGATCCTTCGCTGATGCTGCTAATGACATCGCGTGTAGAGACGCCCCGGCGGGGCGTCTTAGGCACAAGATCGAAATCTAGCATTCTGTCATTCCGAATCGTTCAGAGACGCCCCACCGGGGCGTCTCTACCCCATGTCACCCTGAGCGGTAGCGAGGGGTCTTCGAGCGGCAGTCGATTCCCGTCGGATCCTTGTTTGGAGATTGCGATGGTTGGACTGGTAATGCCCGATCCAAGGTTCTGCCTGCTTAAGATCCCTCGCTAACGCTCAGGATGACCATTTAACCCCCCCGCCATCCGCGCCGCGATAAACGTCCACATCGCCGCGGCGGCGAGGCGGGCGGTGCGGTTGTCGAGGTCGTAGATGGGGTTGACCTCGGTGATCTCGAAGATGCGGCTGCGCGGGTCGGCGCCGGCGAAGTCCGCGATGTGGAGCAACTGGGAGGCGCTCAGGCCGGCGGGGTTGGGGGCGCTGACGCCGGGTGCGTCGGCGGCGGTGACGACATCCATGTCGATCCCCCAGAAAATGGCTTTCGCCGTCAGCTCCAGCGCCTCGTGCAGCACTTCGTCGATCCCCAGAAAACCCAGCTCGTCCAGCGGAATGCCGCGCACGCCCAGGCGCTCCAGGTAGGCCGCGTAGGTGGGTGAGTTCGCGAAACGCTGGTAGCCAATCTCAAAAAACAGCTCCGGACGCAAAAACCCCTCCTCGAGGAGCTGCCGGTAGGGCGTGCCGCTGTTACGCGGCGTGTCGGCGCGGACGTCGAAGTGGGCGTCGATGTTGAAGGCGAGTGGGTTCGGTGATTCCATGGCCAGGGCCGAGGCGTCCGGGTACGACACATCGTTGCCGCCGCCCAGCACGATGAGCGATTTGCCATCGCGCAGAATACGACGGACGATCTCGCGGTGGCGGTCGTGGATCTCTTCCAGGGTGCCGTCGACGGGAGTGTCCCCCATGTCGAACAGCCGGAGCGGCCGTTCGGCTTCGATGCCCATCATCGCCAATTTATAAAACTGCCGGCGTATAGCGGTCGGCGCGTTCCGGGCGCCTTCGCGGCCCCGGTTGCGGCGCACTCCTTCGTCCTGCGGGCAGCCGAGGAGGACTAACTCCGCCGCCTCGTAGCCGGCGGGGTCGAGGCGAACGACTTCGCCGAGGCGGATATCGTTCGGGTCGTCGCGGCGAAAGAGGAGGTCGGGGGAGACGGGGGTCATACGCTCATTGAAGCCTTAATGGGGAGGCCAAGCGGGGACGCGAGGTATCGCGTCCGTACGGGGGGGAGGCCGCAGGAGGGCAAAAGGGGACGCGATGTATCGCGTCCTTACGGGATGGAGGCAGGGGGAGGGCAATGCCTCATGCTTCATGCTTGCGCCAGTAGAGTATGGCCGCGAGGGCGGTGAGGAAGGCGACGATGGCGAGTAAGATAAAGACGGCGTTCCAGCCGAACCGTTGGGCGACGGCACCGACGCCCCAGCCGGAGAGGATGCTGCCGATGTAGCCGGCGCTGTCGACCATGCCGGCGGCCGTCGAACTGCCCTGCTTGCCTCCGAGGTCCAGCGAGATCGCGCCGGCGAGGAAGGCGTACGGCCCGAGCATCAGGAAGGCGGAAATCGACACAAAGATGACGGGAAGGACGGCGTTTTCGATGCCGGTGACGCTGCCCATGACGAGCAGGATGGCCACGAGCGGGATGAGCGACAGCACCATGATGCCGGCGCGTTTGCCGCCCGCGAATTTATCCGACATATACCCGGTCAACAACACCGCGAAGCCGCCGAAGAGCGGGAAAAAGAGGCTCATCTGGCCGGCGGCGCCCGGCGAGAGGCGGCCTACCTCGGCGAGGTAGGTGGGGGTCCAAAAATTAAAGGCCTCGCGCATGAGCGTGAGGCCGAAGGACATAAACGCGACGAGCCAGAAGGCGGGGCTCTGGAAAAACGGCAGCAGCAGGGCCTTGAGGCCGGCCGGCCGCTCCCGGTCCCCGGCATCGCCAAACACATTCTTGGGGTTCACCTCCACCTCCGGGAGCCCGACATCCGTGGGGCTGCTCTTCAGGGTGAAATAATCCACCACCATGATCACTCCCAGCACGGCCGCCGAGGCGAAAAAGACGCCGCGCCACGAAAACCCGAAGTCGATCAACTGCCCCAGAAACAGCCGCGCGATGGCATCGCCAAACAGAAAGCTGAGGCTCATGATCCCCATCACCCAGCCGTAGCGCTTGTACGAAAACCAGTTGGAGGAGATCTTGACCAGCGCCCCCCACCCCATCGACTGCACGAGCCGGTTGATGGACCAGGCCACAAAAAAGACCGATACCCCCGCGCCGGCCCCAAACAACACCGTCGCTCCGATCGAGGCCGCCATCCCGAAGAGGAACATCCGCCGGCCACCGACGAAATCGCACAACACCCCGTTGACGAGTTTGCCCATCGCGTAGAAAAACACTCCCACCGAGGCGATGAGGCCCAGCATCTCCTTATCCAGCCCCTGATCGCCAAACGCCTCCAGCAATAACGGAGACGCGACGGAGAAGTTGGAGCGGCAGAAGTAGTAGCCGGCGTAGCCAACGACCAGCGAAAGCATCGTGGTAGTCTGCCATCGCTTAAGCCTGGGGTTTTCGGTCATACGGGTTACGGATTGGGGATTACGTTCGACTTTGTCTATGTTCAGCGCCTGCTCAAAAGCCCCAAAAATACTGTCATCCTGAGCTTGTCGAAAGCCTGTGCTCCTACCTCATGTCACCCTGAGCGCCAGCGAAGGGCCTTCGAGCGGTAGGTGGCAACGAGATGGTGAAGGTTTTCGGGATCGTTCCGGCTGTTCAACTTCTGCTCCAATGCAAGATTTTGCCGGTTTAAGGTCCTTCGCTGGCGCTCAGGATGACCGGGTACTGCTGAAGAAAAGGTCCTTACTGGCGGGCAAAAACGCACGATTCCAGGCCATACAATTCCGACCGAAACCTGTCATGCCCGATATGAAAGCCCCGCGAAGCCGGGCTTTGGGGCTCAGGATGACACTACATTGGCATTGAACCAGACTTTCGCCTGGCTATTCAATTCCGCCAATTCGGATCGACAACCGGGAAGGCCGGCTTGTTGGAATTACTCTTCAGGAGGTTGACGGTCATGGTCGGATTCGCGGGCGAGACGTACACCGACAGAGTATCCAGCATCGCGTCGTCGATCCAGACGCGTTCCAGTGCGAGGAGGCTGTCGGCGAAACGGCGGCGCTCTTCGCTGGCGAGGCGTGAGACGAGCCGGCCACGCTGGTCAGCCGTGAGGCTGTCGAAGGGGATGGCGTTGGGGAGGGAGCTCGTGCCGGCCTCGTAATAGGCCCGGAGGGTGGCCTCATCGGGGGCCTGCTCGGCATCGAGCAGGCGGGCGTATTCCTGAAACAGCCACTTCTCCTCCCAGCGCTGAAAGCTGCGTTGGAAGGCCGGCGAGCGCTCAAGCTGGTCGGCCGCGGCCAGGTCGAGCAAAACGGCGTCGCGGACGACGAGAGCGACGATGTCGGACAGCCGGGCCTTAAACGCGCGCAGGTCGTCCGGGCGGATGATGTAGCGGCCGGGGGTGAAGTGGACGAGGAAGTCGCGGATGGTCCAGGTGACGTCGCGGTAGGAAACAAGCGGCTCGTCGAAGCCGGCGACGAGGGCGCGGATGTAGGGAGTGTCGCGCCGTTCCTCTTCGATGTAATACAGCAGGTTGCGTTCTGGCGTGGTATCCGAGTACCAGTCCCACAGCGCCATGAACAGCCGTTCGAGGCCGGCGCGTTTGGTGGCCACGCCCAGCGGCTCCATCGTTTCGGCGACAAACGCGGCGCCCTGCTCCATGGCCTTGCGGTTGTATATCACCTTGCGGGCGGACGACGACTTCGCGGCGTAGTCCTCTTCAGCGATGCGCTCGCGGCGGATGTCGACGACTTCCATCACGTACCAGTTGCCCTGGTAAAGCACGGGTTCGGAAGGGGTATTCAGGGGGAGATTCTGGAGGATGGCCAGCAGGGCCGGGTCGGCCGTTTCGGCGTCGACCAGGGGGGAGGTGAGCTGGTCCGACATCGACTCAAGTTCAGGAATTTCGGCGGTTCGTTCGGCGAGGACGGCTTCGTAGCCGCGTTCACGGACGGCGTCGTAGAGCTGCCGGGCGTCCTGTTCGCCGGCGGCCGGCAGGAAGCGGAATTGAAAGCGGACGGCGCCTTTGTTGATCTCGGCGCGGATCTCCTCCTCGGTCACCTCGATGGCGTCGAGTACGCGGGTCTGGAAGACCTCTTCGATGAGCAGCTCCTCGCGGAGGGTACGGGCGGCGTGGCGGACGGCGGCGAGGGTGTCGAGCTTCAGGGCGCGGGCCTTACGGGCCATCGCCTTTTCGAGGAGCATGAGCTCCAGGTAGGCGCGTTTGGCGTCGTCGCCGCGGCGGAGGTGGCCGTAGCCGAACTCGTAGTCCAGGCGGAATTCATCGGCCGTGATGTAGTCGTCGCCGACGCGGGCGAGGATAGACGCTTCGGGCGCGGCCGGCCGGCAGGACACGATCGTCGCGGCGATCACAAGCAGCAGGGCGGGTCGCATCATACGGGTCGAAACTACAGGTCGGCAAAAACGGAAGGAGCCGGCATATGCGAACATACGCCGGCTCCATTCCTCATTCAATCGACTTCTCGGCGAATTACTTCACGAGCAGCATCTTCTTGACGCTGACGTACTTGCCGGCGGCAATGCGGTACAGGTACACACCAGAGGCCAGCTGCGAGGCGTCGAACTGGACGCTGTGCGTGCCGGACGTCTGGAAGCCGCTCACGAGCGTGGCGACGCGCTGACCGAGGATGTTGTACACCTCGAGCTGCACGTCCACCGACTCGGGGATCGAGTAGTTGATCGCCGTCGTCGGGTTGAACGGGTTCGGGTAGTTCTGCTGCAGCGTGAAAGCAACCGGCTGTTCCAGATCTTCCGTATCCGTGATCGTGATCGGCGTACCGTCGAGCTTCGTGACGGTCAGGTTGTATTCGCCGCGTGACGGATCGCGATCCGTAGCGCTGCCAAAGTCCTGGCCATGCACCATGACATAGACCGGGCCGTCCGCTTCCGCAATAAATTGGATGCGGGAGTGCCAGTCGAAGCCGCTGTCGTCGTCACCATCCGGGTCGTCGTCCTGGACGATCATGGCGGTGTCGGTATTCAGCGTGTCGCCGGCGGCGCTGAGCAGACGCATATAGGCGTCGTAGTCGCGGGACCACAGGTTACCACCGACAGGCGACGTTTCGGCGATGAGGGTATCGCCGATTACCAGCTCGTACTTGTAGATGTCGATGTCATCGCCATACCGCGCCGAGATCGCATCGCCAGCTTCCCAGGGGAAGTCCGCGTTGTAGAGCATCGACGTGAGCACCTGGCCAGGCATCTGGAACGCCTGCGTCCCGATCGCATCGGCTTCGGCGATGGTGTTGTTTGGTTCACCGAGCGTTTTCAGCTCCGTGATATCGCTGCCCTTCATCCCGATCTGGTAGGCGCCAGAGCCAGCTCCCTTGACTTCGAGCAGGTATTCACCCGTCTCGTCTGGGATGATGTTGAGCTTGAGGTTGCTGCCAGATGCACGGGTGTTGTAGCCGGTGTTGGCTTCGTCGAGCAGGTTCGTAGCCGTGTCGGAGGCTTTGAACAGGCGAGCGACGAACGTGCCCTGATAGCCTTCAGCCGTCTTCAGGGTACGGACGTTGTAGATATGATCGGCCTCGAGGTTGAGGCTGAACACATCGACCGAGTCGACGCCGGTTTCGAACGTAGCATCCAGGAAGCCCGTCGCCAGCGCGTTGGCCGTAGCGAACGAATCGTTCGGCTCGGCTTCAGCCGAAGAGACGGCGATGTTGAGGATGTAGTCACCGCGGTTCAGGCTCCGGTCGTCAGCGCCATCCGGCGTACGGCTGGTCACCACGGCTACGTAGACGTCGCCATCGGCGGCGGCGGCGTAGCTGACACGCGAGTACCAGTCGTTACCGCCGTCGTCGTCGTCGGCCAGCTCCGTAGCGCCGTCAGCGCCGTAGATCACGATGCGTGTATCCGTATCGCGATTCCAGAGGTCGCTCACGGGCTTGGCTTCAGCAACGAGCACCTGGCCGGCGGTCAACGCGACCTTGAACCAGTCCTCATCCCCAAAGAAGCGAGGATGCGCGGGCTGCGACAGGGCGTATTCGACATCCGAGCCGAACGCCTGATAGTAGCCATTCGCATCGGCGTCGGCGGGCGTATTGTTCGGCTCGCCGGCGCTCTGGAGCGCGTAGTAGTTCGGGTTGATGCGCGAGGTCAGCTTGTACGGGCCTACACCACCCGAAATCTTCAGGTAGTACGGCTTCGTGGTGCGCGGGATGATGTTGGCGATCTTGAAGTTGTCGCCGCTGTAGTTGTTCACCCAGCCACTGCCGTCGAGCAGCGTCGTGCCGTTGACATCGTCGAAGAACTCGACCGTCAGCGCGCCGCCGGTGTTGTTGTCCAACGAGCGGAACGAGTAGAGCTTGCCGGCTTCGAGCACGAACGTGAAGTAGTCCACGTCGCCCGAGGTCAGCGAAGCATCGTAAATCGTGCCCAGCGCGATCAGGTTGGCCGCTTCGAAGCTGTCATTGCCTTCCGTCTCGGTGAAGGGCTGGCCGCCGGAGAGGTTGTAGAACCCTACGTCTCCATCTTCAACAGCCTTCACCTGCACGATGTACTGGCCCGAGGCCGGAATCGTAAAGGTAATGCCGCCCGTACCCGTGGCGAGTTCGGTGAACGTACCGTCGAACAGCGTCATCTCGACATTGAAGTCGTTGATGAGGTCGGCGTTGGTGCCCGTAAGGGACAGGCTCAGTTCGAAGCCGGCATCGGCGCTAAAGTAGTAGTGGTCCACGTCGTTCGCCGGGAAGATCATCCCGGCCTCGACGGCGGCGCCGGCGCCAACACCCATCGGCTCCTGCGCAAGGGCGTCTTCAGCGATGTTGTCCGGTTCGTTCGCGATGCGGCCAAAGTAGATCTGACCTTTATCGACCACGCCCAGCTTGTAGTCGCCGGCCGCCGCGCCGGTGAGCTTGATGAGGTAGGCGCCCGTTTTCTCCGGGACGAATCCGGATACGAGGACGTCGTTGCCCATGTCGTCGATCGCTCCCGCGTCGAGCAGGTTCGCGCTCAGCACGGTCGACGAGCCATCGGCGGATTCTTCCTCACGGAAGATCTCGATGCCGAGGTCCGCCGCAGCGGCCGACGTGAAGATCGAGTACATGCGCACCTGGTGCATATACACGCGGTACATGTCCACATCGGAAGCGCCCGAGAGGCCGGCGTTGATCAGCGTATCGACGCGCGGGGCGATCGACTGCGCCGCGGCGACTTCGTCGTTGGGCTCTACTTCCACCGGGTCGGTGCTGTACTGCGTGGCATACAAGTCGTACATGAACCGACCGGGATCGCTGTTATCTACGTTTCGACCGGGCTCGCGGGTCGTCGAGGCCCAGGCGTGCATATCCAGCCAGATCGGCGTGTCGGACGTGATGCCGCGAGCGGCCATCGCTTCCGGGGTGATCACGACCCGCGAATGGATGTTGTTTGGTCCGTCCATGGCTTCACGGCCGTCGTCATCGGACTCGAACAGGACGGTGGTATAGTCGGCGTCATAGATCCGGAAGAGCGTGTCGTCCAGGCGCGAACCGCCGGGGCCGATGGCGCCGTCGTTATCGCGGTACCAGCCGAAATACGGCACGGTCTCGATGATCAGCGTCTTGCCAGCTTCGTAGTTGACCAGGAAGTGATCATGGTCTTCCGAGCCCTGCTCGAGCAGCTGCGGGTACACGCTGTTGCCCTGGACGGGGACGGGAGGAGAGACAACACGGACGGTGTCCGGGTTGTAGATCATGTACGTTCGGATGACACCATCCGTCGGCAGCGAGATGCCGTTGACGAGGGCGTCTTCGAACGTCTGGTTCGGCTCCGCCTTATCGACAAACTGGGCGATATCGATCGCATAGGCCGTGATGTAGTAGGTGCCGGCATCACCGCCGTCGTTGAAGATCCAGAGGTAGTAGTCGCCCGTCACCGGGTCGCCAGTAGCCTCATCGATCGGCGCCGTCCAGCCGGTAAGGCGGAAGTCGCCGGAGCCGTTGCGGCCATCGGCCTCGCGGCCCGTGATGTCTCCACGCATCTTGTCATTGCCCTGGACTCCGCCGGCGTTGACGACGAAGGTTGTATCCAGATCGGACTCGTGGAAGATGCGAGCGCTGACGTTCAACCCGTCCGTTCCATCGGTGAGGAAGGAGTGGGTCGAGGCAAAGTAATACATCTTCGTCGGATCGACCGTAAACCGGAAGACATCGACGTCGCCGGCGGTAAGGCTCGCCTGAACGAGCTTGCCGGTGTATTCGTCGGTGCGTCCCGGCAGGGCGATCACGTCGTTGATGTTGTCGGCCGTGTCGAAGAAGTTGTTCGGCTCGGCTTCGGCACGCCCGATGTCATCGGCGCCAAGCGCGCTCTGCGACCGAACGAGGTCGATCGAGGCGGTCTTGTACCGATCGGACAAAAGGTCCTGCTGCGCCAGTTGAAGGCGCGCGGGATCGTCCTGATATTTGTTGAGGACCTCCTCGTAGTTGGTACCATACAGGGCCCGAAGCATGTCCGCATTGCCGGCTTTCTGCTGCGCATGCGCGCTGCTGGCAATCATCAGACACATCAGGGCCACGCTCAGGTATGTGGTAGCGTATTTCATGATGGCGATTGGTATGGTTGGATGAAAACGATTAGCGATTAGCGATTCGTGATTAGCGACTGTTGGTGTTCGACAATCGATAGTTGATGATCGATGAGCACTATCCGATGGGCCCACACCAATCGTTATTCGCTAATCGCTAATCGCTACTCACTAATCCTAGAGATAAACCCCGAGGCTCAGCCGGTGCACTTTAGTGAGGATGCCCCAGTCCGAGTAGGCGTAGTCAAACACAAAGTCGCTGCGGTCTTTCAGCGTGTACTGGATACCGCCTCCGAAGGTAAGACCGTTGATGGAATTCCGCTCGAACCGGTTGAGATAGCCGACACGAAAGAAAATAAGGTTATTAAAACCATATTCAACTCCCATGTTCATGCTCTCGGTGGCTCCGGTAGGGTGCATGAGGTCGACGGCGGTAGTGAGGTTACCGCGCCCGGGGAGCGGGGTTTCGTAGGACAGCCCGAACCGGAAGATCTGCGGCAGCGGGGATCCGTCAGTCTTGTAAGTGACCGGGATGTTCTCGATGCCGACGTTTTCCGGATCCGGGTCGATGATGTTGTTGAGGTTTTTGCCGGACAGGCTGATGTCCGCTCCGAAATTCGAGATGCTCGAACCGATGGACAGCCCGCGGAGCGGCGTCTGGTAAAACACGCCGGCGTCCAGTGCGATCTGATTGCCCCGCTCCGTCCAGATCCGCTGGCTGATATACTTCCCGGTAAGGCCAAACGAAAACGACGGGATGAGCTTCGCGGAGAACGAGAGGTTCACGGCGTAGTCCTGCGCGTCGTACAGTTCACCCGTGCCCTCGGGCGCCTCGACGGTCCGAACGGCCTGCTCGGGGACGGCGAGCGACGTAAAGCTGAGGCCGATGACGCTGCTAAAAAACGGCAGCGGCGCGGCCACGCTGAAGAAGTCGAACGACGTCTCCGCCAGCCACTCGGTGTGAGTGAACGATACGGCCACGCCCTCCACGTACGCCAGGCCGGCGGGATTCCAGTAGATCATTTCGGCGCGGCCGGCCTGCGCCGTGTAAGCGCCTCCCATGGCCTCGGCCCGGGCCCCGACGCCGATCTCGAGAAACGCGGCCGCCACCGTGCCGTTGTTGGACACGTTCTGGACGAAGTCCTGACCGTACGCCGTCGACGCACTGACGGCGAGCAGTACTCCGACGATCAGCCGTGCGCTACGCATCGCATTGGATTTCATAAACGGACTCCGATCGACTTACTTGATGATGGAAAAACGGCCGATCCTCTCGCCGATACCCGGCGCCTCGACGTGGTAGATGTAGACGCCAAACGCCACATCCAATCCGTCTTCGGTCTGAAGATTCCAGCTGCGGATGCTATCCTCGACGGGGGCCGAGTGCTCGATGATCTTGACCAGCCGGCCGCTCACCGTAAAAATGCGGATCGTGCACTCCTGCGGCAGGTTGCGGAAGTCGATCCGCCGCTCGCCCCGGCTCGCGAGCTGGATATTGCGCGACTCGAGGGGGTTGACGGCGATGTAGGGGTCGGGCACGACGTAAATATTGTCCAGCGCCGCCTCATCGATCACCTCGGGAATGACGTTGCCCTCCACCTTGAAGGTCAACACGTCGTCCCGATCGAACGGCTTGGACGTCTCGAGCAGCGCGATATCGCCGGCAACCGGCATTTCTGCCTTTGTTATGGCATCGAGCAGCGAAAGCGCCTGGGCCGGCGTCGGGTTCGCCAGGATGAGCACGCTCAGGCTCGGCAACGCGGCCAGCGAATCGCGTGTTTCGTCATACCAGACATTGATCTCACGCAGGAAGTTGTCGATCTCGAGGGTCTCCAGATCCGGGCCATACGGGAGCCGGCCCATCCCGCGGATATCGAGGGCGGCCAGTGAGTCGTACAGGGTATTGGCGTTGAGCCGCACGTTATTCATGGCATCCTGGGACGAGGGCGACAGGCCGATTCGGAATTGCCAGGTTGACCGCGCGTAAAACGTATAGCCGGAAAGCGGTACGCCCAGCACGCGGACGCTGACGACATCGCCCGGCGTCAGTATCCCCGCCACGCTATCCGCCGGCAGGAGCGGCTGCGCCAGTTCGCTAAGCTGGAACGGGACCTTGCGCGGGTTATTGATATCCGTTACGTCCCAGACGCTGAAGTTGGTCTGGACGCGGCTCCTCGGCGAAAGCGAGTTCGAGGTGTCCGCGCCGAGGCTCGAAATCCGAATTTCGTAGTCCAGCGGCACCGCGTCGCCCCCGTCGGGCACCACGTTGGTCAACGAGGCGCGCGGGGTGGGCGTGCCTCGCGGATTCGTCCCATTCTCCAGCCAGCCGCTTGTCACCACCTCCGGCGCGGCGGGCGCCGTGACGGTAAATTTCATCCCGTCATAGATCCGGGCATTCAAAACGTCGGTTGTAAAGAGGGCATCTCCGCGGGTATCAACCGGACTCGTGGCCAGCGTATCGCCCGTCGTCGTATTACGCAGCACCCACCCGGACGTGAGCCCATTCTTGAGGAAGATCGGGTCGATCGCCGCATAACTCCCGTCGTCGGTGAACGTGAAGGCGTATTCGTACCCCTGGCTGTTCGCGACATCCGGGATCAAGAACTCGACATTCAGGCTGCCGCTGGCGTTGCCGCCGGCGCGCTGCACCCGCCCGTCCGTCAGCGACGGCTCGATGAACCCGAGCGCTCGCGGCTGAGGCACGACCACCGCCGCGTTGCGGTCGACGTTGGTCGGCCGGTCGAAGGCATCGACTTCGATGATCTTGGAGCTTTCGGTGGGCGAGAGTTCGGCGAGCGATTCGAATTTCGAGATGCTGCGCTCGAAGAAGGAGTCCTCGTAGCCCTGATCGACGGTCACGACGGCGTAGTAGTACGTCCGCCCGTTGTCGACGGTGGAGTCGACGAAGCTGTATTTCAGCCCGCTGTCGGTACCCATGTCGTAGGACACCCCGAAGTCGCCCACCGGCACGGGGTGCGCGCCGAAAAGTCCGTTTTTCAGATCGTACTGGACCTTGTTGCCGGTAGCGCTCAACAGGGGCTCCCACAGGAGCGGGTTGCCGAAAGCGTCGGTGATGGTTTTGATGTCGTTGAATTCGGGGTCGGTGGAGCGGTAAATCTTGTACAACTCGAAGTCGAACCCGTAGATCGGGTCGCGGGAGGACTCGGCGCTCTGGTCCCACACGAGCGTCACCTTCTTATCGCCGGGGACGGCGGTCAGGAACGGCGTGCGGGGCGGGCGGGCGAAGTTGTAATCCGCGTCATAGATGTTCTGCATCGTCCGCTTATTGCGGAGCATATCCTGGAAGTCGTTCCCGCAGAAAAACGCGAGGGAGAACCGCTGCGTGAGACCCTGGTCGATGGTCGAGTAGCCCGAGCTGTAGACGTAGATCACATCCGCCGTTTCGGTGGGGACGATAAACTGGGTTTCGTCGACGGGCTGGATGTATTCGCGCCAGAAGAGGGCGTCGTCGTCGAGGTCGCGGTCGAAGTCCGACGGCGTGCGGATGACCATATTCGTAAGGCCGATCTGGTCGATCTCGTCGTTGTCGGTGAATTCGAAGTTAGGCTCGCCCGGGTCCGCGAAGCCGTTGGCTTCGGTGCCATCCGGGTCGGGGCCCGGGTAGTCCTCGTTCTCGGGGCCCACGCCGTCCGAGCCGGTGTCGTCGTTCAGCGGCTCGATGGTCAGGGAGCCGTCGCCATCCAGGTCTTCGCCGGCGTCGAGGATAAAGTTGTTGTTCAGATCCTCGTTGTCGTAGATGCCGTTGCCGTTGATATCCTGCCAGGGCCTCCAGTCGCCGTCGTCATCGATGCCGTTTTCGCGGCTTTCGTCGCGCAGGCCGTCTTCGTCGTTATCGATGCCGTCGTCGGCGATGCCAGGGCTTTCGAGGAAGCCCACGCCGGCATATCCGACTTTAAACCCGTTGATCACCAGATCCCGCTTGAGCCACTGGTAGGTGATGTCGTCCTCCGTGTCGAACAGCGCCTGGTTGTCTCCCGTCTGGTCGGCAATGTCGTAATCGACCAGCATCGCGATGATCGCCCGCGGGATGTCCTTGCGGGAGACGTTCTCCACGTCGAACGTGGTGATGTAGATGTCTTCGGCGAGGATGCTGGCCCACTGGTACTGGCGGACCTTCACCTCGACGCCGAGGCCACGCCGGCCGCCGTCCGCCCAGCCGCGGGTATCGGGCTGCCCGGTGGCGGGGTTGAGGAATGGGTAGTAGGGGAATTCGTCGTTGTCTCGGTCGTCCACGAGGTAATAGGATTCCTGGTCGGCCCGGACGAACGAACCAAAGGCGCCGTTCCAGCGGCCGGCGCGAATGCCCGGTCGGATGTCGCCCGGCTGGCGATCATCGCCAGGGTAGGACTGGGGCGGCCAGAACGCCGGCCAGGTCTCGGGCAGGTTGGACTGCGACGTGTACTCCAGGAAGTTGATGAGCTCGGAATCCAATTGACCGTTGTTGTTCAAGTCCTCCCCGTCGTCGAGCGCGCCGTTCCGATTCGCGTCTTCGTTGAGGCCTCCGATGAAGTAGAACCCGGCGTCTTCGAGCCGGCGGCGGTCGTCGGCGTTGTCGTTGAGTCGGTTCCGAGTCGAGGGATCCCCCCGCATGTTGTAGTATCCCGGTAGGGCTGTAAAAAAGAACTTGTGGCTGCCGCTCGGATGGGTATCGCCGCCGCTGCGGTTGTAGCTATCGGTGATGATGCGGAGGGTGTCGCCGGCATCGTTGATGACCTCGCCGGCGGCGATGAAGCTCATCGTGTGGCCATATTCAACACCCGAGCCTTTCGGCCAGGTGATGCGATTCGGGGAGATGGTGCCTCCCCAGTAGCCAGCGGAGATGTTCACGTTCGTGACGTAGGGCACCTGGATGAGGTTGCCCGACGCCAGGCCGCCACGCACGAAGTTGCGCAGGGAGAGATCGACCACCGCCTGCGTGGTGGCGTCGCGCCGGCCGCGTTTTTTGCCGGCATCCTCCATCTTCTGGATGGTCTCCTCGACCGCTTCTTGACGGTCGACCGCCACGCGCTCCTCACGCAGGGCGTTTTTAGACTGCCCGTGGGCGCCGGCCGAGGCCAGGCCCCACACCAGTATCACGAGCCCCAGGGTTACAACGTTGGTCTTCATGTAGAATAGGTAATGGCAATTTGCTTCGTTATGCGCATCCGTAGGTCCACGCCATGGCGCGGACCTACGGACCGTCGCGCCGCCGTTCCGATCCGCGGCGTGGAGGTTCATCGCCGACATCAAAAATCAACCGTCACAGCCAGGCGGACCAGCCGGGGCGTGGAGTACCACTGGGGATTGTTGTCGTCCTGCGCGCGATCGAACAGACCGACAAATTCGTTGACCCGATTCCGATCCGCCTGGACGACAGGGAGCCGAACGATCTGGCCGGCGCGGCCGGAAATGCCGTCCACGAACCGCTCGTTCAGGTGGTTGAAAACGTTTTCGACCTGCAGGCGGATGCCGTACGAGATCGGGCCGACATCGATGCGCTTCTCGGCGCTGAGATCGAGCGTAAAGAGGTACGGCTTCCGCTCGGCATTCAGAAACTCGTTATCCGGGAAATCCAGGTTCGGGTTCAGGAACGCCGGCGAATACGGCTGGCCGGTGGCGAGTTGGCTGATGAAGCCGATGTTCCAGTTTCCGGACTGGCCGACCGTGGCCGACAGGTTCGCCGTCAGCGTCTGGTCCCAGTCCAGCGAGATGATCTGGCGGTCGATGAACAACTCGCCGATCTCGCCCGAGCGGCCGGCGATGACGACGTTCGCGACATCGTTCGGGTTCGACGAGCTGCCGCGGGCGTCGGAGTAGGTGACGTCGAACGACGTGCCGAGCAGCATGCCCACGGGGCGCGTCACGATCGAGAACGTGCCGCCGCGGACGAGCCCGTAGTCCCGGTTGACGGTCCGAATGTACTGGACGTTGTCGAGCGTGGAGAGCAGCTCGGTGCCGAGCAGGTTGCGGATATTCGAGTAGAACAGGTTGATGTCCACGCCGATGAAATCGGTCAGCTGCTGCTGGAGGCCCATCTCGTACTTGATGGTGCGCTCGGGCTGCAGATCCGGATTACCCACCTGCCGGTTCTCGAGCCGGCCGACGTTGATGCCTTCGAACACCGGGTTTTTGAAGATCTCCAGATAGGCCGGCATCTGCACGAAGTGCCCGTACGCCACGCGGAAGGCGCCACGCGTGGAGATGGGGTAGGAGATGCCCAGGCGGGGGCTGATGTAGAATTTGGCGTCCGTGTCCTCGAAGTTGTCCTCCCGGCCGAGGCGATCGGTAGGGGTTCGCGGGTCGATGATCCGCCGCTCGCGGACGTCGAAGTACTCGAAGCGGGTGCCGGCCTTGACGACGAGGCGGGAGTCGAACTCGAGCTTATCCTGCACGAACACGGCCAGCTCGATGGGCGACTGGTCGAATCGGTCGTTCACGGCAAACCGCTCTAGCTCGGGCACGAGAACAGGCGTCAGGGCGGAGACGGCGTCGAAGTAGTCCTCGAAGTTCGGGAAGTTGTTGGCCGAGGGGTAGGGCAGGTTGATAAATAGGGAGTCCGTGTTGTCGCGGAAGACCCAGCTCCGGTCGAGGTCCTCGATGAGGAAGGTATTCTGGCGAAACTGGGCGCCGGCCTTGAATTCGTTCCGGTCGTTGACCTGCCACGTGAAGTCCCCCGAAGCGATGATCTGCTCCTCCGTGCGCCGAAACTCGGTCACGTCGGTGCCGCCAAGGGAAAACCCGGTGACGTCGTCGGCGGCGCTGATGAACTGGAGGCGCGGGTCGTCGATCGAATCGAACGCGCGGCTTTCGGACTCGCCGAATTTATACGAGCCGCGCAGGTTGATCACCTTGTTGTTGCCAATGGCCTGCCTGTAGCTGGCGATACCCGTCCACGACGTAAAGAAGTTGTGGTCCTGGCCGGCCGGCGCGAACCGCGAGGCATTGTTATACCCCTGGCTTTCGGACTGGTTGTAGATGCCGCCAACCGTGAACGATGAACGGGACGTCGGCCGGAATACAAACTTCGGGTTAAATGTAAAGGAGCGTCGCCAATCCATCTCCACTACCGAGCCATTGCCCGAACCAAACGTGATCGGATTACCGTCGCGGCCGAGGATCGGGCTACCGTTGGGCGTCCGCGCCGTATCCAGCGTGATGAGCCGCGTATCGTCCGGCTGGAACAGGTCGCGGTACCAGCGGCGGTAGGTCTCGATCTCGAAACCGTCTTCCGGGAGGAACTGCTCGATGCCTTTCAGGTGGCCCACCCGATCTTCGTACCGGCTCGTGAGGAAAAAGCCCAGGCGGTCGAATTTCTTGATGATCGGCCCACTGAGCGTCAGCGACACGTCCTTGCTCTCGATGGGATCGAAGGTCTCGGTGCCGATGAAGACGCCGTTGTCGTTCGCGAAGAAGCCGCTGCCCTGCACCTTGAGGTTGCCTTCGAGCTTCTGGCCGGGGTCGCGGGTGGTGAGGCTGACCACGCCGGACTGGGCGCCGCCGAGCTCGGCGTCGAACGTGCCCGTAAAGACCTGCAGTTCCTGGATGGATTGGACCTCGAGGTCGACCGTGTTGCCGCCGCCCTGGTTAAATACGTCCTGCACCGGAATGCCGTCCACGATGTACGCCGTCTCGCGCTGCCGGCCGCCGCGGAAGTTAAACCCGCCGTCTGCGTTGGTCACGACACCCGGCTGAAACCGCACCAGGTCGCTCACCTCGGTCACCGGCAGGCTCTCGATGGTTTCGCGGGATACAAACGATACCGTCGTCGTCCGGTCCCGAATCACGATCGGGCGATCCGCGCTCACGATGATCTCCTCCCCCTGAAACACTTCCTCGGCGAGGCGGCCGTCCACCGTCGTGGTGCGACCCGAAAAGACCTGCACGGCCGCCGTCTTCAACGTTGAAAAACCAACGAAGGACATCACCAGGGTGTAGTTGCCCGGCGGAACGCTCAGCAGGAAGTACTTGCCGTCCGCGTCGGTGACGGTGCCGAGGTAGGTATTCTCCTCCAAAAAGACGTTCACGCCCGGCAGCGACTCGCCTGTGGCGGCGTCGAGGACCTGCCCGGAAATTTTCCCGGTCGACTGAGCAAGTGCCTCAGGCGCGGCCCATACCAGGCACAGTGTCAGAGACAGGGCAAGGAGGATGATGGCAGTACGAATCGAGACCATGCTCAGAAAATGGCTACGAGTACGAGCTTTCAGATCAAAAGCAGGGTACGCGATCTGAAGGCTGGTGGTGGACTAGCGCCGGCATCCCACGGGGCGCCCGGCACACTGGGGAAGATCGCGCTACGCACTCACGGACTCGTTACGCGATCGTTAAACCTGGAATCCCAACAGGAAACGCACAAATCGGAAGGCATCCCCTGTTGGCCGGCGCCATACTACGGCTTTTCTATGTTTCTCAGATTATGAATATGTTTCCTTTCATGCAACAGCGGATTGGTTGCGGGTTGACAAGTTCCAGGTAACAGGTTCTTGTTTTGGGTGGAGAGCCTGTAGCCTGCCAACCTGTAGATCCTTCGAGTCCGCCGGCTGTCGCCGCCGTCCCTCAGGACAAGCCTGCCAACCTGCAACCTGCCAACCAATCACCCATTCCCGTAGATACATAGCACCCGGGCTACCTGATCGGTGGGGTTATTGAGGGTGTGTTCGGTGGTGCCGTCTTCGTATAGGCAGTCGCCGGCCTCGAGCCGGAAGCGCTGCTCCCCGTATTCATAATCCACCGTTCCCTCGAGCACCATGAGAAATTCCTCGCCTTCGTGCGCGAGCTTTTGCCGCCGCGCCTCGCCGGGGGGTACCTCGAGCAGGAAGGGTTCCATGACTTTGTTCGGGCGCTTATGGGCGAGCGCGTGGTAGACGATGTTGGAGTCGGGACGATCCCGCTCCACCACCTGCCGCTCGTCCTTGCGCACGATGATCATCTCCGGGCGCGCGTCCAGGCCCTCGAAGAGCTCGGACATCGTGACGCCCAGGGCATCGACGATCTTGGCCAGTGTCGCGATCGACGGCGTCACGCGAAAATTCTCCACCTTGGACAGGACGCCGCGCGTCAGCCCGGTCAGCTCGGAGACTTGTTCGAGCGTGTATCCGCGAAGTGTTCGCAGAACGCGGATCCGCTGCGACAGTTGAACCAGATTCATGTGCTATATTGGTCGTTCGTGCGATACCGCCGGCCTTCCACGGCGGCTCATTCAGGCCATCTGGAGGGTCTTTTGTGTTGAGAACAGATAGAACCATGCCCATCGCTCCTCTCCTCTCGTTGCAGAAGATCGGAATCACTTTCCTCACTTGCCTCTTTTTTTCTGCGCCGGCCAGAGGACAATCGCTTCCCTTCCTCGACGGCTTCGAAGATGGCAATTTCGCCGGCTGGACGATCTCGAATGACCCCGAGCCCCAGAGTGGCCCGAGCGAGTGGGTGGTGGAAAACGGGGTGCTCGTGCAAAAATCCAACATCTGGTCGTATGGACTCGTCGATCTGGAGACAAAATACCACCTCGGCACCCATATCACGGCCGGCAACCCCGCCTGGCAGGACTACAGCTTCAACGCCCTCGCCCGCTCGGCCGACAACGACGGCATCGGCATCATCTTTCGCTACCAGGACGCGCGCAACTACTACCGCCTCCTACTGATGAACGACCCGGCCTGGTCCGGACGCGATAGCGCCGGCACACCGTTCAACACTCCCCTCCAGCGCCTCCAGAAGTTCGTGGACGGCGAGCCCTATATCCTGGCCGAAAACAAGGTATCCCAGGCCTACCCCTCCGGCTATTTCTCGCTCACGGCCGACGTCCGCGGCGACACGATCGTCGCCTACATCAACGGCGTGCGTATCCTGAGCGCCATCGACACCACCTACGCGGCCGGCAAGATCGGCATGCTTTCCTACGCGAACAGCGGCGCGTATTACGACAGCGTCTCGGTTTCCGCCGAACGGCTCGTGTACGACGGACCGGGCCAGACGACCGTCTCCTACCCGGTGCGCGAATTTCGGGCGCCCTACATCCAGAACCCGACCGGCACGACCTTCGAGGTGGCCTGGCGGACGCTGGAGGAATACGCCGGCGAGGTCCGCTACGACACGGAAAAAGACCTCCTCCGCTTCACCGCCACCGAGGCGGACGCCACCCGGAAGCACCACGTCCGCGTGACCGGATTGCAGCCGGGCGAGCGGTACTTTTACGCTGTATACAGCGGCGACGAACTCGTACAAGACCAGGAAAAAACCCTCACGGCCCGCGGCCCGGAGGAAAAGCAGTTCTCCTTCCTTGTCATAGGCGATAGCGGGGTCGACACGCCTACGCAATACCGCGTCAGCGCCGAGATGAGGAGCAGTATGAGCGCGGCGGAAGTCGACTTCGTCGTTCATGTCGGCGACGTTCACCAGGGCGTTGGCGACTACTACGACAACATCTACTTCAAGCCCTACCGCGACATCATCAAAAACGTCAACATCTTTACCTCGCTCGGCAACCACGACGTCATCACCGACAACGGCGACGTGTACATCGACGACTTCTACCTCCCCCACAACAATCCGGACAGCACCGAGCGGTATTACTCATTCCGCTGGGCCAACGCATTTTTTATCGCGCTGGACACCAACGGCGACTACACGCCCGGATCCCCGCAGTACGAATTCCTGGTCGAGCAGCTGGAATCCGACACGCGCAACGAGGCGACGTGGACCTTCGTCTACGCCCACCATCCCCCCTATACGGAATACTGGACCAACTACTACGGCGACGCCGGCGTCCAGAACCACCTCGTGCCGCTGTTCGAGCAGTACGACGTGGATATGGTGATGAACGGCCACACCCACAGCTACGAACGGGGCGAAAAAGAACACGTCCACTACCTCGTCTCTGGCGGCGGCGGCGGCGCGCTGGATGACTATTTCATCGACTACGAACACGTCTCTTTCTCCAGCGGCAAACACCACTTCACGCGGGTCGATGTCGATGACGACGAGCTGACCGTGTCGGCCACCGACGAGTTCGGCGCGCCGATGGATCGGTTCGTCATCCAGAAATTTACCGATGTCGCCCGCGAGCTGGGTCCGCTCGTGCCGGCGGCTTTTACGCTGGACCAGAGCTTCCCCAACCCGACCGCCGGCGCGGCCACCATCCGGTACCAGGTCCCTGAAACAGCATCCGTCCGCCTGGAGCTGTTCGACCTGCTCGGAAAACACGTCGCGACGCTGGTAGACCGCACCCACATCCCGGGGCACTACGTCGCCACATTCGACACCGCCCGGCTTGCCGCCGGCCCCTACGTCTACCGCCTCACCGCCGGCGAAACCAGCCTTACCCGGCAGATTAGGGTGGTTGATTAGCGATTCATGCGAATCAGGAGTTGAGGCCGTATCAAATGAATGAATCTAACTGGCAATCCCCCCATTTTTCGTCTTCCCCCGGTCAAAGCCGGGGGCAGGCTCCCAACTCGATTGGGGATCCATAGGCGGCTGATCGCATGTAGCCGGGCCTCAAGGGGGCTGAAGGAAAACAGGAGCACCAACCTATTCAAGCTGCGTTTCGGGTACCACGGGCGTGCTACTATCGCCCTTTATGACGCATATGCTACATTTTCATGCTTCCATGGATCCCCAATCAAGTTGGGGAAGACGACCCTGGAGCGTGCGGCGGAAGCCAGTATGCGCCGTGTTTCAACTCCTGATTCGCATGATTAGCGATTAATGCGAATCAGTAGTTGATTTGAGCATAGACCTCCAAAAAATCTATTGCCATCTCGACCGTAGGCCCGATGTATCGGGCCGGAGCGGAGAGACCTCCAGAACCTGGCAAAAGCCATATTGAGGAGGTCCCCCCGCCTTCGCGGGGGCAGGCTCTCCGCTACAGCGTCGGCTAACGCCGTCGCCTTCGATTGAGATGACAGGGGGTTTATTCAAAGACACCACTCGGCGCCATCCCGACGCCCCTATTCCCATCGTTAATCGCTACTCATGCGACAAGAGATTCACAATGAGGGGACGGGTGGCTGGTGTTTATCCTGAACACCCTTGTCATTTTGCCTTTTTCATTTTCCCTTTTGCCTTACGTGGCGCCGGGTTACGCGGCGATGACCCGGATGGGGGCTTTGCCCTGTTGTGCGTGGGCGGCGGCGCATTTTGCCTTTTTCACTTTGCCTTTTGCCTTACGTGGCGCCGGGTTACGCGGCGATGACCCGGATGGGGGCTTTGCCCTGTTGTGCGTGGGTGGCGGCGCATTTTGCCTTTTTCACTTTGCCTTTTGCCTTACGTGGCGCCGGGTTACGCGGCGATGACCCGGATGGGGATGTTGCCCTGTTGTGCGTGGGTGGCGGCGCATTTTGCCTTCTTCACTTTGCCTTTTGCCTTACGTGGCGCCGGGTTACGCGGCGATGACCCGGATGGGGGCTTTGCCATGATGGTCGTTTGTGGCGGGATATCGGCGCTAACCCGGCCTACGGGCTTCGATTTGACCTTTTGCATTTTTCACTTTTCACTTTCAAATCTCAGCCGGGTACCGCCTGATAATACCCGTTCGCCTCCAGCAGGGTCACCGGGGTTTCGTAGAGGGCGCTGAGAGTGGGGCCGGTGAGCACGTCGGCTTTGGGGCCGCGGGCGAAGACGGCGCCGGCTTTTATGAGGATCACGTCGTCGATCTCCGGGGGGATTTCGTGGATGTGATGGGTGACGAGGACGATGGTGCGGCCGGCGTGCATGAGGGAGCGGATCGTCTGGAGATACTGGAAGCAGGCGTTCAGGTCCAGCCCACTGGTGGGCTCGTCCAGGATGAGGGTCTGGGGATCGTTGACGAGCGCCCGGGCCAGCAGAAACCGCCGCTGCTCGCCGGTGGACATTGCGGCGAAGGGCCGGCGGCGGAGGTGTTCGATCCCGAGGTCGACCATGACCCGGGCCGCGGCGTCCTTTTGCTCGGGGGAGAAGGTCTGGTGCGGCCACGTATCGATGCTCGCGTAGTACCCGGACAACACGATCTGCTCGCCCCGGGCGTGGCCGGTGTAGTCCAGCTGCAGATCATTGGAAACCACCCCCAGCAGCCCCCGCAGCTCCCACACGTTCCAGCGGTCCTTCCCCAGCACCCGCACATAGCTGTCCTCGGCGTAAACGGCGTGGATGTCCCGGCAGAGGAGCTTTAAGAGGGTCGATTTCCCTGCCCCATTCGGCCCCAGGATCGCCGCGTTCACGCCGGCCTCAAGGCGGAGCGACAACCGGTCGAATACCCGGTTGCGGCCACGAAAGACGGTGGCGTTGGCGATATCGAGAAGTGAAAAATGCAAAGTGAAAAATGAAAAGTGGAGCCCGTAGGCCGGGTTAGCGCCGATAACCCGCCACCCACGATCAACATGGCATAAACCCCATCCGGGTCATCGGCGCGTAACCCGGCGCAACGTAAGGCAAAAGGGAAAAGGCAAAATGCGCCGTCACCCACGATCAACATGGCATAACCCCCATCCGGGTCATCGGCGCGTAACCCGGCGACAAGTAAGGCAAAAGGCAAAATGGAAAAGGCAAAATGAGTAACAGCGTTCAACGCGTTAACGCCCCAACCGTATCGTCAAACCGGTCGAGAAACGCGTCGCAGACCGCTTCGTCGTGCGCGATGGAAAGGTACAGCTTCGTCCCCATAGGATTCAGGAAAATACCGCGTTCGAAAAGACCCAGCATGGTCGCGCGGCTCCGGGCCGAGTCGCCACGGCGGGTGGCGCGGTAATCCCGCACCGGCTCGGTCTCGGCCGTAAACACCACCTGAGCAAGCGGCCCGTCGCCGATGATCTGGCCCGGGATGCCGCGGGTTTCGAGCACCCGCCGCATGCCGGCGCGGAGGTAGACGCCCATGCGATGTAATTCGGGGTACACCCCGCCATCCGCCCGGAACACCTCGAGCGCCGCTGAGGCCGCCGTCGTGGAAATCGGATTCCCGCCGAGGGTCGACGCCGTCCACACGTAGCGGTCGGAGTACCCCAGCCCATCCTCGCGCACCAGCGCCATGATGTCCGCCCGCCCGCCGTAGGCCCCTATCGGGTAGCCGCCGCCGAGGGCCTTGCCGTACGCCACGAGGTCGGGCACGACTCCGTAATATTCCTGCGCCCCGCCGTAGGCGAAGCGAAAACCAGTCACCACTTCATCGAAGAGGAGCGGAATGCCGTAGCGCTGGGTGGCGTCGCGGAGGCCCTGCAGAAACCCCGCCGCCGGCGGCAGGCAGCGGTGCAGGGGCTCGACGATGACGCCTGCCAGTTCGCCGGCATACGCGTCGATGAGGCGCTCGGTGGTAGCCAGATCGTTGTACGGGGCGATGAGCACGTGGTCCTGAACGGCATGGTCGACGCCGGCAGACGAGGGCTCGGGCGTGGGGAACGCCTGTAATTTCTGCGGGAAGAGGCTCGTCACCCCCACGTCGTTCGCACCGTGGTAGGCTCCTTCGAACTTGAGGATCTTTTTCCTCCCGGTAAACGCCCGCGCGAGGCGCAGGATGTACATCGTCGCCTCGGTGCCCGAGGCGCAGAAGCGGATCTGGTCGCAGGCCGGACTCAGCCGCACCAGCTCTTCCCCCAATTCGAGCGACGCCTCGGTCACATAGGCGAAGTTCGACCCCCGCGCTGCCTGCCTCACTACGGCCTCGACCACCTCCGGACGGGCGTGCCCCACCAGCGCGGAGCCCCATCCCATCGAGAAGTCGTAAAAATGCCGGCCCTCGGTGTCCCACAACGAACACCCCTCCCCCCGGTCGATCACGATGCCCATCCCATCCGGGATGTTAAACTCGCCGTTCGAGCCGGCGGGAAATACGCGCAGCGCGCGCTCGGTATGGGTTAAGGTCATTGGAAATTGCAGATTACATATGAAGCAAACCCGTAGGCCGGGTTAGGCTCCCCCAGGAGCCGTAACCCGGCGTTTGTCAACCCAATCGTATAGCCAAACATGTGGATCCCCAATCAAGTTGGGGATGACGGCCAAGACGTAGGCCGGGTTAGGCTCCCCCAGAAGCCGTAACCCGGCGTTTGTCAACCCAATCGTATAGCCAAACAGGTGGATCCCCAATCAAGTTGGGGATGACGGCCAAGACGTAGGCCGGGTTAGGCTCCCCCAGAAGCCGTAACCCGGCGTTTGTCAACCCAATCGTATAGCCAAACAGGTGGATCCCCAATCAAGTTGGGGATGACGGCCAAGACGTAGGCCGGGTTAGGCTCCCCCAGAAGCCGTAACCCGGCGTTTGTCAACCCAATCGTATAGCCAAACAGGTGGATCCCCAATCAAGTTGGGGATGACGGCCAAGACGTAGGCCGGGTTAGGCTCCCCCAGGAGCCGTAACCCGGCGTTTCTCACCCCATTCCCCCACCGTTTTTACCATTCGTGTGGATCCCGGATCAAGTCCGGGATGACAGGAAAGGCGTATCCCCAAAACATGCCTCCAGAATATCCAGCGCCCGATCCAATTCCTCGTACGAAACCGTCAGCGGCGGCACGAGGAGGACGATGTTGCCCATCGTCAGCTTGAAGCTGAGGCCCCGCGACAGCGCCGCGTACATCACCCGTTCGGCCTCGTCGATGGCGCGGGAGCCATCGGGGCGGACGAGGTCGACGCCCAGCATCAGCCCCAGCCCGCGCACGTCGCCGATCAGCGGATACCGTTCGCGCATGGCCAGCAGCCGTTCGAGGGCGTAGTTCCCTTTCAGCCGGCTCTGCTCCAGCAGCCCTTCCTCCTCGATCACCTCGATGGTGGCCAGTGCGGCCGCGCAGGCGACGGGGTTTTTTTCGTGGGTGAAGTGGCCCAGGGCACGTTCGCCGGCCACGTCGAACCGCTCGCGCGTCAGCAGCGCCGCCAGCGGAAACACCGCCCCGCCGAGTCCCTTGCCAATCACCAGCATGTCCGGCACGATGCCGTAGTGCTCCACCGTGAACATCTTCCCCGTACGCCCGAGGGCATGGGGGATTTCGTCGAGGATGAGGAGCGCGCCGTGACGGTCACACGCGGCCCTAACCTTCTGCCAGTAGGCGACCGGAGGGATGTACGGCGTACTCCGCACCGTCTCAGCAATAACGGCCGCCACATCGCCTTCCTTGGCGAGGACGTAGTCGATGTAGTCCGCGCACTTCAGCCGGCACGTCCCCCCACAATCCCACGGGCAATCCGCCGGGTTCGGCGGCGGGACGTGTTCTGTCCCGGGCATGAGCGGACCGATATCCTTCCGAAAAATGGCCTCTCCGCCGATCGAGATCGCATCCAGCGTGGCCCCGTGGAAGGCATCCCACATGGAAATCGTCTTGTGCCGGCCGGTGACGGACCGCGCCAGCTTGAGGGCCATGCTCATGGCCTCAGCGCCGCCGGGGGCGAAGAGCACTTTGTTGAGGTCGCCAGGGGCGAGCTCGGTCAGTTTCTTCGCGAGCCGGACGGCCACTTCGTTGGTGTACCGGCGGGTGCAGAACGGCAAGGTCTGGAGCTGGTCGACGATGGCCTGCATCACGCGGGGATGGCGGAAACCGACCTGATGCACCCAGTTGCCGTGGAAGTCGAGGATCCGCCGGCCCTGCCTGTCAATCAAATAACTCCCCTCGCAGGCCTCGAGCACGTTGAGGCAGGGCGTCGAGAGCGACTGGTGCAGGAAGTACTTCGCGTCCTCCGCCAGCAGACGGGCGGTCTCGGCATCGTTGTGCACCCGCTGCCAGTCCTGGCGGTGGGGCGACAGGTTCAGGTCGCCTTCGGAGCGGAGTTCATCGAGCGTATCACCCATGCGGTCACCTCGCGAGAGCCGCGACGCCCATGGCTTCGAGCGTCTCGGCGATGGCCGCCGCCAGCCCCCGGATGTCGTCCGGAAAGATCTGACCGATGTTGCCGATCCGGAAGCAATCCGCCTTGCTCAATTTTCCCGGGTAGATGACGTAGTCGAGATCGCTCAGCCGGCTGTAAAACGCCTCAAAGTCGAACTGCGGATCTTCCGGATAATAATACGAGGTGATGATGAAGCTCTGCCGATCGGCCGGCAGGTACGGCGTGAACCCGAGCCGGCCCATCTCCTCCGCCAGCACCCGGTGGTTGTTCGCATACCGCGCCCCGCGGGCCGCGGCGCCGCCCTCCGCCTCCAGCTCGACCAGCGCCTGGTGGAAGGCCAGCAGCGCATGGGTCGGCGGGGTGAAGCGGAACTGGCCATTTTGCTCCAGCCCCTTCCACTGGGCGAGGAGGTCCAGACTGAGGCTGCGAGCGTTGCCGGCGATCGCCAGCAGCGCCTCGCGCCGCGCCAACACAAACGCAAACCCCGGCACCCCCTCGATGCACTTGTTGGCGGACGACACCAGGAAGTCGACGTGCGACGCCGCCATCTGCGCCGGAATCGCCCCGAAGCTGCTCATTGCATCCACGCAGTAGACCTTCCCGTGGCGTTTGACGATCTCCCCGATCTCGCGCGTCGGATTAAGGATTCCCGTCGTCGTCTCGCATTGCACGACGAACACGTGGGTGATGGATGGGTCGGCGGTTAACCTGCGCTCCAGATCGGCCAGGTCGGGCGTTTCGTTTTCGGCGCAGGTCTGCTCCTCTGTCGCGATCTTCAGCACCCGCGCCATGTGGGCGATGCGGGCGCCATATGCGCCGTTCACCACTACGAGCAGTTTGCCGGTCGCTGGCACGACCGATCCCACGACCGACTCGAGCCCGAACGTCCCGCTCCCCTGGACGAGCACGGCCTCGTAGCCGGCCTCCTGGGAGAGCCCGTCGATCGCCAGCAGGCGCCGGCGGATGGAGCGGACGACCTCAAGGAACGTCGCGTCGCGCGAGCCGAGGTCGACTCGCATGGCGTCTTTCACCGTCCGGCTCGTGGTGAGCGGGCCCGGCGTAAACAGTAACTTACCGCGTTCGTCGCGGCCCTTCTCGGGTGTGTTGGATGTTGGCATGGCAGGCCCTTACCAGGGCAGCGAAAAGGTTTTGACCGTGGTCATGTATTTGATGGATTCCTGAACCCCCTCCTTGACGCCCAGGCCGGAATCCTTCACGCCGCCAAAAGGCGACAGCTCGATCCGGTACCCCGGCACCTGGTTCACGTTCACCGTGCCGGTGCGGATGCCCTTGACGGCCTTAAGGGCATGGTCCAGGTTGGAGGTCACGATCCCCGTCGACAGCCCGAAATCCGAGCTGTTTGCCAGGGCGATGGCGTCGTCAATGTCGCGCACGGAGAGAATCGGCGCCAGTGGGCCGAAGGACTCCTTGCAGACCATCTCGGTCGTCCGTGGGACGTCGGCGATGACGGTCGGCTCGAGCAGCGCGCCGGTGCGTTTGCCGCCCAGCAGCACGCGTGCGCCCTCGGCCACGGCCTGGTGGACGCGGCGTTCGAGCGTCTTCGCGGCGGCCTCGTCGATCACCGTCCCCACCACCGTCTTCGGGTCCGCCGGGTCGCCGGCGATGTAGGAGCGGGATTTCTCAACAAACGCCTTGGTGAATGCCTCCAGAATCCCATCCTGCACCAGAATCCGCTTGACGGCCGTGCAGCGCTGGCCGGAATTCCGGTAGCTGCCCTCGGCGGCGAGGGACACGGCGAGGTCGAGGTCGGCGTCATCCAGAATAATCAGGGGCGAGTTGCCGCCCAGCTCCAGGCAGAGCTTCTTATAGCCGGCGATGGACGCGATCCGCTTTCCGACGGCTGTCCCGCCCGTGAACGTCACCAGCTCGATACGTTCGTCGCGGATCATGGGTTCGACCACTTCCTCGATCGTCCCCACAAACACACTCAACATCCAGCCAGGCACGCCGGCCTCGTAGAGTAGCTCGGCGAATTTGAGGGCCGTGAGCGGGGTTTTTTCGGAGGGCTTGAGGAGGATCGGCGCGCCGGCGGCGATGGCCGGGGCGATTTTGTGCGCCACCTGGTTGAGCGGATGATTAAACGGCGTGATGCCGAAAATCAGCCGCAGCGGCTCGCGCAGGGTAAAGATCTTGCGCGGCTTGCCCAGCGGCGTGATGTCGCAGGAAAACACCTGCCCGTCGTCTCGCAGCGCCTCCATGGCGGCGAACTGGAGCACGTCCTGGGCGCGGCCGACCTCGTAGTAGGTCTCTTTCATACACAGCCCGGACTCGCGGCGGATGCTCTGGGCGAACTCCTCGGTCCGCGCCTTGAGCAGCTCGCGGGCGTTGTTCAGTATCTCGTAGCGCTGAAACCGGGTCAGCGGCTCGCCGCCTTTCAGGGTGCGGGTGATCATGTGCTCGACCTCCGCCGGCCCGATGAGCGCGGCGGTGCCGACCACTTCGCCGGTGTACGGGTACCGCACGGTGGCCGTTCGACCGGTGTGGACGGCGTCCCCGGCGATGTACGCGGGGAGTTCGAGAATTGCTGTAGCCGTATCGCTCATGCTGTGGTACCGTTGCAGATGAAGTCGAAGATGTCAAAATTGCGCGGATCGCCGGCGGCGAGGGCGCGGTAGGCCGCGTTGAGGGGTTCGGAGATGACCAGGGGCACCATCTCCTCGTAGCGCCCGCCGTGGGAGCGCAGGCGGTCCTTGAGCTGGCTGAGGTCGTGCTGCGCCGGCGTGCGCCCGAGGACGACATCCCGCGCCGAAAGCACAAACAGGTCGCCGATGCGCTCGGGCGGCAGCTCGAGCTTGAGGGCCGCCATCTCGCGGTCGTATACCTCGGTGATGCCCGGGTGGGCCAGCAGCCAGCGGGCGACGTCGGCCACGGGCACGTTGGGTGGGACATAGACCGTCACGGCCGAGCCCAGGGCGCCGTGGTGGACGACGTACGGATCCGTGATTGGGCAGATGACGCGGAAGCCGGCACCGAAGTGTTCGTCGAGCATCGACTCCACATAGAGGACGTTCGGCGATCCATCCGGGAGCGTCTTGGCGTTCATCCCGTGGTCCGCCGTCGCGGCGACGATGGCGCCGAGCGCGACGAGCCGGCCCAGCTCATGGTCGATCGCCTCATAAAAATCGAGCGACTCCGGCGCCTCGGGCGCGTAGGCGTGCTGCATGTAGTCGGTGAGGGACAGATAGAGGAAGTCCGCCAGCCCCTCTTCGAGCAGCCGGACGCCGGCGCGGAGCACGTACAGGCTCGCCTCCCCGCTGTAGATCGGCGGCGTCGGCCCGACGAGCGCCTCGACATTGTCGATCCCGTTGACGGCGCGGTTCGCCTCGCGCGCTTTTTCGGAGGAAAAGGCGATCCCATCCATCCCTTTCGAGAGGATCGCGCGGAGTTTATCCTTGGCGGTGACCATGGCCACGCGCCGGCCGGCGCGGGCCGCGGCGGCGAGGATGGTGTCCACGCGGAGGTACTCGGGCGCGTTCATCATCACCTCCTGGCCGGTGGAGGGGTCGAGGAAGTAATTCCCACAGATGCCCGTCTGCGCCGGCGGGACGCCGGTGACGATGGCCGAGTTGTTCACGTTCGTGAACGACGGGAGCGCGCCGCGGATCATGCCGCGGTAGCCGCGGCGCTGCATGGCGTCCAGGTGCGGCATGCGGCCGTGGGCGAGGGAGACGGAGATGTATTCATCCGCGCTGCCGTCGATGCAGATGACGGCGAGCGGGCGCGCCGGCGGGGCGTAGTGCCGGCCGTTTATGTCGAAAGAACGGGTGGAGGGAGTCAACGGGTGGCCTCGCGGGAAGCGTTGGAAGTCTGTTTCATGCAAGATAGCTGTTGCACGCAACATAACATCCGCACTCTTCAAGAAACAAACGCGCCGGCCGACCTACAGAAAGTTCATTCGCCGGGCGGGCTCGTTATACTAGCGTTCGCGGCGGCTTCCCATGCGTTAAGATATGGTGATGATTTACCCCCCCGGTCTTGCATGGCCCCTGCCGGCGCACGAACTTACGCCATCTTTAACCATTCATCCCTCGATTCACCATGCATCGCTTCGTTACCACCCTCCTCCTGTTCGCGCTCGTCGCCACCGCCGGCTGCAGTGGTGCCAAAGAAGTCGCCAAAGAAGCCGCGAAAGCGCCCAACCCGCTGGTGGGCGACTGGACGTTCCAGATCGACAGTCCGCAGGGACCCTACGCCGGTACTATCGCGCTCACCGAAAACGAAGGCGGCTCGCTGGACGGTGTCCTGACTGGCGACTCCCTCCCCGGCGGCGTCGAAATGACCAACCTCGTGTTCGAGGACAACAAACTCATATTCAAGTTCGACAGCGGCGAATACGGCATCATCGACACGCAGGTGCTGGTGACGGGTAATGCGTTCGCCGGCACGATCAACGTCGGCGGCGTCGGCGATATGCCCATCCGCGGGTCGAAAAAATAAGGGTGACAGAGAGCCCGTAGGTCGGGTTAGGCCGCCCGCGTCATCCCCAAACATCGAGCACACCCTTTCCGCGGCCGTAACCCGACGCTTGTCCCGGGCCGGGCACCACACACCCTTTCCGCGGCCGTAACCCGACGCTTGTCCCGGGCCGGGCACCCCACACCCTTTCCGCGGCCGTAACCCGACGTTTGTCCCGGGCCGGGCGCCATGCCCAATCGCCCCATCGTTATTCGCTAATCCCGAATCGCTACTCGCCAATCAAGGAGGTCACTCCGCTGCCGCATCGGCTGGCGCCGCTGCGTACGGTCGTGATGACAGGGCGGGTTTTAATAACACCACTCGCCGCCACCCCCGAGCCCCCATCGCTATTCGCTAATCACGAATCGCTACTCGCTAATCACCTCACCCCTCCAGCATCCTCCTCACCCGCTCCAGACTGATCTCCGCGTTTTCCCGCAGCGGCTCGCAGTGGGTTTCGAGGGTGAGGTGGGCGAGGCCGGCAGGATCAGCCTCGCCGAGCCAGCCGAGGATATCCGGCCAGGGTGTGGCGCCGGCGCCGACCGCCACCCAGGGCTGGTCGGGGTTTTTGGGGGAGAAGTCTTTGACGTGCAGGTTGATGAGATAGGGCGCGAGGGTGTGGACGGCCTCGTCGTCGATCCGGCCGCCGCCCCACTGGAGGTTGGCGGGGTCCCAGTTGAGGTGGAGCGCGGGATGGTCGAGTTCGCGCAGGAGGGCGACAGCTTCGGCGGGGCGATCGACCCAGAACGCCGGCTCGTTTTCAATGGCCAAGTTGATCCCGGCCGCTTCCGCCATTTCCGCGGCACGCTCCAGCGCCCGCAGCACCCGGACGCGGTTGCGCGTTGACTCATCCGCTCCACACTCGAAGCCAAATAGGATAAGCGTCGGGGCCTCGAAGCGTTGGGCGAGGTCGAGGCTGCGAGGCAGGGTATCGTCCAGCTCACGGCGGAGCCGGTCGGTGTCCGCCACATTCCCCTTGAAGATGCCCGGCGAGACGGCCGTGATCGTCGCGCCGGCGGCAATCTCCGCCTCGACCCGCGCGATCTCCTCTTTCGTGAATCCCGGAAACCGAGCCTTCCCACCCTCGCGAAGCTCAAATAATGAAAGCCCCCAGGTTGCTGCCACGTCCAGGGCCTCATCGAGGGCGCGGGAGATTTCGTCGGTGACGATTCCGATGTTCATCGCAGAATGAAAAATGAAAAATGAAAAGCCCGTAACCCGGGAAACCTCCAATCAATCCGTAACCCGGGAATCCTTCAGTCAACCCGAACCCAGGTAAACATGCGGCAATCCGCAAATCGACGTGTCATCCCCACCCCGATGCGTCGCAACAGTTCCTCGGCAACACCTTGTCCTGAGCACCAGTCTGTCTTCCTGCCTGCACTGAGCGAAGCCGAAGTGAGCGTCAGCGAGGGACCCTAAAACGGCACCACCCGACCACCCGGCGCAACCCACTTCCACACCTCGCCATCCTCGGGGTGCTGGATGCTGCCGAGCAGCACAAACTCGAGCTTTCGGAGAATCGATGTTGAAGGACTTTCGGCCGGCAGCGTGTGGGCGACAAAACGAATCCCCCCGCTGTCAGCCGCTTCCGCCGCAAGCGCCATCAACGCGGCCGCCATCCGGGTGGCGACGCCTTTGCCTTCGTGGCCCGGGAAGGTGAAATACGCTATCTCGGCCTCCAACTCCACCGCCGGCCCCGCGAAGCCGCAGGTGCCCACGACCTGGCCGGCCTCGACCGCCACATACCCCGTCCACGGCCGGACAAAGCCTTTTCGGCTATAAAGCGCTACAGTCGCCGCCACGACATCGGGCAGCATCGGATGGGGCTCGGCGCCGGCCAGATCGACGGAGCCGTCGAGTTCGATGGGGTGGAGGTGCATATGCGTCAACGATGTTCGTAGCTCGTAGCCCGGGAATTCACCCGACAATCCGTGTAATACACACGCGAGCAAATCCTACATCGCTTCCATTGTTCTGATGCTTACCGCGTAGGCTCTCTGGGGATTATGAATGAGCAGTAGGTCAATCTCATCCTGACTAAAACCATGCTTCATCATGGCTGGAACCAGGTACACAAAAATATCAGTATATCCACGATAGTCGCCCCCATTTTCCTGTCCGACGCTATACCACCCCGAGTCATGCGAGATCAGTACCTTGTGAAGTAGATTTTCATCTTTCATCTTTATCAAGATAGGTACCAACCACTCAATTCCACCTGGCTTATCCACATTGTTATTATTCACGTTATCCAAGGAAATCCATGCTCCCTGGCTGGCAGCGTCAATATACCCATCCACCGTCCCCCCCTGCGCATGCGTCCAGACGAACGCGTCGGCAGATACGCCTTCTTCTTTCAGTATCTGCAGTTGAGCCAGTGCAGGACCATCCGCACCCGTATGGGAAACAATTGTCAACCCCGTTTCTTTATGCGTGATCGCCGCCGCCCTCACCAGATTTACATGCATCGACGACAAGGTATCTCCCCCATCCACCGCTATTTTGATAAAGCCCGGGTAAATGCCTGTCCCTTCAATTCCATTTTTAAATTCTTCAATCCATATCCTGGCAATCTCTTCCGGGCCGGCCTCTAAAGCAGATGGAGGAATAAACCGACTATTTCCTGCCCCATAATACCCTGTATTTGTAACGATGTTGATACCACTTTTTTCAGAAAGCTCTCGAAGTAATAGGGGATCTCGCCCGAGATACGCGGGGGTACATTCAAACAAAGTGTTTACTCCATTCTCTTTTGCTTCCAGTAAAAATGGAAGGGCCCGAGCAACTACTTCGGACCGTTCCCAGCGATGATATCCCGTACTGTCCGCTCCGATAAAATCCACCAGGACATGTTCATGAATTAAACTGACCCCCATTTCCCGTACGGGTATTTCACCATTCACGGTAATGAGGTTCACCTGGTTCGAAGGCGACGCGCAACTCGAAACCATCAAACATAGAAATAGAAGTACAAGTTGCTTCATCATCCTTATCACTTTCATGTCGGAATAAAATGCCCCGCGCCGCTGGGTCATAATCACTGGGGACATCAGGACCGGGCATCGGCTTGGTCGGTGTGAAACAGTTTAGCGTGGAATCCTTTTCTCCAGCTCAGCGATTCGCTGTCGCAAGCGGGCGTTCTCCAACTCCAAGTCGCGCACGGTTGGTGTACCCGAATTCCCTGGTTGAACGATCCGATCTTCCGTGAGGTAGACGCCGGAGAACATCGATGTCTTGACCGTGGCCTCGTGCAGGCGGCCTCGTGCAGGTTGCCCGATCGATCCCGATAGCGGACGTCATAAATACGATCACTTTTATCGCCGAACCAGCCCCGTCCGAACGGACTCCACCGCGATTCGAGCAGTTCGCCACCCTGGCTACCGATATACTCCTTCACCTGATTGCCGTCCATGCCGCCGGCGATCAGCCGGAGTGCGAGCATCACCACCAGCACCACAGCGAATAGCGTAATCGAATCCATGGGCCTTGAATCGGGTTGAGATGGATAGAGGGCCGGGCGCTGGCTAGAGCGCAACCTCTAGGGGATGAGGGAAGCCGGCCGAAACAAGGCTCGCAAAGACGATGTGCCGAACGCCGTGGATTGCCTTTGCCTTACACCAGACGTTACCTGGCGACCATAAACGTCTTGCTCCCCTGAATCTGTTCGTCGCGGCTGTAGGTTATCAGGTACATTCCCGGACTCAGCGAGGACACATCCAATTCGCATCTCCTCTCTTCACACACCAGCGGAGCGGCAACCGATCGCCCGAGCACATCGATGACTCTGGCGTCTATTCTATGTAGCCTATCCGGAAAAACCAGCGTAAGTCGCGTCGTCACGGGATTCGGATATACCACAACGGCCAGAGCCTCCGGGCTGTCTATTTCCTCCACACCAACCCGGATGCTGCGCGACCCGTACTCGGTATCGCCCACTTTGACATACGTGAATTCTATCGTACCACCCTCGCCATCACCGAACAAACCCAGACTGCCAATGCCATGATAAAAGACCGCACCGCCGGTCAACCCCGGCCCATAGGTTTTTACAGCATTAAACGGAGCAAAATCCGACCCGATCGCAAGCTGGAAATTCTCTTCCGTAGCATATCCTCCTCCCACCCACATACCTAATCCTTCACCACACTCATCGATGCTGTTGAAGTTGGTATCCAAACTACAGAACCCGACCTCATCACCCAACGCAGCGTCAAAATGCACGACATTGGCTTGTAGCGTGTCATACCGCAAATACTCCCACCACAGGGTATCTCGACGCTCCGCGCCCACTTCAAACTCGACAATGCGATAGGTCTGTCGGACAAAATAGCTCCGGTCGTTGATCATCGTGTCCGCCACGATCTCATGCAAGGTATACTCATCCATATCGCCACCGAACCAGACGCCGGGCATATGGACTTTCGTCTCCCAGATATTGCCCATTTCGAGTGGGTAATACCCTCTCCAATCGAGCGTGTCCTGTACAGGCTCGGTTTGGGCCTGCACCCCCTGGGATGCACGGATGGACAGGAGTAGGAGGAGTACGATGGCGTTTTTCATCGAGGCTTGCCGGGCTAAATCGTGATCCCGCCCGTTGTTTCGCAAGAGATCTGTCGTCGGTGACGGACTGTTACAAAACATGTACAGCGCCGGCGATTATCGGTTTCGTCTGGTGAGAGCCCTCACCCCTTCACAATCCCCCCCACCGCCTCCGCCAGCCGATCCACCTCCTCTTCGCTGTTGAAGATGTGCGTCGACACCCGGAGCGCGTCCAACCCCTGCTCGGTCACGACGCGGCAGCGCATCTGGTGCTCGCTCAATAAAACCCGGAAAAGCTCGTCGTAGGGCAGTTTATCCAACTTAAACGTCGTAATGCCGGCCGACAGCGATGCGTCCTCGGGGGGCAACACCGTCACGCCGGGCAGTTCGCGGAGGTGCTGCTGGAGACGCCACATCAGCCCTGACCCTACGTGGCCACGCGCTCGTTCGCAGAACTTCCAAAGTCAGAATAAAATCAAGATGCTCTCCTGTTCACTCTGTGCCAGCTTCTCAATCTGATCGAAGTCCCGTCGCAGGAGTGCTTCGATGTCACGAGTCTTGCAATTTCCCCGGCGTATCCAGATTACTTTGGGAGGGAAACCGTGCATGAGACTGATCTCGTTGAAATCGGAATCCTTGCTCACGATCAGATAGCCGTTCTCGCGGGAATAGTGCCAGACAACGAGATCATCCGCCTCACCAAGACCCAATTCCGAAACATGAACCGAGCCCGAATACACGTCTGCCAGGCGACCGACCAGGCTCGGTGAGAGATTCTGATCGAAGAGCAGCTTCATGCAGAAACGGCTACAATGGCGCGTTCACGCTCAGCCGCATACTCCAGGCTGGCCAGAATATCCTCCTTCTCCAGATACGGAAAATCCGCAAGCACTTCCTCATAGGTCATGCCGGCGGCGAGGTAGCTTAGCACATCGTACACGGTAATGCGGAGCCCGCGGATGCAGGGCTTGCCGCCACGTTTGCCGGGCTCGAGGGTGATTCTGTCCTTGTAGCTCATGAGATCTGGCGTTGGTGCCGGGCTGTTAGAAAGCATGTACAGCGCCGACGATGATCGGTTTCGTCAGATCACCCCCTCGCAATCCCCCCCACCGCCTCTGCCAGCCGATCCACCTCCTCCTCGCTGTTGAAGACATGCGTCGACACCCGGAGCGCATCCAACCCCTGCTCGGTCACGACGCGGCAGCGCATCTTGTGCTCGCTCAATAAAACCCGGAAAAGCTCGTCGTAGGGCATTTTTTCCAGCTTAAACGTCGTGATGCCGGCCGACAGCGACGGGTCCTCGGGGGTGAGGACGGTTATGCCGGCCATCGCCCGCAACTGCCCCTGAAGCCGCAGCGCCAACCCCTGGCTGTAGGCGGCCACCCGATCCATCCCGATCGTCTCCATAAACTGCACGGCGGCCACCAGGCCGGCTACGCTCGTGGCATCCCGGGTGCCGGGTTCGTAGCGCTGGGCGGTTTTGTTATAATCGAAGGTGTCGGGCAGGGCGTACGCGCCGTCGTCGGAGTAAGCGCCGGCCTCGGTCGGGGCGACGTCGTCCAGCCGATCTTCCCGCACATACAACACGCCAGTGCCGTGGGTCGCGCCGAGCCATTTGTGGCCGCTCGTGGCGTACGAGTCGCACCCGATCTTCCCCAGATCAAACGGATACGCGCCGGCCGACTGCGCCCCATCGATGTGAAACCAGATCCCCCGATCCCGTACCAGCGCGGCGATGGCGTCGACGGGCATGCGGATCCCGGTCGGCGCGGTCGTGTGGCTTACCTGGATCACGCGGGTGCGCGGAGTGATCAGGGCCTCGATGCGTTCGAGGTTGCCGGCGGCGCTCGTCGGGTCCGGCTCGAAGATCCTCACCTTGATCCCCTGCTGCTTCTGCCGGCTCATCCACGGAATCGCCCCACCCGGGTGGGCGTGGGATTCGAAAATCACCTCGTCCCCGGGGCGCAGGAACGTCAGCCCCGAAGCGATGGTCGCGTTGCCCTCGGTGGCGTTGCGCATAAACGCGACCTCCTCGGGCTTCACGCCGAAGAACCGCGCCACGGGCGCGCGGGCCTCGACGATCCGGTTGTGGCCGTGTTCGGAGAGGCGCTGGAGCTGCATCATGAGGGAGGCGACGGCGTCCACCACCGGGTACGGCGCCGGCCCGAGGCCGCCGGTGTTAAAATAGACGCGGTCCCGCGTGAGCGGGTACTGCGCGCGGACGAGCTCCCAGTAGTCGTCCGCCGCGGGGTGAGGCGGCCAGGCGGCGCCGGCCGGCAACACCGCCGCCACGGAGGCGGCGCCAAGGCGCTTGAGGAATTCGCGGCGAGGGGTGGCCGGCTGTGGGCGAGGTGCCATATTCGAAGTTTTTCGTATCGTGTTGGCAGAGGTAAAAAAGCATTGTCATCGTGAGCCGCCACGGATGAACATCCGTGGCGTGTCGAACGACCTACAGGCCGACCGTGAAAGGCTTTGACTGAAGGCCTCACGGTCAGCCGGGAGGTCGTTCGACACGCCCGAGTTTTACAACCCGGGCGGCTCACGATGACAATGAAATAAAGCTCCCGCCCCAAATTCTCCTGCCCATCCAGTATACCCACACTCCCCGCAACACCACAACCCGCATGAGGCTTTCCCACATCCTGTTCCTGCTCGTGCTCCTCGCCGGCTGCCGGCCGGACCGGACGGCCAGCGACGACGGCCGCACGCCGATCCGCCTCTTTCTGTTGCTCATCAACAGCGGCCAGGTGGCGTTTTTCGACTGGGCCGAGCAGGAGTACGAAGCGCGGCACCCGGACATCGACCTCATCATCGAGCAATTCCCGGGCACGTCGCTCAAGGACTACGAGATCAAGCTCCGCCTCCGCTACGCCAGCGGGCAGGCGCCGGACATCTGGTCGCTGCGCGAAAACGAGCTGACGACGTTTGTCGACTACGGCCTCGTGCGGCCGGCGCCCGATTACATCGCCGAAATCGTCGACACCCAGAGCATCAACGACCTTATCCGCCAGGCGCCGGTCTACAACGACACGCTCTACGGCATCGTCCACCACGCCGGCTGGACGATGCTCTATTACAACCGCGCGCACTTCCTTGAGGCCGGCCTGGACCCCGACCGCCCGCCCCGCACTTGGGCCGAGGTGCTCGACTACGCCGACCGCCTCACCGTCCGCCGGCCAGACGGCTCCCTCGAACGCGTGGGGTTCTCCCTCCGGAAAGTCGGCTACAAACCGGGCACCGCCGAGAAATGGCTGTCGTTTTTTTACTCTGCCGGCGGCGTCCCCTTCAACGAAGACGGGACCGACAGTTACTTCGACAGCGACGCCGGCCGGGCCGCCTTCAAGTTTTATCGGGATGTCCTGGATCGAGGCTACGACAGCGTCGAGTTCGAGGGCGACCAGCGGGGCTTCGGCCAGGGCCGCGTGTCGATGTTTATCCGGGAGGATCATGTGATCGACTGGGTGCTCCAGAATTACCCGGAGCTCGACTACGGCGTCGGCCACATCCCGACCCTCGACACGACCTTTACGTCCTACTCCTCCGGCGGCGCATTCCCGTTTGTAGTCAGCAACCAGTCCGCCTACCCGGACGCCGCCTGGCGCTTTCTGGAATTCCTGTTCGAGCACGACGTCTACCTCCGCTACATCGAACTTGTCCGCGCCCAGCCCAACTACCTCTCCGTCGCCCAATTGCCCCGGTACTGGGACGATCCGTACCTCAGTGTCTACCGCACCCAACCTGTCCGCGTCCCCCCCAAGTTTTCGCACGACAAGTACTCGCTGGAGCGGATCGGAGAATACGTCGAGCGCTTCAGCTACGGCCGCATCGGGCTCGATGAGACGTTGCGGCGGATGAATGAGGAGATTGATGGACAGCTGGTGATTAGCGAGTAATGAGTAGCGATTAGCGATGTATGGGCGTTTGTGGCTGGGTGCGTTCAAAAATGTCATCTCGACCGAAAGCCCGATTTATCGGGCCGCAGTGGAGAGACCTCCTGATTCAGGCCAGAGCCATCCTTGGGGAGGTCTCTCCGCTCCAACGCCGGCAAGCCGGCGTTTCCGGTCGAGATGACATTATTTTTTGGAGTGCCTTCGCTCGAGATGACCATTGAGAAGCATTCTGTACAACCCTTCACCTCCAATGACACTATCAGGCATCGCCGACGAAGCCGGCGCCGACCTCGCCACCCAGATCCGGGCCCATCGGGCGCTCGGGTGGGGATATATCGACCTCCGAAATATCGACGGTGCACAGTTTACGACGCTGGACGACGCGGCGTTTGAGGCCGCGTGCGAGGAGTTGACTGCGGGCGGACTGAAGGTATCCAGCTTCGCCTCGGGCATCGCGAACTGGGCGTGTAGGATCGACGACCCGTTTGAGCAATCGATCACCACCCTCCAGCAAGCCATCCCCCGGATGCACCGCCTCGGGTGCCGCTTCATCCGCACCATGAGTTACCCCAACGCCGGCCTGGCGGACGACGCCTGGCGCGACGAGGCCGTGCGTCGGATGAAAATTCTCGGGGCGATGGCGGCGGACGCCGGCATAATCATCACCGTCGAAAACTGCGACGGCTGGGCCAGCACCTCGCCCGCGAACTACGCCCGGTTTTTCGAACGGGTGGATTCGCCGGAGGTGAAGGCCGTGTACGACACCGGCAACCCGGCCTCGCACGGGCACACCAACACCTGGGACTGGTACCTCGCCGCGAAACCGCACATCGCCTACATCCACATCAAAGACCACACGGGGCCGCTGGGCAACAACCGAGGCGAACACGTGATGGCCGGCGAAGGGATCGGGTGTGTGGAAGAGACGCTACGCGACCTCGCGGCCGGCGGCTACAACGGGTTTGTGTCCATCGAGCCTCATCTAAAAAGTGTCATACACGAGGGCCGCGCGATCACAGAGGCCGAGGCAGCTTTTGAGACGTATGTGGCGTACGGCCGGCGGGTAGCGGAGCTCGTCCAGATCAGCAGCAACCTGTCTTCCTGAGCGACAGCGAAGGACCCTAAACCGGCAAAAATATTGCCCTGGCAGAAGTTGACCAGCCGGCACGATCCCGAAAACCTTCACTATCCTTTTGCCGCCTGCCGCTCGAAGCCCCTTCGCTGACGCTCTGGGTGACAGGAGGTTTGGGCGAAGACCAGTGCAACTCGAAATTTCTGAGCGAAACACACGGCTCACCATCTTGCACTCAGATCATCCCATTTCGGGTTGGACGCTTCAATCAGGGCAATTTTTCGCGCCCGTCGCCACCCTTTGATGCGCTTCTCTTGTTCTAGTGCCTCGTGCACGCTATGAAACGTGTCGAGATAAACGAGCCTGTGAATCCGGTAGCGCGATGTGAAAGCAGGCCATTGTCCGTGCTTGTGCTCCCAAACCCGGCGTTCCAGATCGTTTGTCACGCCCGTGTAAAGCGTTCGTGATAAACTGGCCATGATGTATACGTAGTAGGATCGCATAGGGGCTTTTTCTCTTCTAGACAAGAAAAGCCGCTGCGGCATACCCTCGCTCAGGGTGACAGGAGGTGCATTACCCTCTGGCGTTTTGCCAACCGACGCCGTATCGTGATGCGCCTCACCAACACCC
>Ga0163153_10000332_pt1 | contig 84715 bp, 80 predicted proteins | sample OliLakLV19MP6IB1_FD_148629 | JGI IMG/M metagenome (GOLD analysis project Ga0163153, IMG submission 148629) | Freshwater microbial mat bacterial communities from Lake Vanda, McMurdo Dry Valleys, Antarctica - Oligotrophic Lake LV.19.MP6.IB-1 | ecosystem: Environmental > Aquatic > Freshwater >...
CCCCCACCCCCGCCGGATCCAGTGTGCGGCAACGGCAAACTCGAGGCGGGCGAGCAATGCGACGGCACCGACTTTGGCACGATCAACGGCGCCGACGAGAAGGAGGCGGACCTGTGCAAGCTGCTCGTCGGCGACACCCAGACGACCTGCACAGGGACGGTCGACTGCCAAGCCTGTACGAAGATCGTGAGTTGCTGTTGCCCGTGCTCCGACATGAGGAACGGACCGAGGTGCAATTCCGAACCTGGCTTCAATTGCGATGGCGGGTTTTGTGACCCGCCCGGCCCGACGATCCCCATCTGCCAATCGCCCGCGACGCCGCAGTAACGACAGCCGATCGAGGATGATAATGAAGCTGCCACCCCTCCGAAGCACCGTTGCCGCGCTCCTGCTGCTGCTCCAGGTGTCGTGCGGCGGTCACGATCGCAGCGGTGCGCTCTGCGCGCGCTGCGGCGACGAAGACCCTTGCCAGGCGAATGCCCTACTCACCTCGGAGGACGACATCTTCCTGTTCTGTGGCACCGCTACCCGGCAGAACTGCAACATCTGCCGCTTCGACGAGAACGACCTCGACGACGACCCTGCGACCCTCTACGTGTGCGAGGTTGCGTTGCAGTGCTTCAAGCAGAGCACCCCCGGGACGAACGCGCGGCAGTGCTACCCGGTGCGGCCCGATCCGCTCGGCGTGCATCCCGACTACGTGTGCGACGGCGCGAAGCCGGCCGTCTAGGACCCGCGCACTAGCCGGTCGCGCTGGTCACCTCCGGCACCCACCAGAGAGCGAGCGCCAGCTCGACGTCCGCGAACGGCTCGATCCGCACGCGCTCGTCGCCACCCCACACGCCGACGACCGTCCAGAGCTTGCCGTCGTTCAGTCGATAGACCTCGACCGTGCGCACCAGCGGATCGACCAGCCACAGCTGCGCCACCGATTCGCGCGCGGTAGATGCGCATCTTGCAGCTGCGATCGATGCGGCCGGTCGAAGGCGAGACGATCTCACAGACCCAGTCGGGCGCCTGCGTGAAGTACGGCACCGCGGGGAAGACGGGCATGCGTGCGCGCCGCCAGCCCGCCCAGTCCGGAACGACCACGTCCTCGCCCAGGTGCAGCTCGGGCTCGAACAGGATCCACCAGCCACCCGCCCGCGCTGGATCACCGGCACCAGGTGCGTCGCCGTGGAACTCGGCGAGGAGCGTCGAGCCCATGGCCGACGCGGCGTACGCGTGGGGTGAGGCTGGTCGTGGCGAAACGATCAGCTCGCCGTCGATGATCTCCGCGACCTTGGTGTCCGGGACCTGCATCAGATCTTCGTACGTGGCACGACGTCGCGGGGCGGCCATGAGACGTCGATTAGCACAGGCGTGTGGCGCCATGAAGCAAGCGATGCGCCTCTCGCTGGCGTCGCGACCCGGGGGCTGGCCGCCCGGTCGTCTGCGACGATCGCGCAACGGGGTGCATCGCGAACGCTGCAACCCGCAGCGGCCCGTTGCAGCGCTCGCAGCCGTTGCACCACCTGCGAGAGCGTGACAAGCCCGATCGAGGATGCACGATCTGCGCGACGTCGGCGGCAGTCCGGGGGGGCTCGGGACGTTCCTGTTCGGGCTCGGGCTCGCGATCGTCGGCGGCTACCTGCTGCTCGATCGCGTCACGGTGTCCGGCGGGTACTGGGGCTGGTTCGGCTCCTACCAGAACGCCTTCGGCATCACCCTGATTCCGCTGATCATCGGCATCGGCATCCTGTTCTACGACGGCCGGTCACTCGCCGGCATGGTGCTCACCTACGGTGGGCTGCTGGTGATCATCGCGGGCGTGATCGCGAATCTGCGCATCCACTTCCAGCCGACGAGCCTGTTCCAGACGCTGGTGATCCTGGCGATGCTCGCCGGCGGCGTCGGGCTGATGGCCCGCGCGGCGCGCGGCAGCGAGGCGAGCCGCGCGCGGGCGGGCGCGCGCACGCAGGAATGAAGCCTGGCTTCTGGAGCTACGTCCGGGCGGCGTTCAACGCGCGGCCGCTCGGCATGCCCGTCCCCCCGAACTGGATCTTCCTCGCCGCGGTGGCTCTGCTGGGCACCATCGACCGTGGCTTCCTGATGCTGGGTGCGGGGCTCGAGCTCGCCTACCTCGGCTGGCTGTCGAGCAACCAGCGCTTCCGGCGGACGGTCACCGCGACCCGGCAATCCGGCGACGGACGCGCCTGGCAGGAGACGGTCGAGCGCATGCTGCAGCAGCTCGCGCCGGCGGATCGCAGCCGCCACCAGACGCTCGAGGGCCGTTGTCGTGCGATTCTCTCCGATCTCGACCGCGCCGCCTCCCTCGATGCGGAACCGGGCTATCCGGTGCAGGGCAGCTCGACGGCCGTCGACAGCGCCGGTACGAGCTTGAGCCGGCTGTCGTGGATGTACCTGCGGCTGCTGGTCACCCGTCAAGCCATCCTCGAGGCGCTGTCCGAGAAGGGCACGGACGACAGCGGCGGCGGCGGCGATCGTGCGCTCGAGGACCGCTTGCGGGGCCTGCGCCGCCAGCTCGAGGGCGAGGCGCTCGCCGCGGATCTGCGCGGCAGCCTGCTCGGACAGGTCGAGATCCTCGAGCAGCGCCTCGCGCACCGCCGCGAGGCGCGCGAGCGGCTCGCCTTCCTCGACGCCGAGCTGGCGCGCATCGAGCAGCAGGTCGAGCTGGTGCGCGAGCAGGCCGTCGGCGCGCCCGACGCCGAAGCCGTGTCGCGCCGCATCGACGACATCGCCGCGTCGCTCGGCGGCACCGCGACCTGGATTCGCGAGCAGCAGAAGATCTACGGCGGCGTCTCGGATCTGCTCGCCGAGCCGCCGCCGTCGGCACGCCCGCAGCCACAGCGGGTCGCGGAGAGAGCATGAGCACGACCCTGCCGCGCTGGGCCGAGGAGATGCGCGAGCTGTTCCGCTCGGGCTCGGTCGCGCAGTTCCTGCTGCACGGCAACGTCTTCGACGTCGTCCAGATGAAGGACGAGACCGGCGCGCGCATCCTGCCGCTGCGGGCCTTTCTCGACGACGTCATGTTCGCGGGCTGGGACGTGGTGCTGCACTACGATCGCAGCCGCGGCATCCGCGCGAGCCGTGGCGGCGAGGACTTCGGGCGCTTCCTCGAGCACGCGCTCGGCGACGCCGCGGGCGAGCTCGGGCGCACCGTGGATCCCGCGGCGGCGCTCGAGCTGCTCGACCGCTACCTGCTGCGCAGCCTGAACCTGCAGCGCCTCGCGAGCGCAGCGGCGCCGGCATCCGCGGGTCCCTCGGCCGAGGCGCCGCACCGCATCGCCGTGGTCATCGACTTTGCCGAGTTCGTGGTGCCGCGCGGCGACCCACTCGCGCTCGGCGGCGGCTTCAGCGCCAACGTGGTGAAGGTCCTCGGCTGGGCGAACGACCCGGAGATCCTGAACGCCAACATCGCGACCGTGCTGATCAGTGAGGGCCTGCACGACCTCAGCGAAGGCGTGGTCGAGAACCCACACGCGTCCACCCTGCAGATTCCGCTCCCCGACGAGGACGAGATGCGCGCCTACCTGGCGAGCCTCGCGGCGGGCGAGCTGGCCGGCCTCGAGGAGCGCTGCGACCTGCCGCTCGACGCCGTCGCGCGGCGCTTGACGGGCCTGAGCCGGGCCGGCGCGCGCAAGGCGCTCGGCGTCGCCCTGCGCAACGACAAGCGCGTCACCAGCGAGTGGCTGAGCAAGAAGAAGAAGGAGCTCATCGAGCGCGAGTGCGCGGGCCTGCTCGAGTTCCTCGAGTCGCCGTTCACGCTCGACAACCTCGCCGGCAACGACGCCGTCAAGGAATGGCTGCGCGAGGACGCGCTGCTCCTGCGCCGCGGCGCCCTGCACGCGCTGCCGATGGGCTATCTCATCGCCGGGCGCATCGGCACCGGCAAGACGTTCCTCGTCCAGTGCTGGGCGGGCGAGCTCGGCATCCCGTGCGTCGTCCTGAAGAACTTCCGCGACCGCTGGGTCGGCGCGACCGAGTCGAACCTCGAGCGCATCTTCGACGTCCTGCGCGCGCTCGGCCAGGTCGTGGTCTTCGTCGACGAGGCGGATCAGGCAACCGGCAAGCGTGGCGGCGGCAGCGAGGACGGTGGGCTATCCGGCCGCGTCTACGGCATGCTCGCCAAGGAGATGTCCGAGACCCGCAACCGCGGCCGCATCCTGTGGGTGTTCGCCACCTCGCGCCCCGATCTCGTCGAGGTCGACTTGAAGCGCCAGGGCCGTCTCGACGTGCACATCCCGCTCTTCCCGCCGGAGACCGCCGCCGAGGCGAAGGCGCTGCTGCTGGCGATCGCGAAGAAGATGCGCGTGCCGATCACCGAGGCGGACGTGCCCGAGCTGCCCGACAAGGGGCTGCTCGGACCGAGCGAGATCGAGGGTGCGCTGGTACGCGCGCTGCGCGTGTGCGAGCTCGCCGCCGAGCCTCGTCCGGCGCTGCGCGAGGTGCTGGCCGCGGTGCTGCGCGAGATCCGTCCGAGCGCGCACGGCCGGCGGCTCGAGTACATGGACATGGTTGCCGTCAAGGAGTGCACCGACGCCCGCTTTCTGCCGGCGCGCTTCCGCGAGCTGACGCCCGAGCAGGTCGAGGCGCGGATCACGGAGCTGCGCCCGTTCGTCTGAGCCGCACGGCGCCCGCGCGCGTGTCGCTCGAGGAGGAGACGAGATGTATTCCCGCATCGCCAGGTTGATGAAGGGCTTCCTGAGCCTGTTCGTGAGCGGTCTCGAAGCCGCGAACCCCGAGGCGCTGATCGAAGCGGCCCGCCAGGAGTTCCGCGAGAAGATCGCCCAGTACAACCTGGCGCTCGCGCGCATGGCCGGCGTCGCGGAGCGGCTGAAGAACCAGATCAAGCAGAAGACCAACCGCGCCCAGGACCTCGAGCGCCGCATCCTCGCCAACCACCAGGCCGGCAATCTCGAACTTGCCGGCTCGCTCGCACGCGAGCTGCAGGAGCTGCGCGCCGACCTCGGCGAGGACGCCGCCGAGCTCACGGACACCGAGGAGGGCTACCAGGTCAACCTGCGCCAGGCGAAGGTCACGCAGAAGGAGTTCGAGGACAAGGTCCGGTCGCTCGAGAAGCAGCTCTCGCAGGTCAAGATCAAGGAGGCGCAGGCCGAAGCCGCCGCGGCGCTCAGCGGGGCCGCATTCCGCGTCGGCGACCTCGGCGACACCATGCGCAGCGTCGAGGAGGTTCTCTCCAAGCGCTACGAGGAGTCGGCCGGCAAGGCGCGCGTCGCGAAGGACATCGTCGACATCGCGGCCGTGAGCGAGCAGGAGAACGAGCGCCGCGCGCTCGAGCAGAACGCGCTCGCCGACTTCCTCGCCACGCGCGGCATCAAGACCGACGCGCCGGCCACCGCGAGCGCGACCGCGGCACCGGTCGCAGCGGGCCCGGTCAGCAAGCAGATGGGACCGACGGGAGGTAAGGAGTGACGCCCGACAACGGCGGCCCGCGGCCGACCTTTCTCGGCCGCCTGCTCACCTTCGTCCTGATCGCCGGCCTGATCGGCGGCGGGCTCTACATGGTGCGCGACCAGCTCCCGCTCGAGCAGCTCGGGCTGGGTGACCTGCTGGGCGAGAAGTCCGCGACACCGTCGAATGATCCTTCCGAGGCGGCCGACGCGACCGCCGACGGTGAGTCGGGCGTCGTCGAGGTGATGGCCGAGGTGCCGCGTCTCGACGCAGCCGCACCCTACGAGCCCGTGGGCGGCGTGGTCGAGATCGAGATCAGCGAGTACGCCGGCTACGCCGGCCTGGTCGCCGCCAACGGCGGCCTGGCACCCAACGAGAACTCGCTGTTCACCAGGAACGGCGGCTTCAAGGTCAAGCTCACCGTCAGCGAGGAGGAGAGCTGGTCGAAGCTCAACCGCGGCGGCATCGCCGCGTCGACCACCACCGTCGACGTGCTGGCGGTCTACGGCCGCCAGTTCCAGGTCGTCGTGCCGGCGCAGATCGCGTTCTCGCGCGGCGCCGACGGCATCGACGTCCTGAGCGCGATCAAGCGCATCAACGCGCTCACCGGCAAGGTGGTCGCGACCGCACAGTTCACCGAGGTCGACTTCTTCATCCGCTACCTCGCCGGCGAGGCCGGCATCCCGATCAACCTGCTCGGCTCGCTCGACGACCGCCCCGATCCCCAGGCGATCAACCTCGTCTTCACCGAGGACGGCTTCGCCGCCGGCGACCTCTTCCTCGACGAGCTCAAGAGCGGCGGCAACCGGCTGGCGGGTGCCGTCACCTGGGAGCCCAAGCTGTCCGAGGTGGTGGCGCAGTCCGGCGGCAAGGCGCAGACGCTCACCACCAATCGCAACCTGCTCATCATCGCCGACATCCTGGTGGTGAACCGCGGCTTCGCCGAGAAGCACCCCGACATGGTCACGGCGATCGTCAAGAGCCTGCTCGAGGGCAACCAGCTGGTACGCGACCAGCCCGACTCGCAGCTCGACGTCGTCGGCCGCGCGTTCGGCTGGAGCCGCGACAAGACCAAGCAGGAGCTCGCCAAGGTCCACTTCTCGAACCTGCCCGAGAACCTGGCGTTCTTCTCCGGCGCGATCGACGCCGCCGGCAGCTTCGGCGGCATCTACCAGTCGGCGGTGCTCGCCTACGGCAACGTGATCCGCGACCCCGTCGACGGCGAGCGCTTTCTCGACCTGCGGGCGCTCGAGGCGCTCGACGCGTCGGGCGCATTCAAGAACCAGAAGATCGCGATCGCACCCATCCGCTCAAAGGCTGGCGGCACCATCGAGAACGACCCGCTGCTCACCAAGGACATCCGCTTCTACTTCGAGCCCAACTCGGCGAAGCTCGACGCCAGCAACCAGAAGAACCTGCAGGACCTCGAGTCGATCGCGAAGCTGCTGCAGGTGAGCCCCGGCTCGACGATCCTGCTGCGCGGGCACGTCGACAGCTCGCTGGTCGAGGAGTTCCGCAAGCAGGGCGGCGAGCCCTTCGTGCGTCAGATGGCGTTGAAGGCGATGGACCTCAGCAAGAACCGCGCGGCGGAGATCAGGCGGCTGGTGATCGAGAAGCACGCCGTCGACGTAGGAAGGCTCGAGATCGTGGGGCGCGGCTGGGAGGAGTCGGCGGGCACGGACGCGGAGCTGAACCGGAGGGTCGAGGTGCAGTGGTTCACGCTGGAGTGAGGCCTCCTCGTAGCCGACTCTCGTCAGCCGTCCTGTAGCCGTCTGTACGCTGCGTCGCCGACCCGCTGCGCCACGGACAGTCCCAGCCGGTGCGCGTCGAGCACCGCCGAGCGCACCACCGCGGCGGTGACCGGCCGTGGCATGTTGCCGATGAAGGGGACCAGCAGCGTGCGTTCGCTGATGACGTCGAGCGCGCCGGCATCGCTCGCATCGACCGAGAGCTGACCGAGATGGATCGGCAGACCGACGCTCGCGAAGAACTCGGCGACCCTGGCGGCCTCGTCCGGGCGCGACTCCATCATGAGCTGCACCAGGGTGCCCATGGCGACCATCTCGCCGTGCAGGTAACGGGCGTGCACCTGCGGAATGGCGGTGAAGCTCTGCGCCACACCGTGCGCGGCGGCGAGACCGCCACTCTCGAAGCCGAGCCCGCTCAGCAACGTGTTCGCCTCGACCACGGTCTCCAGCGCTTCGTTCACGGTGTGCGCCGCCACCGCCGCGGCGGCGGCGCGACCCTCCGCGAACAAGGTCTGCGCGCAGACCTCGCCGATGGCGCAGGAAGCGAGCGTCGGACGCGCGCCGATGGTGGTGCGTGCCGCCGGGTTCAGCAGGCAGACCCGGGCCTCGTACCAGGTGGCCATGGCGTCGCCCATGCCGGCGACCAGGAAGCGTTCCGGTGCTGCCGCGACGATGGCGGTGTCGACGACGACGAGGGCCGGGCTCTGCGGGTAGAACTCCGCACCGGTGGAGACCCCTTCCGGCGAGTAGAGCACCGACAGCGCCGAGCAGGGAGCATCGTTCGAGGCCAGGGTCGGAACGATGACCACCGGCGTGCCGAGCCGGAACGCCACGCCCTTGCCCGCGTCGATGCACTTGCCGCCGCCGGCGGCGATCACGCAATCGATGCGCTCGTTCGCCAGCGCCTCGACCTGAGCCGTGATCTCCTCGAGGGAGCACTCGCCGTTGAACGTCCTGACCACCGACTCGATGCCGGCGGTGCGAATGCTTGCCAGCAGGCGTACGCCCTCGTTTCTGCTGCCGCGCGCTGACATCAGCAACGCCACGCGCTTCGCCTGCAGCAGCGACAGATAGCGGCCGATGCCGTCCAGCACCCCCTGGCCCTGGACGTAGCGCTGCGGCGCGATGAACACGCGCGGCACCGGCAGGTCGGCGCCGGCGGACGGAGCGAAGATCTCCTGCGGCAGGTACGCGGCGGATACTTCCATGGTCAATCTCCTCCTCGCTCCCGGCGAAGATCACGAATCATGAGATGACAGGGGCCGAGTCCATTCGGATCGTACTGACGGGCGATGGCGAATCCCGCCCTGGCGAATGCCCGGTGTGCGCGCGTGTTGTAGATCGAGGTCGTCAGGCCGATCATCGGCACCTCCGGATCGCGAAGCAGCTCGGCGGCCAGCGCCGAGAGTGCGGCTGGCACGATGCCCTTCCCCGTGCTCTGCGCGTCGCCGAGGAGAATGTCGGCGTCGACGGAGTTCGCGGGAATCTCGTGCAAGCCGAGCTCGTCGAGCGTTTCGCGGTCGACATGCTGCCACCGCATGTAGCCAACAGGCTCGCCTCCCGACACGATGACGGCGTGCGAGCCTCCCGCAGGCGGACTCGTCGCGATCTGCATGTCCCGGTCCGGCGTCGGATACCAGGCAGCGACGTGCGGTCGTTCGAGCCAGCTCGCAAGCAGCGGCAGATGAGCGGGCAGAAACGGCGCCAGGATCGACATGCCGGGTTCTCGCCAGCCGCCCGCGCGCGCAGCAGGCTTTCAGCCATCCGTCGCAAGCCCGGCGACCGCTTGCGCGACATGATCTGGGCCGCCGTGACGCCGTCGCCGTTCGGCAGGCAGGTCGCCTCGCGCGCCGTGCTGGGCTTCTTGAGCATGTGATGCAGCGCAATCATGCCGCGGCTGTCCTGGAAGTTCACGTCGGCGCCCCGGCGCAACAGGAGCTCCCGGTGGACGGCGACTCTCGGCTTAGGCCGCTGTCTCGACGTTTTCGCGAATGATGCGCGGATGCCGAGCAGCGATCCGCAGTAGACCGATCGCCGGTCCTTCCGGGCGACGTCGCCCCTGCTCCCAGTTCCTCAGAGTGTGCACGCTAATGCCCATGGCCTGCGCGAACTGCACCTGGGAGAGACCGACAAAGCGTCGGAGCCCCGCGATATCCTCTCCGGATTCGATCTTCCCCTCGATCACACGCTTGCGCATCCGCGCCGGGATAGCCCGCGCGAGCTGCTCCTCGGTAAGTTCAGGAATGTCTGTCATTGCGCCCTTCCCCTTCGTCCGAGTGCGCATCATCGAAAATCTCAAGGTAGTCGTGGCCTGCCGTGAAGAGGGCACTCGCCTCCTCCAACGAGACGCCATGCTTCTTCCGATTCGTGTCATTCTTCGACTGGTCCCAGACGACCTTCACCGGCCGAGTGTAAGCCAATGCCAGCGACGCTTCGTCCGCCCAACCACCATTGGACAGGTCTGGATAATCCGCACGCTTCGCCATCTAGTGCGTCCCCCGCGGTCGCGTCACACTTCCCGCATCACGCGACACTCGACGACGGCACGGCACTGAGCATCGCGCTACGCTTCGCATGCGACGCGAGCGTCGTCATGATCACGGACGACGAGTCGGGCACGATCACACAGTCGGACTTCCTTTCCGCGCTGGAATGGCGAGCCGGTGGACTACGATCTGGCGGTACAGTGCCGCTGGGTCGGTGCACCAGCGACACCGCGACGCACGACGCGTCACGTGCTTGACGGGATCGGGAACGGCACACCGGCCTCACGGCAGCGGCGGGCCCTCGTTGCGCCACCAGCGCAGCGTGTTGTTGCCGATCTCCGCGCACGCGACGATGTCGAGCCGGTCGTCGCCGTCGAGGTCGCGCAGCAGCACCGAGTTGCCGCGGAAGAAGCCGGGGGCGAGCTCGCGCTCGAGCCAGCGGCGGTCGTTGCCCTGGTTCTCCCACCAGGTGAGGCTGCCGGTGCCCCAGGCGGTCGCGGCGACGTCCACGTCGCCGTCGTCGTCGAGATCGCCGGCGACGGCTTCGAAGGCCCCGAGGTACTTCGCGGCGACGCGGTGCCCGCGGAAGGGCTTGCCGGGCCGGTTCTCGTACCAGGTCACGGCACCGGGCCACTTGGGGTAGCCGTTGCTGCGGTAGGAGGCCATCACGACGTCGAGGTCGCCGTCGAGGTCGATGTCGAAGGGCTCGCCGTGCACGGGGCCGAGGCCGCGCTTGATGGTGTGGCGCGGCCACTGGAGCGCGGGCGGACCGAGGTTCTCGTACCAGTAGAGGCCGTCGCCGACCATGCCGCCCAGCAGGTCGGCGTCGCCATCGCCGTCGAAGTCGGCGGCGCGCACGGTGCGGCTCTCCTCGCCGACGTCGATCTGGTGCTTGACCCACTCCGCGACGAAGGGGTCGCCGGGGTTCTCGAACCAGGCGAGCTCGTTGCCGACGTACGCGGACGCGAACACGTCGAGGTCGCCGTCGGCGTCGATGTCGGTCACGTCGACGTCGTAGGCGTGCGGCATGTTGGCCGCGGTGACGGCGTGGACGTCCCACGGAGCGCCGCCGGGCGTGCCGTCGTTCTCGAACCAGAGGATCGACCAATTGAAGTGGTCGACGACGACCACGTCGAGGGTACCGTTCTGGTCGAGATCGACGACGACGTGGCGCTCGGGCCAGCCGTCGCCCATGTCGCGCACGAGGTGCCGCTCGAACGTTCCGCTGCCGTCGTTCTCGAACCAGAAGACGCGGTGGCCGGTGGTATCGGCGCTGGTGAGATCGACGTCGCCGTCACCGTCGAGGTCGGCGGCGCCGAGGCCGTAGGCGTAGGTGTAGTCATCGGAGATCAGATGCTCGCTGAACACCACCGACGGCGGCGGCTTCGCGGCCGCCGCGTGCCAGGGCACCAGCAGCGTCGCCAGCCAGGGGACGAGCGCGACGGCGAGAGGGTGGGCCATTTGTCAGATATAGAGCGGTGGAGCGATACCGACAAGCGGAAATCAGACGGGCCTTGGCGTGCCGGCTCCGGCGTGCGAGAACCCGACGAACCGATGGAAGACGATCGTTACGTCGTCCGTGGTGGGGTCGAAGGCCGCGAACGCCTCCGCCTGCTCTCGGAGGTGATGACGCCATCTACGCGCGCGCTGCTCGACGAGGTCGCTATTCGCCCCGGCGCGAGCTGCCTCCACGTCGGCTGCGGCGGCGGCGACGTGACCCTGGAGCTCGCGCGCAGGGCGGGACCTGCGGGTCGAGCGCTGGGCGTCAACCTCGACGAGGTCAAGCTGACGATCGCACGAGGGGAAGCCGAACAGGCTGGTGTTCCGAACGTCACCTTCGAACCGAGGGACGTCACGCAGTGGGAGCCCGACGAGCCGTTCGACGTGGCCTACGCGCGCTTTCTCTTGACCCATCTCCCGGACCCAGGAGCCCTGGTTTCGGCCGCACGCCGCCACCTTCGCCCGGGCGGCGTCATGGTCGTGGAGGACATCGACTTTCGCGGACACTTCGCGGAGCCGGAGTGCCGCGCCCTGTCGCGCGCCGTCGAGCTGTACACGAAGGTCGTGCACCGCCGCGGGGCGGATGCGAACATCGGCCCGCGGCTGCCGGGGCTGCTGCGCCAGGCGGGGCTCGAGAACGTACAGCTGCGGCTGGTTCAGCACGCTGCGCTGCAAGGGGGCATCAAGCTACGAGCTGTACACATTCGCACGTGACCCCAACACGGTGCTCGGCGGACCGCGCGTCTTCCAGGCGTGGGGACGGATCTAGTTCCACGAGGGGGCACGCGCCCCCTCGCTCCACACGGCAGAGCCGCGTGGAGCCTCACTCCCCGCGCTCCCTTCGGTCGGCCACGCGCTACGCGCGCGGATTCCGACTCGCGAGTCGGCCTCCTGGCCTAGCCACAGCTCAGCCGAGCAGGCGCCGGACGACGTCCCGATCGAGCTCGTCGGCAGCCGAGCCGTCCGCGGCGGGACTGTCCAGGGGCGGCACAGCTTCGCCGTCGAAGCTCAGCTCGGTCTCGGCGAGCACCGGGATGCTCGCGATCTGCCGCGCCACCCGCCTGCTCGACGGGCCGTCGCCGGGAAGCTCGGGCGCGTGCGGGCGCTGGTCGGCGCGCGAGCGCTCGGCCAGACCGCGCGCCAGACGCAGCGCCTTCGACGTCCGCCAGTGCTCGGTGCGCAGCTCGTAGACCGCCTCTTCGACCGCGTCGATCAGGCGCTCGCCGTCGGGCAGCAGGCGCGGATCGGTCGCGGCGCAGATCGACAGGCGGCCTGCATAGCTCGCCACCGCGAAGGCGAGGCCCACGCCCTGGAACAGGTTCATGATCGGGTGGATCTCGGCGATGCGGCGGCCGAGCAGGCGCAGCGGCTCGGCCGGCCCGCGCACGTTGGTGCAAGCGGCGCTGACCAGCGGCGCGTCGGGCAGCAGGCGGAACGCCGCCGCCTCGACCGCCGACGGCACCAGGCCGAGCAGCCCGAGCAGGATGCCGGTCGCGCGCCCCATCTGGCGGCCCTTGATCGTGCGCATCTCCTCGCGCACGCGGCTCAGGCGCTCGAGCGGATCGTCCTCGTCGACCGGCAGCCACGGGAACACTGCCGTGATCAGGTTGCCGAGCTCGCCGGCGTCCGGTCCGGTCGCGTTGCGCACGCTCATCGGCACCAGCAGGCGCACGCGGGCGTCGTCGGGGCAGACGCCCACCTCGTCGAGGTAGCTGCGCAGCGCGCCCGCGATCACGGCCAGCACCGCGTCGTTGATGGTGCAGTCGCCGGCGACGCGCAGCGAGTCGAACTCGTCGAACGGGAACGAGCGCCAGATCATGCGCCGGCCGTGCCCGAGCCGGCCGTGGAACGGCAGCACCGTCACCGGCTCCTGGACGAAGCTCGCCACCGCATCGACCGCCGCACCGACGTCGCGCACCGCGGCGAGTATGTTCTCCGGCTCGGCAAGGGCACGCAGGCGCTCGAGCAGGCCGCCGATCGCGCCCGGCAGCGCGCGCGGCGCGGCCTTGCCGTTGCCGCTGGCCGAGGAGCGGGCGTCGGGTGCGGACGCGCCGTCGCCGGGCGCGGGATCCGCGATGCGCTCGAGCACCCCGAGCGCGCTGATGCCGTCGCTCATGCAGTGGTGGACCTTGCACAGCAGCGCGCTGCGGCGCCCCGGCAGACCATCGATCAGGTGGATCTCCCAGAGCGGGCGGTCGGGCGGCAGCGGGGTGGCGAACAGTGTCTCGACGACGTGGCGCAAGGTCGGCTCGTCGGCCGGCTGGGGCAGGGCGACGTGACGGACGTGCTGGCGGATGTCGTAGCGGGGATCGTCCTCCCAGCTCACGCCGCGCAGGTTGAGCGTCGAGTGCGCGAGGCGCTGCCGGAAGCGTGGCAGGGGCGCGAGACGCGCCTCGAGCGTGGCGACGAGCTCGTCGAGCTCGAGGTGGCCGTCGAGCTCCGCGACGCAGCCGATCTGCATCGGCTGGTTCGGCTTCTCGAGATAGAGGAAGGCCTCGTCCAGGTCCGACAGTCGATCATCGCCCGACGCCGCAGCTCTGCCGCTCGCCGGCTGCTCCACCGTACGCATCCACCACCTCCCCCGCGGGTCGCCCCTCGTCCCCCTGATCGAGCCCCGCGCTCGGACCACTACCGCAGGACGAGGAACATTGAAACGACGAAATGGTGGACGCGGCGCGATTCGTCGTCTTCGTCGTCATTGACGGACCGCCCGCGGCAGCACGAGCGGCGTCAGCACCCCGAGCAGCAGCCCGCCCACGCCGCAGCCGAGGTAGGTGAGCTCCGCGCCGACCCGATCGAAGAGCCAGCCGCAGAGCAGGTTCGACAGGATGCCGCCGAGACCGATGCCGATCGCCGACAGCAGCGCCTGCCCGGTCGAGCGCAGACCGGGGGGGACGACCTCCTCGACGTAGAGCGGTCCGCCGATGCCGAGGCCGACGACGGCGACGCCGTGCAGCAGCCCGAGCACGGTCGCGACGCCGAGATCTTCGGCGAACGCGCTGCCCGCCCAGCGCACGCCGGAGGCGAACACGCCGATCGCGATCAGCCCGCGCGCGCCGACGTGGACGCGCAGCGTGCCCGACCATGCCACCAGCGGGATCTCGAGCAGCAGCATCCAGACCCACATCCGGCTCACGTCGTCGAGCCCGCCGCCGAGCGAGCGCACGAACAGCGGGAAGAGCTGGATCGGCCCGTTCAGGAACAGGTAGGCGACGAAGGTGTAGGCGAGCACGCGCAGCATCGGGCCGTGCCGCAGGAGCTGCGCGAGGCCGTCGCGCGGCGCGCGCAGCGCGACCGCGCCCTCGTGCGGCAACGTCCAGGCGATCGCGCCGGCCACGACCGCGAGCAGCGCGATCGCGGGAAACATCCAGCCGAGCGCGTCGGGCGCGCCGGCCGCGTCCGCTGCGCGTCCCGCCAGCGCATGGAGGACGAGCGGAAACGCCACCACCAGCAGCAGGTAGCCGACCGTGCCGCTCGCCCGCGCGAGGCCGAACGCGTGGCGGCCGTCGCGCTGCAGGACCGCCAGGCTCACCGAGAACGCCATCGGCATCACCGCGGAGGCGAACAGCGCCAGCACGCCGGTCGCGAGCAGGAGCTGCGTGAACCCGCTCGCCTGCTGCAGCAGGAGCTGCGCCAGCCCGGCGCCGATGGCAACCAGCGCGAGCACGCCGCTGCGTGCCCCCGAGCGATCGGCAGCCTGCCCCCAGAACGGTTGCGCGAGCAGGCCCACGAGCGGCAGCATCGACAGCACCGCGCCCACCTGGATCCCCGACAGACCGGCGTGGGCGCCCAGGTAGAGCCCGTAGAACGGGAAGAACATCCCGAGCGAGCCCATGTAGACGAACCAGAAGGCGCACAGGCGATGAAAGGGCGACATGCTCGCGTACGGTTGGTCGGCTCAGCTACCGACGACGACCTTGCGCGCGCCCTGTCCTGCGAGGAACGCGACCAGGCGCTCGCCCGGCGCCCCCTGGACGACGATGTCGCTGCCGTCGAGCGCAGCACCGCAGCCGAGCGCACGCTTGACCTCGCGCAGCGCCCCTTCGAGCTCGCGCGTGCTACCGGCGAGACCCTCGATCCGCGTCGCCGTCTTGCCGGCGTGTCCCTTGCGCTCGCGGCGCACGACGATCTTCGCGGCGCGGGCGTAGATGGTCGCCGCACGCGCCTGCGCGGGAACGTCCGCGGTCGCCGCGGGGGAGCCCGCGGGCTCGTCGGACGACGCCGGCGCCGCACCCGCCGGCAGCTTGTCGCGCAGGGCGCCGAGGCCGGGCAGCGACTGCCGTAGCGGAGCCGGGGAGCTCTGTACCTCCACGCGTGGCTTCGACTTGCTCATCGCGCCCCCGTCATCGCGTCCGTCGTCGCACGCCGCCACCACTTTCGCGAGCCGTGCCTCTTCGGTTAGGCTGCCACGATGCAGACGATCCGGCGCGAGATCCCCAACGGTGTGATCGAGGGTAGCTGCGAGCCGCGCTTCGCAGCGCTGGTCGACGAGTTCGAGCGCAACTTCCGCGAGCGCGCCGAGATCGGCGCCTCGGTGTGCGTCCACCACGACGGCCGCACCGTCGCCGACCTCTGGGGCGGACTCGCCAGGCCGGCCGAGAACGTGCCCTGGACGCGCGACACGGTGTCGATCGTGTTCTCCTGCACCAAGGGCGCGACCGCGCTCTGCGCCCACGTGCTCGCCGGGCGCGGCCTGCTCGACATCGACGCGCCGGTCGCCGAGTACTGGCCCGAGTTCGCTCGCAACGGCAAGGCCAGCGCCACCGTCCGCATGATGCTCGACCATTCGGTCGGCCTGCCGGTGTGCAGGACCATGGTCAAGCAAGGCGGCTGCTACGACTGGGACTACATGGCCGAGCTGCTCGCGAGCGAGGAGCCGTTCTGGAAGCCGGGCGTGCGCAACGGCTACCACATGATCAACTTTGGCTGGACGGTCGGCGAGGTCGTGCGGCGCGTCTCCGGACGCTCGCTGGGCACCTTCTTCCGCGACGAGATCGCGGGCCCGCTCGGCATCGACTTCTGGATCGGCATGCCCGAGGAGCACGAGCCGCGGGTCGCGCCGATTCTTCCGTTCATGCCGACTGCGGGCGAGCCGCTGAGCATGTTCGTGACCACGCTGCTCGGCGACCCGCAGTCGATCCAGGCACTGTCACTGCTCAACACCGGCAGCTTCGACCCGAACAGCCGTGCCGCGCACGCGGCCGAGATCGGCGGCGCCGGCGGCATCTCGAACGCGCGCGGCCTCGCCGGCATGTATGCGCCGCTCGCGAACGGCGGCAGCCTGAACGGCACGACCCTGGTCGACGCGCGCCAGCTCGCGCGCATGGGCGAGGTCTCGATGGCGACGCACGAGGACGCGACCCTGCTGATCCCGACGCGCTTCGCGCTCGGCTTCATGAAGTCGATGGACAACCGCCGCCGCGCGACCGGCGACCGCGACAGCGCGATCCTGTCCTCGGCCGCGTTCGGCCACGTCGGCGCGGGTGGCAGCATCGGCTTCGCCGATCCGCGCGAAGGCCTCTCGTTCGGCTACTCGATGAACCGCATGGGCAACGGCATCATGCTGAACGAGCGCGGCCAGGCGCTGGTCGACACGACGTACCGCACGCTCGGTCACGGCTCGAACGAAGGCGGCGTTTGGGCGCGCGAGCAATAGCGCGTACACCTGAGGCATGAAGGCCGTCGTCACCGGAGCCTCCGGACTCCTCGGCGGCAATCTGGCGCTCGAACTGATCGCTCAGGGTCACTCCGTACGCGCGACCCGGCGCAGCGCCGCCAGCACGCAGCACCTCGCCGAGCATCCGATCGAGTGGGTGGCCGGGGATCTCGACGACGCGCGCGCCCTCACCGAGGCCTTTGCCGGCGCCGACGTCGTCTTCCACTGCGCCGCGCTGGTCAGCATCCTGCGCCGTCCGACGCCGGAGCTGGTCGCGGCCAACGTCGAGGGCACGCGCAACGTGATCACCGCGGTGCGTGCCGCGCAGGTGCCGCGCCTGGTGCATTGCTCGACCGTGGGTGCGGTGGGCTTGAGCGAGAACGGCAAGCCGTGCACCGAGCAGGCGCGCTGGAACTTCGCCGAGCACGGCCTGAACGACGGCTACGTGACCACCAAGCGCCAAGCCGAGGACGTCGTCGAGCAGGCGGTACGCGACGGACTCGATGCCGTGGTCGTGAACCCGACCTACATGCTCGGGCCGCACGACGCCAAGCCGAGCTCCGGCAAGCTCATCGTCGGCGTGGTCGAGCGCCAGGCGCCGGGCTACAGCAGCGGGCGCAACAACTTCGTCGACGTGCGCGACGTGGCGCGCGGCATGGTGCTGGCGTGGCAGAAGGGACAGCGCGGCGAGCGCTACATCCTGGGCGGCGAGAACCTGAGCTATCGGGAGATCTTCCGCTCGATCGCCGAGGTCGCCGGCGTCCCACCGCTCACCTGGGCGGTACCGCGCGTCGTCGCGCTCGCGGTCGGCGTCGCGGGCGACGTGCAGCACCGGCTGACCGGCAGGGAGCCGCTCATCACGAGCAACTCGGCGCGCTGGGCCTACTGCAGCACGTTCCAGTTCTCGTCGGCGAAGGCGGTGGCAGATCTCGGCTACACGCACGGGCCACTCGACCGGGCGATCAGCGACGCGCTGGCGTGGTTCCGCGCGCACGGCATGCTGCGCGCGCGCTGAGCCGTCAGGTGGCCGGCGAGCTGCCGCCTGCGACGATGTCGGTCTTCTTGAACACCTGGCGCACGACGCAGCCGCGGCGCAGCAGGCTCACCAGTGGCTGGTAGAGCAGGAACAGTGGCAGCAGCAGGACGAACAGCGGCACGCTGAGCAACGCCCACACCCGCTCCGCCGCGCCGCCGCCGCGCCGGCGCAGCCAGCGGTAGAGCGCGTCGCGCTGGAAGGGCAGCAGCAGGTTGGTCAGCGACTGCGCGAAGATGAAGAACGAGTACTCGAGCGCGAAGTGCTCCTCGCGCACCAGGCGGTAGTTCTTCAAGCCGAGGCGATCGGCGAGCACCGTGGGGTTGACCTGCAAGCGGTGGAACGGCGGGTCGTAGCCGAACCAGCGCCAGCCGAGCAGGCCCTTCAAGAGCGAGCTCCCGTTCGGGTACTCGAGGATCAGATAGCCACCTGGCAGCACCAGGCGGTCGAGGCGATCGATGGTGCGACTCAGGTTCTCGGTGTGCTCGACGACGTGGAACAGCGTGACCACGCCGTAGGCGGTGTCGTCGGGCAGGCTCGCGACGTCGGCCACCACGACCTCGACGCCCGCGGCGCGGGCGGGTGCCGCGTCCTGCTCGCTCGACGCCGTCCCGCGCGCGCGCCAGCCCTGCTGGCCCAGCGCCGTGACCAGCTCACCCTGACCACAGCCGACGTCGAGCACGCTGCGCTCGGGCGCGTCGAGGCGCAGCACGCGCCGCGCGCGCGCGCCGCGCAGCCGCGACAGGATCCCGCCCAGCGCGGGCACGAGCTGCTTCTCCTCGGAGCGCGCGACGTCGTGCGTCGCGAGCTCGGGCAGGATCTTCTCGGAGCCGCAGTACCCGCACTTCTGCAGCGAGTAGCGATCGAAGAAGCCGTGGAACGAGTACAGCCCGTGCTGGCACACCTCGCAGACGTGCTCGCCGTTGCGCTTCTGTGCGAGCACGAACAGCTCGAAGCCCCAGAACAGCGACTCGAAGTACAGGTCGAGGCGGCGCACCAGGCTCCACGGCACCAGATTGGTCGCGAGCAGCGCCGGCAGCGCGCCGCTCGGGTTCCACGGCGTGTGGCGCGGCGACTGGAACGAGCGCTCGAGATCGCTCGTCGCGTCCGGCGGCTCGGCACGCTCGAGACCGAGCGAGCCGCCGCCGAAGCGCCGCAGCAGCAGGTAGCCGCGGCGGATCAGCCACATGGTCGGGAAGGTCGGGTCGAGCACGCGGATCACGCTCCAGCCGTGTCGCTCGAGCAAGGTGATCGCGCCGCGCCGGCTGAGACGCCGCAGGTGGCCGTAGAACTCGTCGTCGACGCCCCACTCGTGCGCGTTGTAGGGCACGGTCATCGCGAGCCAGCCGTCGTCGCGTACCTGCGCGCGCAGCTCGTTCAAGGTCGCGGCCGCGTCGGGCACGTGCTCGAGGACGTCGAACAGGATGCCGACGTCGATCGGCCCGTCGACCTCGGCGAGGTCGCGCGTACCGATCAGCTCGCCACTCGCGCCGGCGAGATCCTGGCGGCCGAGCTCGTCGTCGGGCAGCGCCGGATCGTAGGCGTAGCCCGCCGCCATGCCGCAGTGCGCGAGCAGGAAGCGGGCGACGTCGCCGGGTCCTGCGCCGTAGTCGAGGAAGCGGCCGCGGATCGCGAACAGCTCGAGGTTGGTACGCAGCACGAACAGCAGCCGATCGCGCATCGGGGCGAAGTTCGCCATCAGGATGGCCCTACCAGGTCCTCGCGCAGATACACCGTGAAGCCGATCTCGCCCTGCGCGTAGTCGCCGGCGAAGACCGGGTCGAGCCAGGTGTAGAGGTCGGACTGCAGATAGCGCGAGCGGAACGTCGCGACCGGACGATACCCCGTCGCCCCACCCTCGAGCCGGTCGAGTGCTGCCGTGTCGTCGCTGGTCGGGGCGTCACGGCGCAGGCGGACGGCGGTCAGCTCGGGCATCACGAAGACCTCGGGACGCTCGTCGAACCAGTGTCCGGACGGTGCCGGAAGCGGTGCGAGCCCGGCCCAGATGACGGGCTGGCGGAGCGCGAAGTAGGGGTCGATGCCCTGCGGGTAGGCGACCCGGATCTTCGGCGTACCCGGAACGTGCGGCGGCAACGCGGCCTTCACCCATTGCGCCACCGCCATCTGCTGCGCGAACGAGTAGCGCGCGACCTGCGAGAGCGTGAACACCGCAGTGTACATCCAGACGCTCGCGAGCAGCGCGACCCGCACGCGCGGCGCGCGCAGCTCGTCGAACATGCACGCCGTCAGGACCATCAGGACCGGCACCATCGGGATGTAGTAGCGCGGCGCCTCGAGGACGAACGACATGCCGACCGAGAGGAAGTAGGCCGCGAGCGTCACCAGCAGCACGCGATCGGTGCTGCGCTGCCGGCGCAGCGCCCACACCACCCCTGCGATCGCCGCGAGGTAGAGCGGCCAGCCAAAGCCGAACGGCATGCCGGCGACGAGCTGGTAGACGTACGGCCGGCCGTACCAGCCCAGCGCCGGTACCAGGTGGACGTTCCAGAACGCGAGGTAGCTCACCGAGCTGATGTGGCTCAGGCCCGCGATGGCGCGGAACATGAGGTGGCTCTGCAGGACGCAGGGTGGGCAGCCGAGCGCCACCGCGACCACGAAGCCGGCGAGCATCGCGGGCAGCAGCCGCAGCAGCGGCTTGACCGAGCGTTCGCGCGCGGCGACCTCGAGGATCGCCCAACCGCAGGCGCCGAGCGTCACCAGACCGGTGTATTTTGCGCTGAACGCGAGCCCCGCGGCGGCGCCGGCGAGCAGCGCCAGCCAGCCCGAGCCGGACAGCGCGAGCTGGCAGGCGAGCAGCAGCGCGAGCGTCGTGCAGGCGCCGAGGAGCGGATCGACCGAAGCGTAGTGGCCCTGCATGGCCTCGATCGGCACGACTGCCATCAACGCCGCCGCAATCAGTCCGGCGCGCGGCGAGGCGAGCCGCCAGGCGAGGAGCCCGACCAGGCCGACGTTGACCAGGCTCGCCGTCGCTGCGATCAGGCGCGCCACATACAGAGCGCTGAACACGTCTGCCTGCGGCGCCGGGATGACGCCCAGCGCGTGCAGCAGCGCCACGGCACCACCCGAGAGGTACCCGTAGAGCGACGGGTAGAGCAGTGCGGCGGGCGTGTCGGCACGGAGAAACGACTGCGGACGGAGCGGCACGAACGCCGACAGGTACGACGGCCACATCTGCAGCTCGTCGGTGAAGGCCATGCCGTCGCGCAGCCCCCAGCGCAGCTTCCAGAACCGGACCACCACGGCGACGCCGAAGATCGCGAGAATGGTGAGCGCCACGCCGAGCGCACGCCGCGAGCGACGCTCCGTCATGACGCCGAGCAGGTCCCGACGGCGACGGTGCCACGCACCTCGGCCGTCTCCGGCAGGTGGCGAACGAAGGCCGGCTTGCGCGCGACCAGGTTGATGGTCGCACCCCGCCTGGTGACGATGCCGAGCGCGGTCGCCAGCACGGCGAGCGGCAGCAGCAGCACCGCGAGCGCGATTCCCGCCACCAGCTCGAGACCGCGGCGCGGCGCCGGCTTGCCGGTGATCCAGTTGAAGAACAGGTTCGGCGTCGGCAGCAGCGCGTTGAGCGTGCTCTGCAGCCAGCCGAACAGGTCGTACTCGATCTCGTGGTGATCGAGGCCCACCACCACCAGGCCGCGGCTCTCGACCAGGCGGATCAGCGCCTGCTGGCTGAAGTGGTGGACATGCCGCGGCACGTCGAGGTGGAACCAGCTCGGACCGAAGGTGGCCGCCTGGATGCCGCCGAAGTCGGGCACGACGAGGATCAGCGTACCGCCGTCGGCGAGCAGCTCGAGCACGCGATCGAGCTCGCGCGCCGGCTCGGTCATGTGCTCGAAGCTGTGCCAGAGGGTGACCACGTCGAAGCTGCCGAGGCCGCGCAGGTCGTCGATCGAGCCACGCACCTCGAGCCCGCGGCCCGCGGAATCGGGAATGCGCTCACCGCGCTCGACGCCGAACGCGCGCCAGCCGGCGCGCGCGGCCGCGGCGATGAAGTCGCCCTCGCCACAGCCGACGTCGAGCAGGCGGCCGGTGCCTGCGACGTGCCGGTGCAGCAGGCGCATGCGCCGCCAGCAACGGTAGCGCGCCGTGAAGCCGTGCCGCTTGCCGTAGTAAGCCGGACCGTAGAAGCGGCCGAGGTCCGCGGGAATCGGGTCGATCACGCCGAGCCCGCAGGTGGCGCAGCGCAGGACGTCGAAGGGCTCACCCGATTGCGGATCGCGGGCGGCGGCGAGCCACGGCTCGAGCGGGGCGGCACAGACGACGCAGGTGGGCTTGGCGTTGGTCATTGAACGGGCGAACGGCGCGGACGCGCGGCGGAGATCGGTCGTCCAGGGTGGTAGCGCGAGAGGCGACCGGAACGCCAGCAATGGATCTATTCGCATTTTGCGTGCAAATAGATACATTCCCTGGCACGGAGGACCCCTGTGCGACGACTGCGAACCGTGGCGACCGTCATCGGCGCGACCCTGCTGGCGCTGGCCCTGACCCTCTACCTCTCGTTCGACTGGCTGGTCCTCCGCGTGCCGGGCTGGCTCAATCGCTGGCGCAACCCGATCGCGGCGAGCCAGCCGGTGGCCTGGCAGGACGGCCCCGCAACCGCGACCGCACCGCCGGGCGAGCGCCCGCCGAACGTCGTCGTCATCGTCGCCGACGACCTCGGCTGGAACGACCTCACCTTCGCGGGCGGCGGCGTCGCCGGCGGCACCGTACCGACGCCGAACATCGACTCGATCGCGCGCGGCGGCGTCGAGTTCACGCGCGGCTACGCCGGCAACGCCACCTGCGCTCCGTCGCGCGCGGCGATCATGACCGGACGCTATCCGACCCGCTTCGGCTTCGAGTTCACGCCCGCACCCAAGGCGTTCATGCGCCTGATCGCACGCTGGGGCCACGATGCGGATCGTCCCCCGACCTACTTCGCCGACCGCGAGCCCGACGTCCCGCCGATCGAGCAGCAGGGGCTGCGGCCGGAGGAGATCACGGTGGCCGAGGTCTTGAAGGACCGCGGCTACCGCACGCTCGGCATCGGCAAGTGGCACCTCGGCGAGGCGCCGCCGATGAAGCCGACCGCGCAGGGCTTCGACGAGTACCTGGGCTTCTTGCAGGGCGCCGCGCTGTTCCTGCCGCTCGGACACCCCGACTCGGTCGAGTCGCGCCAAGAGTTCGATCCGATCGACGCCTTCCTGTGGGCGAACCTCGACTTCGCGGTGACGAAGGACGGCGGTCAGCGCTTCGCACCCGACGCCTACATGACGGACTACCTCGCGAACGAGGCGGTGCGCGCGATCGACGCCAACCGCAACCGGCCGTTCTTCCTCTACCTGGCGTTCAACGCGCCGCACACGCCGCTGCAGGCGACGCGCGCCGACTACGATGCCGTCGCGCACATCGAGAACCACACGCTGCAAGTCTACGCGGCGATGATCCGCGCGCTCGACCGCGGCGTCGGCAAGGTGCTGGGCGCGCTGCGCGCGAACGGCCTCGAGGAGAACACGCTGGTGATCTTCACCAGCGACAACGGCGGCGCGAACTACATCGGCCTGCCCGAGATCAACGCGCCCTTCCGCGGCTGGAAGATGACCTTCTTCGAGGGCGGCGTGCACATGCCGTTCTTCGCCAAGTGGCCGGCGGGGCTGCCCGCGGGCCGCAAGGTCGAGACGCCGGTCGGCCACGTCGACATCTTCGCCACCGCGGCCACCGCGGCCGGCGCGGCGCTGCCCGGCGACCGCGTGATCGACGGCGTGGACCTCGCTCGCGTGGCACGCGACGAGACCGGAGCAGCCGCGCACGACGCGCTGTTCTGGCGCTCCGGGCACTACCGCTCGATCCTCGCCAACGACTGGAAGCTGCAGGTGTCCGAACGCCCGCAACAGACCTGGCTATTCGACATGAAGGCGGATCCGAGCGAGCGCAGCAACCTCGCCGGCGCGCGGCCCGACAAGGTACGCGAGCTGCGCGCGGTGCTCGAGCGCTACGAGGCGCAGATGGTGAAGCCGAGCTGGCCCGCACTGATCGAAGGCCCGATCGCGATCGACCACCCGCTCGGGGTGCCGGATTCCGCGGACGACGAGTTCGTCGACTGGGCGAATTGAGCACCATGAGCGCACCACTGATCGTGTACGGAACCGATGCCTCGTACTACACCGGCAAGCTCGAGGCGTATCTGCGCGCGAAGGGCATCGCGTACCGCCTCGAGCCGTTCGGCGAAGCCAGCATGCGGCGCTGTGCGCAGCATACGGGCGTGGTCCAGGTTCCGCAGGTTGGGCGCGCTCCTGGAGCTCGTCACCGCCGAGTACCTGCCCTACCTGGAAGCCAACGCGTGTGCCTTCGCGGCCGGCGACGCGCGCGTGCGCTACGCGCTGCGCGGCGTCGCGTTCGACGAGCCCACCAAGCCGTACCGCGTATGGTGCCGCGATCGGCTGCAGCGGGCGCTGGTCGCGCTACCCGGCAGCGAGCGCGCGACCGTCGAGCGCGTCGTGGCGGCACTGGACGCACTCGCGCGCCTCGCGCTGCCCTCGCCGAAGCAAGCGGAGAGCGTGATCCCGGCGCTACCGATCCCGTCCGCGGCGCGGCGTGCACCCGTCGACAGCTGGTGGCGGCCCGCGCGCGGCTCCCGGTAGCGCGCGGTACGTGGGTCGTGGCATCCTCCGGCGATCGGGAGGACGTCATGAGCCTGGATCTGGTCATTCGCGGGGGAACGGTCGTCGATGGCACCGGCATGGCCGGCTACAAGGCGGACGTCGGCGTGCGCGACGGGCGCATCGTCAAGATCGGACGGATCGCCGAGGACGCGACGCGCGTCATCGATGCGACCGGGCTCACGGTGACACCGGGCTTCATCGACGTGCACACCCACTACGACGTGCAGCTCGACTGGGATCCGCTGGCGACGCCGTCGTCGTGGCACGGCGCGACCACCGTCGTCGCGGGCAACTGCGGCTTCACGCTGGCACCCGCCAAGCCCGAGGACGTCGACTGGCTGGCCGGCATGCTGAGCCGGGTGGAGGGCATGTCGCGCGCCGCCCTGGGCGCGGGGCTCAAGTTCCGTGGCGGCAGCTTCGCCGACTACTGGCGCCGCTTCGACGGCAAGCTCGGCGTCAACGTCGGCAGCTACGTCGGGCACTGCGCGGTGCGGCGCTGGGTGATGGGAGACGACGCGTCGAATCGCAAGGCGACCCACGACGAGATCGCGGCGATGCAGGAGCTGGTGCGGCAGGCGATGCGCGAGGGTGCGCTCGGCTTCTCGACCTCGCAGCTCGCGATCCACGTCGGCGAGGACGGCCGCGAGGTGCCGTCCAACCACGCCGACCGCGAGGAGATCCTGGCGCTGTCCGCGGTGCTCGCCGAGTTCGAGCGCGGCGCGCTCGAGATCATCCCGCGCAGCTTCGGGTCGGGCTACGACGACGCCGACCGACAGCTCATTCTCGACATGTACCGCGTCTCGGGACGACCCATCGAGCTCAACGTGCTGGTGCCGACCCCGGACAACCCGATGGGCTGGCAGCGCACGCTCGAGTTCGCACGCGAAGCGTCGGCGAACGGCGTGCGCCTGCACCCGCAGTTCACGACCAACGAGCTCGCACTGCACCTCAAGCTCGCCGACACCTTCATCTTCGACGAGATGCCGAACTGGCGCCAGGCGCTGACCGCGCCCGGCCCTGAGCGGGCGCGGCTGCTGCGCGATCCGGACGTGCGCGCCAGGCTCACCGCGGAGTTCGACTGCACGAGCGGCCGCTCGGCCGCGTTCTCCTGGGACGTGCTCGAGGTCGAGGCGGTGCGCGACCAGGCCAACGAGGCGTGGCTCGGCAAGACCGTCGTCGAGCTCGCCGTCGAACGCGGCGTGAGCCCGCTCGACGCCTTCCTCGACTGCTCGCTCGCCGAGGACCTCGACACCCAGTGGCAGACCCGCATGAGCGAGATCGCGACGGCGTTCATCGCGCACGTCGTGCGCGCGGGCATCAGCGATCCGATCGTCATGGCGGGCTCGAGCGACGGCGGCGCGCACCTCGCGTCGTTCGTCGGCGCCGACTACACGACGCGCCTGATGACCGAGTGGGTGCCCGATCCACTCACCTTCGAGCAGGCGATCTGGCGCTTGACGGGCATGCCGGCGACCGTGCACGCGATCGCCGACCGCGGCTTCCTGCGCGAGGGCGCCTGGGCCGACATCCTGGTGATCGACCGGGCGCGGCTGCACGCCGGACATGCGCGCCTGGCGCGCGACTTCCCGGCCGGAAGCGAGCGCTACGTGGTCGACGCCGAGGGCTACGCCGCGGTCGTCGTGAACGGCCAGGTGCTGCTCGAGGACGGCCGGCACACCGGCGCCCTGCCCGGCCAAGTGCTGCGCGGCGCCTGACACTGCGAGCAAAATATGGGCTTGCCGAGGCCGGTCCGGCTGTGGTCTGAGGTGCGACATAGTGTCGCAGCACCGGCGTCCGTGGCCGGAGACTGCACCAACAATCAGTAGAGGAGGCTCGCGATGCAGCTCTCGACCGCCGCGTTCGGATTCCGCGCCACCCGTCGTCGTTCGCTGTCAGGCGTCCTCGCGCTCGGCGCGGTCCTGGCATCGTGGGCTGTACCCGTACAGCCGTCGGCGGCGCCGCCGCCGAAGCAGCTCATCGCCCTGATCAACGCGGCGCAGGAGACGCCGCCGAACGGGAGCACCGCACAGGGCGTGGGGCATCTGACCTACACCGACACGACCAAGATGCTGTGCTTCGCGATCAGCTACCAGGGCCTCGGCTCACCGGAGCTCGTGGCCCACATCCATGGCCCTGGCCTGCCGGGCGTCGCCGCCGGCATCGCTTACGCCCTCCCGGCGGGCAACCCGAAGACCGGCTGCGTCGGGCCGCTGACGACGCCGCAGAAGACGCAGCTGCTCAAGAACGAGCTCTACATCAACATCCACTCGACGACTCTCCCGGGCGGCGAGATCCGCGGCCAGATCATGCGCATCAAGTAGCATTCGCGGGCGTGCTACTTGCGGAGCTGCGCCTCGAACCACGCCGCGAACTGATCCACGGCCCGTTCGAGGCGCTCCACCGCCTGCTCCAGCCGCTCGACCGCTTCCTCCGCCTTCGCCGAGGCCTCCTCCGCGCGCGCGGCGGAGGCCTCGGCCCGCGCCAGCTCGGCCGCGGCGTCGCCGCCGATCAGGAAGCCGGCGCCGAGGAACAGCAGATGGCTGTCGCTGCCGAGGCCACCGACCGACGCAGGCGCCCAGCGGAACTGGTAGCGCGCCGTGACGAACACGCTCTCGGTCGCGAACAGCTTCAGGCCCACCTCGGGGCCGAGCATCGCGGCCACGGCGCGGTCGTCGTACAGCGCACCGGCGGACAGGCCGACGAAGGGCGTCAAGAGCCACTTCGGATCCGGCACCAGATGGAGATCGACGAACGGCGCGGTCGCGAGGTGCCAGTCGTGCGGACCCGAGCCCGTGGCGAAGCCACCCTCTTGCCGGACGCCGAGCTCGACCAGATCGCCGATGAAGCGGCCGACGGAAAGCTCGACCAGTGGCGCAGCCGGCTCGACCAGCGCGCCCGCGGTGAGCTGCACCGTCGTCCGGGCGGCGGCGTCCAAATCGGTCGCCCGGGCGCGTCCGGCGAAGGCCCCGCCGAGCGCGAGCGCGACGACGGACGCGGCGAGCATCGCCCGCGCGCGTCGCGGACGGCACGTCACTGGCCGGCTTGCGCGGCGACGCCTGCTCCCGCGGTCGGGTAGCCGCGCTCCTTCCAGACCAGCACGCCCTCGTCGAGCACCGCGGTGTGGGGATAGCCGCGCTTGCGCAGCTCGGTGACGATCACACCCGAGGCATGGTGCGGACACGCGCAGTAGGCGACCACCCAGGTGCCGTCGTTCGGGATCCGGTCGAGACCGGCCAGAGCGTAGTAGGGCACCGAGATCGCGCCGGTGATGCGCTCGCGCTCCCAGTCCGAGGTGACGCGCGCGTCGACGATCACCATGCGCCGCTTCTCGTCGAACGCGCGCTTGACCTCGTCGGCCGGCACGTAGGTCTGGTCGCGCAGCGTGAACGCGGGCGCCTGGCCGTCCGGGTTCAGGACCGCCGGGCCCTCGCTGGTCGCCTCGCGCGGCCGGATCAGCGCCGGCGGTGCGCCGGTCGCCCACGTGCGCAGGTAGGCGACGACGTCGGAGATCTGCTCCCCGTCGAGCTCCTCCGCGTAGGCCTTCATCGGTGTGCCGTCGCGCCCGCGCGCGATCGAGTCGTAGAGGAAGTCGTCGCTGGCGAGCGCGAGGAACGTCGGGTTGGCGAGGTGGATCGCCGTGGCGCGCTTGCTGCGGTCGCCGTGACACGAGCTGCAGGTCGCGGAGTAAACCGCCGCACCGCGCCGCGCGCTGCCTGCCGGCTCCTTCGGCAGCGGCCCGTGTGCCGGACCGTGCGTGCGCAGGAAGGCGACGATCTCGCCAATCTGCTCGTTCGAGAGCGGCCCGCCCGATTGCTTGCCGTAGGCCGCCATCGCCGTCTCCGGGCGTCCGAGCGCGATGCTGTTGACCAGGAAGGAATCGTCCGCGCCGGACAGGAACTGCGGGGTGATCAGCGAGGGCGCGTTGTCGGCCGCGTAGCCCTTCGCGTCGGCGCCGTGGCAGAGCGCGCAGTACTTCGCGTACAGGGCAGCACCGCCCTGTGGTTCGGCCTCGGTGGCACCCGCGTGCGGTACCCCGGCCAGCGCAAGACCCAGGGCCAGGCACACGACCAGCGCGGCCTGGCTCGGAACGGCGAGCGACGACGACATCGGCCGATCATGCATCGTGCGGGTGCGCCGTGCCAACGGGCGGCTCGCTCGACGCTGCCGCCGGATCAACGCGATGAGCGCACCGGAAGGGTGGTCGTCGCGCAGCGGCGCTGGCGCCCGCAGAAGGACCGCGCCTGGCTCGCCGCGACGTCGACCAGCGTGCCCATGGCGACGTTCGCGTCGATCAGGTGCAGGCCCCACTCCGGGGTCAGGTCGGCGCCGCTGGTGTCGTCGATGCGCGGATCGGACGGGTCGCCGTTCACATGGATCGCGAGATAGGAGAAGCCATTCTCGACCGCGCACTCCGCTGCGAAGAAGCCCGGCAAGGTGACGAACTCCGTCCGGATCTCGACCCCGAGTGCCGGATCGACCCACTCCACATCGATCGGCGGCGAGATCGGCAACGACTGTCCGTCGGTCGGCAGATACGCCTCGAGTGCACCGCGGCCGCCACCGAGTGCCGCCGGGTTCGTGCAGGCCGCCTGCCAGCCGGGCCGGCGCGACACGCCGAAGTAGCTGTTGTCGGGCGGCGGCGCGGTGGCGCGAAACGACGAGTAGCTGATCACGCAGCCGGTCTGGCCCGGCCGGCGGCAGAGCGGCACGTTGGCGAAGTCGCCGCCGACGTCCGCGCCGACCGGCACCTGGACGCTGGTGCCGAGCAGCATCGCCGACACCAGCCGGTCGCGCAGCGCCGGGTTGGGATCGATCTCGTTGCGCACCAGGGCCGTCAAGAGCCCCGCGCCCTGCGAGTGGCCGATCAGGACCACGCCGCGGCCGTGGTTGTCGTTCGCGACGTAGTGCTTCCAGGCGTCGACGACGTCCACGTACGGCAGCTCGTCGTCGGTCGGGATGGTGACGCCGCCGAGCCTTGCCGTGAGCGCGGTCAGGGTGATCTGCCGGTACACCGGCGCGAACACGCGACACACCGAGCCCAGGCGCGCCGCCTGCTGGCGCACGACGAAGAGCTCCTGGTCGTCGCCCGGGACGAGGTCGGCGTTGCCGCCCTCGTCGGTCGAGATCGTCGGGTAGACGTAGAAGCAGTCGATCTTCGGGTTCCTGGCCGGACGCCAGCGCTCCACGCGCGCCCCGCCGTTGGCGCGCACGCTGGTCGCGTCGAGGTCGTGGTCGCAGACGTCGTCCACCTCGGGCCGGCAGAGCCAGTGCGCCGGATCGGCGTAGATCTCGCTCTGGTAGCCCGGGTAGGGCTCGCCCGCGACGGCCGCAGCACCGGCGCGCGGTGCGGCGACCGTCGCGAGCAGCGCCGCCCCGAGGACCATGTTCCTGCCACGCAGTCGCTTCATGCGCGCGACCATAGATCCGCTCCGGAAAGGCAGGCAAGCCCGCTCACGGGCGGCCCGCCCGACCGGCGGTCAGGGGAAGAGCTTCTCGAGGAACTCGTAGTCGCGCACCCGACCGGCTTCGCGAACGCCGGTCTCGTACCCCCGGGCGTGCCGTCGCTGCGCCAGATGCGGAAGCTCGCGGCTTCGGAGCCGGCGCAGAAGTAGACCGCGTCCCCCGCCGAGAGGAGAGATCGCGTCAGCACGTCGGGCGCCCCGACGTCGTCGAAATCGCGCGGCCGCAGCAGGAACAGGCGCCCGGCGGCACGCGTATCGGCGCCCAGCTCGGGCTGATCACCGACGGCACGACACTGCGACCGCACGGTCCAGGCACACCTGCACGAGAGGTGCTTCGAGAGAGATCGGAAGGCGAGAGGCGAAGAAGCGCGATGGTCGGACCGCCACGATGATCCGTGGCGTTCACGCGGTGGTCAAGCGTACTTCTCTGCCTTCCCGCCGGCCGGTCAGTCCGTCCTGATCAGCGCCAGGAGTCCCGCTGCGAACGCGATCAGACTCATGCCGGTGCGCCACCAGTGCCAGACCACCCAGCGCGCCAGCTCGGCGGCGACGTTCTCGACGCCGACGCTGCCGGTCGCGAAGCTGAGATTCGCCTGCCGGAAGTAGAGGAAGAACGTCGCCACGGCGGCGACCGTCAGGACAGCCGCGAGCACCGTGAGCCAGCGGCCCGGGTACCCTTGCCACAGCGCGAGCACTGCTGCGGTGACGGTGAGCAGGGCGGTCCACGTGGTGAGCGGCCCGAAGAAGCCCAGCAGCCGCTGATCGTTGTCGCGGTACCAGGCGAGAAAGTCGGCCGGCGGCAGCGCGCGCCACCACGACACCAGGAAGCCGCCTTCGGTCAGCATCGCGCCGGCGAAGAGCCCGAGCGCCATCACGGACAGGAACCGGATCAGCGCGTACGCGAACGTCATCGGCGTTCCTCCACGAGCCAGGAGGTCGCGCATCCGCGGCCAGAAGGCAACGCGGGCGGCCGGGAGCACGTGGACACACGCGGCCGGGCGGGAAATAGTCGGCGCGACGATGGCTCCTCCGAACATCCTCTTCATCCTCGCCGACGACATGGGCTACGGCGACTTCGGCTGCTTCAGCGAGGGGCTCGCGAAGACACCCACCCTCGACCACCTGGTCGAGGGTGGGCTCTGCTTGACGCAGCACTACTCGGCGTCGCCGGTGTGCGCACCGGCACGCGCCTCGCTGTTCACCGGGCGCTACCCGCAGCGCACCGGTACGATCGACACCATCGAGATGCGCGGCCTCGACCGCATGTCGCTGCGCGAGCGCACCATGGCCGACCTGCTGCGCGACGCGGGCTACGTCACCGGCCTGGTCGGCAAGTGGCACAACGGCGCGCTCGATGCGCGCCACCATCCGACGGCGCGCGGCTTCGACGAGTTCGTCGGCTTCTGCGGCGGCTGGCATCCCTACTTCGACTGGAGCATCGAGCGCGGCACCGCGCCGGCGACGACCCGCGTCGCGGACGACGGACGCTACTTGACGGATGTCTTCACCGACGAGGCGGTCGATTTCGTGCAGCGCCATCGCGGCTCGCCCTTCTTCCTGCACCTCGCCTACAACGCACCGCACTACCCCTTCCAGTCGCCCGAGGAGGACCTCGCGGCGTTCCGCGACCGCGGCGATTTGACGCTCGGCGTGAGCCACGTCTACGCCATGATCCAGCGCATGGACGCCGGCATCGCGCGCGTGCTCGACGCGCTCGAGCGCAGCGGCATCGCCGAGAACACGCTGGTGCTGTTCTCGAGCGACAACGGCCCGCAGTTCGGCGGGTTGGGGAAGATGAACACCGACCGCTTCAACTGCGGCTTCCGCGGCGCCAAGCTGCTGGTCTATGAGGGCGGCATCCGCCTGCCGATGGTGCTGCGCTGGCCGGCGGGACTGGCGTCTGGCCTGACGCGCGACGAACTGGTCCACTTCACCGACTGGCTGCCGACCCTGGTCGGCCTCGCCGGTGGCGCGCTGCCGCGCGACCGCGTGCTCGACGGCGTCGACGTGCTGCCGCTGCTGCAGGGTGAGCGCGGCCAGGTCTGCGACCGGCGCTTCTGGCAGTGGAACCGCTACGCGCCGCACGGCGAGTGCAATGCCGCGATGCGCGACGGCCCCTGGAAGCTCGTCCGACCCGCGATCGACGAGCTGATGCAGGTCACGCCGGAGGACTGGAACATGGACGTCGCGTCCAAGTACGACCGTGCCGCGCACACCGAGATCCTGCGCGAGCCGCTGCCCGAGCGCAGCCCCGCGGCGGCCGCGCCGTCGCAGCTCTTCGACCTCGCGAGCGACCCCGAGGAACGCTCGGACCTGGCGGCAGCGCAGCCCGAGCGCGTGCGCTCGATGGAAGCGGCGCTGGCGAGCTGGTTCGAGGAGGTCGAGAGCGAGCGCCGCGCAATCGACGACCTGCCGTGACGAACGGCCTGCGGCGCTCCGGTCCTGTCGATGTCGTCGTCTCTGGCGCAGGGCGTCTGCTGGCGGGTCCATCGTCGACACCGCGGCCTCGCGAACGGAGATCCCGCCGATCGGCCTTGCAGGACGCCTTCGTCCGCAAGGCCTCCTACGGCGAACCGCCGCAGCTCGCGGAAGCGCTGCGCGCGGTGCCGATCCTCGACGAGCACACCCGCGGCCTGGTCGCGGCGCCCGAGCGCGAGCGCGTGGTCGTCGCGCGCGCCGGCGACGGCGCGGTGGCCGTTCCCCTGTGGGACGCCTACGGGACCAGCAGCGCGATCATCATCGCGCTCATGCACGGCCCGAGTCTGGTCGGCGCACAGGCGGTCGCCTTTCGTGACGGCAATGCCGTGTTCGGTCGGCGACACGTGCGCCGAGGTGCCGCTCGACGTGCGCGCGACGCGCCTCACACCGGGCGCGGCCCGGGGCTGAACCGCTGCCGCCGCGCACAGCCGCGGCTCAATGCTGGGAGGTGCAGGTGAAGCACGGCGCGGTAGCGCCCGGCGCGCACGCGAGCTCCTGGCACACCCCGAGCGGTCCGCCGGGAAGCTGGCACTGCGCACCAATCTGGGCGCATGACGACGACACCGGCGGCGACGAGAGCGAGGCATCGCACGCGGCGCAGAGGCCGGCCACGACGAGCACGAGCGCGGCTCGGCGGATGCTTCGCAACCGGAAGCGCTCGAGGATGGATCGCACGCCGTTGTCGTAGCACATCTCAGGACAGATTCTTCACGAAGCTCGCGAGCTGGCTTTCGACCGTCGTGGGAACCCGCCAGCCGTTGACTCGAAGCGCCGGCGCGGCGACACTCGCGCGGCATGGCGGATCCCGGTCGTCGCGACAAGCTGCTCACCGTGCTGCGCGTGCTCGCGGTGCTGATCGCCGTGCGCTCGCTGATGAACGTCGGCAAGCCGTTCGGCACCGGGAGCGGGCTGGTGTTCTTCGGCTTCCTGCTGAACGGACCGGTGATGTGGGTGCTGGCACCCGCGCTCGGCATCTACATGCTGGCCTGGGCCTACGGGCTCTGGGGCCTGCGGGGCTACGCGGTGCCGATGGGCTTCGCCTACCTCATGCTGGTCGCGGTGAACCTGATCGGCTTCCCGCTCACCGAGGGACTGCGCGCAGGCGTCACGCTACCGATGTACGCGGTCTACGCGCTGGTCGCCTTCGGCACCCCGGCGCTCGCGCAGTGGCTGCTGCTGCGACTCCGCACGCCTTGAGCCGAGGTGGCCGCTGCGCGTAGGGTACGCGGCATGCCACATCGCGTGATCGTCTGGGGGACCGGCAACGTCGGCGTCCCTGCCCTGCGGATCGTCGTCTCTAACCCCGCCCTCGAGCTCGCCGGCGTGATCGTCGCGAATCCGGCCAAGGTCGGCAAGGACGCCGGCGAGCTGTGCGGCCTGCCACCAACCGGCGTACGCGCGACCGACGACGTCGCCGCCGCACTCGCATCGGGCGCCGACGCGGTCGCCTACTGCGCGTCGGGCGACTTCCGCCCGACCGAGGCGATCGACGACATCGAGCGCTGCTTGCGCGCCGGGCTGAACGTGGTCTCGACCTCGGTCTACCCCCTCTACGACCCGACCTCGGCGCCCGAGGACCTGCGCACGCGCATCGGAGCCGCGTGCGCGGCCGGCAACGCGTCGATCTTCGTTTCGGGCGTCGATCCGGGCTTCATCAACGACGTGATGCCAATCCTGCTGGCTGGCTTCTGCGAGCGCGTCGACGAGATCCGCGCCTTCGAGCTGTTCAACTACTCGAGCTACGCGCAGCCCGACGCGGTACGCAACCTGGTCGGTATGGGCCAGCCGATGGACGCGACGCCGCCGATGCTCACTCCTGGCGTGCCGACCATGGTGTGGGGCGGCCCGATCCGATTGATGGCGCGCGGCCTCGGGCTCGAACTCGAGGGGATCCGCGAGAGCGTCGTCAAGCGCGCGCTGCCGCGCACGGTCACGACGCAGCTCGGACAGTTCGACGAGGGCACCATGGGCGCCTTCCGGCTCGAGATCCAGGGCATCGTCGGCGGCCGCGCGCTGCTGATCGTCGACCACGTGACCCGCATCGTGAACGACATCGCACCCGAGTGGCCGATGCCGAAGGGCGACGGCGCGCACGGCGTCAAGCTCACCGGGCGTCCCAACCTGACGGTGACCTTCGATCCCGAGGACGACGAGGGCAGCGCCGCCGGCGGCGGCAACACCACCGCGGCGGCGCGCATCGTCAACGCAATCCCGTTCGTCTGCGGTGCGCCTGCAGGGATGCTCGACGCGCTGCAGGTACCGCTCGCGACCGGACGCGGGCTGGTGCGCTAGCGACCGGCCGCGGAGGCCGCTACTCGAGGAGGGCGCGCAAGGACGCGAGTGCAGGCCGCCAGTCCTCCTCGACCAGGATGCCGCGGATGCCGAGCCGCTCTGCCGCCGTGACGTTGCCGTGGAAGTCGTCGAGGAAGACCGCGTTCTCCGGCGCGATGCCGCCGAGCTGCTCGAGCGCGAGGCGGAAGATGCGCGGATCGGGCTTGCGCACGCCGACGTGAGCGGAGTCGATGACCGCGTCGAAGAGCTCGTCGAGCGGCAGCATGGCCCGCCAGCCGTCGCCGAACTCGCGCACGTTGTTGGTCACGATCGCGGTCTTGCGGCCGGCCGCGCGTGCGAAGCGCGCGACCTCGATCATGTCGGGGCGGACCGCGGCCCGGGTCAGCGACGAGAGCGCCTCGAAGATGTCGACCTCGTGGTCGGGTGCGCCCAGCTCGAGGATGGCGCCGTGCGCGTCGGCGAGCGTGATCTCGCCGCGCTCGAGGCGGTGCCAGGGGTGGTCGGTGTCGTCGTCGTAGGCCCCGAAGATGAGTTCGAGGACGCGGTCGGCACCGATCCCCTTCTGCTCGCCGAAGGCACGGACGGCCGTGAACGGGGAGTCGAGGAAGACCCCACCGAAGTCGAACAGGACGGCGTCGATTGGCATGGCGGGCATCCTCGCGGTTTCGTCGCGGCCGCTCAAGCGCCGCGCGACGCTCATGCGGCATTCGTCCGATGATCACGCGGGTGCCCCTACCATTCCGTGGCGTGCGCGCGTGGCTGCTGGCAGCGCTCCTGCTCGCCGCGTGCGGTGACGCGAGCTCGCCGGCGCGGACAGTACCACGAGATCGCGGCCGCCTGCGCCGGCGAGCGTCCGGGCAGCGGCGACCCCGCACCGGCATGCGCGCGCTACCTCGCCGACAACCGGCGCGCGGACCAAGGATACGATCAGGGCGGCGTCGGCAGCACGCCGAGCTGGCGCAGTGCCGTCAAGTTGTCCGGGATGCCGCGCTGCCAGACGATCCTGCCGCCGGCGACGCGCAGGAGCACGATCTCGTCGAAGGACACGCGCTTGCCGCTCGGCGGCAGCATGCCCCACGTTCCCTGCTGCGTGCCCGAGATCGTGAACCACGCGACGACGAAGTCGCCGTCCGCGACCAGCTGATGCAGCTCTTCGTGTAGTCCGGAAAGGTCGTCCAGGCGCGCTCGACCATGCCGCGGATGCCGTCGTGCCCGCTGTGCAGCGGTGCGATGGGCCGGTAGTCCGCGACGTAGTCGGGCGCGTAGTAGTCGGGAATGCGCTCGAACCGGCGCGTGTTCCAGATCTCCTCGGTGACCGCGCGGATCAGTGCCTTGTTCGCCTCGCTCATGACGGCACCACCTCCTCAGAAGAGCGGCGACTCGCCCGGTGCGAGCTCGACCATGCGTACGCTCTCCTCCCACAGCGCGCGCGCCCGCGCCGTGTCGTAGGACGCGTCCGACGACGGCGCCTGCCGCCAGCGCGTGTGCGACGGAAAGTACTCGCCCGAGACCCCGGCCAGCGCCGGGTCGAGCACCAGGTGCGCCAGTGCGTCACCGGCCTTGTCGGCCGGGTTGATGTTCGGCACGACCAGCGTCAGCAAGCGCGCGACGCCGGGTAGGATGCGATCCCAGATGAAGCGCAGCGCCGGCGGATAGTCGCGCGCCAGACCCGAGCCGGGAACGAGCCCCGGTGGTGATCCTGGGATCGTGCACGCCCGAGGCGACGACCACGATCCGCGCCGGCGCCTGCGCACGCAGCCGCTCGAGGAGCAGGTTGACGAGCAGGAAGTGGCCGAGGTGATTGACGGCGAAGGTGCGCTCGTAGCCGTCGCTCGACAGGCGCAGCACGTTGGTCTGCAGTCCGGCGTTGCACACCAGGGCGCGCAACAGGAGGCCGCGCTCCGCGATCTCGCGCGCGAGCTGGCGCACCGACGCCGTGGAGCCGAGGTCGAGACCCATCTCGCAGACCGCGTCGTTGCCGGTCTCGCCGGTGATCCGCGCGACCGCCTGCGCCGATGCCGCACGATCGCGGCTCGCCATCGCGACCCGCCAGCCCTCGCGCGCCAGCCGGCGCGCGCACTCGAACCCGATTCCCGAATTGCCACCCGTCACGAGGAAGGCATCGCGTTCCATCGCACAGGTCGTACCATGGCAGCACGGCTCATGCTGCGCGGCGGTCGCGCGCCGGACGGCGGCTTGACGAAGCTCGACGTCCGGCGCACACGGGAGACGGGTTCAGGAAGCGGCCGGCGACAGCGCCGACGCGGCGGGAGCGCAGCAGTCCGGCGCCGGCGCAGCGGTGGTGGCGCCCTTCGGCTGCTGGTCGAGGAACGCGCGCAGCTGCGGATCGGCAGCGGTCTGCGCCTCGGCGTCCTCGAGCAGCGTGTACATCTCCCAGCGGACGCCGTCGTCGTCGGCGACCCAGAACTTGTCCGCCTTCGCGTAGCAGCAGGTCGTGCCCTCCTGCTGGAAGAGCGGCAGCGCGTTGTTCTTCGCGCGCACCAGCTCGGAGGCCACGTCGCCGGTTCCCGGGTAGCGGATGCCGAGGTGGCTCAGCGTCCCGGGCTCGCCGCCGACGTTGAGCGACAGGATGACCGGCGGGTCGGCGATCTCGAACTTGGCGTAGTCGGTGCGCACCTTTGCCGGCTCGATGCCGAGGATCTTGCGGTACTGCTCGACTGCTTCGGGGATGCTGCCAACGTAGACCGAGACGTGAAACGTGTTTGCCATGAACGACCTCCGTGATATCGACGAGTTTCGATATTGCGCAACGTATCGAAGAATGTCAATGTGTCCCCGGTGACCAAGACGAAGATTCCGACCCCCTGCTGTCCGCCGGTCCTGCACGCGCGCTTCGGCGCGGCCGACGCCGAGACCCTGGCCAACGCTTTCAAGGCGCTCGCCGACCCGGCACGCCTGAAGCTGCTCAGCTTCATCGCCGCCCAGCCGGACGGCGAGGCCTGCGTCTGCCACCTGACCGCACCCGTCGGCCTCTCGCAGCCGACCGTGAGCCATCATCTGAAGCTGCTCAACGAGGCCGGGCTGCTCGATCGCGAGAAGCGCGGCACCTGGGTCTACTACCGGATCGCACCTAAGCGGCTCGAAGCGCTGCAGGCAGCGCTCGCGGTGCCACGCGGGGTGAAGCGGGCGGAGATCGCGGCGTGCCGGCCGAAGCGGCGCGCGTGAGCGCTGTTGCACCCGGCACGCGCGGCGAGCCCGGGGTCGCGCACCAGCTCTCGTTTCTCGATCGCTACCTCACGTTGTGGATCTTTCTCGCCATGGGTGCGGGGGTCGCACTGGGCTACTTCGTCCCGGAGTTGACGCGCGTACTCGACCGCATGAGCGTCGGGACGACGTCGATCCCGATCGCGGCCGGGCTCATCTTGATGATGTTTCCGCCGCTCGCGAAGGTCCGGTACGAGGAACTCGGCAAGGTCTTCCGCAACCGGCGCGTGTTCGGGCTCTCGGTGCTGTTCAACTGGGTGATCGCTCCGTCGCTGATGTTCGCGCTCGCGGTCGCGACGCTGCACGACAAACCCGAGTACATGGTCGGCCTGATCCTGGTGGGCATCTCGCCATGCATCGCCATGGTGATCGTGTGGAACGAGCTGGCGAAGGGCGACGCCGAGTACTGCGCAGGGCTGGTCGCGTTCAACTCGCTCTTCCAGGTGCTGCTCTTCCCCGTCTACGCCTGGTTCTTCGCGACCGTGCTGCCGACCTGGCTCGGTCTCGAGGGCACCGTCGTCGCGATCACGATCGGCGAGGTCGCGCAGAGCGTCGCGATCTATCTCGGCGTGCCGTTCGTCGCCGGCTTCCTCACGCGGCGGATCCTGGTCGGGCGGAAGGGTCTGGACTGGTACCAGCGACACTTCGTTCCACGCATCGGACCGATCACCCTGGTCGCGCTGCTGTTCACGATCGTCGTCATGTTCTCGCTCAAGGGTGAAGCCATCGTGCAGCTGCCGCTCGACGTGCTGCGCATCGCGCTGCCGCTGTTGATCTACTTCCTGGTGATGTTTCTGGTCTCGTTCTTCGCCGCCAAGCGCATCGGCGCGAGCTACCCGCAGTCGACGACCCTCTCGTTCACGGCAGCGTCGAACAACTTCGAGCTCGCGATCGCGGTCGCGATCGCGACCTTCGGCATCCACAGTGGCGCTGCCTTCGCGGCAGTGATCGGCCCGCTGGTCGAGGTTCCGGTGCTGATCGGGCTGGTGCACGTCGCGCTGTGGCTGCGGCCGCGCTTCTTCCCGAACACCGCGGTCGAGGCCCGCCATGCCTAGCGCGAGCAGCATCCTCTTCCTCTGCGTCGCGAACTCCGCGCGCAGCCAGATGGCCGAAGGCCTCGCGCGCAAGCTGTTCGGCGATCGCGTGCGCGTGCAGAGCGCGGGCAGCAAGCCCTCGCGGGTGAACCCCTACGCGATCGAGGTGATGCGCGAGGTGGGCGCCGATCTGACGTCGCACGCCTCGAAGTCGGTGGACACGATCGACCCGGCGACCGTCGACACCGTCGTCACGCTGTGCGCCGAAGAGGTCTGTCCCGTGTTCCTCGCCACGGTGGAGCGCCTGCACTGGCCGATCGCGGATCCGGCGAGCGACGATCCGACGCTCGGCCGCGAGCAGATGCTGGCCCGCTTCCGCGCCGCGCGCGACGAGATCCAGGCACGGCTCGAGCGGCTCCAGGCAGCGCCCTAGGACATCACTTCGCGAATAGCGCGTGCATCGCGTCGAACTCGGGGCCGCGGGTCACCCAGGCGGTATTCGACGCTCTCGCGTTCTGGGCGACGCAGTGACCCCGGGGAATGGACGATCAGGCATTCATCTCGTAGGCGCCGTCGAGCGCCAGCACCCGCTCGCTCCACACCGCGTCGTAGCGGCGCTCGTCGGTCGCCGGCTTGGCGATCATCTCGAGGCAGAGCCGCATCTGCTCCGGCGTGCTGCTCGCCTTGTTGTGCAGCTGGAGTGCCGCCTCGGCGAAGTCGCGCACCAGGAAGTCGAAGATCTGGTCGACCAGATCGGGCGCGATCTCGTAGATGCGCGCGTTCTCGAGGATGAGCTGCGCGTAGACGGCAAGCGCGAACAGCTCGCCGCCGGCGAGCAGGAAGTCGGTGTCCTTCGTCTGCACCTCGTTCGGTGGTGCCGAGCCGAGCATCGTCCGGAAGGATTCCACCTGCCGGGCGAACACCTTCACGTTGGGCAGATCCGACGCGGCGAAGGCCTGGCGGTAGTCGTGGAAGCGGATGCTGCCGAGCCCGCGCGCGGGACCCTGGTCGAAGAGGAAGTCGTCGTTGGCGGCGTCGTCGCGGCGCGGCACCTCGGCGAGGTCGGCCGGGGCAAAGAAGAAGTTGGGCATGAACTTGACGATCAGCGCGATGTTGACGTGCACCGTGCCCTCGAGCTTCGGCAGCCCGCGGATGTCGACCGCGGCCTGCTCGAAGTACATGCTCTTCTCGAAGCCCTTCGCGGCGATGACGTCCCACAGCAGGTTGATCACGCGCTCGCCCTCGGTGGTGACCTTCATCTTCACCATCGGGTTGTAGAGCAGGTAGCGCCGGTCGTCCGGTGACGCCGAGCGCATGTAGTCGCAGGCGCGCAGCGCGAACAGCTTCATCGCCACCAGGCGCGCGTAGGCGTCGACGAACATCCGCTTCACGTGCGGGAAGTCGGTGACGCGCATGTCGTACAGACGCCGGTTGTGCGCGTGCGCGACCGCCTCGTAGAGCGCGTGCGTGCAGATGCCGATCGACGCCCAGCCGAGGTTGTACTTGCCGATGTTGACCGTGTTCAGCGCCGCGTAGAAGGCGTCCTTCCCCTTGTGCAGGATGTCGGCCTCGGTGAGCGGATAGTCGTTCAGGGCGAACTCGGAGACGTAGTTCTGGCTCGCACAGACGTTCTGCACCAGCTCGTAGCGCTCGTGTGACGAATCCGCGGCGAAGAAGACGTAGTCGTCCGAGCCGGCGAGCTTGCCGAAGGTGGAGACGATCGCGGCCTTGTTGCCGTTGCCGATGTAGTACTTGCGACCGCTGGCGGAGTACACGCCCTCGTCGCGCGGCGTGAGGATCATGTCGGTCGAGTAGATGTCGGCGCCGTGCGCCTTCTCCGACAGGCCGAAGGCGAAGATCCCGCCGTCTTCGAGGCTGCGCGCCGCGCGCTGCTTGACCGCCTCGTTCTTGCTCATCCAGATCGGGCCGAGCCCGAGCACCGACACCTGCCAAGTGTACCAGTACTGCAGACCGTAGAAGCCGAGGATCTCGGCGAACTCGCACATCCGCCAGGTGTCCCAGCGCGCATCCGCGGCACCGTAGCCGGCCGGCGTGCACATGGTCGCGAAGATCTTCTCGCGCGCGACGAAGTCGAGGAAGTCCTGGTACCAGCCGTGCTGGTGGTAGTCCTCCTTCAAGCGCCGCTTCCCCTTGCGCTCGAAGAAGTCGATGGTCTTGCGCATCACCTCGCGCGAACGCTCGTCGGGATAGGCGCGGCTGTGCCGCTTGGGGTTCAGCAGGATCTCCATGGTGCACCTCCGGATGGCGCGGGGACGGTACGCCGGGGTTCCTGCGGCAGCAAGCAGGCGCGCGCTACTTCGGCCGGACGTTCAGCCGCAGCCGCGCCTCCTCGAGCGGCAGCTCCAGGTAGGGCCAGAAGTCCCAGTTTTCGCATCTCCGGGACCTATCCGTCAGAGCCAGTTGTCCGTGCGCAGGGCGCGCACCTTGCCGAAGTGACGTGCGTTGTTCGTGACCAGCGTCACGCCGAGCGCGAGCGCGTGCGCGGCGATCAGCGTGTCCATCTGGCCGATCGGCGTTCCCGAACCAGCCAAGGTGGAAGCGATCTTGCCGTAGAGATCGGCTGAGTCCGCAGCGAAGGGCGCCACCAGAATCGGAGATACGAAGTCCTCGATCAGCCGGTGCAACCGCTTCGAGCGCCGTCGTTCTGCGCCGAAGCGAAGCTCCGCGAGCGAGAGCGAGCTGATGCACAGGTCGGAAGGGCGTTCCTGAAGAAGACGAGCTCCGACCCCACCGACGCCGCGGAGAGCAAAGCTCACCGTATCCGTGTCGAGCATGTAGATCGCGCTCAAGCGAACGGATCCGTGACCTCGCGAACGTCCTTCTGATGCGGCCGTTCGATCTCGCCCCGCCAGGCGCCGAGGGTGCGGACAAACGAATCCGGCCACTCGTCGACCTGCTCCAGGATGACGCGACGTCCCTCACGCCGAACGCGAACCTCGTTCTGGTCCTCAGGGAATCGACAGTCCTTTGGCAGGCGGACGGCCTGGCTTCCCCCGTTCTGGAAGAGCTTGGCGCGCGCGGTCTTCATGGTCTGCTTGTATATACTTGGGTCTAGACCACAACAATTGGCCGCCGGGTCAAAATTGTCCTCTGCAGCCGTTTGGTGTGCGCGGCGAGGTGCCGCTCGCGCCGCCGACCTTCGTCGGGCTGTATGGTGACGTCATCGCGATCAGCAACCCGATCTACGTGTCGTTTCCCTGAGCGGGACCGGCCGCGTGCAGCGGCGGTCGCCGATCGGCCCACGGGCGGGCCTGCTCGAGCTGCGCCGACAGGCGGAACAGCGTCGCCTCGTCGCCAAGGCCAGCGGCGAGCTGGACGCCGACCGGCAGCCCGGCAGCGCTCCAGTGCAGCGGCAACGACACCGCCGGCTGGCCCGTCCAGTTGAACAGGCCGGTGAAGCACACGTGGGCGAAGATCCGCTCCGCGTAGCAGGCGAGAGTCACCGCCTCGAGGTTGTCCGGCCCGGGCTTCCGGCCGAGCTTCACCGCGAGCGCGTCGATCATGGCGGCGGTACCGCTCATGAACAGCACGTGCGTGCTGTCGAGAAACGCCTGCCAGTCGTAGCGCGGCCGGTCCGCGACCACCTCGTGCCCCAGGTCCTCGAGCAGGCGCACCGTCGCGTGCACCGCCGCCACGCACTCCGGGTCTATCGCCGCACCCGAGGCGGGCGTCGTCGTCCAGGCGATGCGCAGCCGGCCGGGCTGCTGCTTGACCTCGGCGAGGAAGGGCCGTGCGGGCGGCGACGGGATGCCCGGCGCGCCGACGTCGGCGCCCGCGACGGCGTCGAGCAGTGCGGCCGCGTCGCGCACGCTGCGGGTCAGCGCGAACTCGCAGCCGAGCCCGCACAGCAGGTCGCCGTTGTCCGGACCCGCCGGAACGCGATCGCGCGACGGCTTGAAACCGACGATGCCGTTGCATGCGGCCGGGACGCGGATCGAGCCGCCGCCGTCGTTGCCGTAGGCGAGCGGCACCATGCCCGACGCGAGCCGCGCGCGAAGTGCGAGCCCATGTCGAGCGGCACGCCGCGCGCGTGCAGGGCGAACTCCTTGATCGCGAACGGGACACCGGCGAACGGACCCGCCGGCAGGCCTGCGCGGATCTGGGTGACCGCTTGTTCGGGCAAGGTCTGCAGGACGGCGTTTAGCTCCGGGTTGAGCTTCGCGATCGCGACGAGGGCGGCGAGGCCGAGAGCGTCGCGGCAGGCGTAGTCGGCGAGCGCGATCACGATATGGTTCCGGCGAACGTCGCCATCGTCTGGTTCTTCGTCCGGATCGGCGGCGAGCATGAGTCTGCGATGAGACCGGCCGCCGGGTCTCGTACGCGGACCGAAATCGGTCTATTCATGGGATTGGAGGTGGACCCATGCGTGCCGTCCGTGTTTCGGAGGACTTCGTCCCAGTGAGCGAGTTCAAGGCCCAGGCGGCGGACTGGCTGCGCAGGATCGGCGAGACCGGCGCACCCGTCATCGTCACCCAGAACGGAAAGCCTGCCGGAGTCTTGCTCTCCCCGAGAGCTTTCGATGAGCTCACCGAGCAGGCGCGCTTCGGAGCGGCCGTCAACGAGGGGATCGGCGACGCCGACGCGGGGCGCGTCCACGCGCACACTGCCGTCATCAAGCGAGTGAAGTCGCGCTTCGGAAACAGGGGCAGGTGAGCGCGCAGCGGGTGCCGAGCCGGGAACACCTCCGTCGCTACCGCATCGTCTACCGCTCCAGGAGGAATCGACTCGAGGTTCTCACGGTGTTCGAGGGACACCGGCGGTTCCCGGACGACCTGGCCTCGAACTGAAGCCCGACGCGCCACGGAGCGACGCTTCGACCAGCGTGGTGGACGTGGCCGGCGCGCTAGCGGGTTTGGCCACGCGTCATTGAACCCCACGGAGGGATCATCGGCATCCCGCAGCCGAAGTGCAGCTCCGGGCAGGCGATGGACATCATGGACCAGAGCGCGGCGCAGGTCCTGCCGGCCGGCATGGACTACAACTGGACCGGCCTCTCCTATCAGGAGCTGCTGGTCGGCAACCAGATCTACCTGATCTTCGGCCTGTCGATCTTCCTCGTCTTCCTGGTGCTGGCGCCGCAGTACGAGAGCTGGACCGATCCGACCACCGTCGTACACGCGGCGGGAAAATCGATCCCCGATGCCGTGGTCGAGGCGACGCAGCGACGCTTCCGGCCGATCCTCATGACTTCGATCGCCTTCATCCTAGGCGTGGTGCCGCTGCTCACCGCGAGCGGCGCGGGTGCGGCGAGCCAGCAGGCGATCGGCACGGTGGTGTTCGGCGGCATGCTCGCGTCGATCCTGCTTGCCATTCCCTTCGTTTCGGTCTTCTACGTTCTGGTGCACGAGCTCTTCGAGCGGCGCCGGACGAGTGCGGTTACGGACACCGCCGGCGACACCCGAGCCGCGCCCACGCGGTAGGACGATGCGCGCAATCCCGCTCCGCTTCGACCGCGCACCTCGCTACATCCTGCTGCTGGTCGCGATGCTGGGCGAGATCGTGGTCGCGCCGATGGTGATCTCGAGCTGGGAGGGCGTCGTCGTGGCGCGCCTGTTCACGGGGGCCGTGCTCGCGGCCGCGCTGTGGGCCGTCGGCGCGACGCGCACCAACCTGATGTGCTTCGCGTTCGCCGCCGCAGCGCTGATCTGCGCCGCGCTCAGCCGCGATCCGACCTTTCGCTTCATCGAGCTGGCGCTGCGCTCGATGTTCGTCGCCTACGTCGCGGCGACGATCCTGTGGAGCGTCCTGCAGCGCGAGCAGGTGACGCTCGACACGCTGGCCGGCGCGACCTGCGCCTACATGCTGCTCGGGCTGGTCTGGGCACCGATCTACCTGCTCGTCGAGCACACCCATCCGGGCTCGTTCGACATTCCGCCCGGCTGGCGGATCGGTCCGACCGGCGACATCGGTCCCGCGATGGCCTACTTCAGCTACGTCACGCTCACCACGGTCGGCTTCGGTGACATCGCGCCGACCGGGCCGATCGCGGGCGGGCTCGTCGTCGTCGAGGCGATCATCGGCCCGCTCTACCTGGCGATCACCGTCGCACGCCTGGTCGGCCTGCACGTCGCGCGGCGTGAGTGAGCACCGGCCGGCTCAGGGGTCGACGTCGAGGGCGCGGTTCAGCGGCACGACGAAGAACGTCCAGCCGATCGCATAGATCGCAGGCACCCAGAGCGCGAGGAGCAGCAGCGGTGCGGTCCACTGACCGCGCACCGCGAGCAGGAGATTGCCCGCGGTCGCCATCAGCAGGCCGAGCAAGGCGCCCCATGCTGGCGCAGCAAGCGTCGGGTGCAGCCGGATCCAGAGCACGTTCCAGGCACCCCACGCGATCGGCAACAGGAAGAACGGCGCGTCGACCGGGATCAAGAGCGGCATGTAGATGCTGATGAACGCGCGCCCCGCGTAGGGAAAGACCAGCGCCGTGCCGGCGACCGCGGCGCCGATGACGTAGGCCAGGAGATCCTGCCGCCGCATGACGCCTCAGAGCAGCCCGGACGCGGCGAGGAAGCGCACCGGCTCGGGCACGAAGAAGGGGATCGCCACCGCGGTCGCGGCCACCAGCCGCCACGGCCAGGTGAACGCCGGCAGCTCGAGCATCACGCGCTCCCCGGCACGGCCCTCGGCGAGCCGCGCGCGCAGCACGGGCCACAAGTCGGGCTCGTGCGCGCGCGACGCCGCGCGGATCAGACCCCGTGTGCGCATCCCATCACTCCTTCCCCGGCTCGAGATCGGCGAGCAGCTCGCGCAGGCGCCGCAGCCCGTAGAAGAGGCGCGACTTGACGGTACCCAGCGAGGCCCCGGTGACCGCGGCGATCTCCCCGAGCGAGAGCTCGCTCAGCAGGCGCAGCGAGCAGACCTCGCGCTGCACGGCCGGCAAGGCCGCGAACGCCGCCGCCACCCGTGCCGGAACATCCCGGCCGGCGTCGGGCTCGATCGTCAGCGGACGCTCGTGCTCGGCGCTGGCGAGCGGCAGCCAGCCCCAAAGCCGCTGCATGCGCAGCCGGTTGCGGGCGAGGTTGCGCGCGATCGTCCACACGAACGGCTTCAGCGGCTCGCCCGGACGGACCCGGTCGCGGTGCTGGTGCAGGCGCAGGAAGGTCTCGACCACCAGGTCGTCCGCCGCCGCAGGATCGTCGAGCATGCGGCCCAGATGGCGCGCCAGCGGCGCCTGCCAGCGCCGGAAGAGCGTCTCGAACGAGTGCTCGTCGCCGGCCCGCCAGGCCTCGAACAGGCTTTCGTTCATTTCTAGAGGGGGACTCTGTCCCCCTCTTCCACGCGGCAAAGCCGCGCGGAACCTTCTCCCCCGGCTCGCTGCCGCTCGGCCGCGCGCGTCGCGCGCGGGTTTCCGCATCGTTCCCATCTCCTAGCACGGTACTTCCAGTACCCCTTTAGGTAGGCAAAGGTTCATTCGTTTCCGCCCTGATGAACTTTCGTTGCGGGTCGCGGGTACCCCCAGGCAACGAAAGAAGGGACGCCACATGATCCTAGCGCTGCTCACCGCCATCGTTGCCGGCCTGGCCGCCTCGGCGGAAATCCTGTCCGGGCCCGCGTTCGCGATGCTCGCCCTGCTGGCCGCGGGCGGCGTCGGGCTGATCGGCCTCGTCGCGACGCGGCGCCTGCCACAGCTCCGGGTCGCGCGCATCGCGTCGGTCGCCGTGCCGACGATCATCCGCTACCGCCTGCTGCAGCTGCGCGGCGACGGTGCGACGGCAGCACAGTGGGACGCCCTGCACGACCGCACCGCACGCGCGCTGCACGACCTCGGCATCGAGCTGACGGGATTCTTCGTCAAGCTCTGCCAGGTGGTCGGCGCGCGCGCCGACGTCTTCCCCGCACCCTTCATCCGCCACCTGGGCCGCTTCCACGACGCCGTGCCGCCACGGCCCGTCGCCGAGATCCGCGCGCTCGTCGAACGCGAGCTCGGCCGGCCGCTCGACGACGTCTTCGCCTCCTTCGATGAGGTCGCGATCGGCGCTGCGTCGCTCGCACAGGTCCACCGTGCGACGCTGCGCGACGGTACCGACGTCGCGGTCAAGGTGCAGTACGCCGAGATCGCGCGGCTGGCACGCGTCGACCTCGCGAGCATGCGCTTCTTCGCGCACCTCGCCGACCGCGTCGTGCGCGACTTCGATCTGAAGAGCCTGGTCGACGAGCTGGCCGCGTTCGTCGCACTGGAGCTCGACTTCGCACGCGAGGCCGACTCCACCGAGCGCGTGCGCGCACAGCTCGCCGATGATCCCACGGTGCGCGTACCGCGCGTGCACCGCGCGTTCTCGACCCCGAAGCTGCTGGTGCTCGAGTTCCTCGACGGCACCAGGATCACCGACCTCGACACCCTGCGTGCGCGCGGCGTCGACCTCGCCGAGGTCGGCCGGCGTGTCGGCCGCGTCTACGCGCGCATGATCTTCGCGCAGGGCTTCTTCCAGGGCGATCCGCATCCGGGCAACCTGCTGGTGCTGCGCGACGGCACGATCGGCCTGCTCGACTTCGGTCTCGCGAAGGAGCTGCCCGACGGCTTCGGGCGCGCGATCGCGACCCTGCTGGTACGCGCGCTGGCCGGCGACGCGCGCGGCGCGCTGGTCGCGGCCCGAAGCGTGGGCTTCGTCGTGCCCGACGACCAGGTGACCGCGCTGCCCGGTCTGGTCTTGACCATGCTCGGCGATCGCGAAGGCGCGCAGAGCTTCGCCGGGCTGCTCGCCGAGACGCCGATCCGCACCGTGCCGGCGCACTTCGCGCTGATCGGCCGCGTCATGATCCTGCTGAACGGACTGTCGCACCAGCTCGCACCGGGACGGATGGTCGTGCAGCAGGCGCTGCTCGAAGAGATCACGGCACACGCCGACGTCGAGCCCGAGCCGGAGTGGCCCGGCCTGCCACCGGGGCCGGAGACCCCGCCGCTCCTCCAGGCCATGCGCTGGGTGCAGTGGCCGATCCCGTTCCTCGAGGAGTGCGCGGCCCGGTACGGCGACGCGTTCACCATCCGTCTACCCGGCCGGCCGCCGCTGGTGATGGTCAGCCACCCGGACGCGATCCGCGAGCTGTTCACCGGCGACGTCGAGGACCTGCGCGCCGGCGAAGCAAACTCGATCCTCGAGCCGCTGCTCGGCAAGCACTCGCTGCTGCTGCTCGACGGCTCCGAGCACCTGCGCGAGCGCCGCATGCTGCAGCCGCCGTTCCACGGCGAGCGCATGGTGTCCTACGGCGAGACCATGCAGCAGATCGCGCGCCGCGCGGTCGACGCCTGGCCCATCGGCCGTCCGTTCGCGATCCACCCGGAGATGCAGAGCATCACCCTCGACGTGATCCTGCGCACCGTGTTCGGCCTCGACGAGGGCCCGAAGATGGCCGCCCTGCGTACCGAGCTGGCCGAGCTGCTGAGCGTGTCGGCGAGCCCGCAGGTGCTGCTCGCGACCGCACAGGCAGGCGCGAACCCGAGTGGCGCCGCGGCGCGGCCGCAGCAGGTGCGTGCCCGCGTCGACGCGCTGCTGTTCGCCGAGATCGCACGCCGGCGTGCGCTGCCGGACGCCGAGCGCACCGACGTGCTCTCCTTGCTGCTGGCGGCGCGCGACGAGGACGGCGAGCCGCTGCCGGAGCAAGCGCTGCGCGACGAGCTGGTCACCCTGCTGGTCGCCGGACACGAGACCACCGCGACCTCGCTCGCCTGGGCCGTCAATCACCTGCTCGTCAATCCGGACGTACGCGCGCGCCTCGAGCAGGAGCTCGACGGCGTCACCACGCCGCTCGAGATCTCGCGCCTCGACTACCTCGACGCGGTGACCAAGGAGACTCTCCGCCTGACGCCAATCGTGCCGATGGTCGGGCGGCGCTTGACGCGCCCGCTGACGATCGGCGGCATGGAGCTGCCGGCCGGCGTCGTCGCCGCGCCCTCGATCGTGCTCGCGCACCGCCGCGCCGAGCGCTGGCCCGATCCCGAGCGCTTCGACCCCGAGCGCTTCCTCGGCCAGAAGCCGAGCCCGTACGAGTTCCTGCCGTTCGGCGGCGGCGTACGGCGCTGCATCGGGGCAGCGTTCGCGCTCTACGAGATGAAGATCGTGCTCGCGGAGGTGCTGACGCGCGTCGTGCTGCACGCCGCACCCGGGTATCAGGTGCGCGTCGTACGGCGCTCGGTCACCCTGGCGCCGTCGGAGGGAATGCCGGTGGTGGTGGAGCGGCGCGCGGCGGCGTGACGGCGCATCGTCTCAGAGCGTTTCGTACTGGACCGAAGCCCCGGCCTTGGCGACGATGGCACTGCTCGCGATTTCGCTGGCGAAGCGCGCGATCACCGGTCAGTGCGTACGACGACGTGTAGGCGAGCAGCGTCGTCGTCGGGCCGCTGATCGTCAAGGTCGAGCCCTGGAACTCGGCGGCCTCGTCGAGCACATGGCCGTCGGGCTGTCCCACGCTCCCTGCCAGGCCAACCCCTGGGCACCGGTCGCACCGGTCGCGCCAGCGTCTCCCGTCGCGCCAGCGTCTCCGGTTGCGCCGACAGCACCCGTCGGCCCCTGCGGCCCGTCCGGTCCGACCGCGCCCGTGGCACCGGCCGCGCCCGTGGCAGCCGTCGAGCCGGTAGCGCCGACGTCGCCGATCTGTGCAAGCAGCGCCCACTCCGTCGGGCTGATGTCGGGCTGCGCGGTCTCGGGCGCGGCGCTCATCACCGCAGCGTCGGCCGGGGGACGGACGACGCTCAGCACGCTGCTCTGATCCCGACGACGATGCCCACCACCTCGAGCCGCCGCAATCCCCGCTCCCCGGACGGCACCGGCGGCCGAGGCCGTGGTGACCGTCGTGGCCGGCGGGCTTGCGCGAGCGGGTGCTCACGCGCGACAAGCGGGCATGACGAAAGCGGCATCGCACCACCACAAGCACCAGCCGGCGGCGCGCGGCATGAAGCGTCACCACAAGTTCCTGGTCGCGGTGGCAGCGCTGCTCGCGATCGGCTGGCTCGCCTGGAACGTGCTGCTGGTCGAATCCGAGGTCGGCGGGGTCGCCGTCGACGCGGCGGCGGACGCTCCGCCCGCGGCGCCCTGAGCGCGGGCGCTCACGGCCGCGCTGACGGGTCCCACGCGACGCGCAGCGCACGCGGGTGGCGCAGCGTACCGCCTTCGGGGGCAGCACCTTCGCGATCGACCAGACGCAAGCCGGGTAGCCGCTCCAGGACCGCGTCGAGCGCGGTCAGCAGCTCACGGCGCGCGAGGTGCGAGCCGGGACAGAACTTGACGCCGAAGCCGAAGGTCATGATGTCCTGCGCCGGCCGCTCGGGCGCGAAGCGATCGGGATCGGCGAAGACGCGCGGATCGCGGTTGGCCGATGCGAGCCCGAGCAGCAGCAGCGTGCCGGCCGGGACCGCGGCGCCGCCGATGCGCAGCGGCTGCGACGCGAGCCGCGGCAGCGTCGCGACCGGGCCCTCGCAGCGCAGCAGCTCGTGCACGATCGCCGCACGCAGCGCGGGCTCGTGACGCGCCCGCTCCACCAGTCCGGGCTGGGCGAGCAGGGTCGCCAGCAGGTTGCCCATCGCGTGCGACGTGGTGGTGGCGCCGACCGCGAACAGCAGGCGGACGTGCGACAGCACGTCGTCGTCGCGCAGCCGCTCGCCCTCGATCTCGGCGTGCGCGAGCGCCGAGACCAGATCGTCGCGCGGCTCGACACGGCGCTCGGCGAGGATCGGCGCGAGCAGCCGGGTGAACTCGGCGCTGGCGGCCGCCGCACCCGCCGGATCGCGCGGATTGAGCAGCTGATCGGCCCAGCGCCGCATGTCAGCGTCGCGCGCGCGCGGGATGCCGAGCTTGCGCGTGATCGCGTAGTACGGCAGCACGCCGGTCAGCTCCGCGACCAGGTCGCCCGAGCCACGCGCGGCAAAGCCGTCGAGCAGCTCGTGCACCAGGTCGACCAGCGCGTGCTCGTTGAAGCGCGCGATCGCGCTCGACTGGAAGGCCGGCATTGCGAGCTTGCGGTAGAGCTGGTGCGCGCGGCCGTCCATGCTGATGAAGGTCCGGCCGATGGTCGGCTCGGTGGTCATCTGGTAGGTCGGGCCGCCGGGCAGCGCCCCGTCGTCGCGGAACGCCTCGCGCACGTCGCCGAAGCGCGTCACCAGGAGGGCTTCGGTGCCGAAGAAGCGCACCGGTACGAGCGCTGCACGCTCACGCAGCGCGGCCATCAGGCGGTGGAACGCGTCGCCCGCAAGCGCGTCGGTTCCGATGTCGGCTTCGGTCAAGGGCCGCATCGTCCCCCAACGGACGGCCATGCGTCAATCTCGCCGCAACGGTGGACCGCCCGCAACGGGCGCCCCGGACGCGCGATCGGTAAGCATGTCCGCACGCCCATGAGACCGAGCCGCGGCCGTCCGACCTCGGCGATTCGAGCATGACCTCGTCTCGAGCCGCACTCCCTGTCATCCGACGGCCGTACGCCGCGACCATCCTCGCGGCGTGCGCGTACGCGGCCGCGGTGGTCTACCAATCGTGGCCCCTGGTGGCCGCGCCAGGGACCGCACTGGTCGATCCGATTGCCCTCGGCGGCCCGGGCAGCGTGTGGGCCAAGGCCGACCTCGACTTGCTGGTCTGGATTCTTGCCTGGACGTCGCATGCGCTGGTCACGCAGCCGTTCGAGCTCTTCCAGGCGAACATCTTCCATCCCGCACCCGACGCACTGGCCTCCTCCGAGCACCTCATCGGGCTGGTGCCGATCGCCGGCCCGCTCTTCTGGGCGAGTGGCAACGCGATCCTCACCTACAACCTCACCATCATGGCGGTGGTCTGGCTGTCCGCGCTGTGCACCTTCGTCCTGGTGCGCTCCTGGACCGGGAGCAGCGCCGCGGCATTCCTCGCCGGCGTGACCTTTGGCCTCGGTCCGCAGCTGGTCTCGTCGTGGATCCGCCTGCACTCGAGCGCGGTCCACCTGTTCCCGCTGGTGCTGCTGCTAGCCGTCCGCGCGGCGCGCGATCAGCGCCCGCGAACCCTGGTGCTGCTCGCGCTGGTCACCGCGCTGCAGGCGCTCGCGGGCGTCTACGTCGCCTTCGAGCTCGCGGTGATGATCGCGGCATTCATCCCCGCGATCTGGCTCGAGGCGCGGCGCAACGGCAAGAGCGTCCTGCCACCGCTGGCCGCGCTGGCCGCGGGCGGCGCGGCACTTCTGCCGACGGCCTTTCCCTACCTGCGGATCCGCGACGCCGGCCTGCTGCCGACGCTCGAGCAGGCGACCGAGCTGATCACGCTGGCGTCGCCGTCGCTGCCGCTGTTCCGCCACATGATCGTCTCGCACACGACGTGGCCGATCCTCGCGCTGGCCGTGCTGGGACTCGTCTGGTCACGGCGGGTCGCGTGGCACCTGCGCCTGGGCTTGCTGCTGATCGCCGTCGCCGGCGCGATCCTCACCGCCGGCACGACGTTGCCGCTCGTGCCCGGAACCCGGCTCGCGAGCGCGTACGAGCTCGCGATGCGCTTCGTCCCCGGATTCGCCGGCATGCGAGCACCGATCCGCTTCGTGGTGCTGCCCCTGCTCGCGCTGTCCGTCCTGGCCGGCATCGGTGCCGCCCAGCTCGTCGAGCTCGCACGTGAGCGAGCGCGCCCGGCGGCCGGCCTCGCGACCGCGCTGGTCTTGATCGCGAGCGTCGCGCTGCTCGTCGCCCGCGAGCCGCGCGGGCCGTGGCCGCTGGCGCCCGCTACGCTCGCCGGTCCGCGCGGCGCCGTCGATCGCTGGCTGCGCGACCAGGGCGAGCGCGGCGCGGTGCTCGAGCTGCCGGCGATGAACTCCGTGATGGACGGTCGCGCCATGCTCGCCACCGGCCGCTACATGGTGGGCTCGACATTGCACTGGCTGCCGCTCCTGAACGGCTACTCGGGACACCCACCGGCGAGCAATCGCCTGCTCATGACGCTCGCGCAGCGGCTTCCCGACCCCGGCGCGCTCGACGTCCTGTGTGCGCTCGCGCAGCCGCGCTGGCTGGTCGTCCACTTCGGCCAGATGGCGGCCGGCGAGGAGGGGCGCTGGACGGCGACCCAGGCCACGGCCGGGCTCGAGCCGGTCGCACACTTCGGCAAGACGGTCGTCTACGAGGTGACGCGCGACTGCAGGAGCCGCACGGACGTGCTGCTGCACCAGCTCGCCGGCACGCCACAGCGCGCACTGTCGCCCGCGGCGGCGCGGGGCGCGATCTCCGGCGACCTGCCGGCGACGCTCGTCGCGGGCAGCTACACCACGCTCTGGCTCGCGGTGCACAACGGCGGCGACGCCGTGTGGCCGGGTCTTTCGATCGCACCGCGCGGTGCCGTGGAAATCCGGGGACGCTGGCGCGATGCGCGCACCGGCGACGTCGTCGTCGAGGGCGAGTCCCTGCCGCTCGGACGCGACCTCGCGCCCGGAGAGACGATGCGTGCCCAGGTCAACTTGCTCGTGCCCACGACGCCGGGCGACTACGTCCTCGAGGTGGCGCTCGAGCAGAGCGGCTACGGGTGGCTCGACGATCTCTCGGGCGAGGCCGGCGCGCTGCGCGGCAAGGTCGTGGTGACCGCCAACGGGCAGGCCGCGCCGGCGATCTCGGAACACTGAATCAGGAGCGCGGCCGCACGAACGCCGGCTCGCGCCAGCCGACGAGGTTGTCGGGCAACGGCTCGGGCCGTGCGCTCGCGACCGAGAGCTGCAGCACGACCGGCTTGCCCGCCCAGGCCGACAGATCGACGCGCACCTGGCGCCAGCCGCGATCGCCGACGACGATCGCCGGGTCCACCTGCGCGCGGAAGAGCTCGACCGGCGTCTCCGCCGGGCCACCGCGCGGCTCGGGCGCGACCGCGATGCGGAAGACGAACGGCCCGCCCCTCAAGCCGAGCCAGCGATCGGGATTGACGCCGAAGTCGAGCTCGAGCTCGGTCTCCTCGCCGGGCACGACCAGCGGGAGGCGCAGCACGTCCGGGCTCTCCTGCGTGCCGACACCCTGGGTCAGCACGCGACCGAACGGCCACGTGGTCCACGTGCCCGCTGTCGTTTCGAGCGCGACGCGCGGGCCGGCGGCGTCGCGACGGCGCAGAGCCACCAGCAACGGGCCGTTCGGCTCGCGCGAGAACACCTGGTCGATCGCGTAGTGCGTGGCGAGGTGGTCGAAGAGCGTGCTCGCGTTGGTCTGGAACGAGCGCAGGTGGGCGTACTGCGAGAGGCTGTAGACGACGTGCGAGACCGGTCCGCGCTCGAGGTCGGCGATGATCGCCGCGTCGCGGCCAGCGTCCTGGAAGGGCCAGATCACGTAGTAGCCGCCGGCGGTGGTGCGACCGGCGAGGAAGCCGATCATCGGCTGGATGGGATAGACCGGCAGCGCCTCGTCGGCTGGCACGTTGCGCTCGACGTACTCGAGTAAGTCCTCGATGATCGGACCGTTGCGCGGGTCGACGTAGACCCCGCCGCGCGCGACGTCGAGCGGCCAGTCGATGCTGCGGCGCAGGTCGGCCATCAGGGCCAGCGAGACCAGGAAGAGCGCAGCCACCAGCGTGACGGCGACGCCGCGCACCAGGCGAGCGCCCAGCCGCGGCAGCAGCAGCACCCCGTCATGCAGCAGCACCGCGCCGATCGCGAGACACGGCGGATAGACCATCATCAGGTGGACCCAGTCGCGCGGCTTCGCGAACGACAGCAGAAAGCCTCCGGCAACGGCGAGCAGCAGCAGGCGGCGCTCGGCATCGCCGGGCGCCCGGCCGCGCCAGCGTGCGATGGCGATGCGCGGGATCCAGAGCACGGCGGCCGCGAAGTAGACCACCAGCGGCAGCCAGTACAGCAGCTTGAGGGTGGTGTCCCAGAAGCCGGTCTCCCCGTACAGCCAGCCACGGCTCATGTCGCTCACCCAGCAGCCGGGACAGACGCTCCACCACAGGGTCGCGAGGATCGACGGGAAGTAGCTGCCGATCTGGCCGCGCAGCTCGGCGTCCTGTCCGAACAGCGGCCACAGGCGCGGCAGCTCGGTGAACGACATCCGTCCGAGCACCGAGAACGGGAACACCAGCGTCTGCTCGATCATCGGTCCCAGCGCGCCTTGCAAGCCGAGCCAGACGATCGCCGGCACGACGGCCACGATGGCGGGGACGCCGAGCAGGAAAGCGGGGCCGAGCGCCGCAGACCAGCGCGGCCGACGCGCGGGGTCGAGCCAGGGCGCGATCAGCAGCACGAGGCCGAGCGAGCCCAGCAGCGCCAGGCCATAGTTCTGCTTGCACAGAATGCCCGCGCCGAGGAGCAGGCCGGCCAGAACCAGTCGCGTGTTCGAGCGCCGCTCAGGCGCGTAGATCAGCGCGGCGGCGACCGTGACCAGCATGGCCGCCATCAGCGAGTAGCTGTAGATGTGCCAGTGCGGGAAGGCCCAGACGCGGTAGCAGAGCAGCAGCACCACGAACGCGAGCGCCCACAGACGCGGTAGCAGCTCGCGCGCGATGCGGAACAGCGCCGCGTTGTAGACCGCGAAGCCGACCACCGCGAGGACGCGCGAGCTCTCCACCGACGAGCCGGTGAGACGGAACCACCAGGCGAGGAAGTAGAAGGCGCCGGGGAACGGCGCATCGACCGTGACGTCGCGATAGAGCACGCGTCCGCGGTTGATGTCGTCGGCGATCGACAGGATGTAGCCCTCGTCGAGCAGCGCCAGCCAGCGATCGTGGATCGGCCACTGGAAGACGACCGTCGCCAGCGCGACCGCGATCGTGAGCCAGAGGTCCATTCGATCCGGTGGCGTGACTCGACCCGAGAGCCAGCCGGCGGTCGCAGCGGGCTCGCGCGCCCCGGACCGACCGTGGCTCACCATCGGTCCATTCTTCGGAGTTCCCTGCGCAGAAGACAAGCCCTCGCGTGCGGCGCCGGTGGCTCGGTTCGCGCGACCAAGCGTGTGGATGATCTCGGATTCGCGGTCGGGTAGAAGTTGCCGGAGGACCGCGCCGAGCGCGGTCCGGTCGAGCCGCCATGCCTGGTCCCACGAGCGAAGAGCCCATCCCGACCGAGCCCGGAACCTGCGCCCTGTGCGGCGGTTCGGCGGGCGTGCCGTTCGCCCGTGGCTACGACTTCGAGTACCTGACCACGCGCCAGGAGTTCACCTTCTGGCGCTGTCCCTGTGGCGGCGCGTTTCTGAACCCGCGTCCGGCGCCGGCGGCACTGCCGCGGATCTACCCGAGCAACTACTACTCGTACGACTTCGCGAAGAAGCTCGGGCCGTTCGTGATGCGCTTCAAGGCGTTCACCGAGCGCGCCAAGGTGCGCGCGTACGATCCGTATCTGCGGGCGGACGCGCGCGTGCTCGACATCGGCTGCGGCGACGGCCACCTGCTGCGCCAGATCGGCGACGCCTCGCCCTACCCGCTCGCGCTCGAGGGCGTCGAGCTCTCCGGCGACGCCGTCGCGGCCGCTCGGGCGCACCGCATCCGCGTGTATCCCGGTCGCATCGAGGAGGTCGAGCTGCCGCCGCGGTCATTCGACCTGGTGATCATGAACCAGCTCATCGAGCACGTGCGCGATCCGGTCGAGGTGCTGCAGCGGGTCGGGGCCGCGCTCGCGCCGGGGGGACATCTCTTCATCGAGACGCCGAACGTCGACTCGCTCGACGCGCGCCTCTTCCGCCGGCGCTACTGGGGCGGCTACCACCTGCCGCGCCACTTCCACCTCTTCGACACCAGGGCGCTCGCACGCCTGGTGGAGCGTGCGGGCCTCGGCGTGGTCGCGCATCGCCCGCTGGTCTGCCCGCAGTTCTGGATCATCTCGGTGCAGAACTGGCTGAAGACACGCGGCGCGCTGCGGCTCGCCGAGCGCGTGGTGAGCCCGTTCAACCCCTTGCTGCTGGCACCCGTGACCGTGGTCGAGATGGCGCAGCAACGCCTCTGGTGGACGTCGAACCAGCAGCTCGTCGCGCGACTGGTTTAGCGCAACGAGGGGACCTCTCCCCTCGCCTCTTAGCGCGGCTCCGGCGCGCCGGGGGCGTCGGTGCGCGACAGCACGCGCCACGCGGCCAGGTAGCTCGTACGCGCGTCGTCGACCGTCGGCGCGAACTCGGTGCTCATCAGAAAGCCTTCGAGCTCGTCGAAGCGCGTGTACGACGCCGACGGATCCCAGTGGTGCAGCAGGTGGCGGCGGAAGCCGACCGAGCCGAACGCACGCGCGATCGGGCTCGGGCCGAACATGCGGTTCACCGCACCGTGCGGCACCTTCGAGTAGTCGATCCGACCCGACGCCTCGGGCGAGCGATGCTCGAGCTGCTGGCGGAGTGCCGACAGGAACGGGAACACCAGCGCCACCGCGAACACCCACGCGACCGCGACGCTCCAGAACCCGGCGAGCAACGCCGCCAGCATCACCGCGCCGTGCAAGGCGAGCCCGCGCGCGAGCGCCAGCCAGTCGCGACCACGCGCCTCCTTCGACGGCGCGGCGCCGTGGCCCGCGCCGCGGTGCGCCTTGAAGACCCGCAACGCGTGCACGCCGAGCAGTGTCTCCAGGAAGAATCGCGCGCTCGGCGCCCAGTGGTACGAGATCTCGGTGTCGCTGGTGTCGCCGAGGTAGAGGTGATGCTTCCAGTGCAGCGCGCGGTAGTGCTTGATCTCGTCGCCGACCAGGATGCAGACGGCCGCGTTGGCGAGGCGATCGTTGGTCGCCTTGTCCGGATGCACGTTGTAGTGCGCCGCCTCGTGCATGAAGAGGACGATCGAGGAGAACCAGAAGCCCATCCACAGGCCGCTCAGCGGAGCGAGCACCAGTCCGGCGACGTTGCCCCACGCGGCCGCCACGGTGCACGCCAGGGCGTAGCCGAGCGCGAGCATCCCGTAGCGCAGCGCCAGGTCGAGCCAGACCACGCGCCAGCGCGGCGCCAGGGTGCGGCGGATCTCGCTCCACGCGCGACCGTCCGGCGAGCGCAGCGCTTCGAGCGCGGGGCTGCCTGGGAAGATCGTTCTGCCACTACCGCTGGGGGCGGGTCGCGCGGCGTCGCCGACGTCCGCACCCCCGGCTGGGCCGCCGTTGATCGAGAGGGTCTCCACGGTTGGTACCGACCTGCGAACGCTACCACCCCCGCGACGGCGTGGGCAATGGAGCTTCGCCGTCGCCGATGGCCGGCGTCAGCAGCCGTCCGGGGCTCGCGCGCAGGACCTTGACCTCGACCGGCACCGCCTGCTCGGCGAGCGCCTCCTCCGTCCCGCGCTGCACGAGCCGGACGGTGAGCTGCCAGGTCCCGGGTTCGCCGAAGGGCGGGATCACGACCACCGGCTCCTCGAGCGTCGCCCCGGCGGGCACGTCCGCGATGAGCCGTGAGAAGGCGCCTTCGGGACGCGCGCTCCCGACCGGATCGGTCCAGCGATAGGTGAAGCCGACCAGCCCCTCGGGCGACACCGCGACCGCGGGCCACGGGCACGGGCTCGCGTTCTCGAAGCGGACGGGGATCGGCACCGGGAACGCGGTCAGTGCGATGACCGGGGGGGTCTCGACCGCCAGGATGCGCGCCGTGCGGCAGCGCTCGGGCAGGGGCGCCGTCGACACTCCCGACCAGGTCTCGCTCGCGCGCAGCGCGTCGCCGGCGCGCAGCTTGTCGCGCCAGGGGCGCTCGGGCATGCGCGTGACCGCGTAGACCTCGTCGTCGCCGAAGCGCGCCACCAGCTCGAGCCCGGGCGTCGCGACGCTCTGCCAGCGCTCCTGCTCGTTGCCGACCAGCAGGGCGCGGTGCAGCACGATCCAGCGCACGTCGACGCTGTCGACCAGAAACGCGAGCGCGTCGGGCGCGGGAAGCTTGCGGATCGCGGTCGCGAGCAGCGACGCCGACGGCGGCTCGTAGCCGCTGTAGCCGTTCACCAGCGGTCGCCAGTGCTGCGTGCTGGCGAGCATGTAGCGCGCGTTGCGCGTCGCGCCGACGAAGTCGCCCTCGATCGCCGAGCCGGGGATCTCGAGCACCGCACCGTCGCCCGGCTGCGCGGCGAGCCAGGCGTAGACCGGTGCCGCATCGTGCCCGAGCTCCGCCGACAGCGTCGGCGCCGGACGCGGTGCCGCGACGACGACGCAGGCGGTGGCCGCCGCGACACCGGCAGCGATCTGCGCCCAGCCGGGCAGCCGTGCCGTCCAGCGCGCGAACGAGTGGCCAGCGAGCGCGGCGAGACCTGCCAGGACCACGATGAAGAAGCGCCGCGGCCCGCGCACCGCGGAGAAGCCCGGCAGCCAGTCGTAGAAGAGCAGGTAGGGCGTCGCTACCTTGATACCGCCGGGCAGGAGGACGTACGGACCGGTCGACAGCAGGACCGCCACGCCGACCACCGCCCACAGCGCCCACTCGCGCGCCGACCAGGCGATCGGCTGCCCGCGGAAATACTCGACGGCGCGCGCGAGGAGGTCGACCACCACGATCGCCAGCACCGCGACGCCGGCGAGCTCGACGAAGGCCACGCTCACGTAGTCCCACGGGGCCCAGGCGTGCCCGACGAAGCGCGTTGGATCGAAGGGCGGCACGATGCCGTCGCGCCGCGCGCGCAGGTAGGGCAGCGCGACCGGCAGCGCGACCAGCGCACCGACGGCGGCCCCGGCGGCGATCCCGAAGCCCGCCCGGAGCGGGCGCTCGTGCGTCGCGAGCAGCCGCGCGCCGGCGTAGGCGGCCACGCCGAAGGCGATGAAGTAGCCGAGATACAGGCAGGCGAGGATCTGCAGCGCGATCATCGCCGCCAGGCCGGCGAGGCTGCGCAGGCGGCGCCGGTCGAGCCACAGATCAACCGCGAGGAATGCGAGCGGAATGTAGCCGGTCGCGAGATACTGCGGGTGCGGCAGACCGTGCACGCGCCACGGTGCGAAGGCATAGGCGGCGCCGGCGACGAGCGCTGCCGCGGGATTGCGCGTGTGCGCGTAGACCAGCGCAAACATGCCGAGAGCGGCGAGGAGGAAGCTCTCGAACACCATCGCCTTCAGCACGTCGAGCACGCTGCCGGTCAGCGCGAACACCGGAGCGGTGACCGGCACGTGCGCCAGCATGTTCTCCGACAGCGCGAGCGTGTTGGACGCCGGGTAGTAGATGTTGCCGTCGAACAGCGCCGCCGGGTCGGTGGTGCTGGCGCGCGCGACCCAGCCGAGGATCCACACGTTCAGCAGCAGGTCCGCGTTCTCCATCGGCGCGAAGCGGCTGCTGTCGCTCGGCAGATCGTTCGCCGAGAGAAACCACGGCCGCAGGGCCCACGGGATGGCGGCGGCGAAGAAGACCGCGGCGAGTGCTCCCGCGACCAGTGCGCGCTTTGAAGATCGCGACATGCCGGAAGCGAATCGCCCGTCCGTCAGTGCCGGTGGAACACTAGCGTCCCATCAGCTGCCGGCGCCTGGCTCGGTGCGCGTCGCCGTGGCTCCGGCCTGCGGGCCCTTGGCCGCTTCCGCGAGGCGCTCGCGCAGCTCGTCGGTCGTCAGGCCCGATGCGTCGGCGTTGACCAGGTGCGGCAGCACCGGCCGCTTGTACGTCGCCAGGTGCAGGATCCGTTCGAAGAACCGCTTCACGCCCGCATCTTTTTTGCTTGCCGGATCGATCAGCTCGCTGAGCCAGGAGTTCGTGTTGGCGTTGGAGAATCCGTAGAACGAGTCGAGCGAGCGCGGCACCGTGAAGTCGAGCCGAGTGTGGTCGTCGGTGACGATCGGACCCGTTCCCGCGAACGCGGCGACCTCGTCGCCGGCGAGCACGAAGTGCGCGAGGAGCTGGTAGGGATCACGCACGCCGATCGACTCCAGGTCGGCGCGGACCTCGGGGATCGTGAACTTCTCCATGAGCCGCGCCAGGTCCGGGTCGTGCGGCTCCATGCTGCCGTTGATCACCCAGGAGTAGCGATACGGGCCGTGCCAGATGGTGACGTGCGGAAACACCGACGCCAGCGTGCGCACCAGCAGCTGCAGATCGGCCTCGGGCGTCATCGCGACGTTCACCCAGATGCTGAAGATCCCGCCCGGGTTCAGGTGCTTGCGGGCGAGCTCGTAGAACTCGCGCGTGTAGAGGTTCACCACGCCGGCGGTGTGCAGCTCCGGCGGATCGAGCCGGATCACGTCGTAGGTCTGCTTCGTGGTGAGGAGGAAGTTGCGCCCGTCCGCGATCGTCATGTGGATGCGCGGATCCGCGAGCACGCCGCGATTGGTCGATTCGAAAAACGGCGCCGCGTCGATCACGCCCGGGCTCAGCTCGACCGAGTCGATGCGCTCGACGGGATGCGTGGTGACCGACGCGACCGAGTTGCCGACCCCGAAGCAGATGTTCAGGACGGACAGCGGATTCGGGTGCAGGAGGAGCGGGATCTGCGCGTACATGCGGTCCTCCGGCATGGTGCCGGTTCCCGCCGTGCCGCGGCCGTCGCCGTAGCGGATCATCCTGCCCTTGACCTCGTCGTCGGTGACCATGATCGTGTCGGTCACCTCCTCGCGATAGAAGAGCAGCGGTCCGAAGCGTCGGGTGAAGCTGTGCTCGAAGAGGCGCGGTGGCGTGAGCACGGCGGTCAGCACGACGAAGGCGAGCGCACCCGTGGCTGTGACGACGCGGATGCGCCCCGGGGCGGCGCGCCAGGTGAGAATCGTCCCGACCGCGAGGTTCAGCACGGCGAGGGCGAGGAACGCGCCCAGCATGCCGAGCGCGGGCAGGATCACGAAGCCGACCACCACCGCACCGAGGATCGAGCCCGCGGTATTGGCCGTGTAGGCGGTCGCAATGCGCTCGCCGACGGAGTCGAGGCTTTCCACCACCACCTTGGCGACCAGCGGGAACGTCATCCCGAAGAGGAACGTGGTCACCAGCAACACGGCCCCGGCCTGCGCGAAGATGAGCACCACGATGCGCCCCCACGAGGCGAGGCCGCCCATGGCCACCGCGGCGGCGGGCGTCAAGCGGTCGAGGTTCGCGTACACCAGCAGCGCCACCACCACCGACACGCTGATCGCGACCTCGACCATGGCGAGGCCGAGCAGCGGGCGGCGCAGGCGATCCGCGAGCGGCGCCGCGACCGCGCTGCCGACCGCGATACCGAGCAGGAAGGTCGCGAGGATCGCGCTGTAGGCGTAGGTCGAGTTGTGCGTGAACTGCTCGAGCGCACGCGTCCACAACACCTGGTAGCCGAGTGCGGTGAATCCCGACACGGCGATCGCGACGTAGGTGAGCCGGACGTCGAACGACGCCGTTCTGCCGCGCACCGGCCCGCCGGCGGGTGCCTGGTCGGTCGAGAACACCATGCCGCGGCCCAGCCACGTGGCGACCAGTCCGACGGCGAGGCTGACCGACGCCGCGATCGCGTTGGTCGCCTGCAGCCCGAGGCTCGGGATGAGGACGTAGCCGGCGATCACGCAGCCGGCGACCGCGCCCAGGGTGTTGATGGCGTAGAGCGCGCCCGCACCGCGCCCGACCATCTCGCGACGATCGATCACCGCCCTGCTGAGCAGCGGCAGGGTCGTGCCCATGAGGGTGCTCGGCACCAGCAGCACCGCGAAGGCCAGGACGAAGCGCGCCGCTCCGAATGCGGGCCCGCTACCGCCGAGCGTGTCGTAGAGCCACGCGTAGGGCGGTCCGAGATTGAACAGCACGAGCGGGGTCACGAGCGCGACCAGGGCAAGCGCCACCTCGACCAGCCCGTAGACGAAGAGCGGACGGCGCACGTGGCGGGCCAGGCGGCCGGCGATCGCCGCACCCAGTGCGAGCCCACCCATGAACGCGCACAGCACCGTGGTCACGGCGTAGACGGTCACCGAGAACGTCAGGCTCAAAAGCCTCATCCAGACGATCTCGTAGACCAGGCCCGCGGAGCCGGAAGCAAAGAAGAGTGCGAGGAGCGCGGCCCAGGTGGCGGGGCTGAACATCGGCGCGAGCTTACGTGGCGGTACGGCGGCGGTCCAGCCCGACATCGGCGCCAGCGGGCGCCAGCGGGTGCGTTGACCGCGCGGCACCGCGTCCGATACCTCCCGGGCCGTGAGCCTGCTCCGCCGCCTCGCGCGAGGACTCCTGCTGAGCGCGCTGGCGCTCGCGATGTTCGGGCTCCTCGGCGAGATCATCGCGCGCAGCTTCGGCCTCGTCGACCGGCTGAACGGGTTCCCGCGCCGCCTGTTCGTCGCGACCGACGACCCGGATCTCGGCTACCGCCTGCGACCCGACATCGACACGCAGGCGCGCGGCGTGCACGTGGTCACCAACGAGCACGGCATGCGCGGGGCATCCGTCGCCCGCACGCCAGCGCCGGGCACGCACCGGGTGCTGGTGCTCGGCGACTCGGTCGCGTTCGGCTTCCGTCTCGAGGAGCCGGACACGTTCCCGGTGCTGCTCGAGCAGGAGATCGAGGCCCGCGACGACGGCGCGTGGGAGGTCCTGAACGCCGGGGTCGAGGGCTACAACACGCGCAACCAGCTCGTCTACCTGCGCACGTCGCTGCTCGATTTCGCACCCGAGACGATCGTCCTGGTGTTCAACCTGAACGACTACGACTACGGGCCGATCATGGGTCCGCTCGGGGTCCTCACCACCGACCAGTCGCAGCGCGTGCGCAGCGACTCGCTCGCGATCCGCTCGGAGTTCTTCCTGCTGCTGCGCTGGCTGCTCGCGCTGCTGCAAGGCGGCGCCTGGGTCGGCAACACGCCCGCGGCGCCCGCCGCGCCGGCGCCCGGCGACGAGAGCCAGTTCTTACCCTTCGACCGCTACGTGTCCGCGCTGCGCAAGCAGTACTACCGCAAGCCCAGCGACGAGCGCTGGCAGGTGATGATCGACTCGCTGCGGCAGATCGCCGAGACCTGCCGTGCGCGCGGCATCCGCCTGTTGCTCGCGATCGTGCCCGACGGCGACCAGATCGGGGTCGCGGCACCCGACTTGACGCCGCAGCAGAAGCTGCACGACATCTGCACCGAGCTCGCACTCGACTGTCTCGACCTGCAGCCGAGCTTCGCGGCGGCACAGAGCGCGCACCTCTACCTCGACATCATGCACCCGAACGCCGACGGCCAGCGCATCATGGCGCGCGCGGTCGCGGCGCATCTGCTCGACCGTGCCGATTGAGGCTGTGCGCGGCTGCGCGCTCGCCGCCGTGCTCGCGCTCGTCGCGTTCGTCACGCTCGCCGGCGACGCGCGCGCAGGCGCAGGCGCGGTCGAGGTCGAGGTCGAGGCGGCGGCGTGCACACCGGCACCCGCGGACGCGCTCGGCGCCGCGTGCGCGCCGGGGCGCGGCGTCCTCACGCTCGCGCTCGTCGACGCGGCGACGGGGCTGCCCTCGCCCGCCCGCGTCGAGGTGCTCGACGAGAGCGGCAGCTCGTGGATCGCGCCGGGCGCGATCGAGGTCGGTGGGGACTGTCGCGGGCACGCCAGCGTGCCGTCGGACGACCAGGCCGCCGCCGCCGAGCCACTCACCGGCAGCGCGCCCTACGTACGCAACCCGCAGCGCCGCACCTACCAGTTCTACCTCGAGTCCGAGGCGATGCTCGCGCTGCCCGCCGGGCACTACCGCGTGAGCGCGTTCAAGGGCCTCGCGTACACGCCGGTCGTCCGTCAGGTCACCGTCGAGGCCGGCACGGCCACGCGGCTCGCCCTGCCACTGGTGCGCTGGATCGACATGCCGGCGCTCGGCTGGTTCAGCGCCGACGACCACCTGCACATCACGCGTTCGAGCCCCGAGGACGACGCGCGGCTCGCGCGCTGGATGCAGGCCGAGGACGTCAACGTCGCCAACCTGCTGCAGATGGAGATCGTGCCCGGCGTCGAGGCCGCACCACAGGACGGCTTCGGCCTGCAGCGCGTCTTCCAGGACGGCGACACCATCATCGCGTCGGGCCAGGAGAACCCGCGCACCTGGATCCTCGGCCACGGCATCATCCTCGGCGCCGCGTCCTACATCGACTTCCCGGACGATCCGCTCACCTATCGCCCGTACTGGGAGGCGGCGGCGCGCGACGGCGCGCTGCGCGGCTACGCGCACTGGGGCACCGGTGCGGCGCGCGACGGGCTCGCGATCGACGCGCCGGCGGGCAACGTCGAGTTCCTGGAGGTGCTGCAGTCCGACCTCGCGAACTACGACGTGCTGTACCAGATCCTCGGCCTCGGCATCCGCATGACGCCGACCGCGGGCACCGACTATCCCTGCGCGCTCACCAACCTGCCCGGCCGCGACCGCTTCTACACACGGCTCGACGGGCCGCTCACCTACGCGCGCTGGCTCGAGGGCATCCGTCGCGGGCGGACGTTCGTCACCAACGGCCCGCTCTTGACCGAGTTCCGCGTCGACGACGCCGAGACCGGCGACACGCGTACGCTCGAGCAGCCGGGCCCGCTGCTGGTGCGCGGCACCGTGCGCTTCGACCCGGCGCGCGACGACGTCCTGGCGCTCGAGCTGCTGCGCAACGGCGAGGTAGTGCAGGTCGCGCGCGAGCGCACCGCGCCGGGTGAGATCCGGCTGACGACGTCGCTCGAGGCGGACGGCGGCGCCTGGCTCGCGCTGCGCGCCTCGGGGCGGAAGGTCGATCTGCCGCCGTTCGCACGGCCACGCACGTCGAGCGCGCACTCTGGTGCGATCTGGGTGAGCGTCACGCACGGCACGGCGATCGCGGACCAGGACGCCGCAGGCCGCCTCGCCGCAGACGAGCTCGCGCGCCTCGCGCGCCTCGAGGCCCGCCTCGAGCGCGACGCGAAGATCGGGCCGCCCGCGTGGGCGGGCGCGACGCGTACCGAGGTCGCACGCGCGCTGCCCGCGCTGCGCGCGGCGATCGCCGCGGCGCGCACGCACTTCGAGGCGATCACGCGGCGTTCGCGGCAGGACGCCGGCAGCTCACCGTAGCGAGCTACGCCACGCGATCGCCGTCGCCGTGGCTGCACAGCACGGCTGCAAGCGCCCGACGCAGCGCCGCGGCGGGATCGGCGACCGCGCCGCGCGCACGGAACGCGACGTGCTGGTCGGGACGCACCAGCAGCGCGCCGTGCGCGGACATGCCAGCGATCGTGCTCCACCAGCCGTCGGGGTCGGCTACGTCGCCGCCGATGCGCACGCAGGCGAGCGCAGGCGCGAGCGCGCGGGCAGCTGCGAGCCAGGGCTCTCCGGCGCTACCGACCAGCAGCGTCGAGCGCTGCAGCGCGATCAGGTCGAGCGTCGAGCAGCGCTCCCTCGCACGCACGACCCAGCCGTGTGGCAGGCGCGCGCCGGGGCGGCTCGTCGGCACGAAGTCGCGCACCCGGTTGGCGATCGTTTCCGGCTCCGCGCCATTGGGCAGCAACGCGCCCTGCTCGTAGACGAAGCCGAGCTGCAGCCCGAGCATGTCGAAGTGCTCGGCCTGGTTCGCAATCGCGGCCGAGAGCGCGCGCCGGCGCGCCGGATCGGCCAGCACCGCCGCGAAGGAGCGCCGCGACACCTCGGGGTCCGCGTCGACGCCGAGCGCGGTCGACACCTCGAACAGGCGCATCGCGTTCTGCAGGCTCTGCTCGGCGTTGTACTGCGCCACCGGCTGGCGCTCGCTCTGGTAGCTGTCGAGCAGCGCGTCGGGTGCGCTGCCATCGAGCACGGCGGCGAGCTTCCAGGCGAGGTTGTGCGCGTCCTGGACACCGGTGTTGAGGCCGAGGCCGCCGGTGGGCGGAAAGCGGTGCGCGGCGTCGCCGGCGAGCAGGACGCGCCCGTCGCGGTAGCGCTCCGCGACCTGGCAGGTCATCACCCAGGACGAGATGCTGCGGATCTCGAGCGGCACGTCGTCACGCACCATCGCGCGGCGCACGAGCTGCTCGCAGCGCGCGGCGTCGTAGCTCTCGGCCGGCTCCTGGTCGGGATCGAAGGCGTGCATGAACACCCATTCGCGCGCGAGGTCGTGCGCGACGAACACGCCTGTGCAGTCGGGGTCGCTCACCCAGTAGAGGACGCCGGGATGCTCCTTCACCAGTGCACGCAGGTCGGCCGCGAAGTGCATCATGATGAAGCACTGCAGGCGTTCCGGACCGCTCTGCGCGATGCCGACCGACTTGCGCACCGGGCTGCCGGCGCCGTCGGCGGCGATCAGGTAGCGGCTGCGGATCTCGTGCCTGCGCCCGCCATCGACCTCCTCGACGAGCGACGTGACGCCGTCCGCGTCCTGCTCGGCCGCCAGCCAGCGCTGCCCGTAGCGCGGCGCACCGGCGCCGGAGCCGAGCAGCGCGTCGAGCAGGATCGGCTCGAAGCGGTGCTGCGACAGGTTGCGCAGCGGCGTCGGCGTGTAGGCGAGCACCTCGTCCTGCTGGCGCTCGTACGGCAGGCTGCCGAGCACCTCGCCGCCGAGCCTGGTCACCCAGTGGGTGGCGCCGGCGTCGCGCGGATCCTGCGACGCGGCCGCGAGCGCCGCCATGTCGACACCCGCCTGGCGGCAGATCTCGAAGGTGCGCGCGTTGATCGCGTGCGCGGCGGGCGCGCGCTGCGGACCGCCGCGGCGCTCGACGACGCGGCTCGCGACGCCGAGCCGCTGCAACAGCAGGCTCGTCATCATGCCGGTCGGCCCGGCGCCGACGATCAGGACGGGGACGTCGATGCGCTCCATTCGCCAGTTCCTCGCGCGCTCGTGACGCCGGCGCTCAGAGCAGGCCCGGGTAGGCGCCGCCGTCGAGCTGCAGGTTCTGGCCGGTGATGAAGCCCGCGCCGCCGCCGCACAGGAACGCGCAGGCTTCGCCGATCTCGTCCGGACGGCCGAGCCGGCCGGCGGGAATGTTCGCACGCATGCGCTCGTAGGCCTCCTCCACCGAGATCCCGTTCACCGCCGCGGTGAGCTGCGCGATCTGCGCTTGACGATCGGTGTCGATGCGCTCGGGGAGCAGGTTGTTGACCGTGACGTTCGCCCACGCCACCTGCTGCGACAGCGCCTTGCAGGCCGAGGTGAGGCCCGCGCGCGCACCACACGACAGGCCCATCGGCGCAAGCGGTGCCTTCACCATGGCCGAAGTGATGTTGACGATGCGGCCGAAGCGGCGCTCGACCATGCCGTCGACGACCGCGCGGATCATCGCGATCGGTGCGAGCATGTTGGCGTCCAGCGCACGTGTCCAGGCGTCGTCGTCCCAGTCCTGGAAGCGCCCCGGCGTCGGGCCGGCGTTGTTGTTGACCAGGATGTCGGGCGCCGGGCAGGCCGCGAGCAGCGCGGCGCGCGTCGCGGCCTCGCCGATGTCGCCCGCGACGATGCCCACGGTCACGCCGGTCGCCGCGCGGATCTCGGCGGCAGCGGCCTCGAGCGTCACGCGGTCGCGCGCGTTGATGGTGAGCTCGACGCCCTCGCGCGCGAGCGCGGTCGCGCACGCCTTGCCGAGCCCCTTGCTGGCGGCGCACACGATGGCGCGCTTTCCCCGGATGTGCAGGTCCATGAATCCTCCGTCTGCGCGACGAGCCTGGTGTAGGAGAAGATCGACTCGAGACTCGAATACCCGCGCGCGAGCGCTTGGCCGAGCGCGAGCGAGCCGGGGGGGAAGGTTCCACACGGCTCCGCCGCGTGGAAGAGGGGGACAGAGTCCCCCTCTTGAACTAGAAGTCGAGGTCGGCCGGCGGCGGCGGACCCCACTGGTTGCCGCCCGCCTCGAGCAGGTGATGCGACTTGGCCGGCACGCTCGCGTCGAGCAGGTCGCCGTCGGTCCAGTGCTCGATCGTGAAGCCGAGCGGATCCTTCCAGTAGTCGAAGATCTGCCCGCCGAGGATGTGCCGGCCGATGCCCCAGTACTGGCGCGCACCGATCGCGAGCAGACGCTCGCGGCCGACCATCAAGTCGTCGAAGTCGGCGACCTCCCAGGCGACGTGGCCGAGCTTCGCCTCACCCATCGCCAGCAGGAGCAGCGTGTGATGGTCCGCGGCGTCGGCACCGCGATCGCAGCGTGCGAAGCGTCCCAGCGGCTGCTCCGGGCCCTCGATGAACATGTCGTCGGACACCAGCATGCCGAGATGGCGCCGGTACCACGCCCAGAGCCGGCCGAGGTCCGCGGTCTTGATCGCGGCGTGGCCGCAGCGCTTCACCTGCGACGGCCCCGCCGCCACACGCTGCAAGGTGCCGACGCGCGCGCGCGCCTGCCCGGTGTTGAGCGGCGGATGGCTGCGCACCTCGAGCGCTGGCAGCGGCGCTACGCCGTGCACGACGTCGATGCGCCGTCCGTCCGGATCGGTGAGCCGCACCACCTCGCCGCCGCCGGGCTCGTCGAGCGCCTCGACCTTGCCTTCGACCGCGGCGGCGAGCGTGCGCAGATCCGCGGCGCTCGCCGCGTGGAAGGCGAAGCCGAGGAACGCCGGCTCACCGAGGTGCGTGACGTGCACGTGGTGCTGCGGATCCGTGCCGCGCATGTACAGCGCGCTCTCGGTACGCGCCGCGCGCTGCATGCCGAAGTCCGTGAGGAACGCCTCCATGCGGTCCAGGTCCGGCGCCTGGAAGCGCGGGAAGGCGATGTCGGCCACTCGGATGATCGGGTCCATCATGGCAGCGGAGCATAGACCCGATGCCTTTGCCTTGCTGTGCCGGTCGGGCCATGTTTCTTGGCCGCGCGAGCCAAAGAGCGATGACGACGAGACCCCGCAGCGCCCCGTCCAGCGGTGCCACTCTGGCCACCTGGACCGCCACCATCCTGCGCGCGCTCGCGGCACGCGGCCTGGACACGGCCACGATTGCCGCCCGCGCCGGCATCGATCCGAGCGACCTCGGCCCCGACAGCCGGGTGCCACGCGCCGCGCTGAGCCGGCTCTGGGAGCTCGCCGTCGAGGCCACCGGCGAGCCCGCGTTCGGCCTCGAGGCGTCGCGCCATACCGCGCAGACGACCTTCCACGCGCTCGGCTACGCGGTGCTCGCGAGCTCGACCCTGAAGGAGGCCTTCGAGCGCATCATTCGCTACCGGCGCCTGGTCGGCGACGTGCTCGTCCTCCGTCTGATCGACGCCGACGACCGCTACCGCTTCGAGATCGACGTCTCGGCCGATCCCGGCGTGCCGTTCCAGGCGGTGGACGCGGTCGCGGCGATCTGCGCCCGTCAAGCACGTGCACTGCACGCGCCGCTGGCGTGCAACCCGCTCGCCGTGAGCTTCGCGCACCCCGTGCCGCTCGACGACGAGCCCTACCGGCGCGCGTTCCGCGCCCCGGTGCGCTTCGCACAGCCGGTGAACGCGCTCGAGTACGCGCGCGCCGACGTCGAGGACCGTCTCGCCGCCGGCAACGCCGAGCTCGCGCGCGGCAACGACGAGGTGCTGGTGCGCTACCTCGCCCGCCTCGAGCAGTCGCGCCTGTCGAGCCGCGTTCAGCAGACGCTGCTCGACGCGCTGCCCGACGGTGCGCCGTCGAAGGCCGCGATCGCGCGCACGCTCGGCATGAGCGCGCGCAACCTGCAGCGGCATCTCGCCGGCGAGGGCACGTCGTTCAAAGCGCTGCTCGACGAGGCCCGCCTCAGCCTGGCCAGGACCTACGTCGACGAGGGGCGGCTCAACGTGACCGAGATCGCGTTCGTGCTCGGCTTCGCCGACACCAGCGCCTTCTCGCGCGCGTTCAAGCGCTGGACGGGGATGCCGCCGCGAGCGTACGCCGCGCGCCGGCGCGGCAATGCGTAGCTGTCGTGCGCTCGCTCAGGCTCGAACATCCGCGCGCGCAGGGCGCGGCCGAGCGAAGCGAGCAGCGGAGTGGGGCCCCGTCGGGCTCTGCCCGCTGGGGCGAGGGGACGGGTCCCCTCGTTGAACTAGTCGCGCGCCGCCAGCTCCTGATGGCCGAGCCGCACCGTCATCGCCGGGTGGCGCTCGGCGAGCGCGCGTAGCGCGGCGAGGCTGGTCGCGTTGCGCGCGTGGTCGGCGGTGAACGTGCCGGGCTCGACGCCGTGCTGCCAACCCCACGCGGTGTGGCAGGTGTCGCCGACGAACAGCACCGGACCGGTGGGCGTGCGCGCCAGGTAGGCGACGCTGCCCGGCGTGTGACCCGGCACCCAGATGGCGAACACGCTCTGGTCACCGAACAGGTCGAGCACGCCCGCGAAGCGTCCGGACGGGTCCGCGGCGAACGGCAGCTCGGCGAGCGGCGGGTGGCCGGCCAGCGCGCGATCGGTGCTGCCCTGCACGAAGACGTTGAGCGCACCGCGCGCGGCAGCTTCGCCCGGCCCGGTGAAGACGGTTGCCGCCTTCGGCACGTCGGGCATGCCCGAGACGTGATCGAGGTGCAGATGCGTCAAGAACACGCCCGCGATCGCACCTTTCTCCTGCGCAACGAAGCTCGCCGTGTCGGTCGATACCTTCATCTTCTCGACACCCATGAAGCTCGCGACCATGCCACGGATCGCCGCCTGCTCCGGATCGTCGCGCAGCGCGCGCTCGACGCCGGTGTCGACCAGGAACGTGCCGCGGGTCGGGTGGCGCAGCACGTGCAGGTAGATGTGGATCGGCTCCGGCCCGTCCTCGAGACCGGCCCGCTTCGCCTCCGGGTGCGAGAGGTTGACGAGACCCGAGCGATCGACCTCCCAGTCCGCGCCGACGATGGTCTCGACCCGGACCGGCCCGGGCGACGCGAGCGTCGCCTCCATCTCGTCCGACGAGCGCACCACCCCGATGCGCGCGGCTTCGGACGGGTGGGTGGTGGGGCGGAAGCCGACCAGCGCCACCAGCGCCGCGGTCGACGCGACGGTGAGGCCGAAAGCGAGCCAGAGCCGCGTGCGTGTCGTCATGCCTACGATGGTAGGGAACGGCCGGGCCGGCCGCCCGTGCTCACCAGAGGCAGCGTGAAGCCGGCGAGATCCATGTGTCGACCGAGAATCCGGCTCGTGGCGCTTCAGGACCCAGCCGGCTCCGGCGCGGCCGCCGGTTGCGTGATCACCTCCGCCGTCTCCTCGCTCAGCGCCCGCGCCGCGCGCTTGGGCACCGTGAACGGCGTCGGCTTCGGACCGTTGCCACGGAGCAGCTCCTTGCCCGCGTGGCTGCCGCCGACGATCTCGAGCTGCAGGCGCTCGGCGTCGCGGCGGCGAACGTCGTCGACCAGCTCCGCGGCCTCGGCGGCAGGAACGCCCAGGCCCTGCAGCGCGAGCGCGCTGAAGGCGAGTGCGGACTCGAAGGTCTCGCGCACCTGCTCGTCGACACCGGCGGCGATCAAGCGGATCGTGTGCGCGCGATCGAACGAGCGCACGTGGAGCTTGGTCATCGGAAACTCGGATCTGGCGAGCGCCACGATGCGGTCGGCGGCGGCGGGATCGTTGACGCACACCAGCAGCGCCTCCGCTTCGGCCGCGCCGGAGGTGCGCAGCACGTCGAGACGTGTGCCGTCGCCGTAGTAGACCTTGAAGCCGAACTCGGCCGCGCTGCGGATCATCTCAATGTCGGACTCGATGATCGCGACGTCGACGCCGCGCGCGAGCAGCGCCGCACGGGTCAGCGATTCGGCGTGCGGCGCGCCCAGGATGACCGGCCAGTCGCGCAGCATCAGCGGGAGATCGAGCGACATGCCGACGCCGAGGAAGAACAGCCCGAGCAGGATGCCGCGGAAGGGATCGACGTCGGCCTCGAGCTCGTGCCGGAAGCTGGACTCCGACAGCAGCGCCCCGGCGAGAAACGCGCCCATGGCCATCGACAGGCCGCTCACCTGCATCAGCAGCGCCGCCCCGAGGACGACCAGCAGTGCTGCCGCCGTCATGACCGGGCGCGCGCGCGCCCGGGCCAGCTAGCGGAACATCGGGTTCAGCAGGAAGCGGCCGGCGACCACCAGGGCGACGATCGCCCCGACCGCGATCGCGATCTCGACCCCGCGCGAAGCACCCTCGCCGACCACACCGGTCGGCGCGAGGAACGGGATCAGCGCGAGCAGCGGCACGATGGCGACCTGCAGCAGGTCGCCGCTGCCGTGCACCTCGGGAGGAGCCACGCGCGTCGGCTCAGCCGCCCGGAACGGTCACGGTGTCGGTGTCGCGGCCGGAGCGCAGCACCAGGCCGGGTAGCTCGCCGGTCTCCTTGCCCTCGACCACGATGTCGCGTCCGTTGACCAGCACGCGCGCCACACCCTTCGCGTCGGCGAACATGCGCTCGCTGCCGCCCGGCAGGTCGCCGCGCGTGTGCACCATGCCCGAGCCGATCGTCGCCGGGTCGAACAGCACCAGGTCGGCACAGGTGCCGGGGGCGATGCGGCCGCGGCCCTTCAAGCCGAACAGCGCGGCCGGCTTGCCGGTCATCATGTGCACCGCTTCCTCGAGCGGCAGCAGCTGGCGCTCGCGCACCACCTCGCCGAGGAAGCCGGTCGGGTAGCCGGAGCCGAGCATGCGATCGAGGTGCGCGCCGGCGTCCGAGCCGCCGACCATGGCGCGCTCGTCGCGCCAGACCTCCACGCGCAGCTTCCACGAGTCGATGTCGTCGTCGGTCGGCAGCGGCCACAGCGCGGTGCGGAGTTCGTCGGCGATCACCACGTCGAGCAGCGTGTCGAACGGAGTCTTGCCGATCTCGGCCGCGACCTCGCCGACCTTCATGCCGGTGAACTTCTTGTTCTCTGGCGCCCAGGTCTCGCCGATCTGGAAGCGCTCGCCCTTCGACAGCGCGCCGAACACGCCCGCCTCGGGACGGCGTCCGCCCTCGCGCATGCGCTCGCGCACCGCCGGGTTCTTCAGCATGCGGATGCGCTCGGGCACCGGCAGCGCCAGGATCGGGCCCCACTCGGGGATCGAGTTCAGAGCGCAGTAGTCGAGGAAGCTCATCTTGAGCCCGACCAGAGTCGGCATCGTCAGCGCGACGATCCTGGCCCCCGCGGCCTTCGCCTTCGAGCCCGCCGAGAGCTGGTGCTCGTGGCGCGCGCGGTTGGTCGCGCTGACCTGCATGACGTTCCAGTTGAGCGGCCGGTTGGCGGCCAGCGACATCGCGATCATCAGGCCGATCTCGCTGTCCTGGAACTGGTTCAGGCAGCCGTCGATGATGAACTCCAGCGTCGTGCCGGGATGGCTGCGGACGACCGACGCGAGCGCCAGCGTCTCCTCGCGCGACGCGAAGCGCGACGGCACCGGCGCGTCGTCGCCGTCGACGTGGGTGAACGCCTGCGACGACGAGAAGCCCAGCCCACCCGCCGCCAGCGACTCGGCGAGCAGCTTGCCCATCTCGACGGTCTGCTCGATGGTCGCCGGGCCGCCGACCGCGCCCTCCCCCATCACCCTGCGCCGCAGCGCGCAGTGCCCGACGAGAAACCCTGCATTGACGCCGATCCGGCCGTCGAGCTGGTCCAGGTACTGGCCGAACGACGACCAGTTCCAGTCGATGCCGTTCTCCAGCGCTGCCAGCGGCATGCCTTCGACCTTGGCCATCATGCGGCGGATGTAGTCGGCGTCGCCCTTGCCGAGCGGCGCCAGCGTGAAGCCGCAGTTGCCGCCGATCACGGTGGTCACGCCGTGCAGATTCGACGGGCTCGCGAACGGGTCCCAGAAGAGCTGCGCGTCGTAGTGGGTGTGCGGGTCGATGAAGCCGGGCGCGACCACCAGGCCATCGGCGTCGATGGTCCGGTGGGCGGGTTCGCTGCTGCGGCCGAGCGTCACGACGCGGCCGTCCTGGATGGCGACGTCGGCACGCACGCCGGGCGCGCCGGTGCCGTCGACCACGGTGCCGTTGCGGATCAGGGTGTCGAGCATGGCCCCACCGTGGCAACCGCGGGCGCCGGACTCAAGGGGCGTCCGGGAAAGCCCTGCCGGCTACCCAGCTCGCCGCAGGTGCTCACGAGGAACACCTGCGGCGGTCGCAGCCTGGCGCTGACCTAATATCCCCAGGGACCGAAGCCGCCCCACATGCCCCAGTCGAGCGACGCGTCCTCCTGGGCCTCGGCCGCCTCGACGTTCTCCATCGCGATCTGCTGCTTGACGGCGAGCTTCTTGTACTTGGTGTACTGCTCGGGACCACCGACATAGAGGCACTTGCAGTTGTACGGATCGGCGTAGCTGTAGCCGAGCTGGCCGTCCTGGGAGTGCATCTGCATCTTGAGGGCGGGCTGGCTCTTGAGCTGCGCGAGCTTCTCCGGCGTGTCCGCCGGCTTGGGCGTGAAGCCCGCCGCCACGAGGAGATTCTCCTCGCTCTGCGCCTCGTCCTTGCGGATCGCCGAGCAGCCGGCCCACGCGATCACCATGCTCGACAGCGCGAGCATCGCCGCGCCCGCTCTCATCCACCGCATCGTCGTCTGGTTCATGCCTGTCCCTCCTCCTGTCCGGTATCGGCCTCGGCGAGCTTTAGCAGAAGGCCCGCGCAACGCGCCCTTGAGCACCTTCCACGCACTCCCTACAGTCGAGCGCAGTGGACGCGGAGCAGGTCGTCATCGGCTGCGCCGCGGACGGCGGCTACGCGCTGCCGCTCGCGGTCATGCTGCGCTCGGCCGTCTCGAGGCTCGGCTCGCGCCACACGCTGGCAGTCTACGCGGTCGACGCCGGGCTCGCGCGCGATGACCGGCAGCGCATCGAGCGCTCGCTCGGCGAGCGTGTCGAGCTGCACTGGGTCGCACCCGAGCGCGCCACCTTCGCGGGCCTGCCGCTCTGGGGGCGCATGCCGATCGCCACCTACGACAAGCTGGCGATCGCGCGCTGGATGCCGGAGACGGGGCGGCGGGTGATCTGGCTCGACGCAGACCTGCTGGTGCTCGGCGACCTCGCCGAGCTGTGGCAGCTCGACCTGGGCGGCGCGATCCTGGGCGCCACGCAGGACGCGCGGGTTCCGACCGTCGGCTCGCGATTCGGCATCGGCGCGTACACCTCTTGCGGGCTCGGCGCGGCCGACAAGTACTTCAACGCCGGGGTCATGCTGATCGACCTCGAGGGCTGGCGGACAGAAGACGTCGAGGGCCGCGCGCTCGCGTACCTGCGACGGCACCGCGAGCACGTCTACTTCTGGGATCAGGAGGCGCTGAACGCGGTGCTCGCCAGACGCTGGACCGAGCTCGCACCCTGCTGGAACTGGAGCCCGACCGCCGGCCACGGCGCCGGCCTGCCGGCAGCCGGTGCGGACGCGACCCGCATCCTGCACTTCAGCGGCAACCTGAAACCGTGGCGCTACGCCGGCCGGGGAGAGTCGCACGACCTGTACTACCGCGACCTCGATCGCACCGCGTGGGCAGGTTGGCGGCCGACCGCGAGCTGGTGGGCGTCCGGCATCGGACGCTACGAAGCCTCCCCGCTGCGCCGCTTCGCGCTGCCGCTCGAGCGCTGGGGGCTGTCGTTGCTGCGCGCGGCCACCTTGCGCTACGCCTCGGCTGCCGACCTCGGCACGACGCACGATCCTGCGAACCAACCAGCGAGGCCCTCGTGACGACGATCTCCGCAAGCCAGGACTCTGCAAGCCAGGATGCCGCGACGGCACGGCTGTCGATCATCATCCCCGCCGATCGGCCGGAGACGTTGCGGCGCATGCGCGAGGCGCTGCGTGCGCAGACCGCGCGCGACGCGCTCGAGGTGGTGGTGGTGCGCTGGCCGGCCGCGTGGAACGACGGCCCGCGCCTCGAAGATGACGGTTATGCCACCGTGCGCGTGGTCGACGTCCCGGCCGGTACGACCCTCCCGTCGGGACGGGCAGCCGGTGCCCGCGCGGCCACGACTCGACACGTGTTCTTCGCCGAGACGCACGCGTACCCGCGCCCGGACTGGGCCGAGGCGGTGCTCGCGGTGGCCGAGAGCGGGCGCTGGCAGGTGGTGTCGTCGTCGTTCGTCAACGCGAACCCGCATGGCGCGGTCAGCTGGGCCTGCTTCATCCTCGACTACGGCAGCTACGGCGACGATCTGCCGGCCGGCGAGATCGACAGCGCACCGATCCACAAGGGCACCTTCCTGCGCGCCGATCTGCTCGCGTTCGGCGAGCGTCTGCCGGCCGCGCTGTCGAGCGGCGACGAGCTGCCGCTCACGCTGCAGGCAAGCGGGCGGCGTGCGTACTTCGAGCCCAGGGCCTGCATCGCGCACCAGAACGTCCCGACCCTCGGGCTCTGGCTGCGCGGCCGCTACTTGATCGGCTTCCTGATCGGCGCCAACCGCACCGAACGCTGGCGTCCGTGGCGTCGCGCGCTCTACCTGGTGCTCGCACCGCTGATCGCCGCCGCGCTGGTGTGGCGCATCCGTCCGATCGTGCGGCGGATCGGCCGCGTACACCCTCTGCCGAGCGGCCTGTGGCCCGCGATCGTGCTCGGTGCGGTCGCCCGTGCCGCCGGCGAGGCCGTCGCCTACGCGCGTGGTCACCTGCCGAGCGTGCAGGCGCGCGCCGACGAGTACGAGCTGTTCGAGTCGGTCTACGTCGCCGGGGTCGCGCGATGAGTGCAGTGCCGCAGCTCGCGCTCTCGGTCGTGCTGCCGACCGACACCTGGGAGACCATCCGTCCGGTCGTCGAGCGGCTGCGGCGTCAAACGATCGCCGGGCAGCTCGAGGTCGTTCTGGTGGTGCCGTCGGCACCGGACGCGGGCCTCGAGCGCATGAGCCGTGACGGCCTCGGCGCGGTCGTGGTGGTCGAGGTGGACGCGATCCTGCCGCTGGCGCGGGCGCGCGCCGCCGGCGTGCGCGCCGCGACCGCAGCGCTGGTCTTCCTCGGCGAGACCCACTCCTACCCGCAGCCCGGCTGGGCCGAGGCCATCGTCGCCACCGCGGCGAACGACGCCTTCGCCGTGATCGTCTCGGCGTTCGGCAACGCGAACCCGACCGGCGTGCTGAGCTGGTCTGCGTTCCTGGTCGACTACGGCGGCTGGCAGCACGGCCACGCCGGCGGCGAAGTCGCCGGGATCCCGATCTTCAACTCGGTCTACCGTCGAATCGTGCTGCTCGGGCTCGGCGAGCGCCTCGAGCACGCGCTCGGCCACGGCGACGCGCTCGTCGTGCATCTCCGCGCACGCGGACACCGCGCCGTGCTCGCTCCTGCGGCGCGGCTCGACCACGTGAACATCGCGCAGCCGCGCGCCTGGGTGAGCGAGCGCCTCGCCACCGGACGGCTGATCGGTGCCAACCGCGGCAGCATGTGGGGCTGGCCGCGCCGGCTCGCGTACGCGGCTGCGTTCCCGCTGATCGCGCTGGTGCTCGCGCGCCGGGTCCTGCCCAGCGCCCGTGCGCACGACGGCGCCCGGCGTGCACCGCGCGGCACCGCCGCCGCGATGCTCGCCGCGGTGTCGCTCAAGGCGGTCGGCGAGGCACTCGGCTACCTCGGCGGCGGCTCGCGGCGCATCGAGGAGTCGGCCGACGAGTTCGAGCTGCACAAGATCGCCTACGCGGGACGCGGCCGCAGGTGAGCACGGCCGCGCGACCGACGCGGATCGGCGTCGTCGGCTGCGGCACGATCGCCTACTGGACCCATCTGCGCGCGCTCGCGCGCCTGCCCGATGCGAAGCTGGTCGCCGCCGCCGATCCCGATCCCGCGGCGCGCGCCCGCGCGCAGCGGCTGAGCCGGATCGAGGTCCACGAGCACGCGGACGAGCTGCTCGCACGCGACGACGTCGACGCGGTCCTCCTCTGCCCGGCGACGCCGGCACACGCGGCGGTCGCGCTCGCCGCGTGCCGGCAGCGGATCCCGTTCTACCTCGAGAAGCCGCTCGCGATCAGCGCGGACGAGTCGCGCGCGATCCTCGCCGCCGCCGCCGCCGCGAGGATCGTCGCCGCGGTCGGCTTCAACCGGCGCCAGCACCCGCTGAACCAGCGTGCCCGGGCGCTGCTCGCGGCCGGCCGCATCGGGCGCGTGCGCACCGTCCTGACGGCCTACTGCGAGCCGGCGGCAGCGGACACGCTGCCAGACTGGAAACGCAGCCGCGCCAGCGGCGGCGGCGCGCTGCTCGATCTCGGCTCGCACCACATCGACCTGGTGCGCTGGCTGCTCGACGATGAGATCGTCACGGTCGAGGCGCGCCTCGAGTCGGACGCGAGCGAGGACGATTCGGCCTGGCTGCGCCTCGCCACGCGTGGCGGCGTCGAGGTGCGCAGCGCGTTCTCGATGCGCTCGGGTCCGACCGACTGGCTGTCGTTCATCGGCGAGCGCGGCACGCTGCTGATCGACCGCTTCCGCTGCGCGCTCGAGGTGCGCGCGGCGCGACGGTTCGGCTACGGGCAGCGCCGGGTGCACCTCCTGCCGCGGCCCGGCAACGCCGGCTGGCGCCTCGAGCGCGCCGTGCGCCCGTCCCATGACCCGTCCTACGTGCGCGCGCTGGCGGCGTTCGTCGCCGAGGTGCGCGGTGCACCCGCGCTCACGGCAAGGCTCGCCGACGGCGCGCGCAGCCTGGCGGTGGTGCTGGCAGCGGAGGAGTCGGCGCGTCTTGGACGCGCGGTCGAGATCGACCCGACGAGCGATGCGGATCCTGCTCGCGACTGACTGGAACCGCGGCCGCGGCGGCGCGGAGGCATGCGCCCTCCAGCTGCGCGACGGCCTCGAAGCGTCCGGCGACCAGGTGCGCCTGCTCACCAGCTCGACCGGCTCGGCAGGTGACGGACGCGCCGACTACGTCGCCTGGGGCACCGAGCGCGTGGCCGCGCAGGCCTTTCTGCAGATCGTCAACCCGTTCGCCGTGGCACGTGCCCGCCAGGCGGTGCGCGAGTTCGCGCCCGACGTCGCCTGGGTCAACATGTTCGCGCACCACCTCTCGCCGGCCCTGCTGCACGCGCTGGCCGGCGTGCCGATCGTGCTCTCGGTCACCGACTACAAGTGCATCTGCCCGATCGGCGTCAAGCTGCTGCCCGACGACACCCTCTGTACGCAGCGCGCCGGCACGGTGTGCCTGCGCTCGTCGTGCGTCGGCACGCTGCACTGGCTGCGCGACCAGCCGCGCTACGCCTTGCTGCGCTCCGGGCTACGCCGGGTGGCGCGGATCGTCGCCTGCAGCGAGTGGGTGCGCGCCGCGCTCGCCGCCGACGGCATCGCCGCCGACGTGATCGACCTGCCGGTGCCCGCACCCGCGGCGGGCTATCGCCGCGCACCGGCCGCGCACCCGTGCTTCGTCTTCTGCGGCCGGCTCGACCGCGAGAAGGGTCTGGCGCTGCTGCTGCGCGCGTTCACCCGCATGCGCGCGGACGTCGCCGGCGCGCGCTTGCGGATCGTCGGTACCGGACCGCTGCAGCCGTCCTTGACGCAGCTCGCGCACCAGCTCGGGCTCGACGACGCGGTGACCTTCACCGGCTGGCGCGATCCCGCCGGCGTCGAGGCCGAGCTCGCGCCGGCCTGGGCGCTGGTCGCCCCATCGCTCCACGCCGAGCCGCTCGGTCTGGTCGCCCCCGAAGCGATCGTGCGCGGGGTTCCGGTGGTCGCGAGCGCGAGCGGCGGCTTCGGCGAGACCGTGGTCGAGGGACGGAGCGGACTGCTGTTCGCCAACGGCGACGAGGCGGCGCTCGCCGCGTGCCTGCTCAGGATCGCGCGCCGCGAGGCGTTCCCCGATCACCTGGTCGACGCGACCACGGTGGCCGCATCAGCCGCGCGACACGACCTCGGACGCCACGTCGCGCTAACGCGCGACGTCCTGCGCGACGTCCTGCGCGCCGTCCTTCTCTCTTGACGACGCGCCGCTGCTCACGGAACGCGGATCAGGGTCTCGCAGTCGGCGAGTGCCGTGTCGTTGGTGCGCGGCCCGCCGTCGCAGGTGTCCTTGCCGCCGCCGCCGGAGAGCCTGTCGTCGTCCGGGCCGCCCTTCAGCTCGTCCCTGCCAGGACCACCCTTCAGGTTGTCGGCGCCGGTGCCGCCGAAGAGCTCGTCGTTATCGTCGCCGCCGAACAGCACGTCGTCGCCGTTGGCACCGAACAGGCGGTCGTTGCCACCGTCGCCGCAGAGCACGTCGTTGCCACCCGCGCCGCGGATGGTGTCGGCGCCGGCGAGACCGACGATCACCTCGTCAGCGATGGTGCCGAGGATGGTGTCAGCGCCCGCGGTACCGCACAGCGTAGCGGGCCTGCCGAGGCAGGTCGGGGGCGGGTTCGGGCACGGCCACGAAGCGGCGCCGGCAGCCGTCGCCGACAGGGCGAGCGCGGACAGCGAGGCGGCGAGGGCGCGGTTGGCCAGGCGCGCCTTGCGCGCGGGGCGTCGAGTCGAGTCCGTCATAGTCCGATCACTCTCCGATTGGTTTCTTGCTCCGACGATCAGCGAGCGAGGGGGCACCCGGGGGTGAGGGGCGGTGCGTGCGCTGGGCCGTGGATTGCGGGAAGGGGCGGCGCCGATCGGAGCAAGTGACGCGCCACGCGATGCCGGTAAAATCGACGCTGCTCCTCGCTCCGCGGGTGCGCGCGACGTGACAGCCACGCAAGATGTCGCGGCGGCGCAAGGTTGCGCGGTCGATCGACGCGCGCCGCCCGGCTCGCAGGGCCACCTTGCGGGGCTCGGCCTCCGATGGGATGAATTGGCCATGGCGGCGGTACTCCCCGAACGACAGGACAATGACTACGACGTAGCGGTGGTCGGCGGCGGTCCGGCCGGGGCCACCACCGCAGCGCGGCTGGCGCGGCGTGGCCGCCGGGTGCTGGTCCTCGAGCGCGAGGCCTTCCCGCGCTTCCACATCGGCGAGTCGCAGCTACCCTGGAGCGACGAGGTGTTCCGCGAGCTCGGCGTCGAGCCGGCGGTGGCCGCGGCGGGCTTCGTCGAGAAGTGGGGCGCGAGCTTCACCAGCGCCGACGGCGCCGTCGAGCAGTACGCCGACTTCGCGGACGCGGTCGAGACGCCGCGACCGCAAACCTACCAGGTGCCCCGCGCCGAGCTCGACCGGCTGCTGCTCGAGCACGCGTCGCAGAGCGGCGCCGAGGTCGTGCAGCTCGCCCAGGCCCGGGCGGCGACCTTCGCTACCGACCACGTCGTGCTGCGCTATACGGTCGGCGACAGCGACCGCGAGGTGCGCGTTTCGGCGGTCGTCGACGCGTCGGGGCGTGCCGGCTTCCTCGCGCGGCGCCTCGCCGAACGGCACTACGACCCGCTGCTGCGCAACGTCGCCGTGCACGCCTGGTACGAGGGCGTGCCGCGCCGCGCGGGGCGCCGCGCCGGCGACATCCGCATGGTGACGCGTCCCGATCGCGGCTGGTTCTGGCTGATCCCGGTTTCGGACACGGTGACCAGCGTCGGCGTGGTGCTGCCGAAGGACGTCCACGCGGCGCGCGCCGCCGGCTCGCTCGACGAGCAGCTCGACCGCTACGTACGCGAGACACCGGCGGCCGCGACCCTGCTCGCGTCGGCACGGCGCGTTTCCGAGGTGCGCTGTGACGCCGACTACTCGTACGAGTCGAGCCAGTACGCGGGCGATCGCTGGCTGGTCGCAGGCGACGCCGGTGCGTTCCTCGATCCGATCTTCTCGACCGGCGTGCTGCTCGCGATGCAGGCCGGCCTCGAGGCGGCCGACGCGCTCGACGCAGCCCTCGCGGCGGGCGATCTATCGCGCGACCGCTTCAGGGCCTACGAGCGCGCCGTGGCCGCGCGCTATCGCTACTTCCGCCGCTTCGCGATCGGCTTCTACGATCCGGCGTTCCGCGACGTGTTCTTCCAGTCGGACCCGCCGTTCGGCATCCGCGAAGCGGTGGTCTCCGTCCTCGCCGGCAACTGGCGGCCCTCGCTGAGCACGCGCCTCAAGCTGGCGGCGTTCTTCGGCGTGGTCGCGCTGCAGCGCTGGTTCACGATCGCACCGCGGCTCGGAGAGTTCGACGCACGGCGGGCGCCGGCGCGCGGCAGCGCCGAGCCCGCGCCGGACTAACGGCGCGCTCCGCTCGTATCCCGTCTAGAGCGTCTTCAGGTACTCGATCACCGCCCGCCGCTGGGCATCCGTGAGATGGTCGCCGAAGGTGTGGCCGGAGTTCGACTGGCTCCAGAAGCCGGTGTCGTAGATGTACTTCTGCTGGTCGGCGGGCGCGTCTGCTTGACGGCCGTCGATCACCTCGTGCGGCCAGCCGAGCGCCTCCTCGTCGAGGTTGCGGCTGTCGAGGTCGACGCGGCGCCACACCGCCGGACGCGCCTTGCTGTTCAGCAGCAGCGCGACCGTCGGCACCGAGCCGTTGTGCAGGTAGGGGGCGGTTGCCCAGATGCCGTCGAGCGGCGGCGGCATGTAGCCGGGGAACGGGTCGTTCGGCACCATCTGCGTGATGCCGCCGTAGAACGAGCCGTTGTACCATTCGACCAGCTCCGGCGCGTGCACGACGCCTGCGTTGGCGACCACCGGATCGGTGCCGATCACGTCGAGCGGGATCAGCAGGTTCGGGTAGGTGTCCTGCGCGTCGTTCGTGGCGTCGTCGGCGTAGGTGCCGTGGCAGGGCGCGCAGTTGGCGGCGAAGATCTCCTTGCCGTCGGCCGCCAGCGCCGCGTCGATCGCGCGCGGATAGGCCGGCGCGCGCACCGACGCGACGAACGCCTGGATGTCCTTGAACCACTCGTCGACGCGCGCCGCCTGCTCGAGGTTGTCGACGCACACCGAGGTCGCGAGCATCATCGTGCCGCGGTGATCGCCGCGCGCCATGCCGTTGTAGAACAGCGCGTTCTTCTTGTGCACGCGCCACCACGGCGGCGGATCGGAGGTGACCACCGGGTTCTCGATCGGGCTGCCGTCGTGATCGCGCACCACCAGCGGCGTCAGCGGCTCGTCGCTCCAGGCGAGCGTGTCGCGGTCGTGATGCACCATCAAGATCACCGCGAAGGTCTCGGCCGGGTTCATGCCGACCGTGCGCATGATGGTCTCGGGGCCGAGCACCGCACCACGCGCCAGCATGGTCTCGAGCTGGTGGCGTTCGCCCGGCGTCAGGCCCAGCGCGTCGAGCGCTGCGGGCGGCAGTGTCCCGATCCCGCCGCCGGCGCCGCGCGTGAAGTCGGCGTTGGCGTTGCCGAGCCCGATCGTCATCTCGCCGTCGGCGTAGCCACCGTGGCACATCAGGCAATTGGCGTTGACGACCTCGGTACCGTCGGCGGTCGTGAACGCGGTCATGAAGTACGGCAGGTCGGCGTTCGGACCGACGCGACCCGGAATGCGCGGCGCGTCCGCCGGTCCGCCGAAGCTGCCCGAGATGAGCCGGCCGACCGGCGTGTCGCCCCAGAGCTTCATCGGGATGCCGCAGGTCATGAAGCCTTCCTGCAGGAGCGCGTTGCGGCCGCGCACCGGGTCACCCTGGAACTGCGGCTCGGCGGCGAGCGGCACACCCGCCTCCCAGGCGCGCGCTGGCGGCGCCGGGACGCCAGGGCCCGCGGCACCGCCATCGTCGGAGCAGCCCGCGGCGGTGAGGACCAGCGCGAGAGCGACCAGCATCCAGCCCCCAGGGGCAAGGCGCATCGAGAGGGCGGGCCGAACGAGTCGAGGAAACGTGGTCACGTGGTGGCCTCCGCGGCGCTGCGGGCGAGGGGTGAGGGGGTGACGGACGAAGCGCTGAGCGCCTACACCAGGTGTGCGCGCGCCCGCAACGGGAGTCGCGTCGCTCCCCCTCGACACGTGTCAGCGTGCGTCAGCGACGACCAGGATTCGCTCCAGGTCGGCGCGCAGTGTGACGCCGAGCGCCTTGCAGAAGGAGTCGGGGTACGGACGCTGGTCGATCGCCAGATAGCGCACGCCGCACTGCTGCAGCTCGAGCGCGAGCTGCAATCCCACCGGGCCAGCGCCCGCGATCAGAACGTCTACGACAGGCTTCCTATCCGCACCGGCAACGACATTCCGTTACCCCTCCGACGACAGAACGGCCTGCATCGTTGATCCCGAAATGATCTCGGCCATGCGGTGGGCTGTTCGATCTCCGATTTCCGTTGCGCTGCCGCAGTCACAGTCTCACCCCGTGTTATTCACCAGGGGACTTTGAGACCCAGATGTCGGGTAAGAATTGCTGAGGGGGCCGCGCCGCGGGGTCTCCTTACACCCGAAGGTGGGTCTGCACGCGTCTTGACGGTGGCCGAGCGCAG